>SXGT01447124.1_pt1 | contig 10259 bp, 9 predicted proteins | sample 3176221 | NCBI WGS metagenome assembly SXGT01 (sample SAMN11356862, study PRJNA531348) | freshwater metagenome | isolation source: freshwater sample F1-120 | place: China: Fuxian Lake, Yuxi | collected 2017-12-25
GCAAGTCGGTCACGGCGCTGGCACTGCTGCGTCTCCTGCCGGCGTCAGGCAAGATGACCGCGGGCGTGGTGGAGTGGCGGGGACGCGATGTCGCCGGACTGGACGCCGCGGGGCTGGAACGCATGCGTGGCGGCGAGATAGCTCTCGTGCCGCAGGACCCGGCGACGGCGCTCAACCCCGTCTTTACGGTGGGGGACCAGATCGCGGAAACGATGCTCGCGCACACCGAAGCGACGCCGCGTGATGTCGACACGCGTGTACTCGAGCTGCTCAACGCGGTCCACGTTCCAGACCCGGCACGGCGCGCCCGTGACTACCCGCACCAGCTGTCAGGCGGCCTGAGACAGCGGGTCCTGATTGCCTTGGGTCTGGCCGGCGACCCCGCACTGCTCATCGCGGACGAACCGACGACCGGACTCGACGCGCCGACGCAGACGGGCATTGTCGACATGCTCCGTGAGCTGGTGCGGGGTCGAGGACTCGGGCTCTTGCTCATCACCCACGACCTGGGGGTCGTCGCAGACTGCGCCGACCAGGTGGCCGTGATGTATGCGGGACAGATCGTCGAACAGGGCCCAGCCCGACGGGTTCTCGACACCCCCGCGCACCCCTACACCCGTGGCTTGCTGGCCTCCGTACCCGGCGCGGAACCAGGCTCGGCGCTCCCGACGATCGACGGGGCGCCCCCCGCGCCGGGCCTCCGCACGCCCGGCGGCGCGATTGCTCCGCGCTGCCCAGAGCGGGTCGCACCGTGCGAGAGGCTGACGCCCGCGGCCCACGCGACGACGCCGGGCGTAACGGTCCGCTGTCATCTGTATGCTGCCACCGCGCCGGTGCCCGACCCATGACCGCACCGCCGCTCCTGGACGTGAGCGGACTGGTCAAACAGTTCGTTCGGCGACGGTTGTGGCGTCCGCCGCTGGTGACCAGAGCCGTCGACGATGTCAGCTTCGACATCCGCGAAGGCGAGAGTGTGGGCCTGGTCGGCGAGTCAGGAAGCGGGAAGACCACCACCGCCCGCTGCATCTTGCGGCTCATCCGGCCGACGGCAGGTGAGGTGCGGTTTGACGGTGAGTCGGTCCACGCGATGTCGCGACCCGCGCTCCGCGCGATGCGCGCCGCGATGCAACCGGTCTTTCAGGATCCGTACTCCTCGCTCAACCCGCGCCGCACCGTGGGTCAGAGCGTGGCCGAGCCGCTCCTTGTCCACGGCGTGGGGACCGCGCGGACTCGGGACGCGCGTGTCTCGGAGCTCCTGGACATGGTGGGCCTGGCGCCGAGCCATCGCACGAGGACGCCCGATGAGTTGAGCGGAGGGCAGCGCCAGCGCATCGCGTTGGCTCGGGCTCTCGCGTTAACCCCGCGGCTCCTCATCCTGGACGAACCGGTATCGGCCTTGGACGCATCCGTCGCGGCTCAGATCGTCAACCTGCTGCTTCGGTTGCGACAGGAGTTGAACCTCGCCCTGCTCTTCATCACCCATGACCTCCGACTGGTCAGGCATCTGACGGCACGGGTGGCGGTCATGCGCGCGGGCCGAATCGTCGAGCTGGCGCCCACGCCGGCGCTGTTCGCCACACCCCATCATCCGTACACGCATCGACTGCTCGCGGCTGGCGCGCGCCGGGAGCGGCGCGCCCCGAGTGCGGACCTTGCAGGGGGCCCTGCAAACGAGGGCGCGGCCAGCGAACCGGTGCTCCCGTTGCGTGAGGTTGTGCCCGGCCGCTGGGCGCGAATTGCTGGACCTGATAGGACAGTCAGCGGTCAGGCAGAAGCGCCCATCGCAGGTGAGCGGTGCGACTGACGCACATCTTCTTCGATCTGGCCATCTCGCAGATGAATCACACGGTGCGCGTAGGCAGCGACATCGAACTCGTGGGTGATCAAGACGATGGTGTTCCCCATGCCGTGCAAGCGCTCGAACAGCGCCATAATCTCCAGGCCCGTCTTCGAATCCAAGTTGCCGGTCGGCTCATCGGCCAGCAGGATGGATGGGTTGTTGACCAGCGCCCGCGCCACCGCCACGCGCTGTCGCTGCCCCCCCGACAATTGGTTCGGTCGATGTGAGACGCGGTCGCCCAGTTCCACGTGCCGCAGCGCTTCGAGCGCTCGTTGGCGTCGTATCGGACCAGGGACACCGGCGTACACGAGCGGCAACTCCACGTTGTGGAGCGCCGTCGCGCGGGGCAGCAGGTTGAATGTCTGAAAGACGAACCCGATCTCTTCGTTACGAATCCGCGCCAGCTCGTCGTCGTCCATCTCCCGCACTTCCTGTTCGTTCAGGAGGTAGCTGCCCTTGCTGGGGGTGTCAAGACACCCGATCAGATTCATGAACGTCGACTTGCCGGACCCAGACGGTCCCATGATGGCCACATACTCGCCGCGCTCGATCTGCATGGACACACCGCGCAGAGCGTGAATCTCCTCGCTTCCCATGGTGTAGGTCTTCCACAGGTCACGAGCCTCAATGAGTGCCATCTACTGTCCTGTCCGATCCGATGGAGGCGACTGCCTCGGCGAGCGGCCAACGCCACCTGACATCCCCCAAGTTCAGACGACGCACCGAAGCATTTGGTTTCAACGCGGCGAAGGCACGGCGGGTGTGGACGGACGGAACACCAGGGCACCCAGCAGTCCGCCCACGGTCGTGAAAATCATGCCCACGAACAACATGAACAGAAAACCGATGAACACCCCCACCACGCCGGTGTTCTCTCCCAGGCGCTCGAGCATCTCGCGCGCCTCAGGCGGGACATCGGCCGCCGCATTCAACCACCCCTCCAGCAGCCCCCGCTGAATCGGCGCCGTCACGAGTTGCAGGGGTATCGACACCACGGCATAGATGACCGCACCAACGACGCCGGCGAGGAAACCGCCGAACGCGCCCTCGCCGAGTTGCATCGGTTCGGTCTTGCCGTGTTGCGTGAGATACGAGGTCACCATGCCGCCGCCCATGATCCAGAGACAGCAACAATTGCCCAACGAGATGATGGGCAGCGCGGAGAGCACTCCCATGAACAGGCCGCCAAACAGCACCGGCTGGAGCAGCGTGGGAGACATGAAGCTCAGCGAATCAATCGTAGTATTCGAGGCCGAGATGCGTGATCAGCTCTTCACGACGCAGGAAGCGTAGCGTGTTCTTCAGCTTCATGAGCTGGATGAAGAGATCGTGCTCCGGGTAGACGTCAGGCGCGTGGACAGGACTCTTGAAGTAGAAGGACAGCCACTCTTGGATCCCGCTCATGCCGGCGCGTTTCGCCAGATCGAGGAAGAGCACCAGGTCCAGCACGAGCGGCGCGGCGAGAATACTGTCGCGGCACAGGAAATTGATCTTCAGCTGCATCGGATACCCGAGCCAACCGACCAGATCGATATTGTCCCAGCCCTCCTTGTTGTCACCACGTGGCGGGTAGTAGTTGATGCGAACGACGTGACAGAGGTCCTTGTAGAGGCTCGGATACAAATCTGGTTGCAGGATGTAATCCAGAACCGACTTCTTGCTTTCCTCCTTCGTCTTGAAGGACTCAGGATCGTCCAGCACCTCCCCGTCGCGGTTCCCGAGGATGTTCGTCGAGTACCACCCCGCCACCCCGATGAGCCGGGCCTTGAGACCGGGAGCGATGATCGTCTTGATTAGGGTCTGCCCTGTCTTGAGGTCTTTGCCACAGACTGGCGAGCCATTCTCGACGGCCAGCTGATCCAGGGCCGGGATATCCGCGCTCAGGTTCGGTGCGGCATTCGCATACGGAATCCCCTCTTTCAGCGCGGCGTAGGCGTACACCATGCTGGAGGAGATCTCCTCCGCGTTCGATCGCATCGCGGCCTCGAATGCGTCGATGGACTGGTGCGCGTCACTCGGCGTCAGGAAAATCTCGGTGCTGCCGCACCAGATCATCACGAGCCGGGCGAGCTGGTGGCTCTCTTTGAATTGCCGGATATCGTCACGGACCTGTTCGGCAAGGTCGAGCTTGTTGGCACCTGTCTTGATGTTGGTGCCCATGAGGCGCTTCACATACCGCTGGTCGAACACCGCGGGCCACGGGGTGATGGCTTCCAGTTCAGGTCGAATCTGTTCCAGCAGTGCAGGCTCCAGCACGCCCGCGGTCGTGGCCGCTTCAAACGCGTTCTCTTCGAAGATGTCCCACGCACCAAACACCAGATCGTCGAGCGCGGCCAGCGGTACGAAATCTCTGATGCGCGGCGTCCGGCCCTCAGTGCGTTTGCCAAGGCGGATCGTACCCATCTCGGTGAGAGAACCAATGGACGGCGCCAATCCCTTCTTGATGAGCAAGGTACCGGCGATGAATGTGGTGCTGACGGCGCCCAGGCCTACGAGCATGACGCCGAGCTTCCCTGTGGCAGGAGCGATTTCGACTGGGTGTTTCACGGCGCGTCACTATATCATGCGACCGGTGGCCGCTCGTCGTGCCGAACCGGCTCGTGCACCGTGTGGCGGGGTCTGAGTTGGCCATCGGTGGTGTCCTCACGCCATGCCGATATTTAAGAAACTCAGACAACGTCCAGACCTCCGTCTGTCGATGATCGGGCCGCGGCGGGATAATCGGGTGCTCCAGATCGGGGCACACGATCCGGACCTTATCGCCCGCCTCGCTCAGGCGGTCGGCTTGAACGGTCAGGCCTCGGCGCTGGTGCCGGACGAGCCCGCCCGCGACGTCCTGACCAGGGCGTCGACGGCCCGAGGGGTCCTCGTGGACGTCAAGGTCTCGCCATTCAGGACACCCCCGTTCGCGGAAGGCTGGTTCGACATCGTCGTCATCCCGGACCTCATTGGCGGCATGCGCCCCCACGAACGCGTCGGCACCCTGAAGGGCGCCCGACAGGTGCTTCGCGTGGGCGGACGGTGCGTGGTGATCGAACCGGCCCCACGTGGGGGGCTCGGCGCCCTGTTCTCGGCCCGCACCCTCGACCCTCACTACCGGGCCCACGGCGGCGCGGAAGCCGCGCTCAGAGCGGAGGGGTTTCAGCCAGTCCGCACCCTCGCCGAACGAGACGGCGTGATGTTCACCGAGGGGCTGAAACCAGACGCAGCCGCGTAGCGGATACTGGACGGGCCCTGACCTCGTGAGAGCACACCGGTGTCTCCCGGCTGGCCCTGCGGGCCCCGGACTGATGCCGCTGCGAGCCGTTCACGGCCAACGCGACGGCAAGACTCTTGCTTCGCAGTGGTGTGGATTATCGCGTCGCACCTGCGGTGACACCCGACGACCATGGCCCCCCAGACCCCGCGCCTGCCCGACGTGTTTTCGGCGGACGAGCTCGCCCGAGCCGCGGGAGTACCGGTGCGTCAAGTGCGCGCCTTGATCCGCTCCCACGCGCGCGACACCTCGACCCACGCCACCGCCGCCGCTGGTCAGGAAGCCGCTGCCGGCGTTGCTGGTGCCGGTCGCCGCGGTCGAAGCAGACCGCCGTGACGTCTCGGGGCTGCTCAACCGGGTCGTCACACCGCCGGGCCCGGTACACGACAGCCGTGGCATAGGCGACCGGGGCGGCGTAGGCGACGGCGCAGGGGTCGGGGTCGGCCAAGGCGCCGGCCGAGGGGTCGGCGCCGGTGACGGGGGTGGCACCGGCGGCGGGCCCTATGGACCGGGAAGCGGGATCGCACCACCACGACTGTTGCGGGAAGTGGCCCCCGATTACACCGACCGCGCACGCCGGGCTGGTCTCCAAGGCGAGGTCCTTTTGACCATGGTTGTCACGGCAGAGGGTCTTGTGACCGATGTACAGGTACGGCGCGGACTCGGCTCGGGACTCGACGAGCGCGCAGTGGCCGCCGTTCAACAATGGTCTTTCTCGCCGGCGTTGCGGCATGGGCTGCCGGTGGCGGTGTGGATCGAAGTGGCCGTCGAGTTCAGGCTGCGCTAGTCCCCAGATCGGTGGAAGACACCATGGATATTGCACTGGTCAGTGTGACCGCGATGTCGTTGGCCATGGCCCTCGCCATGGGCATCGTCGCCTGGCGGGTCATTCGTGAAGAACGGGGCCGTTCCGATGCCCGGGTGGCGGCGCTCCTCGTCGAGCTTGAACGCACGCGGGGCACAGCCAACGCCGGGTCATCCACCGTGCGGGCAAGGGCGGACGCTAAGGTTAGACCGGATCGGTTGCCGGTGGCTCCGCCACCCGACGCCCTCGACGGCGAACCTCCCGCCTCGGCCGCTGGGTGGAGAGGTCCGCTGCGGGCCGCGGTAGCGGCCACCTTCGTGGTGGTGGCGGTGGTCACCATCGCGATACAACCCGGCGGGGCGCCCCCGGATGGTGGGGCCACACAGGCGACGCCGGTGGAACTGCTGTCGCTCGGACACGCCAGACACGGCGAGTATCTGGCGATTGCCGGCTCGGTACGCAACCCCGCCGACGGCGTGGATCGAGGTCGGCTCAGCGTGATGGCCACCGTGTTCGACGAAGCCGGAACACAGATCGGTACGGGCCAGACGCCGCTGCCCGTGCGTGCGCTCCCCCCAGGCACGGAGACGCCGTTTACGATCTCCATGCCAGACGCGGACCGGATCAATCGCTATCGCATCAGTTTCGCGCAGGACCAGACCGCCGTCCCCCATGTCGATCTGCGGCAGACGGCGACCACGCCGGCGGTCGTTGCGTCCACCGCGGGAGGGCAGCCATGAGTGCGCGCGTCACGTTGGCGGTGCTGGCAGTGGTTACGGCGCCCATCGTCCTCGCTGGCCAACAGCCACCGCGGGCCACCGACTCGACCCCGGCACCGGTGGCCACCGACGAGGACCAGCGGTTCGTCTTCCGCACCGGTGTCGATCTGATCAATGTGACCGCCACGGTCACCGACGCTCGTGGTCGCTTCGTCGGAGGGCTCACCCAAGCGGACTTCACCATCTACGAAGATGGGACAGAGGTGGACATCACCCAGTTCAGCAACGAACGCGTCCCGGTCAGTCTCGGGATCGCGCTCGATACGAGTGGCAGCATGGAGGGTCGGAAGATGGATGCGGCTCGCAGCGCCCTCGACCGATTCTTGTTCGACCTGCTTGCCCCCGATGACGAGATTTTCCTGTACGAGTTCAACTACACGCCGGAGCTGCTGCAGGACTGGACCGCCGACCGAGACCGTGTCAGCAGCGCGCTGCGTCGGATTCGCCCGCGTGGCGGCACCGCGCTGTACGACGCCGTGGCCGAGTCGGTGCCGCGGGTGGCGGACGGCCAGCATGCCAAGAAGGCGCTCCTGATCATCTCTGATGGCAACGACACCAACAGTGAAACGGACGTCGAGGCCCTTCGCGAGCTGATTCGTGAGAGCGAGGCGCTCGTCTATGCCATTGGCATCGACGGTGCCCCCAGACGGACCGGCTGGAACCCCCGGGGCCGGTCCGTCCCCATCCCCTCGCCGGGACCCCCAAGCCCATTCCCGTTCCCGGGCGGGGGACGGTCAGCTCCGCAGATCCCGCGGGGAGGCGTGGCTGGCGGCCAAGACGATCGGGTCAACGCCTCTGCCCTGCGAGATCTGACGGACGACAGCGGAGGCCGGACCGAGATTGTTCGTGACGCGGGAGACCTCGACCCGGCCACCGCCGGTATCGCAAGCGAGCTCAGCCAGCAGTACTACCTCGGCTATGTGTCGCCGGCGGAGGCAGACGGCCAGTGGCACGCCATCCGGGTCGAAGTCCGCAACTCGGCCTACCGTGTCCGCGCGCGCCGCGGCTATACGGCCTCACCCTGACCCGCCCCTCCTAAGAACCTGTACTCCTCGAAGGACAGTTTCTCGCGTGACGAGTCGCGATCGCATCGCGTGGGCCCGTGACCACGACGCGGAAAGATCCGACGTCACGCCCCTCTGCTATCATCCGCCGCGTGGATTTGCTGGCGGCGATTGGCTTGAGTTTGGTCGGCAGCGGGGGCGGCGTGCTCCTGGCATCGCCGCTCCTGCTGCTGGGGCGCACCACGCGCGTGCGTGTCGTGCCCGACCTGATCAGCTACGCGGTGGGTACGCTGCTCGGTGTCGCCCTCTTGAAGCTGGTGCCGGAGGCGCTGGAGTCCGTTCCGGCTGCGGCGGCGCTGGGCGCACTGCTCGCCGGGATCCTGACCTTCTTCATGCTCGAGAAGCTGGTCTTGTGGCGCCACTGCCACACCGACGACTGCCACGCCCATGAGACCAGCGCAACCCTGATCCTGATCGGCGGCGGGCTCCACACCTTCACCGACGGTGCCATCGTGGGTGCGGCGGTGCTCACGTCACTTCCGCTCGGTCTGACGACGGCAGTGGCCGTGGCGGCCCACCAGATTCCGCAGGAGGTGGGCGACTTCGCGATCTTGCTGGACGCCGGCTACTCACGTTCGCGCGCGTTCGTGCTCAACGCCCTCTCGGCCTCTACCTGCATGGCTGGGGCCGTGGCGGTGTATGTGGCCGCCAGCGCGGCGCCGAACGCGCTGCCCTACGTGCTGGCCTTCGCGGCCGGGAGCTTCCTCTACGTCGCGATGTCCGACCTCATCCCAGGCCTGCACCGCGAAGCCGTCGATGTTGGCGCGGTTCGCCAGGTCCTGATGATCGCGTTGGGCGTCGGCACCATCGTGTTGCTCTGACCGCCGCCATGGCCTCTCCTTTGCGTCTCTTTCTCATCGACGGTAACAACCAGATGTACCGGGCGTACCACGCCATCCACGACTTGACCGGTCCGGACGGCCGGTCGACCAACGCGGTCTATGGCTTCGTCACCATGCTCCGGAAGCTGATCAGCGACCAGCAACCGGAGCACATCGCGGCGGCGTTCGACGTGCGCGGACCAACCTTTCGGAACGAGCTCGACGGTGACTACAAGGCCAACCGGCGACCCATGCCGGAGGACCTGAGGGAGCAGGTGGCCGGCGTGCATGACGCGTGTGAAGCCTTGGGGGTGCCCATCGTGACCTGCCAGGGTTTCGAGGCCGATGATGTGATCGGCACGCTCGCGACACGCGCCGCCTGGGGCGGGGCGGACGTGGTCATCGTCACGGGCGACAAAGACTTTTTCCAGCTCGTGAGCGACCGTATCCGCATCTTCAACCCCAAAGACGACGGCACCTGGTACGACGCGGACGGAGTCCGTGAGAAGTTTGGCGTCGGGCCTGAACAGGTGGTCGACGTGCTGGCGCTCATGGGCGACGCGAGCGACAACATCAAGGGCGTACCCGGCATCGGCGCCAAGGGTGCGCGCGAGTTGTTGACGACCTTCGGCAGCCTCGACGCGCTCCTCGCTCGTGCGGCCGAGCTCCCGCAGAAGAAATACCGTACCGCCCTGATCGAGCATGCGGAGGACGCCAGGCACAGTCGCGATTTGGTGCAGATCCGTCTCAATGTGCCGATAGCCGACGAGCCGGACCAATTTCGGTACACCGGACCAGACCGGGAACGATGCTTTCGCCTCTTTTCCGCGTTGGGATTCAAGTCGCTACTCGGCGATTACGCCCCGACCGCAGGCACCGTGGTCACGGACTACCGCCTCATCACGGACGCAAACGACCTGGAGTCGGTCGCCGCCACGATACGCACCGCCGGGCGATGCGGCGTGCACGTCCTGACGGTCGGCGGCACCCCCTCACGCCGCGGCGTCGTCGGATTCGCGCTGTCGTCAGGCCCCCGGTCAGGCTGGTACGTCCCGCTCGCGCATGACGGGCTTGACCTCACCGGCAGCCTGGACGACCGTCTCGTCTTTGGCGCACTGGGCCCGGTGCTGGAAGACGCCGACATAAGCAAGGTTGGACACGACCTGAAACGGGAGATGCTGTGGCTCGCCGCCTGCGGCATCACGCTGCGAGGTCTGGAGTTCGACACGATGGTCGCCAGCTATCTGCTGGAAGCTACCCGTGCCACACCGACGCTCGAAACCGTCGCGCTGGAGGTCACCGGCTATCAGGCCCAGACCGCCGAGGCGGTACGGGGCAAGGGCGCGAAGGCACCCGGGTTCGACCAATTGCCCCCGGATGGCGTGTTGGCCTTCGCCTGCGAGCGTGCCGACCTGCCGCTGCAGGCGGCGGACCCGCTGCGTATCCAACTCGATGAGCAGAGGCTTGGCGTCCTTTATCGAGAACTGGAACACAAGCTGTTACCGGTCCTGGCGGCGATGGAAACCTGCGGCGTCCAGGTGGACACGGAGTCCCTGGCCGGGCAGTCACAACGGATGGAGGCCCAGCTGGCAGAGCTCCAGGCGCGGATTTTCGCGCTCGCAGGCGAGGAGTTCAACGTCAACACGCCGCAGCAGCACTCGACCATACTGTTCGACAAGCACCAGCTGCCGTCC
>SXGT01263900.1_pt1 | contig 10258 bp, 5 predicted proteins | sample 3176221 | NCBI WGS metagenome assembly SXGT01 (sample SAMN11356862, study PRJNA531348) | freshwater metagenome | isolation source: freshwater sample F1-120 | place: China: Fuxian Lake, Yuxi | collected 2017-12-25
TCGTCACCGGCCCCGATGTGCTCCGCACGGTGACGCACGAAGAAGTCACGAAGGAAGAACTCGGGGGCGGCATGACGCACAACGCCAAGAGCGGCGTGGCGCACTTCCTCGCCTCGGACGACGCGGATTGCCTGCGCCGCATCCGGCGGCTGCTCGGCTACCTGCCCCAGAACAACCGGGACGATCCGCCGCGCCGCGCGACGGACGATCCGGAAGACCGCCGCGATCCCGAACTCGACACGATCATTCCCGAGGAATCGAACCGGCCCTATGACATCAAGTCGATCGTTCAACGCGTGGTGGACGACGGCGAGTTCTTCGAGGTCCACGAATATTGGGCGCGGAACATCGTGGTGGGATTCGCGCATCTGGGCGGGCGTGCGGTGGGGATCGTCGCGAATCAGCCGATGCATCTGGCCGGCTGTCTCGACATCGATTCGTCCGTGAAAGGCGCGCGATTCGTCAGGTTCTGCGATGCGTTCAACATCCCGAGCGTCACGTTCGAGGACGTCCCCGGATTTCTGCCTGGCACCGATCAGGAGTTCGGAGGCATCATCCGTCACGGCGCGAAGCTGCTGTACGCCTACGCGGAGGCGACCGTGCCGAAAGTGACCGTGATCGTGCGGAAGGCCTACGGCGGCGCGTACTGCGTGATGGGGTCCAAGCACATCCGCACCGACATCAACTTCGCGTATCCGTCGGCGGAGATCGCGGTGATGGGCGCGGAGGGCGCGGTGAACATCGTCTACCGGCGCGAAATCGCGGCGGCGGCCGATCCCACGGCGGCCCACAAGCAGAAAGTGGACGAGTTTCGCGACCGCTTCGCTTCGCCGTTCGTCGCGGCGGAGGCGGGGTTCGTCGACGACGTAATCGAGCCGCGAGAGACGCGGCCGCGGCTGATCCGCGCCTTGCGAATGCTGGAAACGAAGGTGGCATCCACGCCTCGCAAGAAGCACGGCAACATCCCGCTATGAGCGGGATGCGGGATAATCGAAATCCGTCGTGTTTCTTTTCAATCTCAGCACCGCCGAATTTCTGACGCTGTTTTCGGTGGCGTCCGCCGTCGTGTTCACGCTGTATCTGCTCGACCGTTCGCGCCGGCAAATCAAGGTCGCCACGCTGCGATTCTGGACCGCCGCGGAAAAGCCGGTGGAATCCACACGCCGGCGGCGGATCACCCAGTGGCCGTCGCTGCTGCTGCAGTTGTTGTCCATCGCGCTGTTGTTGCTCGCGCTGTCGCAATTGCGGATCGGCAGCCCCGACACCTCGTCGCGCGATCACGTGCTGCTGCTCGACACGTCGAGTTGGATGGGCGCCACCGAGGATCGCGTGCCGCTGCTGACCCAGGCGAAGACGCAAGCGCTGGCCTACGTCAAAGCGATCCCCGCGGCGGACCGCCTCATGGTCATTCACGCGGACTCGGTGGCGACGCCCGTTACCGGCTTCGAAACCGACCGCCGCAAGATCGAGGCGGCGATCCGCTCCGCCAAGCCCTCCGGGGCCGCTCTCGACATGCGGCAGGCGCTCGATGCCGCCCGCCGCGTTCAGAACCGGGCCGCCAAGCGCGGCGGCGAAATCGTGTTCGCGGGCGCGGGCCGTATGCCGCGGCAGGATGGCGCGGAGTTGGACATTCCGCGCAACCTGCGCGTGCTGGCCGTGCAGGCGCAGCCGGAAAACACCGGCATCCGCAAGATCGGAATGCGGCGGTCGGCGAGCGAGGCCGATCTGTGGCACATCTTCGTGTCGCTGCGAAACTACGGGCGCGTGATGCGCACGGTGGATCTCGCCATCCAGTTTGGCGGCGCGCCCATCGGTTCGCGGTCGCTGCGCATCGCCGCCGGAACCGAGCAGGAGGCGGCGTTCGAGTTCCGCACCCGCGCGGCCGGCATCGTGGAGGCTCGTATCCGATCGGCGGGCGATTCCTTCGCCGGAGACGATCGCGCGGTGCTCGAGATTCCGGATCAACCCGCGGTGGCCGTCACCGTGTGCGGCGCCGAGCCGGGGCTGCTGAAGCCGCTGTTCGACGCGAACGCGGCCGTGCAAGCTTCCTACAAGCCGGCGGCGCAGTGCCAGACTCCGCCGCAAGAGGGGATCGTCGTCTACGACCGCTTCCTGCCGTCCACGCTCGCCAAGCGCGCGGTGCTGATCGACCCGCCGTCGCAGGGCTCTCCGGTTCCGCTGAGTCCGGCGCCCGCCTCGGTTACGTTGGACCGTTGGGTGGCGGGCCATCCGCTCGGAGCGGGGCTGCGCACCCACGATTTCCGCATCGACGCCGCCCGCGTCTTCACGCCGGGGAAGGACGACGTTCGCGTCGCCGAGTCGTCGGCGGGTCCGGTGATTGTCGCGCGTCCCGGCCTGGTGGCGTTCGGATTCCATCCCATGCGGTCGGCGCTGCGGTTCGAACTCGCGACGCCGTTGCTGTTCGCCAACATCCTTCGATGGCTGGCGCCGGAAGGCTTCCACGCGTCCGAGGTCTACGCTTCGCCGGTGGGCAGCGTCAGCGTGACGCTGGATGCCGAACCCGATGGCCAACCGGTGGAGGTGAGCGAGGACGGCGTGGCGCTGCCGTATTCATTGGGCGGCAAGATGCTGCGCTTCTATTCGTCGAAGCCGGGCACGGTGCGAGTTCGCGCGGGCGGCCGGGAGCAGATCCACTCGCTGACGCTGCCCGACGTTCCGGATGCGGTTTGGGAGATTCCGGCGGGCGCGCGCCGGGGAGTGCCTCGCGCTCGCGACCTGGGATCGTCGTCGCGCGACATCTGGTATTGGCTGGCGCTGCTCGGCGGCATCGGCCTGCTGGCGGAGTGGCTGCTGTTCTCGCCCACCGGGCGCAGGGTGGCGACTCAAGTGTCGTCGAAGGCGAGCTTCCTCGCGGCTGCCGCCCTGGCGATGGCATCGGTGCTCGGCGCGCAGACCGCGGCTCCCGGCTTCGACACGATTCTCGCGCGCGAACTCGAGGCCGACCTCCACTTTCTGGCGTCCGACGCGATGCGTGGCCGGCTGACGGGGACGGCCGAGAACCTGATGTCGGCGTTGTGGGTGGAATCGCGATTCAAGAGGATGGGACTCGCTCCGGTGGGCGGATCGTCGCTCCAGCAGCGATTCAATCTCACCTGGGCGGAGTTGGCGAAGGGCAACCGTCTGGTGGGCCGGTCGGGGGGCGCGGCGAACAAACCGGCGGTGCTCGACGGGTTCATGCCGCTGTTCTTCGCTCCCGATGCGCGGGCCACCGGGCGGGTCACGTTTGCCGGCTTCGGAATCTCGGCTCCGGATTTGCGGTGGAACGACTTCGGCGCGGCGGTGAGCGGGCGCGTGGTGCTGCTGCTGGAAGGCGAGCCTGGCGCAAACGACCCCAAGAGCATTTTCGACGGCGTGGTCACCTCGGTTCACGCCGATCCGATGCGCAAGGCGATCCACGCGCAGAGCCTCGGCGCGATCGCGGTGCTGTTCGTCGATCCCGGCCAACGCGGCGGCGCTTCCAGCCGCTTCGCCAACACCGCCCGTTCCTACTGGCCCACCACGCCGCCCCATCTGAAGCGCTACGCGATCACGTCGTGGGCGGAGGAGTTGAAGATCCCCGTGGCGTCGGTGTCGCCCGCGTTCGCCTCATATCTCCTGCGGCAGCACGACCTGAAGAAGCTCGCGCGGGAGGCGGAGAAGGGAGGAGCGGCGCCGGTGGCGCTCGACTCCGAGGTGGAGGTGGAGACGCGGGTCACACGCCATGTGATCGACGATTTGAACATCGTGGGGATGATCCCCGGCGCGGATCCGAACCTGAAGGACGAGGCGGTGATCGTCTCCGCGCACTACGATCACAACGGCGCGGAAGGTTCGCAGATCTACAATGGCGCGGACGACAACGGATCGGGCACGGTGGCGTTGATCGAGATCGCCGAGGCGTACGCGGCGGCATCGGCGCGCGGACAGAAGCCGAAGCGCACCGTGATCTTCGCGGCGTGGGGTTCGGAGGAGCGTTGCTGTGGTCCGCTGCTGGGCGCGTGGGCATGGATTCGCAACCCGTCGTGGCCCATGGAGAAGACGGTCGCGGTGTTGAACATGGACATGATCGGGCGCAGTGAGGAAGTTCCGGACGGTGGGGGCGGCCGGTTTCGCGGGTTACCGCTGCAGACGGCGGCGTCGAACGCGCACGCGGTGAATGTGATCGGGACCAGTTACAGCTCCGACATGCGGTCGGCGGTCATGGAGGCGAACCGGCCGGTCGACATGACGCTCCGGTTCCGGTACGACAATAACGCTTCCAACTTACTCCGGCGCAGCGACCACTGGGTGTTTCTGCAGAATGGCGTGCCGTCGCTGTGGTTCCACACTGGGTTGCATCCGGACTATCACACGGCGTTCGACCGTCCGGAGAAGATCGACTATGCCAAGATGGAGCGGGTGGCGCGCCTGGTGCACCAGATGAGCTGGAATCTGGCGAACGCGGCGGGCAGGCCGGCGATGATCAAACCCCGGCCGGTTCCTCCGCCGGACTGACCGGTCGCGGCCGCCGCTTTGTGGGCGCCGATCCACGCCAGCCCTTCGGGGAGGCAACCCGGACGGGACAGCGGATTTCGTGTCCGGGTTCGGGGTTCGCCGCGCGGTCCGTTCATGGAACGAGAGGCAGGAGTTCGCGGAACGCCTGGGGCGACTCGTGGGCGGCGATCCGCTGAGATGCCGCCAGCTTCCCGCCGTTCTTCAGGTACGCGGGTTACGGCCAAAATCGGCGTCGCCGGTCAGGCCGCGCACCATGGCGCACACCTGAAGGAGTTTGCTCTTCCTGGGGCCAGGATCGGAATGCTTGGGATCGGACCGATCTTCGTGGGGCGCTGGATCGGGATCCGCCTCCCTAGCGACGAGTTCCCGGAGGTAGACTTCGAGGGTGAGACCGCGAGCGGCGGCTTTGGCTTGGAGCCCCTGTTCGATGTAGGGGGGTAGATCGAGGGTGATGGTCATGCGGGACCCCTTTCGATACTTGGCTCTTTCAGCCTATCGGGATGCGAGCCGACCGTCAACTGACGCGCCGCGCTTGGCCAGGCGTCGCCGACAACCTCTATTTCGCGGGCGCTCCCACGGACGGTATTCGTGGCCTCGCGTTAGAACCGGGAGCGTGGCCTGAGGAGTCGAGAGGATTCGCGCACTGCACCGACAATGACCGGGCACGTGACTGGCGCGTCGCTCCAGAACGATGATTCCGGCGCTCCGGCGGGTGTCACGCTTTCGGGGTGCTCCCCCGGTGGTTTCGAAAATGTCACCGTCACCCTTGCCCGGCGCGTTGTTCAGTCCAGAGATGTGCCGGCCTTTCGCTCCCTGGACACCACCGACGGTTTCCGGCTTTTGCGCTTTACCAACGTAGGCGACGTAATCCAGGCCGCGCTGAGTGTTTCCACACGGGTTGGAATCTGGCGAACGCGGCGGGCAGGCCGGTGATGATCAAACCCCGGCCGGTTCCTCCGCCGGACTGATTGGTCGCGGCCGCCGCCTTTGTGGGCGCCGATCCACCCCATCCCCTTCGGAGAGTCAACCCGGACAGGATAGCGGATTTCGTGTCCGGGTTCGGGGTTCGCCGGGCGCCAGATCGAATTATGTCTATGATTTGTAATTGGTTACGCGCTTGTCTGGGGCGCGGGAGGAACCCGGACACAGCCCGGACAAACCCGGACGGTTGGAGCCACCCGATCAGGAGGCGGCTCGCCGCCGGGTAGGGGTTTACCCATTGTTGGGGGAGCCTCGAGGGTGGTGGCGGAAGCCAAGGCCGGTTCCGCTGCTGGATTGAGAAGGGGAGGGCGCGCTGCCGCTGATGAGTGGTCGGACTATCCCCATTCCTCGTAAGTGGCAACCCGGACGGACACGGACAATTTTCGTGTCCGGGTTCGATCCGGCTCATACCGAATCGAACCATCCCTTTCATTTGTAATGGGTTGCGCGTTTCTCGCCGCCAAAGTGGAACCCGGACAAGCCCGGACAAACCCGGACACGCGGAGCCACTTGGTTGGGAATGGCTCGCCGCCGAGTGCGTCTGGCCCGCCCTTGGGGGCGCCTTGGGGGCGCCGCCGTGGCCGACTGCTGTTATTCTGTTGTCAAAGATCGTGCTGGACGTGGAGGCCCCAGCGGTCCGATGATGGCACGAGAGGAAGAGGAGTTCGCGAACGCCCGCGGGTCTCCAGGGCGCGCCTCCTGCAATCGACTGAAATCGCGGTAGATTCAGTTTGATTAAAATGTCTTTATTGGCGGAACGCGGAATTTGGCCGCACGATATTGTCTCCAGGAGCGGTACCGCTGGACTGAGGCGCCGTGCGGCCCGATTGAGATAGCGTGAGGCCGATGTCTTGGCCCTGCCGAAGGCTGCCGACGTGGCCATACCCGCATGCCCGAGCTGCGCGCCGCCGACAGCGCCGGTGACGAAGACGGCGAATAGCCTCTATCCCCTGCACGCAGTCCCGGCTTCGCCGCCGGGCCTGTTTTCATGTCGGGCAGTTCTGAAGCGCGGATGTAGCGACCGGTCATGCAGGCCCATTGTGACGCAAAGCGCAGCAATTCGGCAGAACGAAAAGCTGCGGCCTGGTTTCTGGAGCGGCAAGGTCACGCAATCCACGCTGCAACCCGAACGGGATCGCGGCGAGGCCGAACCACCGCCAGCATGGTAAAGCTGTGATCTCTGCCACCGCTGCCGCCCGGCTTTCCTAGGCCCTTGTCGTCCTGTCCGTGGGCGCGATCGTGATCGCCGCCCTTTTCTGGTGGCATTGGCGATGAGCACCCCTTTCGCCCTCGCGCCGCCCTTGCCGGGCTGGCCCTGCCCTCGCCCGACGTTGGCGTGCCCGCCATCGCCTCGAGGTTCTCGATCTTGCCGGCGGAGGTGATCTATTGGGATTCCGCCAACAACGACGAGGCCATTACAACCGACCGGCACGGACTCACCGGCAGGCGCGACTACATTCTCCGTTCCGGTGACGACCTCATACCCGTCGAGCGCAAATCCCGCACACTTTGGCGATCGCACACCGCACGACGGCGAACGCCCGCAACTCGCCGCCTACTGCCTTCTGGTGGAGGAACGGTTTTCCCGCACGGTGCGGCGCGGCCAGCTCCAATATGCCGCCCGCACCCTCGATATTCCGTTTGATGACCGGCTCCGTGCGGAACTCCTGTCGTCCCTGAACGAGCACCGAGCCGACGACCGTGAACAGGATGTGCAGCGCAGCCATAACAGTGCCGCCAGGCGCCGGTCCTGCGGCTTTCGTGATCGTTGCGGCCAGTCCCTCTCCCACGCGGGGTGAGCCTGGCCGGGCGCACAGCGCTGTCAACGGGCCTTGCCCGCTCCATAGAATCCGGGTTGGCCGTTTCCCCTTCGGGTGGCCGCGCCGCTTCTCCGCTCGGCCTGATCGTCTCCCCGTGCTTGACAAACCCACATCGCGGCGACTGCCGTATACTTCGGGGTCCCCGTTATCAGCCGCGATGGTCGCATTAGATCCTCCAACCGTTGAGACGGTCTTGCACTGGTGATTGGCTGACGGGCGTTCATCTGGCCCCCGATGCTGGCATACCGCGCTCCTGGGTCCGGGAACAACGCCGCATACGAAAGGGCATCGATTGCGCTTTCCGCCACCACAAGTTTTACGTCCGCTCTCTCCGTCCGCGAGAACCACAGCCCCTTTTCCCCGCCTGCTGAAAATCCCGTATAGCCCCGGTTCTTGATCTCGTACCCGCACAGACCCAGGGCGTCGAAATGCGGGAATATCGCATTCCTCCGCTCGTCGATCTTCACCCGGCGCATGAACCGCCCCGCGCCCAGAAGGGCAGGGGACAGGCCCCGCTCCCCCGTCAAATACGGATGCGCGGGGGCATCCTCCATCCGGCGGAACTTGTTCTCTACCGCTATCCGGTCTCGCGGCGTCGATTCCAGCACCGGATACGAGAACCGCGCGGCGCGGCCGATCCAGGGCCGCAGGGCCATCCGGACCTGGCCAAGAGAGCAGTCCCGCCGCTTTTGCAGGAAATCGATGATCGAGCCGTTGTCCCGGTCGTCTCGGCACGGAGAAATACACAAAGTGCCCGTCCTGATCCCGCTTGATCACAATTTTGTCGTCCGTCCCCTCCTGGCGCATCACCGAGGATCCGCGCCAGCTATCCTACCGGTCGTACCGGTAGTGGTGTTCGCTTTCCGCATAGGCGCGAAGGTCGATCTCGACCTTGAAGCGCTCCAGTTCGGAATCCCGTGTCACCGGCGGCATGAATACTTCTTTCCCCACTGCCCAACGCGGCCCATCGCCGTCTCTCCAACAATACAGGCTAGGGCAGGGAAGGGCAAAGCTCTTCACTCGCCGTGAGGGCAGGGGTGCTGGACCTTGAAAAAAGCCAGGCCAGCACCCGCCGTGTTTAGCGTTGGGCCGGGCGAATCTGTCAAGGTGCATGCCCGCTCTCGCGGTGCGGCGTGAAGCGCCGCAGCCCTGAACCGATCCGCTCCCCGGCCACTTCTCCGCCCAGGGTCCGGGCCGTGTGCGATGCATGGCCCGGAAGGGCGCTGTCCCTTGAAGGAGAGGCAAAGAGGGTGTTTTTCTTGGACAGGCAAGGGCAAAGCCGATAAAATGGAGGAGGTTAATCGGGAGAGCAGCTTTGTCAAAAACGGGCCGCACGATCATCAGCCTGGCTCAGCAGCACGGGGTGTACGCCCACCGCTACCGATGCGTGGGCGCAGGACGTCACGCGGCTTGCTGACGATGATGTGGTTCTCGATGACATCAAACTCCTGTTGATCGCTCTGCAACGAACAGGGCATCTGAGCCGCCCGGAAGCACTACGTCTCCAGGTGGACTACGTGACAAAGACCGGGTGAACCGGTAATGTGGAAAGAGAACGGAGACGCCGCCATGACCATTACCCTGAACGACGAACAAGCCCGCCTCTTATCCGAAGTGGTCAAGGCAGGTGCGGCCCGCTCCACAGAGGAAGCGGTTGACCAGGCTTCGCGCTCTTCATTCCTCGGCAACCAGCAGCAGGCCAGTCCACACACAAGTGGACAACTTGGCCGATCTGTTCGCCCGGTCTCCGTTTCGCGGCCTCAACATGGAGTTTGAGCGCGACAAGGATACGGGGCGGGACATCACGCTGTGAATGGCTACCTCATCGATACGAACGTCTTTTCGGAGTTGACCAAACCAACACCGTTTCCGCGAGTGGAGGACTTATTGCGCCGGTCGAAGGACCGGGTTGTTGTCAGCGTGCTTTCCATCGGCGAGGTTCGGAAGGGCATCGCCTTAACGCCATCAGCCAACAGACGGGGCAGAGCTGGAAGACTGGCTAGACAACGAAATCATGCCGTGGTTGGGTGCGCGGGTTTTGCCGGTCACTTTGGAGATCGCGGAGCGATGGAGCGATCTCGCGGCGCAGCTCAAAGTGAAAGGGAAACCCCGTCCCGTGGTTGATGCCATTCTGGCAGCGACTGCATTCCGACACGATCTGGTTGTTGCAACGCGCAATGTCGCAGACTACGAAGACATGGGCGTTACGGTCATTAACCCTTGGGAAATCTGATGCTGAGCGTTGTCGAACTCTCGCACAATGCCGCGCGGCCTTTCGGTGGACGACTCGCGTCGAGAGATCAGCCTTGAGCTGAGCTCGTCTTATCAATAGAATGAGAGCTTATGCAACTCGTTTCCTTCAGGGTTCAGAACTTCCCTTTGAGCTGGCGAAAGGCTTCGTTTGTAGCGATGCGGTAAGCCCACGGGCGAAACAACTCGGGCTCGCGCAGCCAGCGCAATTTGCGAAACATCCGCAAGAAGTCCTCGGCCAGCCCGGTTTCCGTCACTAGACTTTGAATGTACCGAAAAAGCGGGGTCTGAACTCGCTCGAGCAATGCGTCCAGCGCTTCGTGGTCGCCTGCCTGAAAACGCAACACGAGCCAGCTCTCCTCCTCCCTTGCAGCCATCGTAATCTCAACTGTCACAACTGATGATAAGACCCAGGCACTGGCTAGGTGGTTCGAATCATCCGCTACCTTTTTTGGGACCTGAAGTCAAAAGGCTGCCATTGATCGGCAACCCTCAAGTACCCGGAAATCCTCGAAAGTCGCTATAGAGACCGGAAACTGGAACTCACCACGCTACGGTACCAGCGATGTGGCGGCTTTCGTGACCGTTGCGGCCAGTCCCTCTCCCACCCGTGTTTCTCCTCTTAGATCCTCCACCGTTGAGACGGTCTGATAGAGAACGAAGACCATAAGGGGCGTTGCCCCCTCGCTCCGGTCAAGGGACAGGCCGTCAAA
>SXGT01362715.1_pt1 | contig 10258 bp, 9 predicted proteins | sample 3176221 | NCBI WGS metagenome assembly SXGT01 (sample SAMN11356862, study PRJNA531348) | freshwater metagenome | isolation source: freshwater sample F1-120 | place: China: Fuxian Lake, Yuxi | collected 2017-12-25
ATTTTCTCATATATTACATGGAAGTTGATATCTGGTCACAATACAAGGATAAGGATATTAACACGCTGACAGATGAAGTAGCCGCTTATATAACTGCATGGGAATTAAACGCGGTTGCTGCCCAACAAGAATACGAGACATTGCGTGCTTATTTCCTGAAAGCGGATGTCAGTGCAGAGTATTCCAATTTCCAGCCGGCAGATGAAATGGAGTTGATCGAGATCAACCGCCTTCATGGCTTATTCGCGGAAAGCTGGCCAAAAGATATCCGTGGCGAGCGTAGTTTTTTGGAAGGCATAATTCCAAACTGGACGTTTCATCGCAACGGGCTCAGGGATTGGGTCCGAACACGCAGACGAAGACTCGAGGTGATGGCACTGGATCATCCCAAACGGCTAATCGAAACAAAAGAATTGGAAATAATGGAAAATTCCAAGTTGCCGATGGCAGAACAGGAGATGACACTGTTGCAGGCATTCCTCGCTACATATGACCGGATCGAATAACGCAAGGTGGCCTGGTATAGACTGTCTAAAAACGACCCGAACTTTAAAACACCTGAAGCTGAATTCATCGTGAAATACCCACCTGGGCAGCAAGTCACCATTCGCGATATTGCATATTGGAAAGTCGAGGAATACACGAAATCCATTGCGGATAAAAATCAATATGAATTGTTGGATTTGATTAATCAGCGTTTTACAAAAGAACCAACGCGATATCCTCAATGGCTTCAATACATGGTTGTACATTTTTCAGGCATGCGCTACGCCAGCGCCCATGGATCATGGGCTGATCCCAAAAATTTGATGGTCCGCCTGAGTGCCCTGGATGTGGAACGCGAACTCAAGCCGCTTGACGATGCTGAAATCGAAAGACGCTGCAACGAAAAAGTGGCTGCATATGAATCGACGGATGAGACGAACAAGCCAAAGCTTGCCCTCTATCTTGAAAAAGAGTGGACGGATCAAGTTCAATTACACCTGGCAAGCATCAAGTCAAGTGGACCAATGACCCGACGGGCTGGTCTCATTGCGTTACAAAAGGATGAAGTGAGTTACGAACTTCAAAGTTTATCCACTGAAAGCGCATTGGAAAAGCTATTGGAAATGAAAAGCACCTTCCCAAATTGGGCTTGGAAGGAGATTGTCAAGTTTACGCCACTGCGTGTGACAGAAGTCAACGACCTGGGTTGGGAAAAACTCACACCTCAGGAAGAGGAAGAACGTTATGCTCTTCAAAACAACGACCTCCGTGTAATCATGGATGTGTGGGAAGGCCTTGATCCATCCGCCTGGCGCGATGAGCATGGACGTACACTCGAATTGATCGTCACACGCGCTGTGTGCAATGAAACCGCAGAACATTGTCAGCACATCCGCGGGCATCTGCCTCCTGGTGGATTGGCAGCAAGACCAAAGTGGTATGTTGCAAACGAAAGGGAGAATATATTACCTGGCTCATATTATGTTAAACCAACTTCTGAAAAAGATTACATGCAGGGTGCAAGTATCCTGTGGCTGCGATTTGTCAATTCGGCGACCTCGAACCCAACAGAATGGCAGGTTGCGAAATGGATTGAGACGAAACAAAAAGTTGGTTTGCTGCCAGACGAGTTCAGAAAGAAGAAGGCAAAAGTTGGTGAATGGGCATACAAGTTCGACGAGGTTATCACGCGCGCTCGCAAGATCATCACGGCTGATAAAAAGAAAGTTGTCGAGAACCAATGGCTGCGCTGGATCCACGAAGCGACAGTGGCAGAGGTGGCAGAAACTGCTGATGGCATGACAGTCATAACCTTCGAAACCGCACTGCCCGACAGCGATAAAGCTACATCCTCAGTCGGTATAAACAAATTACAGTTAAGCTGGCTGCTCTCAGATGGCACGGAAGAGCTCTACAACCGCTCGTTCATTGGGTTTGTCCCCGAAGGACAGGTCCCAGTTGAACATCTACAAAAAATGTTGGATTGGAATAAAATATTTCGAATTTAAGTCGTGAAGCCGAGAAGACACGCAGAATTAATAATCTACGGGGTATCCTACAGTTGAGTCCGTTGACTCCAATGACCTGCGGCGGGTTAGAAAAGACCATCCAAAACAATCCCATTTCCCGGCTTTGCAAAAGTCGTGAATTAAATCTTTAAAAACGGTTGTGCAATTCCATTAACGGGCGTAAAATACTTAAGCCACTTCGGCAAGGAAATCATGTACACAACAGACGAGAGTGACCTTAGTTCTTCAGATTACAACCCTCCCAGTACAAGCACAGCAAGTACTGCGAGCGGACAAAACGCGTTTAATTTAAATACCAACATCACGTAGGTGTGCATGAGCCTCTGCGTGATGTCATATCACGCAAGGAGGCAGTCATGCTGAGCATTTACAAAACCACTGAGCAGGGACTCGAAACAATCGAAATGATCGCAAATGGTGCATGGGTCAATGTGGTAGACCCAACACCCGAAGAAATCGAAAAGCTCATCAACTGGGGGATGGAAATGGACTATATTAACTATTCCCTCGACCAGGACGAAATGCCGCGTATGGAGCGCGATGAAGAGTACACCTTCATCCTGCTTCGTATTCCCATATACCAACCCGACAGCGACGTTCCATATAACACTGTTCCGCTCGGTATTATGATTCTTGGCAACAAGATCATCACTGTTTGCCGCTATGACAGTGACATTTTCAAAGTGCTTGCAAATGGAAAATATCGTTTATTGAAAACGGGCAAGCGTTATCGCCTTGCGCTATACATTTTCCTTGAAACCTCATCCCGCTATTTGAATTTACTACGTGAGATCAACCGTGCAACTGAAGTTGTCGAAGACCAACTGCAAAAATCCACACGCAACCGCGAAGTACTGGAATTGCTCAAGTATCAAAAATGCCTTACGTATTTTTCAACCGCACTCCGCTCCAATGAAGTGATGATGGAGCGTGTCCAAAAGACACAGCTCTTCAACTACTACGAAGAAGATCAAGACCTGCTTGAAGATGTGCTGACCGAAAATCAGCAAGCCATTCAAATGACCAGCATTGCCACTGAAATTCTTTCAGGCATGATGGACGCCTTCGCATCCATCATCTCCAACAACCTCAACGGCGTCATGAAAGCCCTCGCTGCGCTCACAATCGTCGTCAGTTTACCAGGCACAGTCGCAGGGTTCTTCGGAATGAACGTAAAGTTACCTTTAACAGATACCAACCCATATGCGTTTCTGATTGTTTTTGGCATTGCCCTATCATCAACAGTCATTGCCGCATATATCTTCTACAAGCGGGATTGGCTCTAAAATGCAAGCCGAATTACTTCTTGACGCAAAAGCCACCCTCGGCGAAGGTCCCGCCTGGGATGCAAAGACACAAACTTTATATTGGCTGGATATTCTAGAAAAAAGAATATATGCAGGAACCGAACAAATTGCCGAACTGGATGACTTCATCGGATGTCTTGCCCCATGCAAAAACGGGAATCTCATCCTCGGCAAACACGCCTCCATCGTGGAATTCAAGCCTGATTCATCCCAGCAGACAGTCCTCACAGCTTTGAGCGAACCTGCCACCAACCGTCTCAACGACGGCAAGTGTGACCCAGCTGGTCGCTTCATTTTAGGCTCAATGGATATAAACGAGAAAGACCCCACAGGCACGGTTTATTCATTGGATGGAAAACAGGTTACGCCCCTGCTTCACAACGTGACCATCTCAAACGGACTCGCGTGGAGTCCCGATCACAAAACTTTTTATTACATTGACACTCCCACACGCAAAGTAAAGGCATTTGACTATGACCTCGCAGCCGGACAAATCGCAAATCCACGTGCAGTGATTTACGTTCCTGAATCCCTCGGCTGGCCAGACGGCATGACCGCAGACACCGACGGAAACTTATGGATTGCCATGTGGGGCGGTGAGCAAGTGACAAAATGGAACCCGCTCACCGGGCTTCTGCTGGAACAAATCACAGTGCCGGCCCTGCAAACATCCTCATGTGTTTTTGGCGGAAAAAACATGAACGAGCTTTACATCACCTCAGCACGAAAAGGCATGAGCGAAGCTGACCTAAAAAAATACCCGCTTTCTGGCGGGTTATTCAAAGTAGAAACAAATGTCACAGGTATGCCAACATTTGAATTTGGATAATACATGGGACGCAGCGTTGCTGCGTCCCATGTATTTAATTCCACAACTTCCTGGTCAAATCCACAACATCCATGCACTGACTTTCTGACAACCCAACAAAAGGGGAATTTTCGTAAACCGTATCGCGGTTTTCCACGATCAGCACGCGTGCATCTTCGCTGAACGTATGAGAATGCCAAACGCCCTTCTTCACGTTGTACAGCTTGTATAATTCCATATCCAAAGCATGGACTTTCGTCACGACTTCATTCCCTTCGCCAAGAAATAAAATACAACGCCCTGCAAGCAGCACAAAAACTTCGTCTGTCTCGATGTGTTTTTGCATCTGATTAATCTTTTCAGGAAGATAATCTGCCGTATAGTTTATCAAAGCCACACGCCATGATTGATAATCAATCAACGGCTTGTAGTCTGGCTCGTTGTGCTCGCGGACTTCAATAAGGGATTCGAAAACTGCTGTCATGAATAATTCCTCTCCAAGCATTATGATGTTATTTACAACGGCTGATTTACTAATTTATCAATAAATTCCCAGCGTTTGGTTTTGGTGTAATCTCCGTCCTCGGGATAAAAATAATGTGCATAATCAGACCAGTTATCCATGATGCCATAAAGCGGGTCTTTTGTTCCATTGGGCAAAAGATAACGTTCAATTCTACCGTGAGCAGTCGTTGAAAGCGAATTGTTGCGCCCCCATCCACAATACATCACAACAGATTCAGCAAAGTCTTCTTTACGGTTGAAACTCCAATTTGCGCCGCTGGGCTTGTCGCCATAAAAATATCCGTACGCATTGACGCCCGGCTTTCTGCCATAAAAACCAGGTTTCCTCTCTGCGCCGTTTAGACCCGCATCCCATTCATCAGGGATTCCCATTTTCGTCTCGGACAACGCGGGGTCAGTGATTCCGCCCGTAAACTCTTCCAACGCCAGAGATAATTTCCACTGATTTTTGGCATCCCAAACGTGCGCCAGTTCATGGATGACTGACCATGCGCTGATCTGCCCAGTTGCGCTTAATTTGATTCGATCCTTATACGCCAACGCGAGCTTTGATCCCGTATCCGCCCTTTCGACAAGTACTCCCCCAAGGTGGTGCTTGAAATTTTCTTTTCCGCCCACGATCTCTGAAAACAGCGCAATGGATGAATGCAGGAGTTCAAAATCACGATTGCGCCATCTTCCATTTTCTGCAACTTTTATCTGAAAATCTGCAAGTAGTCGGGTTTTATGTTCCATACAGGAAGTATAAACCAACATGGAATAAGAATAAAAAAACGCCGACAATGGCGAAAAAGCCCCATGGGGCAATCCTTGTGATTGCCCCTTCGATTAAAATTTCCGTGGCGTTTTCCCCTTCACCGTACAACACGCGCCTCGGCTGCCATGCCAGAACATTATGATGCTGCTGCTTCATAATCCCGTTGAATTATCTCTTTCACAAAATGTGTGTCAATAAATATTTTTAGAATCTTTTCAAAGATAAATAGGGATGGACTCAAAGATTTTTTAGAGTTATATTTACATACAGGAGGCAACCATGAACCGCTTTGAATTCGGCACGCTGGTCGCATCGTTACGGGAGGATATGCGCTGGACTCAACTGGAACTGGCTGAAAAATCAGGCATGGATGTGTCTGCGATCAGCAACATTGAACGGGGAGCAAGACGAACGCTTCTAAAAGATAACATGCTGGTAAAGCTGGCTGATGGCCTTCAACTCACCACCATGGAAAGACGGGAGTTCCTGTTCGCGGCTAGCGGTGTAGCTGAAGCTGACGCGGTTAGAAAAGGAAACCATCGCGCAAAAACGCAATTCGATCCCAAGTCCTTTCTTGAGGAGTTGGGAAAGCACATTGGAGGCATTGCAACGCCCCTGCTCGTTACAGATTCCTTTTGTGATATTCTGCTGGCCAATCACATGGCGCTTGAATATTACAATACGCCCGCCGCTCTGATCGTGGATGCGAAGAGTGCTGTAGGTGGATATAACATGATGCGCTATGTATTCCATGTGGATTCAAATTTTCAAGACGGCATTAAAGATGAAAGCTGGGAGGTGCAAGCGTTATTCAATCTGCGGTATTTCAGAAGGCGTACAATTCGCGTACGCTCCAAGCCTTATTTTTCCATTTTGATGAAGGAATTTCTGAATAATAAAAAATACCCTTCTTTCGAAAGGTACTGGCGGAAAATGTTATTTGAAAGTTTCGATTACTATTCTGCCCCCATCGAAAAAGCAGACCCCGAAAGCTCGAATGCGGTTGTTGGACTCGAATCCCTGCTGGCCGTGACACCGTATGGTGAATTATTTTTACAGCAGTTGCTGCCAATGAATAAAAAAACAAACAAGCGGTTTGAAAAAATTATGGCTAAAGTTGGTGAGGGATATATGCAGTTTGCCGCTTTCCCTGACAAGCAAAAGCAATGAATACAAGAACATACAGTCCATCAGCAAGCTGATGGACTGTTTATAAGTTCAACCTTCCCCCATTTTCCCGCAGCCATTTCCTCTGTTTTTTATATTCGGGATAAATAAGCTCAACCGCTTTCCAAAATTTCCTGGAATGGTCTTTCACGCGCAAGTGAACCAATTCATGCACTACCACGTAGTCGATCACTTCCATCGGAGCCATGACCAGCCGCCAGGTAAAGTTCAGCGTGCCGTTTGTGCTGCATGATCCCCAGCGTGTTTTGGCAGAAGAGATTTTCACCTGTTTTGGCGTGAAGTCATATTGCTGTGAATACTGTTTAACTCGTTCGGAAATAATCTCAAACGCGCGTTCTTTGTACCAGCGTGTGAAGACCTGCTCGCCTTTCGTTTGCGCGGCGCGGCTTAGGGCGAATCCATTGTCAAAGCGTAGCAAAGGCTTTTGAAATCCGACCAGCTTCAAGTCGAAGAGAGAACCGAGGAATGGGAATTTTTCGCCGTCGATGTATTGCCTCTCCGGAATCGGTTCGACAACCGTCGATTTTATCTTTTCGCGTGTGCGCGTGATCCAATCTGTTTTTTGTTGAATGAAGGTTTCGATCGCCGCATGTGACGCGCGCATGGGAGCGCGGACAACGAATGAACCATCGCGCTCGATGATCAAGGCGATGGTTCTGCGTTTACTGCGGATGAGTTTATCTATTTTGATTTGCATAAAATAAAACCGCCTTGGGGCGGTTATGAAATTAATAGCGAGGTCAGCTTGGCCCACAACGGGGGGCCGAGGATCAACAACCCGATCAGGATTGCAGCTAATGCAGCGACCAATACCGCCGCCGCGCCTACATCCTTGCCGATCTTTGCAAGCGGGTGAATTTGCGGGCTGGCAAGATCAACGACTGTTTCAATGGCCGTATTTAGAAATTCTGCAACGAATACTACAGCGGTGGTCAAAATCAGGATCGCCCAATCACGAGCGGGCAGGTGAAGCCAAAGTCCTAAAACAAATACAACTGCGGCGATCGTGCTATGAATCCAAGCATTTGCCTGCGTACGTAGAACATAATGCCAGCCGCGAAATGCATGACCAAACGATGCAGCCCGCGATGAAAAAAAGGACTTCATTAAGTGTCCTGTACTTTGACATGGGACAAGCCGAGTCGCGACATCACCTCAGCCTGCGCTTGCCACATGCGGATTTTTTCTGCCGCCTCGGCATGGTCGTGACCGAGCAGATGCAATGTCCCATGCACAACCAGCAACTGTACTTCATCCTCAACTGAATGGCCAGCGGCTTGAGCTTGTTGTGTTGCGCGTGGGATCGAGATGAGGATATCTCCCAAATACGACACTCCTGTTTCAGGGTCCGATTCAGAAGCGGGGAAAGATAGGACATCGGTTGGAGCATCCACGCCAAGATAATCGAGATTCAGTTCGTGCAGTTGCGCGTCATCCGTCAGGACGATGGTCATGTCTGCGCTGGCAAGAGCAAACTCAAAGCCGTCGCTGGGCGGAGTTGAGGTATCCAGCGTGAGGCGGGCGGCACGCTCTAGCAGAGCAGCATCCGAAAAATCCTGCTTTAAATCAATGTAAATCATTTTTCTTCTCTTTTTTCTTCATTTGAATCAGACAAGGTTGCGTCCTGGTCAGCGACTTTCGCATTAGGATATTGAATACGCGGATGGTACGTTCCACGTAAAGTAGTGACAAATGATTCAGTGATGAGGTGCAGGTCACGGAGCGTGAGAAGTGTGTCGTCCAGTTGATTATATCGCTGCACAGTTTCGATCACACTGCGGACAAGCGCGCGCAAACCGTCGTCGGTGGCTGGGCGTTCGGCACGGGCGCGGGCTTCGGCGGCGTCTGCAAGCATCAGGAGAGCGGTTTCGCGTGAGTTTGGCCGTGGACCAGGGTAACGGAATTTTTCAATGTCCACCTGGCTAACGTCACCGCCCGCTGCATCCAGTGCCTGGCTGTATTGATAACGAGTGATCAGCGTGCCGTGATGCTCAAGGATGAAGTCATGCAAGCGCTCTGGCAGGCGATATTTCTTTGCGAGTTGAACTCCATCTGTGACATGGCGGATAATTGTCGCAGATGATTCTTCGGGCAGAATATCGTGGTGGGTATTTACATTTCCTGGGACTTGGTTCTCAATGAAGAATGTGGGGTTCAACGCTTTGCCAATATCATGGAACTGCGCGCCCACCCGTGTAAGCAATGGGTCGACGCCGATCTTTTCTGCTGCCTGTTCCGCAAGGTTGGCAACCTGCAAACTATGCTGGTATGTACCAGGCGCATTGCGGAGGAAAAATTGCAAAAGCGGATAGTCGGGACGCGAAATATCAAGCAGTTGAAAAACTGTGGTAAATCCAAGAGTCTGCGCGAGTAGGTATTGAAGTAAAAGGGTGATGCTGGCGGCAGAGAATCCTGCGAAAAGAATAACCAAAATGAATTGGACAATTCCCAACCAGTCTGGAGCGAACAAAGGCAGGCGATATGCCATAAGCACAACCAACCCTGAAAGTGAGATGGCTGCACCCGCCCGCACAAATCCCCAGAAACGGCGCACAGGTCCAAGAACCAGCAGGCCGATCAAGGAAGAAAGCAAATAATATGGCATGAGGTCAAGCGTGTTCGACAAACCATAGGAAGCGATCACACAAAGCGGAATAGTGATCACAATCCCCGCTTCGAGCCCGAACAAGGCAGTGATCAACAATCCTGCAGCCTGCAAAGGATAGCCATACGGCGCAAGTGTGCGATTGGTAAACAAGCGCGCACCAACCAAAAAAACAATGAAAATAATTGCGATCACTAAAATACTGCGCAGATCATTTACAACAACAGCCCGCTTACGGCGGAAAAAATAAAGCGGCACAAAAATGGCTGAAAGAATGATGACAGCAGCCGCACCGACCATATCCTCCCAGCGTTGACCAGGGCGGATCATTCCAAGCTGCTGAAACGCTTCCATATCTGCCGGGGTGATGATCTCACCTGCTGGCGCGATGGTTTCGCCGTCTTTGTAGGTTCGCACGATGGGCTTGACTGCGTCACGCGCGGCCTGGCGTGCGGCGGTGGTCAACTCCTCGCTGTAAAAACTATTTGGCACAACGAAGGCGGTTACAAGTTCAGTAACAAGCACTGACTGTTGTTCATTGAAGGTTAGGCTCACAAAGGAAGAAACTCCCAACTGAGCGGCCTCCACCTTATCTTCATAGATCGCGCGGCGCATGACTTGTTCCAAAACCCGCAGGGATTCAGATTGCACAGCATCCCAGCGCGTATCAGAAATTCCAAGGACGTAATCAATTGTCTCAAGTTTCAGGCGTACGTCGCTCAGCGTAACGAGATTTGACTTTTTATCATCATCGGTCAGCTCATCGTTTGCCCGCACAGAAGTAATATATTGCATGGCGGTGCGCAAGCCTTCGATCTGCTGGCGGGCTATGGCAGGGTCAGGAGACGTGTACACAGGCAATACCGCGCTTTCAGCGGCTTTTCGCGCCTCCTCGGTGCGGACATCACTTACATATTCAATATCACGCGGAGCTTGCATTGTGATCTGCAGCACGCCGCCAACATCCAATGCCTGCGTGGAAGGGCGCAGGGCAATAGGCATGGTAAGCGCAGCAAAAGATACCAGGCTGACCGCAATGATCAAACTGACTTG
>SXGT01912245.1_pt1 | contig 10258 bp, 9 predicted proteins | sample 3176221 | NCBI WGS metagenome assembly SXGT01 (sample SAMN11356862, study PRJNA531348) | freshwater metagenome | isolation source: freshwater sample F1-120 | place: China: Fuxian Lake, Yuxi | collected 2017-12-25
AGCATCCTCTACATCAGCCTCTAGCTGCACGAGATCCGCGAGCTCTGCACCGCCTGCACGGTGCTGCGCGGCGGCAAGGTGACCGGTGTGTGCGACCCGCGCCAGGAGAGCAACGCGTCGCTCTCGCGCCTGATGATCGGCGCCGAGCCGCCGGCGCTGAACGTGCGCGAACTGCACGCGGGCGCGGCCGTGCTCGAGGTCAGCGGCCTCACGCTGGCGAGCGACGATCCGTTCGGGACGCAGCTCAACGACATTGCGCTGACCGTGCGCGCCGGTGAGGTGGTGGGCATCGCCGGTGTGTCGGGCAACGGGCAGAGCGAACTGCTGTACGCGCTATCCGGTGAGGACCGCCGCGCGCCCGCCGGCAGCATCCGCGTGGGCGGGCAGGACGCCTCGCGCTATGCGCCTGGCAGGCGCCGCGCGCTGGGCCTGCACTTCGTGCCCGAGGAACGCCTGGGCCGCGGCGCGGTGCCCACGCTCTCACTGGCGCAGAACCTGCTGCTTTCGCGCAGCGACGCCCTGGGCGCCGGCGGTTGGATCCGGCTGAGCGCGCTCAGGAAGCAGGCCGAAGATGTGATCGCCCGCTACAACGTGAAGGCCAACGGGCCGGATGCGGCCGCGAAGTCGCTCTCGGGTGGCAACCTGCAGAAGTTCATCGTGGGCCGCGAGATCGAGGCGAAGCCCAGACTGCTGATCGTGAGCCAGCCCACCTGGGGCGTCGACGTGGGCGCCTCGGCGCAGATTCGAGGGCAGATCCTGGCGCTGCGCGACGCCGGTTGCGCGGTGCTGGTGGTGAGCGAGGAGCTCGACGAACTCTTCGAGATCAGCGACCGTCTGCACGTGATCGCCAAGGGCCGCCTTTCGCCCAGCCTGGACCGCAAGGACGCCACCATCGAGCGCATCGGCGAGTGGATGTCGGGCCTGTGGGATGCATCGACAGAAATGAACCACAAGGAGACCGCCCATGCTGCGGCTTGAAGTCCGTCCCCAGCCCTCGGCGCGCTGGGGCTACGCGTCGCCCCTGTTGGCGCTGCTGATCACGGTGGTGATCGGCGTCATCCTGTTCGCGGTGCTCGGCAAGGACCCGGTGCGTGGTCTCCAGGTGTTTTTCTGGGAGCCCATCAAGAGCACCTACGCGCTTTCGGAACTGATGGTCAAGGCCACGCCGCTGCTCATCATCGCGCTCGGGCTGGCGGTGTGTTTCCGCTCCAACGTGTGGAACATCGGCGCCGAAGGGCAGTACATCATCGGCGCCATCTGCGCCGGCGGTGTGGCGCTGCTGGCCACCAAGGACACCGGGGTGTGGATCATTCCCGCGGTGCTCGCGGCAGGGGTGCTGGGCGGCATGTTCTGGGCCGGCATCACGGCGCTGTTGCGAGACCGCTTCAACGCCAACGAAATCCTGGTCAGCCTCATGCTGGTGTATGTGGCGGTGCAGGTGCTCAATTTCCTGGTGTACGGCCCGTGGAAAGACCCGCAGGGCTACAACTTCCCGCAGACCAAGACCTTCGAGTCGGTGACGCAGATCCCGCGCCTGATGAGCGGGTCGCGCGTGAACATCGGCCTGCTGCTCGCGCTGGCGGGTGTGGCGGCGGTGTGGGTGTTCCTGTTCCGCACCTATTCCGGCTATGCGCAGCTGGTGGGAGGGCTGGCACCGGCGGCGGCGCGTTATGCGGGCTTCTCGTCGCGCAAGGCGCTGTGGATCGCGCTGCTCACCTCGGGCGGTGCCGCGGGCCTGGCCGGCGCCCTGGAAGTGGCCGGCCCCATCGGCCAGTTGACGCCGTATGTGCCGGCCGGCTACGGCTTCGCGGCCATCATCGTGGCGTTCGTGGGGCGCCTGCACCCGGTGGGCATCGTGTTCTCGGCGATCCTCATGAGCATGTTCTACATCGGTGGCGAACTCGCGCAGTCGCGCCTGGGCTTGCCGAAATCGATCACCGGCGTGTTCCAGGGCCTGCTGCTGTTTGCGCTGCTGGCTTGCGACACGCTCATCGCCTACCGCCTGGTCTGGAAGAAGTGAGGAAGACATGGAATCCATCGCACTGCTATTCGCCGCCTCGCTCAACGCGGGCACCGTGCTGGCCATTGCCTCGCTGGGGCTGTTGATCAACGAGAAGGCCGGCATCGTCAACCTGGGGGCCGAGGGCATGATGCTCTGCGCCGCGCTCGCCGGTTTTGCCACCGTGGTGCACACGGGCAGCACGGCGCTCGGCTTCGTGGCCGGCATGGGCGCCGGCGCCTTGCTCGCGGCGATCTTCGGCGGGCTGGTGATCTGGCTCAACACCAACCAGTACGCCACGGGGCTTGCGCTCAGCCTGTTCGGCGCCGGCTTCTCGGCGTTTGCCGGCAGCCGCTATGTGCAGGAAAAACTGCCCGAGCAGACGCAGTTCGCCATTCCGCTGCTGAGCGACAGTCCGCTGATCGGCCCGGCGCTGTTCCGCCACCACCCCATGGTGTACGCCTGCGTGGCCCTGGTGCTGGGCTTGATCTGGTTCCTGTACCGCACGCGCTCCGGCCTGGTGCTGCGCAGCGTGGGCGAGAGTCCCGAGTCGGCCCACGCGCTGGGTTATCCGGTGCGCCGCATCCGCATGATGGCGGTGATGGCCGGCGGCGCGCTGTGCGGTCTGGCGGGCGCCTATGTGTCCACGGTGTACACGCCGCTGTGGGTGGAGGGCATGATCGCCGGCAAGGGCTGGATCGCGCTGGCCCTCACCACCTTCGCCACCTGGCGCCCGGCACGCGTGTTGCTTGGTGCGTACCTGTTCGGCGGCGTGACCATGCTGCAGTTCCACCTGCAGGGGATCGGCGTGAACATGCCCAGCCAGTTCCTGACGATGATGCCCTACGTGGCCACCATCGTCGTGCTGGTGCTGATCTCCCGCAACCCCGCCTGGATAAGGATCAACATGCCCACGTCCATCGGAAAACCCTTCTACCCAGGTGCATAATTTGTCGATACCGTACGGTACCCACACCTGTATTCAACTCCGCTTTTCCACCACCCTTCCCACACCGAGGAAACCATGACAGACCTGAACAAACGCTCCCTGATGAAGGTTGCCGCGCTGACCGCGTTGACCAGCGCCGTGCTGATCGGCTGCGGCAAGAAGGAAGAGGCCGCTGCGCCCGCCGCCGCACCGGCACCGGCGCCTGCTGCGGCCGCGGCACCGAAGGCCGAGCCGCTGAAGATTGCGTTTGCCTATGTGGGCCCGGTGGGCGATGGCGGCTGGACCTTTGCGCACGACAACGGTCGCAAGGCGATGGAAAAGGAGTTCGGCGACAAGGTGGTGACGAGCTTCGTGGAAAACGTGCCCGAGAGCGCCGACGCCGAGCGTGTGCTGCGCGACATGGCCAGCCAGGGCAACAAGCTGGTGTTCGGCACCACCTTCGGCTACATGGAGCCCATGCTCAAGGTGGCGGCCGACTTCAAGGACGTGAAGTTCGAGCACGCCACCGGTTACAAGACCGCCGACAACATGCGCACCTACGACAGCCGCACGTATGAGGGCGCGTACATGGCCGGCATCATCGCCGGCAGCATGACCAAGACCAACACGCTGGGCGTGGTGGCCTCCATTCCAATTCCCGAGGTGATCCGCAACATCAACAGCTTCACCCTGGGTGCGCAGTCGGTGAACCCGAAGGTGAAGACCAAGGTGGTGTGGGTGAACGGCTGGTTCGACCCACCGAAGGAAACCGAAGCCGCGACCTCGCTGATCAACGGCGGCGTCGACATCCTGTTCCAGAACACCGATTCGTCGGCCGTGCTGCAGACGGCCGAGAAGATGGGCCAGCGTGCCTTCGGCTGGGATTCCGACATGACCGCCTACGGCCCCAAGGCCCACCTGGGTTCGGCCGTCATCAACTGGGCGCCGTACTACATCAAGGCCACCAAGGACGCCCTGGAAGGCACCTGGACCACCGGCGGCGTGTGGTGGGGCGTGAAGGAAGGTGCGATCGACATGGTGTCCGTCGCCGAAGACGTGCCCGCCGAAGCCAAGGCCAAGGTGGATGAAGTGCGCGCAGGCCTCAAGGCCGGCACCTACAACATCTGGAAGGGCCCCATCATGGGCCAGGACGGCAAGGAAGTGCTGGCCAAGGACACGGTCGCCGACGACAAATTCCTGGGCGGTGTGAAGTTCTACGTGCAGGGCGTCGAAGGCAAGGTGCCGAACTAGGCCCACCCCCGCCGCGCTGCGCGCGACCCCCTCTAGGGGGCGGTACCTGCGGCCCGGCGGAGCCGGTTCCGCGGTACCCCTGGCTGAAGAGCTGCCTCCGGGCAGCTTTTCTCTTTTGAGTATGGGAAACGTCACAAGGTGATCGAACAGCAACTCTGGCACCCGGTGATCGCCGCGCACGAACTGCGCGACGAGCCGTTGGCCTGCTCGCTGCTCGGGCAGCGGCTGGTGCTCTGGCGTGAGCACGCGCACGGCACCAGCCAGGTGCACGCGTGGGCCGACCGCTGCCCTCACCGGGGCGCGAGCCTCTCGATGGGGCGCGTGCTCATCGGCCTGCACGGCGCGCGGCTGGAGTGCCCGTACCACGGCTGGCAGTTCGAGGCCGGTGGACATTGCCGGCACATTCCGGCCGCGCCGGACTTCGATCCGCCGGCCGGCCATGCCGCCAGGGTGCACGAGGTCCGCGAGCGCTTTGGCCTGGTGTGGGTGCGACTGGGCGAACCCGATGCCGGCCTGCCGGACTTGCCGCCCTTCGAGCCGGGCGACAACCCCGCGTGGCGGCAGGTGCTGTGCGGCCCTTACGAGCTGAACACGAGCGCGCCGCGCCTGGTGGAGAACTTCCTGGACCTCAGCCACTTCGGCTTCGTGCACGAGGGCTGGCTGGGCGAGCGCAGCCATGCGCAGGTCGAGATCGGCCAGGTGATAGAGAGCGTCGAAGGGCTGCAGGTGAACGACGCGCGTGCGTGGCAGCCGCGTGCCTACGCCGGTGCCGACAGCGGCGCGTGGATCGCCTACCGCTACACCGTGCCGCATCCGTTTGCGGCCATCCTGCGCAAGGACGCGGCCGTCGGCGACCCGGTGAGCAACGCGATTGCGCTGTTCGTGCGACCCGACGGGCACGAACGTTGCACCGCGTGGTTTGCCATGGCCACGCAGGGCGATGGCTCCAGCGACGAGGCCTTGCGGGCGTTCCAGGACACGGTGTTCTCGCAGGACCGTCCTGTGGTGGAATCGCAGACACCGCGCGCCTTGCCGATCGGCCGGCTGGGACCGATCACCGAAGTGCACGGGCCCGCCGACCGCGTGTCCAGCGCCTACCGCCGCTACCTGAAACGCCTGGGCATCTCGCTCGGTACCTGCTGAAACGAGGCAATGATCATGACCACCGCCGCCGAGCTGGCCGCCGCCATCCCCAAGGCCGAACTCCACATCCACATCGAAGGCTCGCTGGAGCCCGAGCTCATCTTCGCGCTGGCCGAGCGCAACGGGCTCTCGCTGCCCTACGCCAGCGTGGAAGCGCTGCGCGCCGCCTACGCCTTCACCGACCTGCAGAGTTTCCTGGACATCTACTATGCCGGTGCCAGCGTGCTGCTGCACGAGGCCGACTTCCACGACATGGCCTGGGCTTACTTCCTGCGCGCCAGGGCCGACAACGTCGTGCATGCCGAAGTGTTCTTCGACCCGCAGACGCACACCGCGCGCGGCGTGCCCATGGCCACCGTGCTGCAGGGCCTGGCCAGTGCCTGCGAACGCGCGCGCGGCGAGCTGGGCATGAGCGCCGAACTCATCCTGTGTTTCCTGCGCCACCTCAGCGAAGCGGACGCGTTCGCCACGCTGGAGGCGGCCATGCCCTACCGCGCGCACTTCATCGGGGTTGGGCTCGATTCCAGCGAGGTCGGCCACCCGCCTTCCAAGTTCTCGCGCGTGTTCGCACGCTGCCGCGAACTCGATCTGCACGTGGTGGCGCATGCCGGCGAAGAAGGCCCGCCCGAATACATCTGGGAAGCGCTGAACGACCTCAAGACCGAACGCATCGATCACGGCGTGCGCAGCCTCGAAGATCCGGCGCTGGTCGCCGAACTCGCGCGCCGCCGCATGCCGCTCACGGTGTGCCCGCTCTCCAACCTCAAGCTGTGTGTGGTGGACGACCTGGCCGATCACCCCATGAAACGCCTGCTCGACGCCGGCCTGTGCGCCACCGTCAACAGCGACGACCCCGCCTATTTCGGCGGCTACATGAACGCCAACTTCGTGCAGACCGTGCAGGCACTCGACCTTTCGCGTGAAGACGTCGTCACGCTCGCGCGCAACAGCATCGAGGCCAGCTTCGTCAGGGAGGAAAGGCGGGCGGAGATGATGGCCATGCTGGAAGCCGCCGCAGTGCCGCCCGGCTAGAATCGCTTCCCAGCGAGCCCGGTGCTTCCCCGGCTCGCTTTTTCATTCACGGAAGCCATGTAGAGGAACACCATGTACAAAAACCTCGTGGCCCGGTGCGCCTTGTGCGCGCTGGTGGTCGCCAGCTTTTTATTCCCCTTGTCCACCACGCAGGCACAAACGCCCGCACCCGTGAAGGCCGCGTTTGTCTACGTGGCGCCGCTCACCGACGCCGGCTGGGTGCGCCAGCACGAGCAGGGCCGCCTGGCGGTGCAGGCCGCGCTGGGCAACCGCGTCGAGACGCGCTATGTGGAAAACGTCCCCGAGGGAGCTGATGCCGAGCGCGTGATCCGCGACCTGGCGCAGCAGGGCGCCCGCATCATCTTCACGCCCAGCTTTGGCTACATGGAGCCCACGCTGAAGGTGGCGCGCGAGTTTCCCGATGTGAAGTTCGAATCGATCACCGGCTACAAGACCGCGCCCAATGTGGCCACGGCCAACGCGCGCTATTACGAGGGCCGCTATCTGGCGGGCGTGGCCGCAGGCCGCATGGCCACGCAGGCCGGCTACGTGGCAGGCTTTCCAATTCCCGAAGTGATCCAGGGCATCAATGCGTTCACGCTGGGCATGCGATCGGTGAACCCGCGCGCCACGGTGAAGGTGGTGTGGCTGGGCGAGTGGTTCAACCCGCCGCGCGAGCGCGACGCGGCCATGACGCTCATGAACCAGGGCGCCGAGGTGCTGGCGTTTCACACCGGCTCGACCGCCGTGATGGCCGCCGCGCAGGAGCGCGGAAAGCTGGCCGTGGCGTACCACTCCGACATGCGCCGCGTCGCGCCCGATGCGCAGGTGGTCGCGGTGACGCACCTCTGGGGCGACTACTACACGCGCCGTGTGCAGGCGGTGCTGGACGGCACCTGGCAAAGCGGCAGCGTGTGGGGTGGGGTGAAGGACGGGATGATCCGCGTCGACGCCTTCGGCAGCAAGGTCAGCGCTGCGGTGCGCGATGAAGTGCAGGCCCGTCAGGCCGACATGGCCGCTGGCAGGCTGGCGGTGTTCGCGGCTGCGCGCACAGCGCCGGTGCGCGACAACACCGGCAGGACGGTGATCGATGCAGGACAGGGGCTGAGCGATGCGCAGATCGTCGGGATGGACTGGCTCGTGGAAGGCGTGCAGGGTTCGGTCGATCGCTGACCCTCGCCCGCGGTATGGGCGCTATCGGCAGGGCGGTATGACGTGCTGCGCATGAGGCGTTAAGCTCGCTCGCATGAGAGCCTACCGCGCCGCCATTCTCCGTTTCGCCGACGACCACACGCCGGTGTACGACGCCGATGGCCTGCTCGTGGTGGGACCCGATGCACAGGGTCGCCGCGTGGTGCGAGCGGTGGGCGACCACCAGGCGCTGATCGGCAACTACCCCGGCGTGTCGGTGGAAGACCTGCGCGGCAAGATCGTTGCGCCCGGCTTCGTGGACATGCACGTGCATTACCCGCAGACCGACGTGATCGGCGCGCCCGCAGCGGGGTTGTTGCCCTGGCTGGAAAACTACACCTTCCCGCACGAATCGCGTTTCTCCGATGCTGCGCACGCGCGCGAGGTGGCCGGCTTCTTCTTCGACGAACTGGCGCGCCACGGCGTGACGACGGCGCTCACCTTCGCCACCTCGCACCCGGCTTCGGTGGACGCGGCGTTCGAAGAGGCCCGCACACGCGGCTTGCGTTTCATCACCGGCAAGGTGCTGCAGGACCGCCACAGCCCGGACGGCGTGCGGGATGAGACCGAGCAGAGCCTCATCGACACGGAAACCTTGATTCAGCGCTGGCACGGCGTGGACCGGCTAGGCTATGCGATCACACCGCGTTTCGCGCCCACCAGCACGCCGGCGCAGTTGCGTGGCGCAGGCGAACTGGCGGCGAAGTACGGCGATGTGTGGATCCAGTCGCACGTGGCGGAAAACCGCGACGAGGTGCGCTGGGCGGCCGAGCTGTTTCCGCAATCCCGCAGCTATCTGGGGGTGTACGGCGATTTCGGTCTGCTGCGCCAGCGCGCGGTGTATGCGCATTGCATTCACCTGGACCAGGCCGACCGCGAGCGCATGGCGCGCACCGGCACAGTGGCGGCGGTGAGCCCGACCAGCAACCTGTTTCTGGGCAGCGGCTTCTTCGACTACGAAGCGGCAGACGCCGCGGGCATGGGCTATGGGCTGGCCAGCGACGTCGGCGGCGGCACCAGCTTCTCCCCGTTCCACACCATGCTGGCGGCGTACTACGTGGGCCGCGAAGGGCACACCAAGGCCGGGCTGAGTCTCACCCCCGGGCAACTCTGGTGGCAGCACACGGCGGGGGCTGCGCGGGCGCTGGGTCTTGAGGGTGTGGTGGGCAATCTGCAGCCGGGCAACGAAGCAGATTTTGTGGTGCTCGATCCAACGGCCACGCCCTTGCTGGCGCGCAAGACATCGCAGGCGCGCAGTCTGGATGAGTTGCTGTTTGCCTTGATCGTGCTGGGGGACGATCGGGTGGTTGAACGCACGGTGATCGCCGGGCAGTAAAGGCGCCCCGCAACTACCAGGGGCGTCAAGGGTCCGGCTCCGCCGGCCCGAGACGCCGTCCCCCCTCCAAGCGCCGAAGGCGCGCCAGAGAGGGGGGAAGCCGCTTCAGCGGCGCAGGGGGGTGTTCCTAGTTATAAGAAAGCGCGCGCGCTTTCCCCCAGAACACCTTGTACATGTACACCGTGTACCCGATGATCATCGGCAGGATGATCGCCACGCCGACGAAGATGACGGTGAGCGATTCGGTGGAGATGGCCGCTTCCCACACCGTCATGCGGCCGATCACGATGTCCGGGAAGATGCTGTAGGCCAGGCCGAAGAAGGCCAGGATGAAGATCAGCACGGTGGACGCGAACACCACCCAGCCGTAGCCGGCCTTCACCACGTTCGGGCGGGTGACCACCCAGCGCGCAGCGAAGAAGGCAATGGCACAGCTCAGCGGGATCGGCGCCAGGGCGAACACCTCCGGCATGCTGAACCACTTGGCCACCACCCCCGCGTTGACCAGTGGCGTGGCCGCCGAGATGGCCACCAGCGCGATGCCCATCGGCCAGATCACGCGCGCCGCCCATTGCACCGCGCGCGCCTGCAGGTCGCCGTCGGTCTTCATGATCAACCAGCCTGCGCCGAGCAGCACATAGGCCGCCGGCAGGGTGATGGCAATACCCAGGCTGAACGCCAGGCCGATCGGTCCGCTGTCGAAACCCGTGATGTAGCTGCCCAGCATCCAGCCCTGCGCGGAGCTGGCCAGCAGCGAACCGCCGAAGAACGCGCGGTTCCAGAACGGCACGTACTTCGTCGGCGCCTTCACGCGAAAGTCGAAGGCGACCCCGCGCAGGATGAGGCCGACCAGCATCACGGCCACCGGCAGGTACAGGGCCTGCAACACCAAGCCATGTGCCATCGGGAACGCCACCAGCAGCACGCCCACGCCCAGCACCAGCCAGGTCTCGTTCGCATCCCAGAAGGGGCCGATGCTCGAGATCATCACGTCCTTCTCTTCGCGGGTCTGCGCCAGTGGCAGCAGCAGGCCGACGCCCAGGTCGTAGCCGTCGAGCACCACATAGGCCAGCAGCGCCAGGCCCATCACGGCCAGGAAGATGAGGGGGAGGATTTCTGCCCAGGTGGTCATGGTGTGGTTCCTGTGCTCAGACGCCGGCCTTGCCGAGTGCCGCGCCCGCCGGCGCCTCGGGTGCGTGCTTGAAGGGATGTTCGGCCATGTACTTGAGCACACCCACGTAGGTGATGAGCAGCAGGCCATAGACGATGAGGTAGGCGGTGAGCGTGGCGGCGATCATGGGCGAGGGCAGCGTGGTCGCCACGTCGGCGGTGCGCAGATGGCCATAGACGACAAAAGGCTGGCGGCCGATTTCCGTGA
>SXGT01084176.1_pt1 | contig 10257 bp, 9 predicted proteins | sample 3176221 | NCBI WGS metagenome assembly SXGT01 (sample SAMN11356862, study PRJNA531348) | freshwater metagenome | isolation source: freshwater sample F1-120 | place: China: Fuxian Lake, Yuxi | collected 2017-12-25
CATGAAGGCAGTTCTCGCCGACATCCAGTCGGGCGCGTTCGCCAAGCGCTTCATCGACGACCAGGATGCCGGTGCCCCCGAGTTCAAGGAGCTGCGCGCCAAGGGCGAGAAGCACCCCATCGAGGCGACCGGTCGCGAGCTGCGCGCCCTCTTCGCGTGGAAGCAGCAGGACGCGGATTACGTGGACGGCTCGGCCGCCCGCTAGGTGCTAGACCTCCTCAGCTAACCGCAGAGGACACCCACGAGGCCGGGGCCCCCGCAACCAGGGGCTCCGGCCTCGTGCTGTCTGCGGCACGAGGTGGCCGAGCGAGCGGCGCGGGTTCATGCGCGCGGCACCGGAGCGTCGGCCGGGTGACGTGCGCTGTTCACGTGGTGCCGCGAGCGTGGCACCGTGCGACACGGGATGCTCCGCTGGCAGTTCGACTCGACCGCAGTAGCGCTGACCCTCGCCGTGGCGGTGAGCGTGCTCGTGCCGGCGCACGGCGCGAGCGCAGCATCCACCGCTGACGACGCCAGCCCGACCACGAGCGGTGCCTATGCGTGGCGCACCGACCATCCGGTGGTGATCAGCGAAGTGGCGTCGGGCTGGGGCGAGCACCCCGACGCTGGCTTCGTCGAACTCAGCAACGTCTCGAGCCGCGACGTCGACCTCAGCGGCTGGAACCTCTACGCCTGCAACGAAGAGGGCCTGCGCGCCAAGCGCGCCTCGCCCTACACCGAGCTCAGCGGCGTCGTGCTGCAGCCGGGGGAGTCCTATCTCGTGGGTCGCGTCAGCATCGACTACGGAGGGCGGGTGCCCGACGATGTGCTCACGTCGTCGCCCAGTGCGCGCGGACTCGGCTTCGTGCTCGAAGATGCTGAGCGGCGCATCGCCGACAGTGTTGCGGTGTATCCCACGACGCCCTGGATGACGACGAGCGAGTGCGGCCCGCAGGGTTCGCTGCCGAACACGCTCGACGTGCTCGCCGGTGAGAGTTGGCAGCGACTGGGCGCCACGGCAACCTCTCCTGGCCGATGGCAGATCGCGCTCGCGACGCCCGGGGCGCCGAACAGCAGCGCCGCGCCGGCGTCGAGCGACGCGACGGGCGTCGTCATCAGCGAGCTCACGCCGTTCGGGCCGAACGGCAGCGGTGACGACCTCGTCGAACTGCGCAACGACGGCGCCGCGACAGTCGACCTCGAGGGCTGGCACCTGTGGCGCTGCACGGCGACGGGCGAGCGCACCTCCGACACTCTGCAAGTGAGGTTCGACGCCTCACACGCGCTGGCTCCGGGTGAGCGGCTCGTGATCGTCGGCCCGAACTCGAGCGAGCCGAACGCCGACGCCACGATGCGGGTGTCGCTCGCCGACACCGCCTTCGGCGTGCAGGTGCGGGATGCTCGGGGCGCGCTCGTCGACGAACAGGCCGTGGCGCACCAGGCCGACAGCGTCTGCCAGTTCAGCGGAGAGAAACTGCCTGCTCGACTCGATGCCGTGCGCTCGGAGAGCTGGCAGCGGTCGGAGCCCGCCGCAGGCACCGAAACGTGGGTCATCGCCCCCCGCACGCCGGGGGCCGAGAACGCTCGGCAGTCCGCGTCGATCGCTGATGCCGTGCCTCTCGTGCTGAGCGACGGACCCGACGCGTCGACGGTTGTCGTGAGCGAACTCGCGACAGACCCGCACGACGTTGCGGCGATCGGTGAGCCGCACAACTTCGTCGAGCTCTCCAATCGCGGCGACTCGAGCGTCGACCTCAGCGGCTGGCGGGTGTGGGGGTGCGATGAGCGCGGTCTTCGACGACCGGCGCCGCTCTCGATTCTGCCTACCGGAACCTCGCTCGAGCCGGGTGAGGCGCTCGTCGTCGCGGCGGAGGGCACGACGGCATCATCGTCGGCAGTCGCGACCTACGCCGAACCGTTGCACTTTCTCGGTGCGGGCGTGCTCGTCGAGAACGCTCGTGGCGACGTCGTCGACCGGGTCGGCGCGTACCACCAGACCGAGATGGATGAGAGCGTCGAACCGTTCTCGGTCTGCACGAACGGCCTCTCGCTCGTGACCTTCCAGCCCGATCGCTTGCGCGGCGAGACCTATCACCGCACAGAACTGACAGGTGTCGACCTGAGCGACGCGGTCACGAGAGCTGCCTCGCCCGGCGCCGATGGCTCTGTGGCCAACGAGAGTCGCCCCATCGACGAGCCGCGCGAGCGCCTGCTCGAGGTGCGCGCGGCGTTCAGCGCGGCGCGGGCGCTCGCCGACGCGCCCCAGCTCGCGATCGCCGGGGGGACCCGTGACACTGACGCTGAGTCGCTGCTGCAGCCCGCTCAGCAGACGACAGCGACAGCCACCGGCTACGAGATGCCCGAGCTGACCGTGCGGCTCGACGCGGCGGTGACGGGCGAGCTGCGCTGGACGGGCACAGCCCCGGCCCGCCACCTCGTGACACTCAGCGTCGAGGAGGCCGACGGCAGCTGGCAGAAGGTGGCCGAGGAGGTGGCTGACGCCGACGGCGCCGTCACGCTCGTCGCGACCGTCGACGGCGTGGATGCTCTCCGCGTGCAGGTGCAGGCGCAGCCTCGATCGGCGCAGCAGCTCGAGCCCGACGGAGCCTTCGAGTCGCCCGCCGAGATCGATGGCACGCTCGTGCACCTCACCGACACGCAGTACTTGAGCGAGGCGTACCCCGAGGAGTACGACGGCGTCGCCGAGTGGATCGTCGACCTGGGTCGCGCGCGCGAGGTTGCCGCCGTGGTGCACACGGGAGACCTGGTGCAGGGCTGGGTCGACCCTGATCAGAGCGAGCCTCGGGCGCGCGTCGAGTTCGAGCGAGCATCCCGATCGCAGAGCATTCTGGAGGACGCTGGCCTCGTCGCGACGACGCTGCCCGGCAACCACGACACGAAGCGCGGCATCGACACTGCGCTCTACAACGAATTCTTCGGCCCCGACCGCATGGCGGCGAACGTGGGGGAGCACGTGACCATCGCGCCTGACGACGCGACTTCGAGCTACGCGCTCGTCGATGTCGGTGCGGCGCCGATGCTCGTGCTCTCGATCGGCTACGGCTACGGCGAGCGCGAACTCGCGTGGGCCGAGGAGGTCGTGCGCGCGCATCCCGACCGCAACGTGGTCGTCGCGACGCACGAGCATCTCACGCCCCTCACTGAGATCGATCCCGCGCGCCGCGCCACCGTCAACCGCTGGTTGAGCTCGGGCGACCAGCTGTGGGAGCGCGTCGTGGCGCCGCATCGCAATGTCGTCGCCGTGCTGTCGGGTCACTATCACGGGCTCGGAGCCATCGTCACGGACGACGCCGGCGGCATCGAGGGCCACCAGGTGGTCGAGCTGCTCGCCGACTATCAAGAGTTCCGCACGGCGACAGGCGAACGCGCGACCGGCTTCTTGCGACTGCTGCAATGGGATCTCGCGGCAGGCATGCTGCTCGTCGACACCTATTCGCCCCGGCTCGAGTCAAGCGTGTCGGCACCCTTCGATTCGCCGCAGTTCGTGCTCGAGACGGGGCACGCAGATCGGCCCGCCAACGGTCGCCCGTGGAACATCGTCGACCTCGGGCCCGAGGGACGCTATGGCGTGGCGGACGACGAGTTCGCGGTGCCCCTGACGCTGCAATACGACAAGCAGCTCATCATGACCGCGCTCGATCTCGAGCGGTCGGACAGCGCCGAAGCGGTCGGCCATGATGCCGACGGCAGCGTGCTCTAACCTCGCTCGCGGCATGGCCCAGGGTTGCGATCGGTAGGCTCGCAGCATGCCTCGCACGCCCGACTCCGACCGATCGAGCGACGCGCGCCGCGGCCAGCCGGGCGAGCAGTTCGACGACGACGCGGCGCTGCGGTGGGACGACATCGATGATCCGAGCTACGTCGACCCGGGTCAGTCTGACGCGGTCGGCGACGATGCTGTGTTCGACGCGAACGGCTCTGAAGGCGCGCCCGATGCCGTCGGGGGCGCCGCGGCGAGCGGTGAGCATCCACGGGGAGCACTCGTTGCCACCCGGCTCGTCACGGCAGTCGGGGCGCTCATCTTCGCCGCCTACACGCTCGCGTGGGTCGTGGGCGTCGGCACGCTGCCGCTCAGCGGTCCGACGCTGCTGCTCGAAGTGCTGTACCAGTTCGCCGAGTTTCTCGCGATCATCGCCAGCGGGCTCTGGTTCGGCACAACGCTCGTGTTGACGCGTGGCCGGCCGGGTGCGCGCGCTGGCTGGTTCGCAGCGGGTGCGCTCGTGCTGGCCCCGTGGCCCTTCGTGTTCGGAGTGATCGGATGACCGACTCGACAGTGTCTGCCCCCGAGCTCGAACCGACCGCGCCCACTGCCGACCACGGCACGCGGCTGCAGCGCGGGGGAGTGGCCGCGCTGCTCTCGCTCGTCGCCGCGTGGTTCGTGTGGGATGCCGTGGGCAGTCTCGTGAGCCTGCCGCAGCTCTACGCGCAGCTCGGCATCGCCGACGACGTGCCGTGGGTCGCGCTGTGGCTCGGAGTGGTGCAGCCCCTGGTGCTCTACGCCGCAGCGCTCGTAATCGCCGTCCGTCAACCGCTCGCGCGCGGCACGCTCGTGCTTGTCGCGGGGCTCGCGGCGATCGCCGCCCTGCGTCTCAGCATCATCGCCGTGGCGACCGGCACCATCACCCTGCTCGGCTGAGCGCGGAGCGCTGAGCCGGGAGCGCTGAGCCCGAAGCGCGAATCGCCTACGCCAGCCCCACCCACAGCACGAGCGCGATGAGCAGCACCTGCAGCAGCAGGCGCGGCCAGAACGGCACGGCGAAGACGCCGAATCGGTCGCGGTGATGTGCGGCAAAGGCGTTGGCGGGGAAGACGCAGACCAAGAACACGGCGAGCGCGATGCCCGCGGCAGCGCGCGTCGGCTCGACGAGCAGTCCGAGCCCTCCCGCGATCTCGGCAATACCGGTCACGTAGACCCACCACTGGGGCGAGAACGGCCGCCCACGAAAAACGGCAGGCACCATGGCTGCCATGCCGCGCACGACCGAGGGCACGAAGTGGGTGACGCCGATACCGATGAAGACGACGGCGGTGATCCAGCGAGCGGCCTCGAGCGCAGCATCCATGCCGCCCACGCTACGCGTGCGCGCTGGACGCGCGGCGAGGCATATGGCCTGCGATACCCTGAACGCACCGGCCACCACCGTCGTTGCACCGCGCGACTGCTCTTCGTGAGTGCTGTTGCGCTGCCGGTCTACCACCGCGCCCTCGCTCGCAACCGAGTCCCACACCCCGTGCCTCGCACCCCGCGTTAGGAAATCCTCTCCGTGTCCAAGCCGGTCGTTCTCATCGCCGAAGAGTTGTCTCCCGCCACTGTCGACGCCCTCGGGCCCGACTTCGACATTCGTCACGTCGACGGCACCGATCGTCCCGCTCTGCTCGCGGCGCTCGCCGAAGCCCACGCCATCTTGATCCGATCGGCGACGCAGATGGATGCTGAGGCCATTGCCGCGGGCAAGTCGCTCAAGGTCATCGCGCGCGCCGGGGTGGGTCTCGACAACGTCGACGTGCCCGCCGCGACGACCGCCGGAGTCATGGTCGTCAACGCGCCCACGAGCAACATCATCAGTGCGGCCGAACTCGCCATCACCCACCTGCTCGCGCTCTCACGCCACCTGCCCGCTGCCGACGCGAGCATGAAGGCCGGTCAGTGGAAGCGCTCGGCCTTCACCGGCGTCGAGCTCTTTGAGAAGACGGTCGGCATCGTCGGCCTCGGTCGCATCGGTGTGCTCGTCGCACAGCGCCTTGCCGCCTTCGGCGTCGAGCTCATCGGCTACGACCCCTTCGTGCCTCCCGCCCGCGCGCAGCAGTTGGGGGTGACCCTCGTGACGCTCGACGAGCTCATGGAGCGCGCCGACTACATCACGATCCACATTCCGAAGACGGCAGAGACCACCGGACTCATCGGCGCCGAGCAGTTCGCCAAGGCGAAGCCGACCCTGCGCATCGTCAACGCCAGCCGCGGCGGCATCATCGACGAGGATGCTCTTCTCGCCGCGCTCGAAGCGGGCACGATCGCTGGCGCAGGTCTCGACGTGTTCGTCAACGAGCCGCCGACGGGTTCACCGCTGCTCGGGGCGCCTGGCATTCAGTTGACGCCGCACCTCGGTGCCTCGACCGATGAGGCTCAAGAGAAGGCGGGAGTCTCGGTCGCCAAGTCGGTGCGCCTCGCGCTCGACGGCGAACTCGTACCCGACGCGGTCAACGTTGCGGGCGGCATTATCGACCCGAGCGTGCGCCCGGGCATCCCGCTCATGGAGAAGCTCGGCCAGGTCTTCGCCGCGCTCGCCGACCAGTCGTTCGCGAGCATTGATGTCGAAGTGCGGGGAGAGATCGTCGAGCACGACGTCAACGTGCTCAAGCTCGCGGCGCTCAAGGGTGTCTTCAGCCGCATCTCGAGCGAGCAGGTGAGCTACGTCAACGCTCCGCTGCTCGCCGAGCAGCGCGGAGTGGCAGTGCGCTTGCTCACCGACGCCGCGAGCGAGGAGTACCGCAACCTGCTCACCATTCGCGGTGCCCTCAGCGACGGCACGCAACTCAGTGTGTCGGGCACGCTCGTAGGTGCCAAGCAAGTGCAGAAGATCGTCGAGATCAACGGCTACGACGTCGAAGTGCCCATGGCGGAGCACTTCATCGTCATGGTCTACACCGACCGCCCCGGCATCGTTGCCATCTATGGCAAAGAGTTCGGTGATGCGGCGATCAATATCGCCGGCATGCAGATCGCCCGGCACACGGCCGGCGGTCAGGCACTCAGCGTGCTGACTGTCGACTCTCGTGTACCGGACGATCTGTTGGAGCGAGTGGGCACCGCGATCGATGCCACGCTCATGCGCGAAATCACGGTCGTCGAGCAGTAACGCTCGACCTGCGCGGACAGCGCTGCGCGATCGGGCCTTATTCGACCGGGTCGCTCGCGACCGACTCGCGACGCGTGACCTGGTCACCGCTCGCGGGGTCGACCTGGGTGCGCTGCGTCGTGACCGACGAACGCTTGCGGGCCATGAGAACCGCGCCGATGACGACCGTCACGAGACCGGCAACCATGAGGATGTATCCCACGGTCGACAGCTCGATCCAGTCGAGGCTGACATTGACGGCGAACGCCAGAATGGCGCCGACGGCAAACAGGAAGATTCCGAATCCAATGCTCATTGTGGGAGCTCCTTTCGATTCAGAGAGTGACCTTAGCGACGAGTGGATGCTCCACGGGAGCCCTTGACAAGCGAGAGCGCCATGCGCACTACGCTGGAAGGGCCGCACTGCCGCGAGTTTCCGCGGGTGCGAGCCCCCACCTGAGAGTTCGCTGGTGATGACCCCCGAACGGGGTACACGACACCTGCGCGCGAGATTCGGAGAGCATCCATGACCCGCACCCTCGACCTGGCCGTCATCGGCGGAGACGGCATCGGACCGGAGGTCACGGCCGAAGCGCTGCGTGTGTTGCGCGCGGCTGTGAGTGGCGACGTGGAAGTGCGCGAGACCGAGTACTCGCTCGGAGCCGCGCACTATCTTCAGACGGGCGAGATTCTGCACGACGAGACTCTTGAGGCGCTCTCGAAGCACGACGCCATTCTGTTCGGCGCGGTCGGAGGCGACCCGCGAGACCCGAAGCTGGCCGGCGGCATCATCGAGCGCGGGCTGCTGCTCAAGCTTCGTTTCGCGTTCGACCACTACGTCAACCTGCGCCCCACACTGCTCGCGCCTGGCATCGATTCACCGCTGAGCGACCCCGGCGCAGTCGACTTCGTCGTCGTGCGCGAGGGCACCGAGGGGCCGTACGTGGGCAACGGTGGGCGACTGCGCCAGGGCACCGAGCACGAGATCGCCACCGAGGTGTCGATCAACACCGCCCACGGCGTCGAGCGGGTGGTGCGCTACGCCTTCGACGTGGCAATGCGCCGCGACAAGCGCCTCACGCTCGTGCACAAGACCAACGTGCTCGTGAACGCCGGCCAGTTGTGGCAAGAGACGGTTGACCGCGTGGCAGTCCACTTCCCCGAAGTGGCCGTCGACTACTTGCACGTCGACGCCGCTACGATCTTCTTGGTGCAGAATCCTGCACGCTTCGACGTGATCGTCACCGACAACCTCTTCGGCGACATCCTCACCGACCTGGCAGCCGCGATCGGCGGCGGCATCGGGCTCGCGGCTTCGGGCAATCTCAACCCCAGCGGCGCATTTCCGAGCATGGTCGAGCCCGTTCACGGTTCCGCGCCCGACATCGCGGGGCAGCAGAAGGCCGACCCCACGGCCGCCATCCTCTCGGCGGCCATCCTGCTCGACCAGCAGGGCCTCACCGAGCACGCGGAGCGCATCCGCGCCGCCGTGCTCGCAGACCTCGCCGAACGGGGCACCACCCCGCGCAGCACCTCCGAGGTCGGAGCGGCGATCGCCGCACGCCTCGCCTGAGCCGCGCCGAGCATCCACCCCTGAAGGGGGCTGGACGGTGCGGAGTACGCTGTATCCACGCTCTTCCGGGGCCCTCGGGCGCCGGTGACCTTCGAGGAAGCACCGAGGAACCACATGACGATCCAGCTGCCGATGGCCACGCGCGACCTTGACTGGGCCGTGACGCCGAACGACGCGGCAAAGAGCCCCGACGAGCGCGCCGCCGTGCTCGCCGACCCGGGTTTCGGCAAGCACTTCACCGACCACATGGTCGACATCTGCTGGAGCGAGCGCGGCGGCTGGCACCGCCCGCGCGTGCAGCCCTACGGCCCGATTCCGCTCGACCCTGCCGCGTCGGTGCTGCACTACGCGCAAGAGATCTTCGAAGGCTTGAAGGCCTACCGCCACGCCGACGGCAGCATCTGGAGCTTCCGGCCCGACGCCAACGCGCGCCGCCTGCAGCGCTCGGCGAAGCGCATGGCGCTGCCCGAGCTGCCGGAAGAGTATTTCCTCGAATCGCTGCGCCGCCTCATCGCCGTTGACGGCGACTGGGTGCCGAGCGCGCCCGAAACGAGCCTTTACTTGCGGCCGTTCATGTTTGCGAAAGAGGCTTTCCTCGGTGTGCGTGCCGCGCACAAGGTGGCGTACTACGTCATCGCCTCCCCGGCCGGTGCCTACTTCAGTGGCGGCGTGAAGCCCGTGTCGATCTGGCTCTCGACCGAATACTCGCGCGCCGGCAAGGGCGGCACGGGTGCGGCGAAGACCGGCGGCAACTATGCGAGCTCGCTCGTCGCGCAGGCCGAAGCGGCCGAGCAGGGCTGCCAGCAGGTGCTCTTCCTCGACTCGGTCGAAGGTAAGTGGCTCGAAGAGCTCGGCGGCATGAATGTCGTGCTCGTCTACAAGGACGGCACGCTCGTCACCCCGCACAGCGATTCGATTCTCGAGGGCATCACGCGCGACTCGATCTTGCAGCTCGCCGAAGACCGCGGCCACCGCGTCGAGCGTCGCCGCGTGAGCATTGACGAGTGGCGCGCGGGTGCGGCTTCGGGCGAGATCGTCGAAGCCTTCGCCTGCGGCACCGCCGCGGTCGTGACTCCGATCGCGATGCTGAAGGCTGCCGACTTCTCGATCGGTGCCGCTGACGCGCCCGCAGGCGAGTTGACGATGTCGCTGCGCGAAGAGCTCACCGACATCCAGTACGGTCGACGCCCCGACCCGCACGGGTGGATGCTGCAGCTGGATGCCTGAACCCGACTTCGCCCGCATGACCGCCCTCGGGCGGCTCGGGGTGGTGCTGCTGTGCGTCGGGGCGGGCGCCCTGCTCGGCCTGATGGGCACATTCGCGCACCAGTCGCTGCCGCCGGTGGGCATCACCCTCGCGCTCGCGACCGTGGCGCTCTTCGTGGCGGGGCTGCGAGTGTGGGGCGGCGTGCGCGCGCCGGCCGCCTCTGGTGCGCTCGGCGTGGGGCTCGTGGTGGGCATCCTGCTGCTGCCGCAGGGCGGAACGGTGCTCGTGCCCGCTAACACCGCCGGGTACACATGGCTTTACGGCCTCGCGGCGATCGCGTTCATTGCGCTCGCCTGGCCGAACGTGCAGCGGGTTCACCGCCGCGCGCCCGTTACGATGGTGTCGACCCCCGAGAGCCCAGAGGACCACCAGCTGTGACCTACGTGATCGCCCTTCCCTGCGTCGATGTCAAAGACCGCGCGTGCATCGACGAGTGCCCCGTCGACTGCATCTACGAGGGCGACCGGATGCTCTACATCCAGCCTGATGAGTGCGTGGACTGTGGGGCATGCGAACCCGCCTGTCCCGTCGAGGCGATCTTCTACGAGGACGACGTGCCGGAGAAGTGGCACGACTTCACC
>SXGT01121644.1_pt1 | contig 10257 bp, 5 predicted proteins | sample 3176221 | NCBI WGS metagenome assembly SXGT01 (sample SAMN11356862, study PRJNA531348) | freshwater metagenome | isolation source: freshwater sample F1-120 | place: China: Fuxian Lake, Yuxi | collected 2017-12-25
CAGGCTGCGTTCGTGAGCCTCGTCGATAATGATGGTGTCGTATTGATTCAGGTAAGGGTCGTTCTGCGATTCGGCCAGTAATATACCGTCGGTCATCAGCTTCACCAATGAATTGGGATGAGTCTGATCATGAAACCGCACTTTGTAACCCACCGCCTGACCGATGGGTTGACCCAATTCTTCGGCGATCCGATCAGCCACCGTTCGCGCTGCAATCCGCCTGGGCTGAGTATGCCCAATCAAACCGCTAATGCCGCGACCAATCTCCAGACAGATTTTCGGCAACTGAGTGGTCTTGCCGGAACCGGTTTCACCGCAAACGATGGTAACTTGATGTTTACGAATCAAATCGGCGATTTCGTCTTTTTTGCCGCTGACCGGTAAATCCGGGTAATTGATCACCGGTACCGAGGCCCGACGCTGCTGGCAGCGACTGACTGAACGCTCGATCTTGTCTGACAACTGTTGCAAGCTAGCGGACACATCTTTACCCTTGCTCAACTCACTACGCAGTCTGTCCAACTGCCGCTTGAAGCCATGGCGATCGGTGCTCATGCAAGCGTTAAGATTTTTGAGCAGTTGTTTTAGCGTTTCAGTGGCGGACATTGGAGAAAAACAGCAAAAAAGGAGGCGATTATACGGCCTTGACCAGGAAAAGGCAGTGCTTGCAGCTTGCCAGAGACTCAAGGTTCAAAATTATTAACCTCGTTAAATTTCGAAAAAATGAGCACAAACCAATCTTGGGTTTGTATAACCCCCCTTGTTAGGCAGATTTGTCAATTGGACATTAAACCATTGTAATTTGTACTGGATATTGAAATGATAAAAGCCATCAGACGCTACTACTTAACACGCTACGCATATCAATGACTTTGGTATAATTTTTAACAAATACGACGAAGTTCTACGGAAAGCGAACTTTCACATTCACCAGGATTTCAAGTTTTGAACGACCAGAGTCATTTGCCCCTCAACATTCATGTCCGTCTTCCGTTTCCTATCATTATCTGCTGGTATTTTGGCTACAGAAAGCACCTCTAATCGGGCTGTTCGATCCAATGTTTTCAAGCTGATATCCGGCTTGGCGTTGAGTTTGAGTCAAACCACCCTGGCAACTGCAAACCCAGACTACACCACCATGGAGCTGGAACAACTGCTGGATGTCGAGATTGTCACGGCATCCAAATACAGCCAAAAACAATCGCAAAGCCCCAGCGCCATCACCGTTATCGACAAGCATCAAATCAAACAATTTGGCCACCGCACCCTGGGCGATGTGTTGAGAACAGTGCCAGGATTTTTCGTGGTGAATAACCGTATCTATGAAAACACCGGAGTGCGTGGCTTTGATCAGGCTGACGATTACAACGGTCGGGTGTTGATCATGATCGATGGCATCCGCATCAACGAAAATATTTATGACTCCGGGCTTACCGGCAATGAACTGCCGATTGATATTGATTTGGTCGAACGGATTGAAGTGGTTCGCGGCCCCGGCTCCTCGATGTATGGCAGTAATGCTTTCTTCGCCGTGATCAACTTGATTACCCGCAATGGTCAGGATTTTAAAGGCGGTGAAGCCGCAGGCAGCTGGGCCAGTTTTGATACGTTTAAAGGTCGCTTCAGTTATGGTCAGAAGCACGATAACGGTTTGGAATATTTGGTTTCCGGCAGCGGCTTTGGCTCCGAAGGCCCGACACTGTCATTTCCCGACCGAGCCAGCGAGAATAATCCAAACGGCCTGACCAAAACCAACGATGACAGAGGCCAGCAGGTTTTCGCCAAAGCCCACTGGGGTGATTTCAGTTTTGAAGGCGGCTATGGACGCCGAAAAAGAAATTTTGGCACCGGGGCGTATTACACCGATTTTGATGACGGCGCCACCTTTGGTCAGGACTCGGAAGCTTTTTTCAATCTGCAATACGACACTTTCATAACGCCGAAACTGGAATTGACCGCCCGAGCGTTTTATGGCGATTATGCTTTCGACTCCGGATATCCATTTGATGCGGTAACTAACAAGACTCAAGCCCATGGCTGGTGGACAGGCTTTGAATCACGCCTGATATCCACGCACTTTGAGCAACACAAGCTGATTGCAGGCGTTGAGGTTCAGGAAAACTGGCTGCAGAAACAAACCAACTATGATGCCGACCCCTACAGACTCTATTCTCAGGACGAACGAGACAGTCACCGTATCGGGGTTTATTTGCAGGATGACATCAGCATCACCGACCAGCTTAAACTGTCTGCCGGGCTACGTCTGGACGACTATTCTACAGCCAGCAAACTGTTGTTCAGCCCGCGAATAGGTCTGATTTACCAAGTCTTGCCGGATACCTTATTAAGAGCCCAATACAGCCACGCTTTTCGCGCTCCCAATGTTTCGCAACAATATGATGAATATGCCCCCGTCTATGCGGATCAAGACCACAATGGCACGGCTGAAACCCTGTATTTCTTGGGTTTTCGGGCTAATCCCGATCTGGAACCCGAACTCATCGAAACTTACGAACTGGGGCTGGAACAAACCATCGCCCAATTCTGGCGTTTCAATGCGACGGGTTATTTCATGGAAGTGGAAAAACGCCTGGTTTACGAAAGCTATAACGACGTTTACGACCAATACACAAATGCTAGTGACCAATATGGCTATGGCGGTGAATTCGAGTTACGCCGACAATGGGAAAATGGGCTGTCATTACGAACCGGCTACAGCATTCAATTTGCCGAAAACGTAGATGGCGACAGCATTAATTACGTGCCCAGGCATTTGTATCAGTTGAATCTGATGACGCCGTTATTTTCCCCCGAATGGCATGGCGGCCTGGAAATGCAGGCGTTATCAGGCCGTCAAACCCAGGCCGGTAAACTGCCCAGTTATACCCGCATGAATCTGAGTCTGTTATATCAACCGCTAAAATCGCTTGATCTGTCTGCCACGCTTTACGATGTGTTTGACAATTATCTCTATGATCCGGGTGATGAGGAAGGCCTGGCACGCGAACCCCAAGACGGTCGTAGTTTCCGTCTTAAATTAGAATACCGGTTCTAGGCCTCAGATCCATGCTGATAGCCTCTACTAAACATTGGTCAGATTCTTCAAACGAGCGGCTTAGGGCACGTTGGTTCCGATGGATTTTGCGTGTCTGCAAGCCCATCACTGATCCGCAATGGCTGCTTTGCGCCAGCCGATTTTTATGCGTGCTGGTACTAACAGTCTCCAGCATCAATCTGGCGCGAGCCGATGCTGACAACACGCCAGCCATTAAAACCGGCTTTTTATATAACTTCTTCCGGTTTATCGAATGGCCCAACGCAGGTGACAGTTACCGGCTGTGCGCTACTACTCACAGTGGCCTGGAAGCGGTACTGACCAGCCTGGATAATAAACTCGTCAATAACAAGCCCATCAAGGTCTTAATCAATGTGGAAAATCAGGCGCTGAAAAACTGCGATTTGGTTTTCATAGGACCTAATGAAAATGCACCTGAAATCAACGCCATTTTGCACGGGCTGGCAATCGTTACGGTCAGCGACAACCACAATTTTATCGAACAAGGCGGCATGATCGAATTGATTGAAGTGGACAATCGTCTGGCGTTTGCACTCAATCTGGACACTGCCAAAACCGCTGGCGTGCAGATTAGCGCCCAAATGCTGAAACTGGCTAAAAACGTGATCGCCACGCATTGAGATGAAATACAACGCTTTCGTCAATCTGCCTATTACCCGCAAACTGCAACGCTTGCAGGCCGTAACAGTAGGCCTGGCGTTGGTTTTGACACTGCTGATCAGCAGTCTGACACAATTCTGGCAGGCTTATCAAAAATCCCTGTCCGACATGGATTCCATCATCCAGATGATCAGTTTCAACGCCTCGGCGGCGCTGGCGTTTGACGACAGCCGCGCTGCCACCGATTTATTGGCCGCGCTGAAAGCCAAACCGGACATCCTGACCGTAAAATTATTCCGCACCGATGGCAGTTCTTTCAGCCAATATCTGGATAGCCGCCATCATCCGTTTATGCCGCCTGCAAACTTGGCGGACGCTTTACAGCAATTGCAAAAAGTCAATATAAGCAGCCATATCCATCGGGCAGTTCAGCCGATCGAAAAAGATGGCGACGTGGTCGGTCATATCTATATCGTGATGGATCTGCATCCCATGTGGCTGGATTTGCTGAATAACCTGCTACAAATTTCGCTTTCCATGCTGGTGGCTTTTTTTCTGAGTTTGCTGTATGGCCGTAACATGGCTCAGCTGATTTCAGCGCCCTTGATCCGTTTGTCGCTGTTAACCCGCGAATTGACCCGGAAAAAAAATTACAACGTTCGCGCCGCTGGCGAAGGCGAAGATGAAATCGGCGAACTGGTGAAAAGCTTCAATCAAATGATCGAACAAATTCAGTTTCGCGACAATCAGCTGGAAAAACATCGGGCTCAATTGGAACAGGATGTGGCGTTAAGAACCGAGGATTTAAGCCAGGCCCAGGCGGCCAGCGCCGCCAAATCGCAATTTCTGGCTTCCATGAGCCATGAGATCCGTACCCCGATGAACGGCGTATTAGGGATGACGGAATTATTGCTAGGCACCGAACTAAACCCCATGCAGCGCCAATACGCCGAAACCGTGTTTAGCTCCGCCGACGCCTTGTTGACCATCATCAACGATATTCTGGATTTTTCCAAAATTGAAGCCGGTAAACTGGAGTTGGAAAGCATAGACTTCAATTTGCCGACCTTAATCGATCAGGTCATGGCCTTGTTTTTCGATAAAGCGTTGGCAAAACGACTGGTGTTCAGCTATCAATTAGACCCGAAAGTGCCGGATGATCTCAGGGGCGATCCTTACCGTTTACGGCAAATCTTGACCAATCTGTTGGCCAACGCCTTTAAATTCACTGAAACAGGCTTTATCAAGCTGAAGATCAGCCTGGAAGCCTCCGCCCATCAGCCCAGCGATACCCAGCAAATCACCATCGCCGTCAGCGACAGCGGCATAGGTATTGCCGCCGAAACCTTGCCCAAATTATTTAAATCCTTTAGTCAGGCGGACGGTTCCACAACCCGAAAATACGGCGGTAGCGGCTTGGGACTCGCCATCAGCAAGGAATTGAGCGAGCGCATGGGTGGTTACATAGAGGTCGATAGTCAACCGGATGTTGGCAGCACCTTTACCCTGCATCTGCCCTTGGAAAAAGCCTTGTCTCCGGTCACCGTCAGTCAGGGGCAAGCGGTGCATTTACACGGCAAACGGGCTTTAATCGTCGATGATCATTCAACCAACACCCAAACCTTACGCAATTTTCTATTTAATTTCGGCATCTTTACCCGAGTCGCTGAAAATGGCATCCGTGCCCTGGAAATTCTGGATCAACTGGCCCGCCAATCGCAAAACTTCGATTTTGCCCTGCTGGATATGGATATGATAGGCATGACAGGCAGCCAGTTGACCCAATACATCCGCAACGATGCCCGCTTTGAGGCCATGCGTATTATCATTATTACTGCGGGCGAACAGGAAGAGGAATTAGTCAATATCCGCGCCAGCGGCTGCGACGCCTATCTGTATAAACCACTTCGACAACACACTTTACAAGCCGCACTCTACAACCTGATCGGTCATACGGATACCACAAGGGCCGAAACCAAACTGACGGGTTTAAAAATACTGCTGGCCGAAGATAACCCAATCAACCAGGAAATCACCCAAATCATGTTGAAATCGATGGGTTGCGAAGTCACGCTAGCGAACAATGGTGTACAAGCGGTGGCATTATTCAAGCAAACACCATTCGATCTGGTGTTAATGGATTGCATGATGCCGGAAATAGATGGCTACATGGCGACTCACGCCATACGCCAATGGGAAGCATCTCAAAACAGCAAACCGGTTGCCATTCTGGCCTTAACCGCCAATGCCATGGATGGTGATCGGGACTATTGTTTGTCGGTCGGCATGTCGGATTACCTTGCCAAGCCATTCCTGCAACAAAGTCTGCGGCATAAAATCGAAGCACTCATCCAACCTTTGCAACCTCACAAACGTCATCATCCCTTGACACCCGATGAGCTTCAAGCTGTCGAAATTCAGCCATCCAGCCCGGTAACCGACCAAACCGTTCAACAATTTGATCCAACTGCATTGACGACGTTAATTAATATTGGCGGCAAACAACTGGTATCAAATGTATTGAGACTGTTTAAGGAAAACACCGGACAACAACTGAAAAAGTTGCAAGAAGCTTTTTCGACTCATAATACCGAAGCGGTCAGATCGGCTGCCCACAGTTTAAAATCTGCAGCAGCCAATGTGGGGGGGATTTATCTGGCAGAACTGGCGCTAAACCTGGAACAGGCTGCGCGCGATGGCTCACTGGCTTTTGACGCCCAACAACTGCAAAGCCTGGAATATGAATTCCAGACCTTATTAGCTCTTCTACCCCAACAGGAATCGGCATGAACGAACCTTCATCCCAGCCTAAACTGATTTTAACCATTGACGACGACGCCATGATGCGTTTGCTTTTGCACGACATTTTGCAACAGGAGCAGTTTGAAGTCATGGTAGCCGACAGTGGTCCTGAAGGTCTGCAAATGTTGAAATCCAGACGTCCGGATTTGGTTTTGCTGGATGTCATGATGCCCGGCATGAACGGTTTTGAATGTCTGCAAATCATTCGTGCGATGCCTGAGATGGCGATGCTGCCTATTGTGATGCTGACCGGCGCCGACGATGTGGACTCGATTAATCGGGCGTTCAAACTCGGCGCCAGCCAATTTATCGCCAAACCCATTAACTGGCCTATCCTGCCGCATCAACTGCGTTATATTTTGCGCGCCAACGCCACGCTGATCGACTTAAGCAAACGAGAAGAAGAACTACGCCTGGCACAGAAAATTGCCCATTTGGGAAGTTGGGACTGGACGGTTGCCAATAATGTCATGCAATGGTCGGAAGAAGTTTTCAACTTGCTACAAGTCGACCCGGCCCACTTCAAAGGCCATATTCAGGATTTTTATCGAGCCTTGGCCAATAAAGAAGCCGAAACCCTAAGTCAGGTTATCAGCAACAGTTTGCAAAGCGGCAGCCCGTTTCAACTGCAACTACCTTTGCAGCATAAGGACGGCATTCAGCATGTGCTGATTTTCAGAGGCGAAATGCTGCTCAATGGCGATCAGGTTATTCGCGTCCAGGGCACCATTCAGGACATTAGTGAACGGCAACGCATAGAAGAACAAGTGCGTTTGTTGTCTTACTATGACACCTTGACCGGGTTGCCTAATCGCAGTTTATTCAAGGAAGTGCTCGGCCAGGCCATGTCGTATTGCGATCGTTACCAAGCAGTGATTAGCGCATTGTTCATCAGCATCGATCGCTTCAAACGCATCAACGAAACTTTGGGCCCCAGCGTGGGTGACCGCTTGCTGAAACAATTCGCCGAGCGCCTGGTTTCGTTGGTACGCGACTGCGATTTTGTGGCCATGTCCGCTGATTATGATTTGAGTGATGCCCTGGTTTCCCGTTTGGGCGGCAATGAATTCACGGTATTGCTCAATCATATCCAGGATACCCGCGATAGCGTGAAAGTGACCAACCGCATATTTCAACAGATGGCGGAATCCTTTCAAATCGATAATCACGAAATTTTCCTGAGCATCCATATCGGTATAGTGGCATATCCGGGTGATGGCGAAGATCAGGACACCATCATCAAAAATGGTGAATTTGCCATGAGCGTAGCGCGTGAACAAGGCCAAAATACTTATCAGTTTTTCAGTAACTCGTTGAATGTGGCTGCGTTCCACAAGTTATCCATGGAAAACAATTTATGTCGCGCCATCGAACGCAATGAGCTGATTTTGTACTATCAGCCCAAAGTGAATATGCGCGAACATCAGGTGGTGGGTTGTGAAGCCCTGCTCCGTTGGCAACACCCGGAATTCGGTTTGGTGCCGCCGACGCAGTTTATCCCGATTGCCGAAGACTCCGGCTTGATTATTCCGATCAGTCAGTGGGTGGTCGAAACGGCTTGTCAGCAAATGCAGTCCTGGAAACAACAAGGTTTGACCGACATCAGCGTGGCTGTTAATGTTTCAGCGTATCAATTTCGCCAACAGGGTTTTGTCAAGCAAATCGAAGACATACTGAATCAATTATCTTTACCTGCTCACTGCATCAAGCTGGAACTCACTGAAAGCATTCTGTTGCATGGCATAGAAGAAGCGCTGATCACTTTGCGGGAATTTAAAAGAATGGGCGTGCAAATCAGTATCGATGATTTCGGCACCGGCTATTCCTCACTGGCTTATTTACGCAAATTGCCAATTTCGGAGCTTAAAATCGATCGTTCATTCATCCGTGACATCCCGCATAACGAGGAGGATATGGCGATTACCGGCGCCATTCTGGCTTTGGCCAAATCGTTAGCCATTGAAGTAGTTGCAGAAGGCGTCGAGCAGGATCAGCAAGCTGAGTTTTTATTAGCTCATGATTGCGAAATCGCCCAAGGCTTTAAATACAGTAAACCAATACCCGCTGCGGAGTTTTTGGCGTTTGTAAAACAATTCAATCTTAAATGAGCGTCACTAGCATGATGGTTAATCCCTCAAGGCCAACAATGCCGCCTGCATTGCCTTACGCGACAACGGCACTCATTTCTTTTTCCTGAACAAGGTGATCAAAACCATGCGCGAAACCGAAGCCGAACCCAATACAAAGGAATTTCGCGCGACGGACTGGCGGTGAATTTGCTCGAATGTTGAATAGATTTTCCAGCCAAATGCAGCCAATGTTGACCCAAACCAATCTATATCATTGGGTGATAGCGGCGATTTTTTCCGGTGGTTTGTTCGGCTATCTCGACGCCGATCATGCCGTGCTGCTCAAACCCATAGGCGATGGTTTCATCAGTCTGATCAAAATGCTGATTGCGCCCATCGTGTTTTGCACCGTGGTACTGGGCATCGCCAATGCCGACGACATGAAAAAAGCCGGTCGGGTCGGCCTCAAGGCCCTGCTGTATTTTGAAATCGTTTCCAGCTTTGCCTTAGCGATTGGCGTCTTGATTGCTAATGTACTCAAGCCCGGCCAGGGGTTTAATGTCGATCCTGCCAGTCTGGATGCTCAGGCCATCTCCGCTTATGTGCAAATAGCCCACCAACAAAGCGTGGTGGATTTTTTGTTACACATCATTCCCAAAACCTTTACCGATGCATTTACCGGTTCCGGAGATTTACTGCAGGTGTTGTTGGTGGCGGTATTATTTGGCTATGCCTTACAAGGTATGGGCAAGGCCGGATTATCGGTATACCAATTCATCGAAGCCTGTTCTCAGATTTTTTTTGCGATGATGAATGTCATCATGCAGCTGGCCCCGTTCGGCGCTGGTGCAGCCATGGCCTTTACGCTGGGCAAATACGGCATCGACGCACTCAAGCCGCTCGCCACCTTGATGGGGAGCTTTTATCTAACTTGCGGATTATTTGTATTCGGCATATTGGGAGCCATAGGCGCAGCAATCGGCGTGAACATCTGGCGACTGCTGCGCTATATCAAAGAAGAGTTGTTGCTGGTACTGGGCACCTCATCCTCCGAGTCGGCACTGGCGCCCTTGATGTTCAAACTGGAAAAACTAGGCTGTTCGCGCTCGGTAGTGGGTTTGGTCATACCCGCTGGTTACTCCTTTAATCTGGACGGCACCAATATCTATCTGACCATGGCGGCGCTGTTTATCGCCCAAGCTTTGAATATTGATCTGACTTTGCCGCAACAAATCACCCTTTTGGCTGTCGCCATGCTCACCAGCAAAGGCGCATCCGGTGTCACCGGGGCCGGTTTCATCACGCTGGCGGCAACCCTGGCTGTGGTACCCAGCATTCCGGTAGCCGCCTTATCGTTGATATTGGGCATCGATCGGTTCATGTCGGAAGCCCGGGCCATCACCAATATGATAGGCAACGCGATGGCCACCCTGGTCATTGCCCATTTTGAAAAAGAGCTTGATCTTCCAAGATTACATGCAGAATTGCATGGCAAACTAAACACGGATATCTAAGCCCAGTCATTGCACTTTCCACTGGTGATTAATTTGGGCAGCAATTTCAGCCAATCTCGGCCACCAAACTCGGATAGTCTGTATAACCCACACTGGGATTTTGTTGGCCTGCGCCATAAAAAGTCTCGCTGTGATAGGGATTGAGTGGCAGATTCAATTGCAAGCGGCGCGGCAAATCCGGGTTGGCGATATAGTC
>SXGT01399800.1_pt1 | contig 10257 bp, 7 predicted proteins | sample 3176221 | NCBI WGS metagenome assembly SXGT01 (sample SAMN11356862, study PRJNA531348) | freshwater metagenome | isolation source: freshwater sample F1-120 | place: China: Fuxian Lake, Yuxi | collected 2017-12-25
CGAGCGGCTGAAGCATTTCGTGAGCCGCGGCGCGCTCGACATCGACGGGCTGGGCGAGAGGACGCTGGTCGAGTTCCTCGACCTCGGCTGGATCGCCGAGCCCGCCGACATCTTCCGCCTCGCGCGCCACCGCGACGAGTTGGTCGGGCGCGAGGGCTGGCAGACGAAGTCGGTCGACGCGCTCCTCTCCGCGATCGAGGCGCGGCGCGAGCCCGACGCGGCCCGCCTGCTCTTCGGCCTCGGCATCCGCCATGTCGGCATCGTCACCGCGCGCGACCTCCTCAAGCATTACGTCACCCTCTCCGCCCTCGCCGCGCTCGCCGACGAGGTCATCGCGCTTCGCGAGGCGACCCCGATGGCGATCGGCGAGACCGAGGCGAAGCACGCCGCGCGGCTCGACAAGGCGATCGCCGCGCTGATCGGGGTCGAAAACGTCGGCGCCGCGGTGGGCCATGCGCTGGCCGACTTCTTCCACGAGCCGCACAATCGCGCGGTGTGGGACGACCTCCTCGCCGAGGTCGCGCCGCCCCCCTTCGTGGTCGAGACGCGCGCGTCAGAGGTGTCGGGCAAGACCGTCGTCTTCACCGGCACGCTCGAGACGCTGTCGCGCGACGAGGCCAAGGCGCAGGCCGAGGCGCTGGGCGCGCGCGTCGCGGGATCGGTGTCGGCCAAGACCGACCTCCTCGTCGCCGGGCCGGGCGCGGGATCGAAGGCGAAGAAGGCCGCCGACCTCGGCATCCGCGTCGTCGACGAGGCGGGCTGGCTGGCGATCGTGGCGGCCGCGCGCGGATAGCGCGATCGCAACCTCTGTTACCATTTTGCAACGCACAAACCGTGTGTTGCGGCCGGACGGGCAAACCCCTCGCGCGTGTCACGGAACAGACATAAACGACGCGCAGTGGCGCGAGCGAGACGGCAACAGCCGCGAATCGCGTGCCTGGCCTCTAAGGGGAAATTTCCGATGCGTAACAACCTGTTCTTGGGTGTGGCAGCGATCGCGCTCGTCGCCCCGGCCGCCGCCATGGCGCAGGAGACGACCTCCACAATCCGTGGCAACGTGACGTCGGGCGGTGCCCCGGTCGCGGGCGCGACGGTGACGGTGACGAACACGGGCACGGGCCGTGTCCAGACGCTGACCACCGACCAGGCCGGCAGCTTCAACGCGTCGGGTCTTCTCCCCGGTGGCCCCTACACCGTTGAGGTCGCCGCCGCCGGCTACCAGACGTCGCAGATCACCGACATTAACACGGTCGTTTCGCAGACCTTCAACCTGCCGGTCGAGCTCGCCGCCGAAGGCGACACGGGCGCGGACCTCGTCGTCACCGCCTCGCGCGTGACCAACGCGCGCTCGGTGTCGCAGGGTCCCGCGACGGTGCTGACGGCCGAGAAGATCGGCACCATCGCCTCGGTCAACCGCGACATCCGCGACCTGATGCGCCGCGATCCGCTCGCCCGCCTCGACGACACCCCTTCGGGCGGCCGTGCGGTCAGCTTCGCGGGCCAGAACGCGCGCTTCAACCGCTTCACCGTCGACGGCGTGCCGATCACCGACAACTTCGGCCTCAACCCCGACGGCCTGCCCAGCCGCCGCTCGCCGATCCCGATCGACGCGATCGGCCAGTTCCAGACCAAGGTCGCGCCGTACGACGTGCGCGAGGGCAACTTCCAGGGCGGCGTCGTCAACGTCATCCTGAAGTCGGGCACCAACGAGTTCCACGGCACCGGCTTCTATTCCTATTCGTCCGACGAGCTGTCGGGCAAGGAGACCAAGTCGGGTCCGGGCGTCCCGACCGGCCGCGTCGTCCTGCCGAACTTCAAGTACGAGAACTACGGTGCCGAGCTCGCCGGCCCGATCATCAAGGACAAGCTGTTCTTCATGGTCGCGGGCGAGCGCCTGCGCGCGCCGCGCCCGATCGCCGAAGGCCCGACCGATAACAACGCCGGCACCGCTATCCCGGGCCTGTCGCAGGCGCAGGTCGATCAGATCTCGTCGATCGCGCAGAGCCGCTACGGCTACGACACCGGCGGCGTCGTCAACAGCAACCAGGACAGCGACGATCGCCTGGTCGCGCGCATCGACGCCAACCTGTCGGATACGCAGCGCTTCGCGGCGACCTACAGCTACGCCAAGGACTCGATCGTCCTCACCAACAACACCAGCGCCAACCCCAGCACGCCGTCGCTCGGCCTCGCGTCGAACGCCTATGTGCAGGGCAACAAGCTGCACACCGGCGTGGTGCAGCTGAACAGCGACTGGTCGGACGACTTCTCGACCGAGGCGCGCGGCTTCTACAAGAAGTACACCCGCATCCAGGACCCGCTGCTGGGTCGCGGCTTCGCCGAGTTTCGCGTCTGCGCCGCGCCGACCTCGGACCGCGGCAACCCTGGCTCGGCGGGCGCCTCGGCGTCGGTCACCTGCGCGCCGAACACGCCGACCGTGGCGTTCGGCCCCGACGTCTCGCGCCAGTTCAACGCGCTGCAGACCGAGACCTGGGGCGGCGCCTTCCAAGCGCGCCTGACGCGTGACAACCACGACCTGCGCATCTTCGGCGAGGCGCAGCATGTCGACGTCTTCAACGCCTTCCTCAGCAACTCGAACCCGCGCGGCGGCACGACCGGGACCTACTATTTCGACTCAATCGCGGACTTCCAGGCCGGCAACGCGCAGCGCTTCGGCTACACCAACTCGACGACGCTCAACCCAGACGACGCCGCCGCCCAGTTCAACTACTGGCAGTTCGCGTTCGGCGTGCAGGACGTGTGGAGCATCACGCCGACGCTGAACTTCAGCTACGGCGCGCGCTACGACCTGTACGGCAGCCACAGCCGCCCAGTCGGCAACCCCGCCTTCATCAACCGCTACGGCTTCACCAACACCGAGTTCCTGTCGGGCCGCGGGCTGTTCCAGCCGCGCTTCGGGTTCGACTGGAAGCCGGTGCGTGAGATCAGCGTTCGCGGCGGCCTCGGCATCTTCGGCGGCGGCGCCCCCGATGTCTACACGTCGAACAGCTTCTCGAACACGGGCATCGCGTCGAACACGATCGACATCCGTCAGCTGAACAACGGCACCTACCAGGGCAACACCGCGTTCCCGGCCGGCTTCAACGCCGCGTCGATCCTGACCAACGTCAACGGCGCGACGATCCCGGCGGCGGCGAACACCTATCTGCAGGGTGGCGTCAGCGCAGCGGCGACCAACGCGGTGGCGCGCGACTTCCGCCTGCCCTCGCAGTGGCGCGGCACGCTGTCGGTCGACTACACGCCGCAGTTCCTGGGCGGCGGCTGGACCTTCGGCGGCGACTTCTTCTGGTCGGACGTGCGCGACCAGGTGTTCTGGACCGACATCCGCTCGGTGCCGACCGCCTCGCGCACCCCGGACGGCCGCGTCCGCTACACGTCGCTGACCACCTTCACCGACACGCTGAATGACATCCTGCTGACGAACACCGGACGCGGCCGCAGCTTCGTCGGCGTAGCGCGCGTCAACAAGTCGTTCGACGACCTCGGCCTGTTCCTGGGGGCGAGCTACACCTACCAGAACATCAAGGACCGGACGCCGGCGACGTCGTCCACCGCGGGCTCGAACTACGCCAACGGCGCCTTCCTCGACGCCAACGGCGCGGCCTACGGCACGTCGAACGATGAGGTGAAGCACAACTTCAAGTACGACGTGACTTTCGATCACGCGTTCTTCGGCGACTACAAGACCACGCTGGCGCTGTTCGGCGAGACCCGCATCGGCCGTCCGTTCAGCTACACCTTCCAGGACACCTCGGCGGGCCGCAGCGCGATCTTCGGCACCACCGGTTCGTCGGCGCGCTACCTGATCTACGTGCCGACAGCGAACGATCCGCTGGTGTCTTACGACAGCGCGGCGACGGAGCAGACCCTGAACGCATTCTTCGAGAGCTCGGGCCTGGCCAAGTATCGCGGTCGTATCGCGCCGCGCAACGCGTTCAACTCGAAGTGGTTCACCCGCATCGACCTGCACGTCGCGCAGGAGATCCCGACCGGGATCGGTGGATCGCGGATCCAGCTGTTCGCGGACATCGAGAACTTCACCAACTTCCTCAACAAGAACTGGGGCCAGATCCGCGAGTACCAGTTCCCGTACACCGCAGTGGCGGCACGCGTGCAGTGCCTGACCGCGGCGACCCCGACCGGCACCGCCGGGACGGTCGCGACCACCACGTCGCAGGGCTGCGCGCAATATCGCTACAGCCTGCCCAACGCGACGCCGAGCGACACGATCTACTCGCCGCAGTCGCTCTACACGATCCGCGTCGGCGCCCGCTTCTCCTTCTAAGCGCGCCGTCACGCACCCTTCCAAAGGGCCGCCGTCCTCTCGGGGACGGCGGCCCTTCTCTTTTGCGCGGGGGCGTCGCCGCTGATACAGGGGGCGCCGCATGGCGACGCTTCCCGCCCCCGGCACGCCCCTTTCGCCCACCGTCGGCGCGCCCAAGCGGCCGCCGTTCGTGCGGCCGTTCTTCGAGGACAAGGCGGCCGCCTTCTGGAAATTGCAGGCGGCGGGCTGGGCCGGCTATCTCGTGCTGCGCGCGGTATCGTCGCTGTCCACCGGCGTGTCGCTGCAGACGATCGTGCCGGTCATCATCGAATCGATCCTGGGCTATTGCCTGACGCTGCTGCTGAGCGTCCTCTACGGCTATTACCGCGGCTTCCCGCGCGTCGCGGGCGTGCTGCTGACCGTTGCGACGCTGGTGGTGGCGAGCCTGTTCTACGCCTTCCTCGACGCCTTCAGCTATTCGTTCATGCGCGCGCAGCCGGGCGTGGAGCTCGCCGCCTTCCTGATCCTCTTCTACGTCTGCACCACGGTGCTGACGGGCTGGTCGGCGCTCTATTTCGGAATCAACTTCTACCTCATCGTCGAGGACCAGATCGACCAGATGCAGCATCTGGAATCGCAGGCGTCCTCGGCGCAGTTGGCGATGCTGCGGTACCAGTTGAACCCGCACTTCCTATTCAACACGCTCAACTCGATCTCGACGCTCGTCCTCCTGAAGCAGACCGATCGCGCCAACGCGATGCTGTCGCGGCTGTCCTCGTTCCTGCGCTACACCCTCGCTAACGAGCCCACCGCGCACGTGACGGTGGCGCAGGAGGTGGAAACGCTGAAGCTCTACCTCGACATCGAGAAGATGCGTTTCGAGGACCGGCTGCGCCCGAAGTTCGAGATCGATCCCGCGGCGGAGGCGGCGCGGCTGCCCTCGCTGCTGCTCCAGCCGCTGGTCGAGAACGCGATCAAATATGCCGTCACCCCGCAGGAGAACGGGGCCGAGATCTGCGTTACGGTGCGGCTCGTCGGCGACCGGGTGCTGTTGGGCGTATCCGACACCGGGCCGGGATTGATGCCGACGAAGAGTCGGCCAAGCCTTTCAACCGGCGTCGGCATCGCCAATATCAGGGAGCGGCTGGCGCAGGCCTACGGGCCCGACCATCGCTTCGATGTGCGCGCCATGCCGACGGGCGGGTTCGGGGTCGAGATCGAGATCCCGTACCAGCGCGAATTACCCGGGGACGTGCTCGCGGCGTGACGGCGGGCCTGCCCCGGCAGTGGAGACCGTTGAAGTTATGACAATCCGAACCATCCTCGTCGACGACGAGCCGCTCGCGATCCAGGGGCTCGAGCTGCGGCTGCAGGCGCACGAGGACGTCGAAATCATCGCCAAGTGTCAGAACGGGCGCGAGGCGATCAGCGCGATCAAGACGCACAAGCCCGACCTCGTCTTCCTCGACATCCAGATGCCCGGCTTCGACGGCTTTTCGGTCGTCCAGGGATTGATGGACGTGGAGCCGCCGCTGTTCGTGTTCGTCACCGCCTATTCCGACCATGCGCTGCGGGCGTTCGAGGCACAGGCGGTCGATTACCTGATGAAGCCGGTCGAGGAGGCGCGGCTGGCCGAGACGCTCGACCGCGTGCGCCAGCGCCTGTCCGAGCGGTCGAGCGTCGAGGAGGCGGCGAAGCTCAAGGAAGCGCTGGAGGAGCACGCGCCCGAGGCGGCGGCGGAGATGGCGGAGGGCGGCGGCGACCAGCCGTCGGCGAACCGCTTCGAGAAGATGATCAATGTCAAGGACCAGGGCCAGATCTTCCGCGTCGACGTCGACACGATCGAGCTGATCGAGGCGGCGGGCGACTATATGGTCATCAAGACCGCGGCCAACACGCTGATCCTGCGCGAGACGATGAAGGATCTGGAGAAGCGGCTCGACCCGCGCCGCTTTCAGCGAATCCACCGCTCGACCATCGTCACCCTCGACCTCGTCCGTCAGGTGAAGCCGCATACCAATGGCGAATGCTTCTTGATCCTCGATTCGGGTGCCAACGTGAAGGTCAGCCGCTCGTACCGCGACGTGGTGGCGCGCTTCGTCCATTGACGGCGCCCCAGGCGATCGCGGTCGCCGCGCTCTACCGCTTCGCGAGGTTCGAGGACCCGGCGGCGCTGCGTGCGCCGCTGCTGGCGCTCGCGCGGGCGCACGGGGTGAAGGGCACGATCCTGCTCGCGACCGAGGGCGTGAACGGCACCATCGCGGGGCCGCCCGCGGGCGTCGCGGCGGTGGTCGCGCACGTGCGCGCGCTGCCCGGCTGCGCCGACCTGTCGGTGAAACACGCCGAGGCCGCGACGATGCCGTTCCACCGGCTGAAGGTGAAGGTGAAGCGTGAGATCGTGACGATGGGCGTCACGGTCGATCCGCTGGCCGACGCCGGCGCCTATGTCGCGCCCGCCGAGTGGAACGCGCTGATCGCTGATCCGGGCACGCTGCTGATCGACACCCGCAACGCCTATGAGGTCGCGGTCGGCACCTTCCCCGGCGCGTTAGATCCGGGCACGCGCGGGTTCGCCGACTTCCCGGCGTGGTTCCGCGAACACCGCGTGGCGCTGCTGGCGGGCAAGACGCGGGTGGCGATGTACTGCACCGGCGGCATCCGCTGCGTGAAGTCGACCGCCTTCCTGAAGCAGGAGGGAGTCGCCGACGTCTTCCACCTCGACGGCGGCATCCTGCGCTACCTGGAGGAGGTGCCCGCGGCGGAGAGCACGTGGCAGGGCGAGTGCTTCGTCTTCGACCAGCGCGTCGCGGTGGGGCACGGCCTGGCGCCGGGAACCCATTCGCTGTGCTTCGCCTGCCGGATGCCGGTGAGCGCGGCGGACCGCGCCTCGCCACTGTACGCGGAGGGCGTGAGTTGCCCCGCCTGCCACGCCGATCGTACCGAGCAGGAGCGCGCCGGCTATGCCGAGCGGCACCGCCAGCAACGGTTGGCGGAGGCGCGCGGCGGGACCCATGTGGGGCAGGCCCCGCCGGTCGTGTCGCTCAGGCCAGCGCCGCCTCGCGACGGCGTACCTGACGACCGTTCACCAGCAGCGCCAGCAGGGGCACGCGGCTGACCACGCCGACGTGGAGCCAGTAGCTCCCGACCCCCGCGGTGGCGGCGCACAGCGCATAGGCGAGGTGCGGGTCGAGCATCGACCCCACCCGCGTGTTGATCGCCGCCGCGATCGGCAGGTGGAGGACGTAGATGGTATAGGACGCGTCCGCGATGCGGCGGAGCGCGGGCGGGGTGCGGCGGATCGCCAGCGCCGAGCGCAGGATCAGCGCGAAGGCGGCGGGCGGGCACAACACGACGGCCGCGAAGCGTGCCCGCGCCTGCCACTCCGGCGTCAGCGGCGCGACATGCGCGAGCGCGAACGCCAGCCCCGCGGCCGCGACGACCGCAAGCGCGAAGCCGCCGGCGCGCACATATTCGCGCCGCAGCTGTTCGCAGCGCCCGAGCGCGAAGCCGAGCACGAACATCGGGAGGTAGCCCGCCATCAACTGGAGGTTGACGAACGGGAGCAGCGCCCAGCCGGGCAGTACCCACGTCATCAGCGCCGTCGATGCGCCGATCAGCACCGCCACCGCGACCGCGGCGAGGAGCATCGCGGTCCGCGCGCTCGCCGCGCCGGTGACGCGCGCCTCGATCCGCGCGGCGAGCGCGTGGCGGCGGTCGACGTGGTCGAGCCCGATCGCGACCAGTGAATAGAGCGACAGCGCGTAGAGGAACCACAGATGGTGCCATTCGAACGGCAGCGGCATCCGCCCCGCCGCGCGCGGCGCGCTGGCGACGAGCAGCCAGATCAGCGGCGACAGCGTCGCCAGCCCGACGATCGCGGGCACGCCGAGCTGCAGTGCGCGGCCCGCGAGCCAGTCGAGCGGGCGCCGGCGCTGCAGGACGCCGGCGGCGAGCAGCCCCGAGATCGCGAAGAACGCGCCCATGCGGAACGCCTGCGAGGCGCCCTCGACCACCTCGAACAGGGCGACGCGCGGAAGCTGGAACGAGGCGTGGACGAAGAGGCCCGCCAGCACGAGCAACGCCCGCCAGAGGTCGAGACCCTCGATGCGATCGCCCGTCATCCCGGATCGCTCAGGCGGCGGCCGGTCGCCGAGCGGTGCAGGGCCGCACCGTCGCGGGCGGCATCGCCGCCTCGATCCCGGCGCGCACCCGCCGCGACCAGCGACGATAGCCCGCGTCGTCGAGGTGGATGCCGTCGTCGAGGAAGAACGGCCCCGGCACGCCGCGGACCAGCAACGTGTCGGCGACGTCGAGGAAGGTCACGTGGCGATCCTCGCGCGCCCACGTCGCCGCGGCGCGGTTGAAGCGCAGCTGCTCGGGTCGCTGGGCCCAGCGCCTGGGACTGGGTTTCAGGCCGACGACGAAGACCTTCGTGCCCGGCATGCGCTGGCGCGTCGTGCGGACGAGGTGTGCGGCAGCGCCCTCCACCGCTTCGGGGCCCGCGCCGGCATTGATGTCGTTCTCGCCGAGATAGAAGACCACCGCCGCCGGCTTCGCGACCGCACGTTCGTTGAGGAAGCGCGCGGTGAGTTCGGTCATCAGCGCGCCGTTGACGCCGCGATTGTGGACCTCCCACGGCGCCATGTCGCTCGCCATCGTGGTCCAGCGGTGGATCGACGAGCTGCCCACGAACCAGATCGCGCAGCGCCCCTCGACGCCGCCGTCGGGAAGCGCGCGGTGCGCGACCACGTGCGGCCCGACCAGCGACCAGGCGGCCACGGTGGCGGAGAAGACCCCGACCGCGAAGGCGCTCTTGGCCAGGGTGGCGAACAGGGAACGGGCGGACCGACGCGGCATCCCCGCCGGCGTAGCGCGGCAGGCGTTAAGGGATGGTCACGCCTCCGCCGGGGGCCCGACGCGGCTCCGAACCGATGCAGGTTGGACAATTTGTCCGATTGTCTTGCCTCTTCCGCCACTTACGTAGCAGCGATGGAACCCAGCGCCGAGCCCGCCGCCCCCGCCCTCCTCGACGGCAAGGCGAAATTCCGCTGGATCATGTGGTGCGGGTGGAAGGGACGCTGCCCGCGCTGCGGCGAGGGGCGGATGTTCCGGTCGTGGCTGAAGATCGTTGATCGCTGCGAACGGTGCGGGCTCGACTATCGCTTCGCCTCGCCCGACGACGGCCCGGCGTTCTTCTCGCTGTGCATCATCGCGCTGCCGCTGATCGCCTTCGTGGTGTGGCTCCAGGTCGCCTACGATCCGCCGGTCTGGGTGCATCTGGTGACCTCGGTGCCGTTCATGGCCGCGGGCACGCTGCTGCCGCTGCGCCCGATCAAGGGCTGGCTGGTCGCCTCGCAATACGTCAACAAGGCGCAGGAGGCGGGGACCGGCGCCTTGTGGGCGCAGCTCCACGGCACCGACGAGCGACCGTAGCGCGCCGCCTTCCCCCCTCCCCGCGCTTGGGCTACAGGCGCGGCCATGCTCACTCTTTCCGGCATCACCGTGCGGCTCGGCGGCCGTGCGATCCTCGACGGCGCGTCCGCCTCGCTGCCGCCGGGCAGCCGCGTCGGCCTGATCGGGCGCAACGGCGCCGGCAAGTCCACGCTGGTGAAGGTGATCGCGGGCCAGATCGATCCCGACAACGGCAGCCTCGACATGCCGCGCGGCGCGCGCGTCGGCTATATCGCGCAGGAGGCTCCCGCGGGCGAGACCACGCCCTTCGAGGCGGTGCTCGCCGCCGACGAGGAGCGCACCCGCCTGATGGCGGCAAGCGAGACCGAGACCGATCCCGACCGGCTGGGCGACATCCACGAGCGGCTGATCGCGATCGACGCCTATGCCGCGCCGTCGCGCGCGGGGCGTATCCTCGCCGGGCTCGGCTTCGACGATGCGGCGCAGAACCGCCCGCTCGACAGCTTCTCGGGCGGGTGGCGGATGCGCGTCGCGCTCGCCGCGCTGCTGTTCTCGCAGCC
>SXGT01490977.1_pt1 | contig 10257 bp, 10 predicted proteins | sample 3176221 | NCBI WGS metagenome assembly SXGT01 (sample SAMN11356862, study PRJNA531348) | freshwater metagenome | isolation source: freshwater sample F1-120 | place: China: Fuxian Lake, Yuxi | collected 2017-12-25
CTGCCATTGTGGGTATCTGGGACGACCACGATTACGGGGTGAATGATGGCGATAAAAACTATCCGCAAAAGGCTGCTTCAAAAGGCCTTATGCTCGATTTCCTGGATGTGCCGGCCACCGCGCCCGTGCGCACCCGCGAAGGAGCCTACCAGGACTACACTTTCGGGCCTGAAGGCAAACAGGTAAAAGTAATTTTGCTTGATGCCCGGTATTTTCGGGATGAATTACAAAAAGGGGAAGGCGATGACAGCCGCCGTTATCTGCCAAATGAAACCGGCGATGTACTCGGTGAAGCCCAATGGCAGTGGCTGGAGGAAACCCTGACCCAAAGCACGGCCCAGGTTCACCTCATTGGCTGCGGAATCCAATTCCTTTCTGCTGAGCATGCCTTTGAAAAGTGGGCCAATTTCCCAGCAGCCCGTAAACGCCTGCTCGATCTGCTGGTAAAAACCCAGCCTGCCGCAGCCATTCTGCTGAGTGGCGACCGCCACATTGCCGAGGTATCGAAAATGGACCTTGAAGGCCTGCCTTATCCGCTGTTTGACATTACCTCCAGCGGCTTAACCCATGCCTACACAAAAGCAAGTGGTGAACCCAACGCCTACCGGGTGGGCCCCCTTGTGAACGAAAAAAACTTTGGCGTCCTGCGCCTGAACTGGAGCGGGGAAAAACCTGCTGTATCGGTGGAAATCAGGAGTGAGGGCAATAACCTGCTCACCCGTCAGTCGTTGTTCTGATTTCAGGGTGCCAGGCGGCTGATGCGCCATTCGCCTCCGTCAGGCACATAAGCAAACCGGTCATGGAGGCGGCTGGGGCGGCCCTGCCAAAATTCGATGTACACCGGACGAATGCGGAACCCACCCCAGTGCTCCGGACGGGGAAACACTTCCTGCCCCTCAAAACGGGCGGCCACCTCTTTTACCCGCTCTTCGAGCACATCTCTGCTTTCAATTACCTGGCTTTGCGGTGAGGCCCAGGCGCCAAGGCGGCTTCCCCGGTCGCGGCTTTGGTAATAGGCTTCCGACTCCTCCGGACTAACCCGGCTGGCAAACCCCTCAATGCGCACCTGCTTCTCCAGTTGAGGCCAGTAAAAGGTAAGGGCCGCTACCGGGTTGGCGTCCAGTTGGCGGGCTTTATCGCTGCCGTAATTGGTATAAAACACAAAACCCTGTTCATCAAACCCTTTGAGCAAAACCACCCGGACAGAGGGCATGCCATCAGCGCGTACCGTGGCCAGGCTCATGGCATTGGCCTCCGGCACCTGCTTTTCCACCGCTTCGGCCATCCAGGCTTCGAATAACTGAAACGGGTTCTGTGTCAGGTTCTCCTCGGTGAGCTGACCTTTTTCGTAACTCACCCGGATATGGGCTACTTCTTTTCCCAGGCTCATATAAATAGGGATTAAACAATGAGAAAGACACCATCGCGAATGGCGGCCGCCAATATCTGCGAATGCGCTTCCAGACACAAGAACTTATGTCAGCCCAAATGGTTATTTTATCTTAGCACCTGACCCTTACTTACTTTACCGGCACATGGCTAATACCCTCCTAAACCCCGGCCACGAACCGCCCCGGCTCATGTACATCACGTGTCCGGATATGGATACAGCCCTGAAGATCGGGCGGCAAATGGTAAGCGAGCGGCGGGCTGCCTGCGCCAATATCCTGCCGCAAATGGTATCGGTGTATGAATGGAAGGGGGAAATACATGAAGACCCGGAGGTTGTTTTACTGTTGAAAACCAACCTTCATCAGGTGGAAGAACTTATTTTGCGGGTGCGCGAATTGCACCCTTACGAATTGCCCGCCATCTTTACCCTCGAAATTGCCGAAGGCCTGCCCGAATATCTCCACTGGATTGCCCAATCTGTAAACCCCTGACCATGACCCAACCCGTTATCCGCAAAGCTACCCCGGCAGACATGGCCGGCGTACATGCCCTCGTGCGTGAGCTCGCGCTATACGAAAAAGCCCCTGACCAGGTCATTACCGATCCGGAAAGCTTTCAGCTCGACCTCGACGACCGTTGGTTTGATTGCCTGGTGGCGGAAGCCGCTGGCGGCGAAATAGTGGGCATTGCCTTGTATTACCGGGCGTATTCTACGTGGCGCGGGCGCATGATTTACCTCGATGACCTCGTGGTGAAGGAATCGGAGCGGGGGAATGGACTCGGGCTCAGGCTATTAAAGGCCCTGGCTCAGGTAGGCCTCGATGAAAAAGCGACCCGGATCAAATGGCAGGTGCTCGACTGGAATGCGCCCGCCATCCGTTTTTATGAGCGTCTGGGGGCGGAAATAAGTCAGGAATGGTACAACTGTACACTGGAAACAGCTGAAATGCAGGCCCTTGCGGAGGGTTGAATCTCCTGCATTTAAAGAAAGATCATCACCAGATTGGTCAGGAGCAACCAGGCCCCGATTACCCCCACAATCATAGCGGTGGTAGGTGCATGCTTTTTTATCACATTCATTCCGGCAGCAGCCATTAGGGCCAAGGCCAGTATGGGGTAGGGATTAAAACTGCCGAATTTAGGGTGAAAATCGAGGGAGAAACCCGCAGGACCGCTTCGATGCTGGCGTATGCGGCTCACGATATGGAATAAAGGGCTGATTTTTGCACTCACCTCATCTCCCTGCTTGAGCGATGCAAAAGCCCGTGAGGGTGCTTCCAGCAAACCTTCGGTGGTTCGAATCTGATACCGGCTCCCAAAGTAGCCTTGCCCCGTTATCCGAAATGCCTCCACACGCGACAGCGGTGCCCATTTTGCCATCAGAAGATCTGCAGCCAGGGTAAGGGAGAATAAGAGCAAAACCAACGACCAAATCCGTGATGCGGTTACAATCCGGGTGTAATCGTATTCGATAACCGGCTCATAATGCTGCCGGGCTACAGGAGAAGGGGTACGGGAAGGGGCGCTCAGGGACCAGTCATACAGCCGCCGGCTTAAGGGGTCATACAGCACGTTGTAGGCCGATTGAACCATTTGAAACTGGTGCTTGGCTTCCGGGTCCGGGTTTACATCCGGGTGAAGCATTTTTGCGCGGTCGCGGTATGCCTGACGGATTTGTTCCCGTGTTGCCGAAGCGGGAATTCCGAGCAGCGCATACAAATCCTTCATAGAAACTGGCAGGTTTAGCTGGGAGTGAAAGTCCGGAAAACGCCCTGAATGTGATCGAAAAACCTAACGATGAAATCGGATTATTTCATATATGAATTACAGCATAAATATAGGGATATTCCCCATTCCTGCAAGCGTTGAGGCAGAAATGACTGATATTTTGAAAGGACCATTCTGGCGCACCTCTGCCCCATTGTGTTTTCGGGAGGCTAACTGTTACCCAAAAACATCCAGCCGAAAATCATAACGGCCAGGATGAGGGTAATGGTCCCGAGGTAAGAAATGGTTTCGGCATTTTTTGATCCCCAAATGGTTGCCACGCTCAGACCAAGGATAATAAATGAAAGCAAAAAGCCTCCCCCGTAAAGACCGCCTTGCGGGCTTACTTCCCGAAGTTCATCCTCATGCTCAAACCATACCTTAACAGGGACTTTCATCCAGGGTGTTTTTTCCACTTCAATCTTTTTCCCTTCCGGAAGCATGTGCATAAAGGAAGTATGAATGAGCATGCGGGAGTTGGGGGTAACCACCTCCGCAACCGAAGGATTCGATATAGTCCACGGCTTTCGTACTGCCGAAACCACCGGCTCAGGCAAGGCCCTGGAAGCACTTAGCCGGTCAGCAATCAGGAAGAGGATGAATACCACCAAGCCTGCACAAACCACCCTCAAAGCCGCTGAATAGGCGCGGTAGCCTGCCGATGCGCCTGCCTGTTCCGCTTCCCGCCGGGCCTGATAATAGTCTGACGGTGCAGAAAAGGGACTTTCGGTTTCCTGACTGGTTTGCGCCGAAGCATAACCCTCGGTGCGCACTGCCCCGCCTTTGTAGCGAAAGCGCTGCGAATACATGGACCGCCCGTAGCGGGACGAGCGTTTGGTGCGGGCGTAGCTGTAGGCTGAATACGTGCCCGAAGTGGCCGGAGCCGATTTATCCGGATCAAAATGCCGGTCGTATTGCAGGTTATAGGCTGCCCGGGCCTTTGGGTCGATGAGGATGCGGTAAGCCTCATTCAGCTCCACAAATACATGATGGGCTTCCTCGGAGTCGTTGCGGTCAGGATGAAATTGAAGGGCCAGTTCACGAAAAGCCCTCCGGATCACCTCATCGGTGGCCTGCCGCGGAATACCAAGAATGTCGTAGTAGTTTTTTAGCATAGGTGGATAGATAGTCAATATCGCATTTTTTCTCTTCCGGGGGAAGTTCTCCCCTGATTTCTGCGCATTACAACTTTTACAGACCATTTTAGCCATACCCCATTCCATGATTCCAACCTTCAGCAGAAGTTCCTGAGCTGCTTTCCCCTGACTGTTAGCCCCGCGATTTCACAGATAAACACTTGGATATATCATAAATCTTTCCGATAATGCATTCAGAATCTGTATGGAAATGAGCGCCAGTCTTTGAGGCTTTTGCCCATGAATGGCATCGTCAGGCCAACACCTGTCTTTTTGGCTAACCTGCTGTCCCTGAATCAGCAAAAAGGTGAAGCCATGCAGGTACCCTGACGAATGCCCCGCTCCTGACTGGCCGCGCCCTGACCAAGGCTGTCCCCCGAACCGGTATTCACCGGCAGGATACCTTTTGTCCTTACCTGTTATTCATCCAGCGTAAAAAGGCGCACATTCTCCTCTTTCCATGAAAACCAAAAAAGTGCTGGTCATCGGTGGCGATGGCTTTTTAGGCGGTCACGTTGTGACCGAGCTCTTGTCCCGTTCGTACGAGGTTACGGTCCTCGTGCAACCCTTCCGGCGATCAGAAGCCCTGCGGGCTCTGCCGGTAAACCTCGTTCCCGGCGACCTGACCGACCTGAAGTCACTCCAGTCGGCAGTAGCCGGTCATTTATTTGTAATTAACCTCGCCGGAGTTACCGACATCTGGCCAGCCCGCGGAGGGCATTATGAGCAGGTAAATGTGTTTGGGGTGGCTAACCTGATCGAGGCGTGCCTGGCCGCTAAAGTTTACAAAGTCGTGCACACCGGCAGCGCCAATTCCTTCGGATTTGGCACCCTTACCCATCCCGGCAATGAAGACACCCCCTGGACTTCATTTGTGTACGGACTCGACAATATCGACACCAAACACGAAGGTCAGCGGCTTTTTTTAAATGCCGTAGCCTTCCGCAACCTGCCCGGGCTGGTGGTAGCCCCTACTTTTATGATAGGCCCCGGCGACAGCAAGCCTTCCAGCGGAGAACTCATTATCCGGCAGTATGAGGGAAAGCTGCCCCTCATTTCGCCCGGAGGTAAAAACTGGGCTTATGTAAAAGATGTTGCCGTGGGTGTTTGTAATGCCCTGGAGCGGGGAAAAACAGGCGAGTGTTACCTGCTGGGTGGAAAAAACATGACCTATAAGGAAGCCTTAGCCCGGATTAGCCTCGCTACCGGGGTACAGGGTCCCCGGTTTACGGCACCGCCATGGATTGTTCGCACCATGGGGGCCTTTGGCTCCGCCTACGCTGCCCTTACCCGGAAAAAACCCATGTTGTATCTGCCCACCGCGCGGGTCGCCTGCGACGGGCATTATTTTTCTTCAGAAAAAGCCATTCGCGAACTCGGACTACCGCAGACCCCCATTCAGCAGGCATTTGAGGAGGCGGTGGAATGGTACCGCGCCCATGGCATGATGCGCGCAGAAAGGGCGGGTATCCCGCTGCCGTATCAGGGCAAGGTGGTTTGGGTAACCGGTTCCTCCCGGGGAATAGGGAAAGCAGTGGCCCGCCGGTTTGGAGAATTGGGTGCTACGGTGGTACTCAACAGCCGGAACCCCGTGGCCCTCGAAGGAGCTATGGCCGAATTGACTGCGGATGGCATCAAAGCGGTTGCCCTCGCCGGTGATGTGAGCCAGTGGGAGGTGTGCAAAAAAATCGTGGATGAAATAACCCACAGGTTTGGACGACTGGATGTTTTGGTGAACAATGCAGGCATGGCCAACCGGGGCGGGCTGGACGAGGTTTCACCCGAGGTGCTGGAAATGATTGTGAAAGTAAATGTGCTGGGGGCGGTATATCCTACCAAAGCCGCCATGGCTGCCCTGCGCCAGACAAAGGGGAGTGTGGTCAATATCTCCAGCATTGCCACCTTTTTTGGCGTTCCGTTTAACGGCATTTATTCGGCTTCCAAACAGGCACTTACCGCCTTTACGGAAGCCGTCAGGCTCGAAAATGCCGACAAAGGGGTGCATGCCGGCATCGCTTACCTGGGATTTACAGAAAATGATCCAGGAAAAATCATCATTGATACCGATGGGCAATCGATTTACCTAGATGAAAGACGCGGTATCCTGAAAATGAAGCCTGCCCAGGTCGCCCAGAATATCGACTGGATGGTGCGATCGAGAAAGGCCAGCATCACCCTTACCAGCCTGGGCATGCTGCTTGCAGCAGTGAAGCGGGTTACTCCGTGGCTGGCAGAGCGCCTGGTGCACTACCAATTGCCCACCATCCGGAAACAATCGCAGGGCACGCCCAGGTATGTGGGATAAGTGCGGGGGAGAGTTTTGGGTTTTGGGTCTTGGGGTTTGGGGTTTTGCACGGGCTTATTTACCGGCCCATTTCTTTTTCCCGCAGATACCGGGCCCGGGTTAGGTAAGCCACCACGAGGACCAAGGCTGCTAATGGAAATACCCAGCCCGACTGAAAATCCGGCAGGGCAGGCTTGTCCATGACCTGGATACAAAACCAGCCAGCCGCTCCTGCGGCTGCCAAAAAAACTCCTGCCGTTACCCACAGGAATCGGTTCTCATGGATCTGCCGCTGAGCCCGCACCCGTTTCATCAGCGCAGGTGTGAAACCCATGGGAGCCCCTTCCACCGGCATGGACTGGAGCAACTCGTGCATCACCCTGAGCTCTTCCGGACTCATGGGGGTGGAATCATTTTGCCAATCCGCACCGGGGTTCGAATCCCTGTGTTTTCTTTTCGGGTTCATTTTTCTTCATTTAAAAATACGATTTCCAGCCTTTCCCGGAGCAGTTTCCGCCCCCGGAAGAGATAGCTCTTTACGGTGCCTACAGGCTGGCCCGTGATCCGGGCGATTTCTTCGTAGGAAAACTCCTGAATATGGTACAGGAGCACCATCTGGCGAAAAGCCTCCGGCAATGCCTGAATGGCGGCTTGCACCATCGCGCGCCTGTCGGGGTAAGCGACATCCGCAGATTCGTTGGGGTCTGCCAGTGTCTCTGCCCCGCTGAGGTCCACCGAATGCCGGTGGCTCCGGTACTTCTTTGCGTGATTGAGGGCAGAGCGATAGGCAATCTGGGCGATCCAGGTGGATAAGCGGGACTGAAACCGAAATCGGTGCAGGTTGCGGTGAATCTTCATAAACACTTCCTGGCACACATCTTCGATGTCTTCCGGCACATACACCACCTGCCGGACCATAAAAAAGACCAGGTGCTCGTATTGCCTCACCAGCGCTTCGAAAGCCCCCAGGCTACCGCTTAAGGCTTTGGTTACGAGATCCTTTTCATCGACCATGGCCAGTTGACAATATGAATCCGGAAAAGGTTACAGTTTTTTTCGTGGACTGCAACATTTTACCGCGACCCGGGGTCACATCCCCCGAAAACCATCGAAAACATGAAACACCTGCTGCCTTTTATTACCCTGATAGCCCTGGTGCTCATTCTCCACAGCGCCCTGACCCAGGTACTGCACTACTTCATGCAGCGGCGGTTGCTGGATGCAGGACCGCTGGACGATAATGGGCTCAGGTTGCTGGAAAACCTTAACAACCGGCGCGACACCTCCCTTAAATGGGCCCTGATTTTGTTTTCGGGCGGATGCGGCCTCCTGGCCATTGGGTTTATGCCCGACATCGACCCCGACTCCCCCATTCCCTATGGCATCGAAGCCGTTTTTGTGGCTGCAGGGCTGTTAACGCACTTTCTGCTCACCGGCCAGCGCAGGTAACCCTTCGGTTGGCTGACCGCTTGTAATAGCCGTCTCCCCCTTTTTTATCCTGCATTTGTGGCTCTCATCGGGGCCTGACGGGTTCTTTTTTTCCCCAAATCACCCTTTACCCTTTTTTGTATGTTGAAAAAAATTCTGGCTGCCGGGACCCTCGTCCTGGCCCTGGCCTCTGTGCGTGCCCAAGATCCGGGCCAGCTCATCCTCACCGGAACCGTTACCGACTCGGCTAGCCGCGAACCAATTGATTTTCTCACGGTTCACCTGCTCTCCGACCAAAACATTGCCACCCATTCCACCCTTACCCGCAATGGCCGGTTTTTCCTGCCCCTCACCCGACCCTTTAACGGACAAATCGTGGCTGAGGGAATGGGATACAAACCCTCGCAAAGGCCTGTGAACATCCCCGATGGATATGCCGGAGATACCCTGGATATAGGTGAACTGGCTTTGGCCGCCGGAGCCTTTACCCTGGAAACGGTAGATCTCACGGCCACCCGCCCCATTGTCCGAACGGGTTTGGGCATGGTGACCTACGATGTGCTGGCTGATCCCTCCCATACCGGACGAAATGTGCTGGAGATGTTGCCGGGTGTGCCCTTTGTGTCTGTAAACGGAGCGGGAGAGATTCTTTTAAAAGGCGGTAATGGCTTCCGGTGGCTGCTCAACGGTAGGCCCAGCGGCGCCCTGGAGCGCGACCCGGCAGGCTTTTTACGCAGCCTGCCCGCATCCTCAGTTCAGCGGATTGAGGTCATTACCACCCCGCCTGCCAAATATGAGGCGGAGGGCCTGAACGGACTCATTAACGTGGTTACCCTCCGGCGGGAACAACCGGGATACAATGGTTCCCTGAATCATTCCTACCGGTTTCCGGTGGGCGGGCCCGGCCTGGGCGGTGCCATGACCCTGCGCAAGGGCAAAGGGGCCTTTTCGGCGTATGGAGGCGGAAAAATGGACTTTACACCGGTCATTCCCACCACCTATCAGCGCCTTACCCTGTTGCCCGAAGCCGGGGTACTCACCCAGGAGTCGGAAAGAAAAGGGAAAGATGCGTCGGCCTATGGCGGGGGAGAATGGAGTTGGGAGCGGAATAAACAATCCCTGTTTTCGGGGCATATAAATGTGTATGGAAACCAATACCAGGGCCAGACCCGCCAAAGCACCCGGCTTGCTCAGGGCGCGGACAGTGCGCGCTATGTGCTGGCAAATGAATCGGCCCAGTCGGGTATAGGGGGCGATGCAGGCATGGGCTGGCAATATGCCTCCCCGAAGCACAAAGGCCGGACCACCACCCTGGCTTATCGATACAGTTTTTTCAGCAAAGACCTCCGGCCCGAGGTAAACTTCAGCGGGCAATCAGGCTTCGCCGGTCAGGATTTCAGGCAAATGAATGCCGAGTGGTTTGGGGAACATACCGCCCAGGCCGATTATGTGCATCCGCTCAAACAGGCTATCCTCGAGCTGGGTGCAAAGGCCATTTTGCGCACGAACCAAAGCAACTACGATTACCTGGTGAAACCTTCGCCGGGTGCGCCCTTCGTACCGGTTCCCGAAAAATCAGATGGCTTCGACTACCGGCAGCGGGTGTACAGCCTGTACGGAAACTACCTGTTTCAGGGTGAAAAAATAAGCCTTTCGGCAGGCCTGCGGTTTGAACTCACCCAGGCGGAAGCTGCTTTTTTATCCAGCCAAACCCGGGCCAGCCAGTTGTACCTCAATGCCATTCCCAACTTAATGGCCAATTACAACCTAAAGAAAGGAAGCATACAGGCTGGTTTTTCCCAGCGCATTCGCAGGCCCAATATCGTGCGGCTCAACCCCTTTGAAGATCAGACCAACCCGAATGTAACGGTTTCGGGCAATCCCAATTTGCGACCTGTGGTGCTGAACAACCTCATGCTGGGATACAACCTGAACGGAAATACCAGCCTGAATGTGGGTCTGGGCTACAATTTTTTCAATAACCTCGACCTCCGCGTGTATGAGCTTGATCCCTCCGGCACGGTGACCCGCATTACCTATGCCAATACCGGTGCGGGAAGCAGCCCGGGCCTGGATGTATATGTTGCCCAACCATTGGGGAAAAAATTCAACCTCACCCTGAATGGAAATGTGATGTATTTCGACCTGAGTGGGGCAGTGCAGTCCACCGAAATACGCAATACCTGGTGGACGGCCTATGGCGCACCCCGGCTGCAATGGGATGCAGGCAGCGGATGGCGTTTTTTTGCA
>SXGT01341720.1_pt1 | contig 10256 bp, 9 predicted proteins | sample 3176221 | NCBI WGS metagenome assembly SXGT01 (sample SAMN11356862, study PRJNA531348) | freshwater metagenome | isolation source: freshwater sample F1-120 | place: China: Fuxian Lake, Yuxi | collected 2017-12-25
CCGGCCGTGGATGGGAAAGTCACGCGAATCCGGCCGGCACAGCCGGCCCTACGGCGGAGAACTTATTGGCCGTGCTGAAAATTCGTGGGTGTGCTTGGACGTCGCCCGGTGATCGCAGCTCCGTCAGGGGCGAGATGGCATAGCCCAGGCCGCAGCCATGAGGGCGTTCAGGCACGAAATATGCCCCGTAGGGGGGACATATGCCGCCCCTTATGGGGCTTTCGTGACATTTTCCTAAGTGCCGTCTCCCGCAGCCAGGTCGCGGGCTACAATATGTGTCGCCCCTACCGGGGCTGGCGTCGCGCCCGCCTCCATAGTGCGGCCAAGGCCAAACCCCCTATGGATGCCAGGGCTGCCGAACCAGGCTCGGGAATCGTCGACAAAATGAATTCGCTGGATGTGGAAACCCGTGTCCAAACCCCAGCGTCTCCGTAATCGCTAATCCGTTCGTCCACGGCGGGATGGTTCATGCCGTACAGACCTTCTTCTGTTACGGTGGCCGAACCCACGCCGGCAATGCGCCAAACGCCCGCGCCCACGTCAATGAACAAAGGCGACCCGCTGTCGCCGGTATTGAGCATGCCTTCCAGCCCCAACGCTTCGTTATTGCCCGAATAACTTGGGGGATCATCACCTTCAGCATCTAAGAAGTTAATGGGCGAGTCAGGAGCGTCAAAATCCATGAACAGAGCTCGTGAATTGGCCCCATCCGTCGTGATGACTGTACCCGAATTTGAAACAAACGCATCGATTACATTCTGAGCGCCTCTCAGCGTCCCTTGCCCGCCCGTGGAGCCAACGGCGCCTGTGCCCGTGTCTCCGAAACCAACCTTAGTGCCGATTCGCGTTAATTCCCCGTTACCCGTATAGATCATTGCTGGGGACACACCGGTCACGACTGTATTCAGCTTGACCAAACCAAGATCATTTCCGCCAAGAAGATCGCCAGTCCAATTGGGATGAAGGACGATTTGCGTCCCCGTGTACGTGATGGCGTTCTTCGTGAATGAAACCTCCGTGGGTGTGACACCCCCGTCCAACGGGTGCGCCACGGTAAGTACCCAGGAACCGTCGCCAATAATCGTGCCGGTCACATCCGTGCCGGGGACTTCCAGCCTGACTGTTGCATTGAATTGAGGCTGCGCGCCGAGCGTCAGGTAGCTCGCGTCGGGGACGTCGTGTCGAATATTGATAGCGAAGGCGGGGCACACCAATTCGGTGAAGATCCAGCAGCCCAATCCCCCCATGAATAACCTGGCCCATTGTTGATGAGCGATCACTTTTGGTACTCCGCGTTGCTTCTCTTTAAATGCCTGGCCCGCGATCCAGTTTAGCCGAATCTGGGACATTCGTCAAATTGTGAATCAACCGTCTTGGCTATTTGACCTCGAAATGCGGGCGACGCTCCGCGAAGGAAGAATGCTGGTGGCCGTACGCAGTAATAAGCCTAAGTCCTGCAGCAGATTAGCGTGAGTGACATAATCGCGGGCAATGGCCAGCTTGTCGGGCAGGATTTCCGCCACGTACTTGTGTTCCGGGTCTGGACAGTTGGCCAAAACGGACGATTCGTCGCGGTATTTAATCGACGCCGGGTCGGTGATCCCCGGGCGGATGCTGAGGATATAACGGTACTCATCGTGGAACATCTGGACGTATTTCGGCACTTCCGGGCGAGGGCCGACGAGGCTCATGTCCCCCTTGAGGACGTTCAAAAGCTGCGGCAGCTCGTCGATCTTCCACTTTCGCAAGAACCCCCCGACAGGGGTAATTCGGGGATCGGCTCCAGCCGTAATTTGCCTCCCAAGCTGGGGTGCGTCGACCACCATCGTGCGAAATTTCAGGATGTTGAAGGGACGAAAGTTGCGTCCGATGCGCTGCTGCCGGAATACGACCGGACCTCGTGAGTCGAGCTTCACCCAAATCGCGGCTGCCGCGAGAACCGGACTCGTCAGCGCCAGCCCCACAAGCGACACGCCGATGTCGAGCGCCCGTTTGACGGTGGAGTAGAACAAGCGATGCGGTGGAGTGGCGTCGAATGGCAGGCTTTCAGGTGCGGCGGAAGCGAGCGTCATCGTGAATTGCGTTCCCAGGTCAGGAGTCGGCCGACAAGTGTTCGACTTGCAGTGCTTGAGTTGCGATCTGTTCTCAGGCTGGTTCAGTTCCGTTAGCCCCGGTAAAGGGGGGCATACGCGTAGCCGACGGCGAAGCCGTGCGTCGTGAATCAAAAAAGACAATTGGAAGCCCCGTAGGGGCGGTACGTGCCGCCCCTGGGGGGCCAGGGGTTTTGCAAATCAGAACAACGTATAGATCAGAGGTGCCAGTCCCGAGGCGGCAAGCACCGAAAGCATTCCCACCACCGCAAGCACCACCACGATGGGAGTCAGCCACCATTTTCTGTTGGTTCGCAGGAAATCCCACAGTTCGCGCCCGATGCTCGTCGCGGGACGGGCAGCCTCACGGGCGAAACGATCGGCGTCGGATTGAGGATCGGCAGATTTCAAATTTCTTGATTTCATAGATCAGAACTGGCGGAAGTAGCGATCGACGCTTGTCTTTGGGTTGCGCTCGTTCCAATAGGTCTTGGCTTCCCGCTCGAATCGTCGCTCCAGCGGGTCGTAACCAATCATGCGGGCCATCAAGCCGATCGGTGTGACCACCAGAAAAAACACGCCGGCGAACAGCAGGCAGGAAAAGCTCCAGCCGATCGGTTCGACCGATTTCATCCATTCTACATACAGCCACTCGCCGAAGGCAGGGCGCAACGTTGTCGCGGTCGCCAAAACCACAAATAGGCCGACCACGACGCCGACCGTTGGTTTGTTGACGCCGACGTCGTCCGTATGCGTCAGAATCGTCAGCACCACCGGAAGAATCAGTCCACGCGGATCGAGCGGGTGGCCGGCCAGCCACGCGATCACGAGCAGATCGGCGGAGATAATGGCCGCGCCGAACAACATCGTCGATCGCGCCACGACCAGGCCGCCCAGGACGACGCCGAGCACCAGCAGAATCGCGGCGAAAATCAGACGTTCGCGCCGGGATGGGACCTGCAAGGGTTGTGTCATTGTGCGAATAAACCGATTCTTAGCCAGGGATGAAACACGGAGCAAACAGGGGTCATGTGACCGTATGAAAACTTGTGTTTCATCGGTGTTTCATCTGTGGCTGCCAACCTATTTCGTTTCGGGAACTAATCGAGCGCGAATTGTGCGAGGTATTGCTCTGGTTCGCGCTCGGCGGCGGTTCCCGCCTCTTTTTCGATCACGAAATTCTCGAGCACCAGCGCGTCGATCCCGGTATTCACGAAGCATCGATACGCCTGCTCCGGCGTGCAGACAATCGGCTCGCCGCGCACGTTGAAACTCGTGTTGATAATCATTGGGCAGCCAGTCTTGGCTGCGAATGCTTCCAGCAGCCGACGGTACAGGCCGTGCCGCTCGGCGTCGACTGTCTGCACGCGGGCTGAATAGTCGACGTGCGTGACGGCGGGCACCTCACTGCGGGCAACATTCAGCTTGTCGATACCGAATCGTTCCCTGGCATCATCCGCCGGGATTCGACGGTCCGCCCGAACGGGCGCTACCAGCAGCATGTAGGGACTCGGATGGGCCGGTGGAAGCTCAAAGTAATCCGAGGCCCGCTCTTCGAGCACGCTCGGAGCAAACGGCCGAAACGACTCGCGAAACTTGATTTTGAGGTTCATGACCGACTGCATTCTTGGACTGCGGGCGTCACCGAGAATACTGCGAGCCCCGAGCGCGCGGGGACCAAACTCCATGCGCCCGCGGAACCATCCGACGACATTTTCCGCGGCCAGCAACTCGGCGACGTAATCGCAGAGTTCGGCATCATTGAGTCGACGATACCTGGCGCCCTGAGCCCGCAGGAAAGGTTCGATCTGGTCATTCGGGAAGCCCGGTCCTAAGAGCGACCCGTGCATTGTGTCGCGGGTGGATTGAGCCTGCCGTGGTTTATCGAGCAGTTGATGCCAGACGAAGAGCGCCACACCGAGCGCGCCGCCGGCGTCTCCGGAGGCGGGTTGAATCCAAAGTTCATCGAACGGCCCATCGCGCAAGATTCGACCATTGCCCACGCAGTTCAATGCCACGCCACCGGCCAATACGAGTTTTGTTTGACCTGTTCGCCGGTGCACATGTTCCGCCGCGAGGAGCATAATTTCTTCCGTGACTTGTTGGATCGATGCCGCCAAATCCATTTCGCGCCGCGAAATCTGGGATTCGGGTTTGCGTGGCGGACCACCGAAGAGCCGATCGAACGCGGCTGAAGTCATGGTGAGGCCCTGGCAATAACCAAAGTAGCGCATGTCCATGCGGAAACTACCGTCCGGCTTGAGGTCGATCAGTTGCTCCCGAATCAGGCTGGCGTACTTCGGTTCGCCATAGGGGGCGAGACCCATCAGTTTGTACTCGCCCGAATTGACTTTGAATCCGCAATAATAGGTGAATGCCGAGTACAGCAAGCCGAGCGAGTGCGGAAACCGCATTTCGTGGGTAAGCGTGATTTTATTGCCTCGACCGACGCCGAAGCTGGCGGTGGCCCATTCACCGACTCCGTCGAGCGTGAGGATCGCTGCCTCCTCGAACGGCGAGGGAAAAAACGCGCTGGCGGCGTGGGACTCGTGATGTTCGGTAAAAACGTAACGTTTGCCATACTCGCCTTGCAGCCCGCGATTCATCTCACGCGGCAGATACAACTTTTGCCGCAGCCAGAGCGGCATGGCTTGCAGAAAGGAGCGGAAGCCGCGTGGAGCGACGGCCAGATAGGTCTCGAGAAGTCGCTCGAACTTGAGCAGCGGCTTATCGTAGAAGCCGACGTAATCAAGATTGCCGGGCTTGATCCCCGCTTCCTGAAGGCAATACTCAATGGCGTTTACCGGAAACGCATGATCGTGCTTGCGGCGTGTGAAGCGTTCTTCCTGAGCTGCGGCGACGATGTTGCCATCGACCACCAGCGCGGCGGCCGAGTCGTGATAAAACGCGGAGATGCCGAGGATCGCGGTCACGGGTTTGCTTTGGGAAGGTGGGACGATCGGACGGTCGGGGGATCTCGAAACTCGGCTCGCTTCCCGCCTTCCCAGCTTCCCGCCTTCCCACCTTTTGGTGCCGGGTGAGCCAGCAAATAGTCCGCGATCCGGCGAGCGACTTGCCGGGCGCCTTCTTCGGTAAAATGGCAATCGTCGTAGAATATTTCGTCGCGGCCATTGAACTCCGCCAGATCGATAAATTCCACATCAAGCTCTTCGCAAGCCTGCCGGGTCGCACGATTGTACTCGTCCATGCCCTCTCGCAACGGGGGCGTGGCAAGATATTGGTTGGATCCGGTCCGGCCAAACCAGAACAGCTTTTCGTTTTCGGGGTTGGCATCGGTCGTCCAAAGCACGGGTTGCGAAGTGACGACCAATCTCACACCCAATTCCTTGCAGCGCGCGATGATCGCACGAAAACGCTGGACGTAGTCGGCCAATGGTTCTTGCAGATCGGGAAGTGTGGTGGCCTTGTCGGCAGCGGACCGCTGGGCCCGTCGTCGCACATAACTTGCCCCGGCATCGTCCTCGACCAAAATGTCTACCGAGTTCAGATACCGGCGCGCGACCGTGTTTATAAGACGCCAAAGCTGCGAGCGGGTCCAGTACGGCGGCGTTGGACGCTGCGGAGCGATGGCCTGCATGAAGTCATTGATGCCTGCTTGCACGATCACACAATCGACTTGTTTGGGAAGGCTCGATTCGTTCAGGAACTTCAAGTGCTCGTGGGTTGCAAGCGATGGAATACCGACGTTGCCCACCCAGCATTGGCGCACCGGATTCGCGGCCTGAAGGTTTTGTTCCAGCACCGCGGGCCAGGTTTCGGATTGATCGAGATAGGTGCAGTTCGTGCTGCTGCCGCCGAGACAGACAACGGCGTAACGGTTGGCAGCCGCCGGCATCTCCGAGCCGCGAACTCCCTGCGAATTGATGACGGTTCGCGACTCGCCGGTAATTCCCCGCATAACGCCCGGCGCCAGACGATTAAGTGCATGTTGGCTGGGCTGTCGCAAATGGACGGGCGGTTCCAGTCCGGGCAGGAGCATTTGGATGGCAAGCTCGGCGGCGACAAGACTGAAGATGGTGGCCAGACTCGCCAGACAAATCTGCGGAGCGAAGTGAGCCAACAGCACCCGGCCACGCGACAAGACCCGAACGATCGCGACCGCGACCAGAATGCCCAGCACCAGCGCGCCGCCGAGAAGGTCTAAACGGGCGTCGCACCGCCAACCTCGCATGAGTGCCGCGGCCGTGTCGACCAGCAGAAGCGCTGGCGGACCGGCCAGCGCGATCACCGCCACGTTGGCCCGCTGCGAGATTAGATCGTGGGCGCCGGCGGAATTAGCATCCGAGGGGGTCGTAAAGCGGCATTCTTGCGAATCGCCTATCGTCGTTTCTCCTGGCAGATGTCGAGCACGACGTGCACCACGTGGTTCAACTCATCATCGGTCATGTCGGGAAAAAGCGGCAGGCTGACGAGCCGCTCCCAGAGCGGCGTGGCCACGGGAAAATTGTCAGCCCTCCAACCAAACGTTTCTGCGTAGTAGGGATGCAAATGCAACGGTCGCCAATGGACGGAGCAGCCCACGCCGCGCGACTTGAGTTGATGGAGGAACGCGTTGCGATCGAGCGTGAGCTTGTCGAGCCGAAGTCGAATGGGAAACAAATGCCAGGCGTGGATTCGATTCTCCGGCCACGCTGGCAGCTCGAACTCGTCGCAATCGGCGAAGGACTTGCAATAGCGACGAGCAAGCGATTCCCGCTTCAGACGCATCTCTTCAGCACGCGCGAGTTGATGAATTCCAATCGCGGCGGCAAGGTCGGTCATGTTGTACTTGAAGCCCGGCGCGGCGATACGATAGTCCCAGGCTTTGCCCCCCGAGTATCGGTCCCACGCATCGTGCGAAAGGCCGTGCAGCGACATCATCCGCATCCGGTCGGCAATAGCCTGATCGTCGGTGATCGCCATACCCCCTTCGCCGGTGGTGATGGTCTTATTGGCATAGAAAGAAAAGCAAGTCACCTTCGAGCTATTTTCGCCGCACTTCTGCCAAGCATGTTTCGCGTTCGGTCGCCATGCCGCTGGAAGAGCATGAGCAGCGTCCTCGACCATCCAAAGCTTGTGTTGTTGTGCAAATGCGTGCACTGCGTGCAGGTCCATCATGAGTCCGGAGACGTGGACGGGAATGATACCAACGACGGGCAAATCCCGCGGGATTGTCGCGGGCAGACGGCCGGCCCGAAGGTCGGCCAGTTTTCGCTCGGCGTCGGCGAGGTCCAAGTTGAATGTCAGCGGATCGCAATCGACGAGGATCGGTATGGCGCCTTGGTAGCGCACGATCTCGGCCGTGGCCGCGAACGTCATGCTGGGGACCAAAACGGCCATCCCTTCGTGCAGGCCGAGCGCTTCGACCGCCAGGTGCAATGCCGCGGTGCAGGAGTTCACCGCCACGGCATGCTTCGCCCCAACCGCCGCGGCGAACTTTGATTCGAACTGTTTGGCCTTCGGCCCCGTCGTAAGCCAGCCAGAGCGGAGGCAAGCCACAACCTCGCCGATTTCGGCCTCAGTAAGGGACGGTCGAAAGAAGGGGATGATTTTGTCCTGCGGCATCAAATGAATGACTTGGGCGGCTTTCTGATGATGCCCAGGTAATGCGTATTAAGGAACTTCATTTGCTCAAGCAATTGAGCAAGCAACCAGGACCAGGGCACCAATCGTCGTGCAAGGGGAGGCGCCAATGTTGTTCGGCTCAATCGCAATTCGCAATTCGGAAAGAGCTGCTGAATCTCGCGACGTCCGACGCCGCGCACCTGGGAATTGCTCGGATTGTTGAACGAGAAATCGTACCAAACAATGCAGCCGTCCGATTTGAGGACCCGGAGCATTTCGGAGGCGACACGCTGCTTTGTGAGCGGATTTAGGAGGGAGGTGAAAACGGTGCTCTGGAGCACCACATCGAAAAATTCATCATGCCAGGGCAACTGGCAAGCATCCCCCTCGCGCACATCTGCTCGCGGAAACTTCTGCCGGCACACGGCGGCGCGATTTTGATCTAATTCGATGCCGCTGATTCGCTCCGGCGACACGCCAAATGCCTGAAACATTGAGAACCATTGTCCCGTGCCGCAACCAACTTCAAGAACCAGTCGATCTCGAAGGGGAATGAGTTGCGCACCTCGAAGCGCAGCCAGCAGCATGCGCTCTTGATTGTGGCGACTGAAGAGGTTTGCCGGCTTATCGAGCGAGTAAAAGTCGGCTGGAATTTCGCGGGCACGACGCTGATATTCGGCTCGTATGCGGTCCACTTCGGAATCGGCGGGACTCGTCATCGGATGCATGTTCGTAAGAATTCGTTCAATCTTTCGGCGATTTTCGCGCGGTCGTAATGGTTTTCAACTTCACGACGGCCGCTTATTCCCAATTGTCGACGAGACGATGCATCGCTGGCAAGCTGAGTAAACGCTTCGCGAAGCGCATGGGGGTCTCCCGGTGGAACCGCCAGGCCGGCATCGGCCTGCCTGAGTCGTTCCACGGGTTCCCCCGTAGAAACGAGCAAGACTGGCAACTCGGAAGCCATCGCCTCAAACAACTTGTTGGGAATCATTCCGGGAATTGGCATGCCCATGGTCACGATCGCCGCATCCGCGGCGGCAAGTAATGCGGGTATGCGCGCCGGGGGCTGCGACGGCAGCAGCCGCACGCGGTGAATGCGCTCCTCGCGAAGTCGCTTTTCCAGATGGTCTCGCACCGGTCCCTCTCCCACGAGCACAAACCGGCCCGGGACCTGCTGCGGCAATGTCTTGGCGAGATCGAGGATTTGATCGAGCCCTTGGGCCAGGCCAAGCAGGCCGGCGAAAATAAAAACCGGTCCTGGTTCGGGACCTATCAGTTGGCGAGCTTCATCATCCGCTTTGTTCTTTCCGAAACGCCCCAACTCAACACCGTTGGTGATCAATTGCGTAGCCGTACCTGGAGCCAAACGTCGAACACCCTCAAGAATGCCGTTGGACGTGCCCGTTACTCCGGCACTCTTGGCGTACATCCTTCGTTCCAACCGTGTTGCCATGTGAGTGGCAATTCCTGGCTTGATAACGCCCATGCGAATCGCCGACTCGGGCCACAGGTCACTGATACTTAGCACGTAGGGACACTTCCATTTCCAGGCTAAATACCAGCCCGCATAACCGATAAACAGGGGGGGTGACTCAATGTAGAGCAGATCTGGTGGAGAGCAAAAGGAAGGTCCGTAGCGGATCGCCGAGCGGACGAACGAGAAATAGGACCTCAGTCGCCGTCCAAATCCCCCCTTAGTCGTGTAGAGTGGCAATCGTACGACGCGCATGCCGTGGAGTTCATCGACGCTGGGGTGGCCGGAGTCGTAGTCAGCAAAGATCTTTCCGGTCGGATAGTTCGGCAGCGCCGTCAGTACCTCCACTTTCCAACCCAGCGTTACCAATCGGGCGCCAAGCTCTCCGAGCCGGTTCTGTGCAGCGCCCATTTCCGGTGGGAAGTATTGAGTGAGAATACATACGCTCAACCAACTCTTCATTTCCACCTGCTCGTTAATTCGAAGCAATGAACCCCTTGATCCATGGGATTGATGTGAGCGGTTTCTCCAAGCCAATCCTTAGTTGCCTTAGTTGCACCCTGCCATTTAGTTCAAGGAGAAGACCCGCATCCAGCGGTCCGCAAGAAATGTCCGCAGCAATGCCTGACCAGGCTCGTCTCGGCGTCCATTCAACCGCCAGGTTTCATCAGCAAGTCGCCGCACCGATTCGCGGTCTACGATTCCCCAGACGGGATTATCGCTTGTTAGCCAGGATTCGATAACCGGGCGCAATGTGCCGCACAACCAGGCGTCCTGGGGTGTTTCAAAACCGAACTTTGTGCGTCGGCGGAGAATGCGATCAGGAATTGCGCCCGCCATCCCCTGTCGTAATGGCTCCTTAGTCCAACCTTTAGAATAGAGTACTTGTGGTGAAAAACTGAGTGCCAATTCGATTAGTGGATGGTCTAGAAAAGGATATCGACCTTCCACGGAAAAGGCCATGAAGTTGCGATCATCCCACTTCAACAATCGCGGAAGGTACATCTGGCGAATTTCGTACACGCGACGTTGCTGCCCATCCATAGTAAGCACACTCTGCAGCTTAGCGCGCGCGCCCACATCCTGAACGCCGTTGGAAAAACTGTTGTCAACTGTGGATGCGC
>SXGT01648528.1_pt1 | contig 10256 bp, 12 predicted proteins | sample 3176221 | NCBI WGS metagenome assembly SXGT01 (sample SAMN11356862, study PRJNA531348) | freshwater metagenome | isolation source: freshwater sample F1-120 | place: China: Fuxian Lake, Yuxi | collected 2017-12-25
AAGCGAATCGGGATCGCAACCTGGCTGGCCGCAGTGGCGCTGCTTGGATCTCCGGAGCGGGAGGCGCAGGCGCAAGGGTTTCCAGCCGGGCCGATTGAGCTCACCGTGCCATTTGCCGCGGGGGCCGCGCCCGATGCCGTCACAGGTGGAAACCGATCTGACGCTGGTCGAGCCACCGCGCGCCGATGCGGGGCGCTATGACAGCCCGCGCGAGACGATCGAGGAGAGCTACGATGCGTGATGTCATCCTCGAACTCAAGGGGCTGCGCCTGCACGGCATGGCGGCGGCCTGGGGCGATCTGTCCGCCCAGGGAGCGGGTGGCGCGTCGCTGGTGCCCATGGCGCGCAGGTTGCGGTAACGCTCCTGGCGCGTCCATTCCGGCTCGCCCATGGCCTTGACCAGGCGCAACCATTCATCCTTGGTGCGGCCCACCAGGCAGACCTCGCCGTCCTTGCACGACAGGATGGTGAACGGATAGGCACCGCCCGAGCCATAGGCCCGGCGGCCGGCGCGATGCCACTTGAGCTTGTGGTGCACGTAGAAGCGGCTGTTCACACCCACGTACACGGCGAGGATGTCGGCCAGCGCCACGTCGACCAACTGGCCGCGGCTGCTGCGCTGACGCGCCAGCAGGGCGATCAGGCAGGCGTCGGCCAGGTGCGCACCGGCCTGGTGCTCGAGGATGCCCGGCGGCAGCGACAACGGCTCGCGGTCCGGTTCGCCCAGCACCCACGATGAGGTGCGGGTGCCGTCGCACCAGCGCGTCGAGTCCCTCGCCCAGCAGCACCTGCGCCTCGTGCGGGTTGTCGGTGAGAAAGAAGTCGTAGTCACCGGCCCGTTCGGCGAGCGAGCGGCCATCCTGCGTATCCAGTGACAGCTTGCCCTCGGCGTAGCAGGCTTGCGCCAGGCCGATGGCGTCCGCGGCGCGGGGTGGCTCCTGCTGGTTCACGCACACCACCTGCGCACCCATCTCGCGCAGGAGCCAGCCGGCGTATCCGGCTGCGATGCCGCTTGCATGTTCGAGGACGCGCAGTGCGCATGGTGCGGGTGAAGGAGTCATGAATGATGGCGTGATGGGGCTTCAACAATCATGGCGTTCGCGCGTCGCCGCGCCCCAGGCCGGCAGTCGCGGCCGCTGGCACGCGGAGCTTGCGTTCAATCCGCTTGGTGCCGCCGTCGATGCGGGTGAGGATCGATATCATCAGCGGCCCGCGCGCCGCGGCGGCGCAATCGCCGTCGATAGCCATGGGCGTCAGCGCCCCGTGAAGACCGGTGCGCGCTTCTCCGCAAAGGCCCGCTGCGCCTCCTTGGCATCATCGCTCTTGCCGATCTGCGCGGTCATATCCTGCTCGTAGCGGTAGCCGTCGCGCAGGCTCATGTCTTCGATCACATTGAGTGTGTGCTTGCCCATGCGCGTCGAGACCGGGCTCTTGGAAGCGATAGTCTGCGCGATTTCCATGGCAGTGGCGATGAGTGCATCGGGCGGCACGCAGATTTCGGCGATGCCCAGGCGGTACAACTCCTCGCCCTTGACCCGCATGCCGGTAAGCGCCATGCGGCGCAGGCGCGAATGGCTGAACAGGCGCATCGCATGGCGGCAGCCGCCCATGAGGCCGACGTCGACCTCCGGCAGGCCAAGCGACGCGGCCTCCGACACGACGATGATGTCGGCCGACGCCACCATCACCAGGCCCGAACCCAGTGCGGCGCCGTTGACCGCCGCCACCACCGGCTTGGCGCATTCGCGGATCGCATGGAAGCATTCGCGGGTGCGCCGCAGGTGTGCGCCCATATCGCCCGGCCCCTTGATCACCGCGGCGCGGCCCTTGAGGTCCGCGCCCGCGCAAAACTGCTTGCCGGCACCGGTCAGGACCACCGCCCGCACCTGGTCCATTTCAGTGATGCGGTCGAGCGCCAGCACGAGTTCGTCGTTGAGCGTGCGCGTGAGGGCATTGACAGGCGGCGCGTCCATCGTCAGTGTGGCCACATGGCCGTCGAGCGCGTAGCGCAGCTGGGTGAGGTCTTCCATGGATTCTCTTTCTACTCAGTAAAGCGTTTTCATTGATGCGGCCTTGAAGGCCATGAGTTCATGCAGGCGCCCCGCGCGCACCTTGCGCGCCCATTGCGGGTCCATCAGAAGTGAGCGGCCCACGGCCACCAGGTCGACCTCGCCGGCAGCGACCATGGCGATGATCCCGTCGAGCGATTGAATCGCGCCATCCTTGCCGCGAAAGGCGGCATTCATGTCGGTGTCGAGGCCGACCGAGCCGACGGTGATCGACGGCTTGCCGGAAAGTTGTTTGGCCCAGCCTGCGAGGTTGAGCGACGAGCCTTCGAACGCGGGCTCCCACAAACGGCGGGTCGAACAGTGGAAGGCATCGACGCCGGCGTCCACCAGCGGCGCGAGGAACGCGGCGAACTCCTGCGGCGTTGCGAACAGTTTCGCCGTGTAGTCCTGCACTTTCCACTGCGAGATGCGCAGGATCAGCGGATGCGCAGGGCCGATGGCCAGGCGGCAGGCGCGCACCACCTCCGCGGCGAAGCGCCCGCGTCTTGCCATGTCGCCACCGTAGGCATCGGCGCGCACGTTCATGCCTTCCCACAGGAACTGGTCGATCAGGTAGCCATGGGCGCCGTGAATCTCGACGCCATCGAAACCCAGACGGATCGCATCGGCGGCGGCGCGCGCAAAGGATCGCGTCACCTCATCGATCCGCGCTTGCGTCATCGGCAGGCCGAAGGGCGTCCCCGGTTTGCGCAGGCCGGACGGGCTGATGGAAGCGGTCTCGGGGTTGGGCGAATCGGCCGGCTTGCGTTGGCTGCCCACATGCCAGATTTGCGGAATGATCTTGCCGCCGGCACCGTGCACCGCATCGACCACCGCCTGCCAGCCCGACAGCGCCGCCTGGCCATGGAAGTGCGGCACGTTGCGGTCGTTGGCGGCGGCGCCGTCATCGACCACCGTGCCCTCGGTGATGATCAGCCCAACCTCATTCTCGGCGCGGCGGCGGTAGTAGGCAGCCACCTCCGGCGTCGGCACACCGCCCGGGCTGAAGCTGCGCGTCATGGGCGCCATAACGATGCGGTTTTTCAGCGAAAGGTTGCGCAGCGTGAAGGGCTGGAACAGCGGTTCCGCAGCCTGGCGTGCGGCGGCTTCGGCGGCCGCTACGGGCACAGCGGCACCGGTGCTCGATGCCTGGGCGCTTTCGCCGCTCATTCCGGCTGGATTCCCGCGTCAGCGACCTTCCTGCCCCAGATCGCATGGAGGCGCTGCACCATCGCGGTCAGCGCGGCCGGTTCGAGGGGCGCCACTTCGGCGCCGGAAGCGGCGATGCGCTTGCGCACGTCGGGCTTGGCCAGGGCCTGCATCAGGGCCGTCGACAGCTTGTCCACCACGTCCCTTTGCATGGCGACCGGACCGAACAAGGCGGCGAAGGCGGACAGGTCGAAGTCACGCAGGCCGAGCGTTTCTTCCACTGTCGGCAGCTCAGGCGCAAGTTGGGTGCGCTTGGACATGGTGACAGCCAGCGCCCGCAAGCGCCCGGACTGCAGGTGGATCTGCGCGGCGGCCAGGTCGACCACCAGAAACTGCACGCGACCGCCAATCACGTCGATCATGGCGTCCGGACTGCTCTTGTAGGGAATGCCCGAGGCATCGAGCTTGAGCAATTTGTTGAGCGCCTCGACCGGCACGCGGACCGCCGAGGTGCCGTAGGCGAAATTCACGTTGCCCTTGTTCGCCAAAGCATAGGCCACGAGTTCTTTGGGCGTGCGCACCGGCAGTTTGGCATCGACCGCAAGGATGAACGGGTAGTTGGCGACGCCGCCGATCGAGGCGAAGTCCTTGAGCGGGTTGTAGGGCACGGTCTTAAACACGTGCGGGTTCACCACCACCGGCGAACTCGGGCTGAAGAACAGTGTGTAGCCGTCGGGCGGAGCCTGCACCACCGCGGTCGCTGCCACCATGGAGGAAGCACCGGGCCGGTTCTCCACCACGAAAGGCTGCTTGAAGGCGAGCGACAATTCCTCGGCGACGATGCGCGCCAGAATGTCGGTGCCGCTGCCGGCGCCGAAGCCGACCAGCAGCTTGACCGGTTTGGTGGGGTAGCCGGGCTCGGCCTGGAGCGCCGGTGTGAAGGCGCCAAGTACGGTGGCTGCTGACACGAGAATCAATAGCAAGGTGCGTGGTTTCATACCTGTCTCCTTTTGCTGGATTTCGTCCTCGTTGGCGCGGTTGCGATGCACTCAGGCCATCGCACGCGCCGCTATGGCCCGCACAGCTTCTGCCTGGACCGCGTGGCGTGCCAGGAGGCCATCGATTTCGGCACAGGTGTAGCCAAGTTCGCGCAGGATCTCGATTGAATGCTCGCCCAGCCGGGGTGCCGGCCGCTGCCACGGCACGGCATGGCCGTCGACCAGCCAGGGCAGGCGCACGAGATCGACGCCGTCCGATGGCACGAACGTGCCGCGCTCGTACGCGATGTCGCCTGTCACGGCCTGCTCCAGTCCGTAGACGCGCGTTGCAGGCACGCCAGCCGCCGCCAGCAGAGGGAGCCAGTCGTCGGCATCGCGTGCGCACAGGATGGCGTTGAGCTCAAGTTCAAGTGCGCGCATGTGGCGCACGCGGGCGTCATTGCTGGCAAAGCGGGCATCGCCGTCCAGCGCGGGCGCGCCGATTACGTCCAGCAGCGCGCGCCACAGCTTGTCGCTGGGCGCGGCGATGAGCACATAGGCGTCGCGCGCGGTGAAACACTGGTAGGGCGCGGCAATGGTGTTGCCCGAACCGGCACGCGGCGGCCGCCGGCCGGTCGCGCGGGCGTTCATCGCCTGGTAGGGGACCATGCTGAACGCGGTGTCGACCAGGGCGGTCTGCAGCGACCCCACGGCCTGATCGCGTCCCTTGGCCATCAGCGCTGCGAGCACGCCCATGGCGATCCACTGGCCGGTGGAGAGGTCGATGATCGATGGCGCGCAGCGCGTCGGTGGGCCGCCTTCGTGGCCGCTCATTTCCATGATGCCGGTATAGGCCTGGATCAGCGGGTCGTAGCCCGGCATCGCGGCGCCGGCCGCGCCGTCGCCAAAAGCGTTGAGGTCGTAGAACAGCACATCGGCATTGCGCTTCATGGCCTGCCCGCGGCCGATGCCGAGGCGCTCCGCGACCCCCGGGCGCATGCTCTGCAGCACGACGTCGGCGCTGTCGATAAGGCGCTGCGCCACCGCCACGCCTTCGGGTTGCTTGAGGTCGAGCACCAGGCCACGTTTGCCCGCGCCCATGTGGCGATGGGTGGCGCTGACGCCATCGACAAAAGGCGGCCACAGCCGCGCATCGTCGCCTTGCGGCGACTCGACCTTGATCACGTCGGCGCCAAGCTGGGCGAGGATCATGGCGCCGACCGGCCCTGCCATGTTGGACGAGAAGTCCACCACCCGCACACCTGCAAGCGGCGTCAGGGGTGAATCAGACTGCATGGGCCGGTTTCGAATTGGTCGCGAACGTGTCGGCAGCGGGCGCGCTCGCCACCACGCCACGTGCGAGCAGTGCCGCGATGGCGCCGTCGTCGAGGCCCAGTTCGCGCAGCAACAGCTCGGTGTGCGCGCCGGCCACCGGCGGCGGCACGTCGGCTACGACCGGCGTGCCCGAGAAATCAACCGGTGTGGCAACGCCGTTGAAGTCGCCTTGCGGCGCGGCGGCCTGGCCCGGCACCTGGATGTAGGCGCCCGCGGCGATGACCTGCGGATCGGACATCAGGTCGTCCATCGAATTGATGGGTGCCCACCAGACGTCGTGCCTGCTGAACACCTCGGCCCAGCCGGCACGGGTCTTCCGCGCGAAGGTGGCCTCGAACTGCGCCATCAGCGGCTGCGCATTGCGACGTCGGTCACGCGGCGTGGCGTACAGGGGGTCGTGCTTCAGTGAATCGAGGTCAAGCGCATGCAGCACCTTGGGCCAGTGCCGTTCGGACTCCGTGCCCACCAGCCAGAACCATTTGCCGTCGCTGGCCGCGTAGGAATTGAACAAGGGGTTGCTTGCCTTGGTTCGGGTTGGCGTGGACGCGATGCGGCCCAGCGTGAGGCGGGTGGAAACATCCATGCCGATGCTGTAGATGCCGGTACGCAGCAGCGAGGTGCCCACGAGTTGGCCGCGGCCGGTCTGAGTGCGCGAGAACAGGGCCCCCAGGATGCCGGCTACGGTCGTGATGGCGGTCACGTTGTCGCCCATGCCCCCCGGCAACTGGGTCGGCACGGCGCCCGGCGGCGTGGCGCGGTCGGCGACACCGGCGCGGCCCTGGAAGCCGGATTGGTCGTAGCCCGGAGAGTCGCGGTCGGGGCCGGTGAGGCCAAAGGCCGTCAGGCTTGCATAGATGAGGCGCGGATATTTGGCCGTGATCGTCGCCGCGCCGAGCTTGACCCGCTCCATGAACTGCGGCCGCATGTTGGTCACGAACACGTCCGCATCAGCGATCAGGCGTTCGACCAGGTCGCGTCCTTCGGGCTGGTTGATGTCCAGCATGATGCTCTTCTTGCCGCGGTTGTACAGATCAAAGGGCGGGCAGCGTTCCTCCTTCGAGCCCGACAGGGTGCCGAACATGCGCCGCATCGGGTCGCCGCCGGGCTCTTCGATCTTGATGACTTCCGCCCCCCAGTCGGCGAGCAGGCCGCCCGCGGCCGGCCCGGCGACCCACATGCCCAGCTCGACCACGCGCACGCCGGACAACAACCTCGGCTGGTCCGCAGCGCTCATTGCACCGCTCTGCCGCGGAACACCGGCGCCCGCTTTTCAAGGAAGGCGCGCGCGCCCTCCTTGGCGTCGTCCGTGGCGGAGTTCTCCTTGGTGCACTTGACCTCGATGGCAAACGCTTCCTCGAACGGGCGGCCGTTGGAGCGCACGATCGCCTCCTTCATCTTTTCGAGCGCGACGGGTGCGCCGAGCGCGACGCGCCGCGCCAGGTCCAGCGCCACAGGCAGCACTTCGGCTGGCGCTACCACGCGATTGACCAGACCCATTTCAAGTGCACGCTCTGCCGTGATGGGCTCTCCCACCAACAGCAGTTCCATCGCGTTGCACCAGGAAATCTGCCTGGCCATGCGCGACGCGGAGCCGCCGCTGGCGATCAGGCCGAGCCGCACTTCGGTGATGCCCAGCCTGGCCTCGCTGGACATGACGCGCAGATCGGTTGCGGTCATGAATTCGGCGCCGCCGGCGTAAGCGTGCCCGTTGATGGCAGCGATCACCGGTTTGAAGAAATGCGCGTGCCGCAGCATGCCTTCATTGAATTGCTTGAGGTCGGCGGCGAAGCGCTCCTCCCATTCACCCACAGGCGGGCGGGTGCGCATCATCAGCGGAATCAGGCTGCCCAGGTCGCCGCCTGCGGAAAAGGCTTTGTCGCCCGCACCGGTGACGACGATCACGCGGATCGCATCGTCGGTCGCAACCTCACGCCAGAACTGCGCTAACCGCACCATCATCTCGGGCGAGAAGGCGTTGCGCTTCTCGGGGCGGTTGAATGTGACGATGGCGATATTGCCTCGTCGTTCGACCAGCAGGTGTGGCGCCATGTGTGTGGCTTTTAATGTCTAAATGTCCTAATATCATATAATGGACATTAAAGATTAGTCAAGAGCATCAGTTACAAGGCACAGCATGGATCTGAGGGGCGGGACATTGCTTCGCAGGGACGACGGCGTACCGCTGTACGTGCGGATCGCGGCCTCGCTCCGCGCGCGCATCACCCAGGGCGAATGGTCGGTCGGGCTGCGCATCCCGGCCTTCGAGCAACTCGCCGAGGGTTATGGCGTGGCCATGAACACGGTGCGCAAGGCGATCGAATTGCTGGTCCACGAGGGCCTGCTCGCCTCCGGCCGCGGTCGCGGCACGGTCGTCGCCTCCACTGAAGGCCGTGTGCTGGGCGGCGGCCTGATGCGGGAATTGCACAATCCGCTGTCAAGCAACCAGGCGCTGGAGATCGGCCTGTTGAAGGTTGAGGCGGGCGTCAGGGTGCCGCCGGCGCTGCTCGAACCTTATCGTTCCGCGGATTCCTATGTACGCATCATCAAGACGCATGCCGTTCGAGGCATGCCTTACGGCTACCTGGACATCTTCGTGGAGCGCCCGGCCTGGGAGCGCTTTCCGGACAACGCTGTGCATGAACACAAGGTGACGCGACTGCTGCACGACTGCTGCCCGGGCGAGGTGCTGCGCACGCGCCAGCAGCTCACCATCGCCTATGCTGACGATACGCTGGCCAAGGTCCTGCAGTGCCAGCCGGCCAGCGCACTAGTGCGCGTGCGCCGCTGGAAACTTGGCGAAGCGGACCGCGTGGTGCTGGCCTGCGAAATTTTCTACCGCGGCGATACGTTCGTCTGGGACTCGACGGAAAACGAGCCCGACTCGCACGCCATCGTTCCGGATGTGCGGGACGGGGACACAATATGGTGAGCTTGTGGTGTACGGATCGGCCGCGTTGAGTCCCGATGTGGCAAAGCTTGTGCGTCTGCGTCCGGCCCTTGAGCGCAGTGCGGGTGACTGCGGATCAGGAACAGATTCCTTAGCGTCAGTTCAGGTCCTCCCAACGTGGTTGGATTTGCCGATATGCTCAAGGATCTGTTTCACGGCGCCGGCTTCGTTGAAGAGGGTGATGTTGCGATCGAGTTCGACGACAGCGTGACAACTGGTGCCAGGCGCATCGTTCAGGGCGATAGCCGCATCGAAGAAGCCGTCGATGAAACAGCAAGTGGAAATCGAGGTGCTCGTTCCGCGCTGAGCACCAACCAAGACCACGCGCTTGCGTCTTGCCGCGGTGCGTTGCTGGAACAGTACCGCGGCCCCCGAGCGAGGATGCATAATCACCGGTCCAACCCCAAAGGAGCACGACATGAATTTCGGCATGCTGGTTTTTCCCGGCGTCGAGGAACTCGACTTCATCGGCCCGTGGGAAATGCTCACCATGTGGAGCAATCACCTGGGCGGGCCGATGCACAACCGCATCGTCGCGCAAGGCTATGAGCCGGTGACCTGCGCCAAGCGCCTGTCGCTCAACCCGCACGTCTCGTTCGCCGACTGCCCGCCGCTCGATTACCTGATGGTGCCAGGCGGCATGGGCACCCGCACCGAGGTCGACAACCCGGTGATCATCGATTTCATCGCCAGGCAGGCCAGGCATTGCAAGGCGGTGCTGTCGGTATGCACCGGTTCATTCATGCTGCATCGCGCCGGCCTGTTGGCCGGCAAGCGCGCCACCACCCACTGGGCCTCGCTCGACCGCCTGCGCGCGCTGGGCGACGTACAGGTGGTCGAGGAGCGCTTCGTGCGCGACGGCGATGTGTGGTGCTCGGCAGGCGTCTCGGCCGGCATCGACATGACGCTGGCCTTCATCGCGGCGCTGGCCGGCGACGAGACGGCGGGGCAGGTGCAGTTGGCCGCGGAGTATTACCCGGACGGCGTTCGCTATGGCGGGCCTACGGTGATAGCGAAGGCGCCAGGTTATGTGCGGGAGGCGACATAGGCTTCTTCTCTGCGTAGTGGATCCAGGCGGATCAGTTATTGCGGCAACGTCAGGTACATCAGCCGTTTGAACAGGTTCGGTTCACGCCAGAAGGCGTTGCATGCGCCGGCGAACATCGGCTGATGTTCATGACGATCGATCTGCAAGGCGGAGAGGGCGGCGTGCACGCAGAAAGTGTAAGCCCTCCCGGCTCAACCGCGTACGCGCAAGATCCCCGCGAAATACGATGCCAGTTCGGCTCTTGCCGTGAGCGACAAGACGTGTCCCACGTATTGGTCCGGGCGCACGATGACCATGCAGCCGACGGTTCGGTCAATCCCGCGCATGGCGAAGATGTCCTCACCCGATTTGGTATCGACGCAAAACACCTTCTCGTAGTCGCACAGACCGTAGCGACCTATGTGCGGACGCACCAGCGTCGGCATGATGGCGTAGTCGAGCGTACAAAGCCTTGCTGGAATACGACGCAGATGTCGATTACGGCATCCAGGTCTTCTCCAGGAGCGGTGTGGCGACGCACTGGCGAAGCCGGATCATGTTCAAGCCAGTGACACAGGTTGGCAATGGCTCCTTCCTGGCCGCCCGCATCGCCCGCCGGCGCAAAAAGGAACTCCTGCTCGATCAGGAAGGCATGGGGGATACCAGAGGCTTCGCTCTCCGCCCCTTCCACGTATTCGCCCTTGAAGTAACCGGTACCGTTGGGCAGGATCAAGTGGCGGCGACGCTTCTGCTGCATCGCGCGCGTACCGACC
>SXGT01768120.1_pt1 | contig 10256 bp, 7 predicted proteins | sample 3176221 | NCBI WGS metagenome assembly SXGT01 (sample SAMN11356862, study PRJNA531348) | freshwater metagenome | isolation source: freshwater sample F1-120 | place: China: Fuxian Lake, Yuxi | collected 2017-12-25
CGCCAGGCACAGCGCCAGCACCGGGGCCGGCGGCACGCTCCACGCGACCCACGACACCACGACCGCGTAGAACACGACCGCGAACAGTTCGGCCCCGCGCCGGTCGGCTTCGCCCACCGCGTGCTAGAGCCGCGTGTAGAGCAGCGCGACCGGCACGAACACGCCCACGAACGTGACCGTGAGGAGCGCGCCCCAGAGCACGAGCATGAACAGCAGGTACAGCGTGTATGACGAGTAGTAAGAGGCGGCGCGCCAGCCGGTGGGGAACGCGACCCACAGGCCCGCAGCGAGCGCGCCCCACGCGGCGACCATCAGCGCGAACACGAACACGACGGGCGGGGTGCGGCGCGGCAGCGGGGGCGTGCCGCGCAGGTCGATGCCGTGGTCGTAGCGGAGCCACGCGAACGCGCCGGCGGCGCGGCGGCCGAGCGCCGTCAGACGGTTCACCCACGACAGCGGCTCGCGCCGGTGCCGGGCGACCACGGCCAGTCCCACGGCCACGAGGACGAACGCCCCGAGCGCGTCGTGAACGTCGGTGGTGGCGTACCGCCCGGCCACTTCGAGGCCGATGAGAAACGCACAAACGGCCAGCGTGAACCAGCCGCCACTCGGCAGCACGCGCCCGTTCCGTGGGAACACCGAAGTGAGCAGCTTCATGGAGTTATTTCACCACACCGCCGGGCGAACGCCAACTGTTTCGCCCGAACCGCGCAACCGACCAGAGAGGTATCGAGCATTCTACCATCCCGACCCGAACAGATTATGACCCCGAACCAGAATTGTTGGCAACGTCGCTCAAGTTGGCCCGACAAACTAGGATGAGCGGCATGCCCCCCGCGGACCTGAACGCTACCGCCGACTACGCCACCACCCCGGACGGGCGGTTGCACGCGCCCAACCGGCCGCCGGTCGCGCTGGTGTTCGGCTCCGGGGCCACCGCGCCCGACTCCACCGACCTGCTGCGCTCGCGGCTCGCGTTCGCGGCCCTCATGTTCGCCGCGTACTACGCCCTCAGCCTGTTCATTCAGGTGTCGCACCTCGCCGGCCGTACCGACATTGGCGCGTGGGAGTGGGGCGCGCTGATGACGCTCGCGGGCACGGTCACGGTTGCGGGCGTTCTGGCGTGGCTGTGTCGGGCGAAGCGGTGGCCGATGCGCCGGTGGCGGATCGTTGAAGCCGTGCTGTTCGGCACCGTATTCGCCCGCAACGTCCACCGGGCGGTGCTGTTCCCCCGGTCTTACGGGGCGTGGGGGCAGGCCGAAACCGCGCTCGCCGCCGGGCGCGTCGACGACGCGGCTCAAATCTACGTCACGCTCTCCGCGGAGTTTTTTACCTCCTGGCTGGTGTTCGTGCTGGCCTACGGGGTGCTGACCCCGAACACCGGGCGGCGGTCCGCGGTCGCGGTCGGCTGCTTCACCTTCACCGCGCTCGGCATCTGGGTCGCGCTCGGCCCGGCGACCGGCGTGCCGATGGCGCTGTGGGCGCGGGTGTTCGTCGTCAGCAGCGCGGTCGTGCTGGTCGCGGTCGCGGCGATTGCGGTGTTCGCGTCGCACCGGCTCGACCGCGCGCGGCGCGAGTCCGAGGACCGGCGCGTCGGGCAGTACCGCTTGCGATGGAAGCTGGGCGCGGGCGGGATGGGCGAAGTGCATCTGGCCGAACACGTTCTGCTGCGCCGGCCGTGCGCGGTGAAACTGATCCGCCCGGACCGCGTCGGCGACCCGCAGGCGCTGGTCCGGTTCGAGCGCGAGGTGCAGCTCACCGCGACCCTCACGCACCCGAACACGGTGCAGGTGTTCGACTACGGCCGGGCCGACGACGGCACCTTCTACTACGCGATGGAGTACCTGCCGGGCCGCAACCTGGACGAGTTGGTGACCGCGGCTGGGCCGCTGCCACCGGGCCGCGCGGTGTACCTGTTGCGACAGGTGTGCGGCGCGCTAGCCGAGGCCCACGCCGCGGGCCTGGTTCACCGCGACATCAAGCCAAGCAACGTGATCGCGTGCGAGCGCGGCGGGGCGTTCGACGTGGCGAAGCTGCTCGACTTCGGGCTGGTGCGGTCCGAGCGCCCGGGGTTCGGGCGCGGCGACGCGACGGCGGAAGGGAGCATCGCCGGGACGCCCGCGTACATGTCGCCCGAACAGGCGGCCGGCGAGGCCCGCCCGGACGCTCGCAGCGACATCTACGGGCTGGGGGCGCTGGCGTACTTCCTGCTGACCGGCGCGCCGCCGTTCGCCAACCGGTCGATGATAAAGATGATTGCGGCGCACCTGAACGAGACCCCGGCCCCGCCGACCGGCGCGCCGCCGGACCGCGCGGACATCGTCATGCGATGTTTGGCGAAGCAACCGGCCGACCGGTTCGCGGACGTGCGCGAGATGGATCGCGCGCTCGCCGCCTGCGCGTGCGCCGCGGACTGGACCGACGACGACGCGGCCACATGGTGGAAGGCATTTCCGCTGCCGCCGAGTGCGCCCGCGGCGAGCTGATCGCGGCCGTCGGAGAGCGCATTTCACTTGCGGCGATTCGCGGGCCGATACATTATAGGGTGATCCCACCACGCACCCTCTCCCAGGGTTCCCGCTCATGCTGCGCGTTCTCGGCAACCCCAAGCGACTGTGCAACGGCATCACCCGCCGCGACCTGCTCACCGCCGGCTCCGCGCTCGGTCTCACGCTGCCCGCGTTCCTCCGTGCGCAGGCCGAGCGTCCCAGCGGCGAGCGCCCCAAGCACGACAAGCACTTCGGCCGGGCGAAGTCGTGCATCCTGCTATTCCTGTACGGTTCGCCCAGCCAGCTCGAACTGGCTGACCAGAAGCCGAACGCGCCGGTCGAGGTGCGCGGCGAGCTGAAGTCTATCAGGAGTTCGCTACCGGGCTGCGACGTGTGCGAACTGCTGCCGCACACCAGCAAGGTGATGCACAACGTGACCGTGGTGCGGTCGGTCACACACAAGTACCCGTTGCACGGGGTCGCCTATGCGACCACCGCGATCCCCGAAATCGACGCCCCGATCGAACTCGCCCCGCACGACAGCAAGCACTGGCCGTTCATCGGCTCGGTCGTGTCGCACCTCGAACAGCGCGCGAACCCGGCCACCGCGAAGAAGGCCGTGCCGGACAACATCGCCCTGCCCTTCCCGTTCAGCAGCCAGCGCACCGGCGAGGTGCAGCGCGCCGGCCCGTACCCGGCGTTCCTCGGCAACCAGTTCGCCCCGCACTTCACCAGCTTCCACGGGAAGGCGTCGAAGAAGATCACCAAGACGCTGACCGACCGGACCATCGAGTTCGACGAGCCGTACGCGGGCACCGTGCCGGAATCGTACTTCGCGCTCGGCGGCGAACCCGCGGCCGACCTCACGCTCGACCGGATGAACACCCGCAAGACGCTGCTCGACCAGATGGAAGATGCCAGGCGCTCGCGCGACAAGGTCGACACGCACGACCCGTTCCGCGAGATTGCCTACTCGCTGGTCGGTTCGAACGCGGTGCGCAACGCGCTGGACGTGCGCCGCGAGACCGCGAAGACTCGCGAGTTGTACGGCCACTTCCTGTTCGGCCAGAGCTGCCTCGCGGCGCGGCGGCTGGTGGAAGCCGGCAGCAAGTTCGTGACCTGCTTCTGGGACGAGTTCGGGCTTGCCGGGAGCGGTTGGGACACCCACTGGGAGCACTATCCGCGGATGCGGAACGAACTGATGCCTGGCTTCGACCACGGCTTCGCCGGCCTCATCAGCGACCTCGACCAGCGCGGGATGCTGGACGAAACGCTGGTGATGGTGCTGAGCGAACACGGCCGCACGCCGAAGCTGAACAACGCGAAGGGCGCGGGCCGCGACCACTGGGCGCAGGCGTACAGCGTGCTTCTGGCCGGCGGCGGCATCGCCCGCGGCAAGACAGTGGGCAAGACCGACAGCATCGGCGGCACCGTGACCGACCGCCCCGTCTCGCCCAAAGACCTGCTCGCGACCGCCTACCACCTGCTCGGCTACGACCTCGAAACAACGCTGACCGACAAGACCAACCGCCCCGTACCGCTGGTCCCCGGCGGGCAGGTGCTGAGGGACGTGCTGGCGTAAACGACTGCTATAATGCAGCGGAGATTGTTGCCCGCAGAGGTGCGCCATGCAGATTACCCAAGACGTAACAGTACAAATCGATCCGACACTGTCAGCGGCGCTGACCGACAAGAACCGTCTACTCCAAACGACCATCGACCCGACCGTCACAAATGCGGTTTGGCAGTTCAACGGCGAAGAGGGACGACCCGGACTGAACCTTTACCTGAGTGATCAGACGGGTAGCCGGAGCAGTGCGACGATTCCCCCGCTCGTACTGAGAAACGAAGTCGAGTTGATGCTGCGCCTGCACAAACTCAATAAAGCGATTCGTCGCGTGCGAGACTGGCGTCATACAGTGGCTGTTCTGTTCGCGACGCTCCGTCCGTGGTGTATCGCGTTGCCCGGGAATCCGTGCGTCCAAGAAGGGTCGGGGATGGTTATTGAGGACATGAGCGGTGGGTATGACGTTCCTGAACTGATGGTAATTCGCGGCAATACCGCAATGGTCATCACCCCAGTCGGAGCGTGGGTGCTTGGTGCGGACGGGCGCGTGGACATGCTCGGCCCGAACTACCGCGCGGTTCTCCAATATACGCGCGCCACCGACCAATGGTATCACGTTCCGGACGCGGCCCCGTACCGCGAGCTTCCCCTCACTGAACCGCTGTTCCGCGAGTTGGCCGAGGCGTGCCTCGATGACTAACCCGCTCGACCCCGTACTCGCGTGGTACACGACGGCTAAAGACAGCATCCGCGTGACCCGCCGCGTTGTCGCGACTGGGATCATTGGGCCAGTGACGAACAAGCATGTTTTTCATGGCAAGCCGACTGCCGATAACGAAGCGGCGCTCGATCAGGCGCAAGAAGAACTCGACCGGCTCACCGTGTTGGGGTTCGTTGCCATCTTCGAGCGCGCGCTACGCGATCATCTGGCCGCGCTCCCGATCGTTGCTGCCGCGTCTGGCGTTCCGTTGAACGACCGCGTCCGAGACGAGCTGCTGAGAGACATGGAGTTTTGGAACATCTCGTCGCGCGTGATTGAATTGTTCGGGACCGTCGATGCGAACCTGCGCGGGCAGGCGAAGCAGATTATCGACTACCGCAACTGGGTCGCACACGGGCAAACCCAGAGCCAACCCCCGCCCGTCGTGATGACACCGGCGACCGCGTATCAGCGGCTCACGGATTTCCTGACGCAATCTGGGATCGTCGGCCCTTGACGCTTCTTGTGCGTGGATGCCTCTATGCCCACTCATCACGCCCCACCCCGTTCCGAGCTGGTCGCGTTGCTCGACGCGATCAAGGACCACCCCGACGACGACACGCCGCGGCTCGTGCTGGCCGACTGGCTCGACGAGCAGGGAGACCCACTCGACGCGGAGCGCGCGAAGTTGATCCGCAAGGACGTCGCCCGCGCGCAGGGAACCGCCCCGCCCGCGGCCAACATGGAACTGCGCGGGCGGGCGGCACTGTTGCAGCGGTGTATCGCCCCGCTCGGCGACTTCGCCACCGGCGGCGACTTCGAGCGCGGCCTGCCGCACATCACGGTCCACGGGGCGCGGGTGCTGAAGCCCGACGTGCCGGCACTGCTGGCGAGCGAGCCGTTCGCGTTCGTGCAGTTCGTTCACTTCATCGAGGCCGGTGCGCCGCGGATGGAGGCGATGGCCGCGCTGCCGGAGTTCCGCTTCGTGCCGGGCGTGTCCCTCCACCCGTTCAGCGCGTTCGGGGCCGAACCCGCGGCGCGGTTCTTCTCGTCGCCCAACTTGACCGGCTTGCGGCAGATCGAGTTCCGCAGCGTGCAGCCGGGCGCGGTCGGGATGGAAGCACTGGCGAAGAACCCGGCGCTCAACCGCTTGCGGAAGCTCTCCCTGTATCACAACAAGCTCGTCGATAAGGCTGTGGCAGCACTAGCCGGGGCGAAGCACCTGACCGCCCTCACGCACCTGAACCTCGGCGACAACAACATCGGCGACAAGGGCGCGGAGGCGCTCGCGGCTTCGTCCGCGTTCGCGCACCTGCTCGAACTCGACTTGCGCGAGAACCCGCGACTCACCGATCACGGCAAACAACTCCTCCGCGACACGTTCGGCGACCGCGCGAAGGTCGGTGAGTACCGCTAGCATTCCCCGTCCAGCCCCTTGCCCTCGCGCGGGTTCGCGGTCACACTATCCCCGCACCGCATCCGCTTTCCGCGTGAGGAACACCCGCGATGAACCGCTTCCGTTTCGCTCCGCTCGCACTCGTGCTGCTGGCCGCGCCCGCGCCGCTGGCGCGCGCGGCCGACCTGCCCAAGCCGATGGTCGATGGGCTGGTGATGCCCGAATCGGTCGCCGTCGGGCCGGGCGGCAAGCTGTACGTCTCCATCATCGGCGGCGAGAAGGACGGCGACGGGTCCATCGCCGTCATCGAGAAGGGCAAAGCCACCACCTTCGTCGGCGGCCTCGACGACCCCAAGGGCATCGCCTTCTACCAGAACTGGCTCTACGTCGCCGACAAGACGAAGGTGCTGCGCATCAACGTGGCCGCGCCGGAACCGAAGGTCGAACTGGTCGCGGACGCGGGCAAGTTCCCGGTCAAGCCGCTGTTCCTCAACGACGTGGCCGTTGATCCCGAAAGCGGCACGGTGTTCGTGACCGACTCCGGCGACCTGAAGGGCGCGGGCGGCAAGGTGTACCGCTTCACCTACCCGCCGGTGCCGAAGGGCAAGGCCCCGAACCCGAAGGCCGAACCGAAGATCGACGTGCTCGTTGACGAGACGAAGCTGAAGGGGCTGAACATCCCCAACGGCCTCACGATGGACGGCGCGTCGCACATCCTGCTGGCCGACTTCGGCAGCGGCATCCTGTACCGCGTGAAGCTCGCGGACAGCAGCAGCGAGAAGCTCGCCGACGGGATGGAAGGCGCGGACGGGCTGACGTGGGACCACTACGGGCAACTGTTCATTTCGAGCTGGAAGTCGGGCAAGGTGTGGGGCATCCCGAAGCCCGGCATGAAGCCGATCCTCGTGGCCGAAGGCTTCAAGAGCGCCGCGGACACCTGCCTCTCCGCCGACGGCAAGTTCATCCTCGTGCCCGACATGAAGGGCAGTACGCTGACCGCGATCCCGGCCACGATCCCCGGCTACGAGGTCGATCACAGCCCGCTCGCGCTGAAAACAGAAGTGGCGTTCCCCGATCTGAAATGGACCGGGTGGAGCGCCGAGACCAGCACCGGCAAGTCGAACCCGCTGCGGCCCATCGTGCTCACCCACGCCGGCGACGGCAGCAACCGCGTGTTCGTCGCCATTCAACAGGGCACGATCCACGTGTTCACCAACGACCAGAAGGCCACCGAGACGAAGGTGTTCCTCGATATCACGGATCGCGTGAAGTACACCGACAACACCAACGAGGAAGGGCTGCTCGGCGTCGCATTCCACCCGAAGTTCAAGACCAACGGCGAGGTGTTCGTCTTCTACACGCCCAAGAAGGAGAACAAGGTCAACGTGGTGTCGCGGTTCCGCATGAGCAAGACCGACCCGACCAAGCTGGACCCGGCTTCGGAAGAGCAGATCATCCGCTACGAGAACCGGCTGTTCTGGAACCACGACGGCGGCACCATCGCGTTCGGGCCGGACGGCTTCCTGTACGTCGTCCACGGGGACGGCGGCATGGGCGGTGACCCTCAAGAGAATGGCCAGAACCTCGGCGTGCTGTACGGCAAGATCCTGCGCCTCGACATCGACAAGAAGGACGAAGGGAAGAACTACGCCGTGCCGAAGGACAACCCGTTCGTCGGCAAGAAGGGCGCGAAGCCGGAAATCTGGGCCTACGGCATCCGTAACATCTGGCGCATGAGCTTCGACCGCGGCACCGGCAAACTGTGGGCCGGCGAGGTGGGCCAGAACCTGTACGAAGAGATCAACATCATCGAGAAGGGCGGCAACTACGGCTGGAACCTGCGCGAGTCGTTCCACCCGTTCGGGCCGAAGGGCGTGGGCCACAACAAAGACATGAAAGACCCGATCTGGGAGTACCACCACGACATCGGCAAGTCGATCACCGGCGGCGGCGTGTACCGCGGCAAGGCGCTCCCCGAACTGGACGGGCACTACCTGTACGCGGACTACGTCACGTCCAAGATTTGGGCGCTGAAGTACGACGAGAAGGCCGGCCGCGTGACCGCGAACCGGTCGATCAAAGACCCGGCCCGCCCGATCCTGTCGTTCGGCGAGGACGAAGCCGGCGAGTGGTACTTCCTCACGGTCGCGGCCAACGGGAAGGGCATCTACAAGTTCGCGAAGGAGTCGCGAGTCGCGAGTCGTGAGCGGCGAGCGGCCGGGTTGATCCCGGCCGCTCACCACTCACCACTCACCAACTCAGCTTCAACTCCGCGAGCCGCGCCTTCAGCTTGTCCAGGTCCCACACGCGGACGGCGTGTTCGTGGCCGATCAGGACGAGCAGCCGGTTCCCGGTCGGGCCGAACCGCAGGTCGCGGGGCGCGCCGGGCAGGTCGCCCACCTCGAACAGCAGCTCGAACCGGTCGCCGGCGCGCTTCCACAGGCGCACCGCGCGGTCGCGGCCCCCGGTAGCGAGCAGAGTGCCGTCGTGGTTCACCGCTAGCGCGGTCACGCCGCCGACGTGTGCCGGCACAGCCGGCAACTCGGTTTTGTCCGCGGGGCGGATCGTTCGCAACTTGCCGGTCTGCGTGCCGGCGACGACGAGTGAGCCGTCCGGCACCAGCCCGACAGCGGTAACCGGATCGCTGCTCACGCGGAGCGAACCCGCGTGTTGGCAGGTCGCCGGGTCGAACAGGTGAACGCTGCCGTCGCGCCCGCCGACGACGACCGCGGTGCGCCCGACGGCGAGCGCGTCGAGGCTCGCCAGCCCGGTCAGCGTCTCCGCGAGGCCGTTCCGCCACTGCCCCCGCGACGTACCCGTCGCCGGGTCAAACGCTCGGAGTTCCTTCGTGTCCACGAGCGCCCAGAGCGTGCGCCCGTCGGGGGCGAACCGCGGGCACCACGCGAGTTGGTTCGTAAACGTCCGTTGCGCGGGAACGGTGCCGGGCCGCCAGTGGAAGACGCCGGGACCGGACTGGGTGATCGCGAGTACGCCGGCCGGGTCCGCGGAGAGACCGGCCCGGCCGTTCACACCGGGGTCTTGAAACTTCACCGGTTCGGCCCGCGCGCCGGGCGCGGCGAGGATCACGTCGCGGAACCCGTTCAGGTGTTCGCCGATCGCCGCGACGCGCCCGTCGGGCATCAGGTTGACGGCTTCCAGCGCCGGCGCGCTGGCGCACGCGAACCGCTGCCCCGGTACGAACGCCCAGCGCACCACCCGCCCGACCGCGGTCGCAAAGAGGGTGGTGCCGTCGGCCGACCACGCCAGCCGGATCGGGTCGGTGCCGGGCGCGAGCACCGTCCCGATGAGCCGCCCGGACGCAAGTTCCCACACCTTCACCGTGCGATCCGTGTCGCCGCTCGCGGTCGCGACGAACGCGCCGGACGGGTGCGGGGCGACGTCCTTCACGTACTCCTCGTGGGCCGCGAGCCGCACGGCCGGGTCCGCCAATCGGTCCGTTTCCACACCGGTCGCCAGATCGTGCATCGCGAGGCGCGCGCCATCGGCGACGAGTACCACCGAGCCGTACACCATCATCCGGTGCCCGGGAACGCCGGCGACGGCGCTCAGCCGCTTGTGGTCCGCCCCGAACCGGTACAGGTGGCCGCCGGAGTTCGCCAGCACCTCGCCGGACGGGGGCAGGGCGAACGTGCGGAACGCGCCAGCGTCCGGCACGAGGGTCGCCACACGCGCGCCGGTGTCGGCGTCCCACACCTGGACCGCCGGTTCCGAGGCGCACAGCCCGTACACGAATTTCCCGTTCGCGCTCACCTCAAGGCGCTCGATCATCCCGCCGGTGGTCTTCCACTCCTTCGCGGGCTTGTTGCCGGGGTGCTCCAGGTCGAACCGCATGACCCGCGCGCGGCGCGTGCCGACGAACAGCCGCTTGCCGTCCGCGGCGAACGCCAGCGCGCGGGTGCCGTCCTGGGCGTCGCCGAGCAGCAGCGTCGGGTACGAGAGCGTGCGCGGGTCCGTTCCGGGCTTCGGGTCGATCAGGACGACGCGGGCCGACCCCCACCCCTTGAACTCGCCGACCGCGAGCAGCCCGGTGATCGGATCGACCGCGAGCGCGCAGCCGGTCATCCCCTTCGCGACCGGGTCGAG
>SXGT01831689.1_pt1 | contig 10256 bp, 8 predicted proteins | sample 3176221 | NCBI WGS metagenome assembly SXGT01 (sample SAMN11356862, study PRJNA531348) | freshwater metagenome | isolation source: freshwater sample F1-120 | place: China: Fuxian Lake, Yuxi | collected 2017-12-25
CGGGCGCGGAGCAGTTGAAGCATTCGGACGCCCAGCCGATCTTGCCCATCTCCTCGGCGCACAATGCGTATTCGAGGTTGGTGAGCTGCGTGCCTTCGAATTCGAACGTGTCGTCGACGTGGCTCTGGCCGGAATGGGGCGGCATGAAGAAGTTCCACAGGCCCGCGGCCTTGGCCTTCTCCTTCACCTCCTCGATGACCGGGATCACCTTCCAGCGCTCGCCCTCATGGCTCTGCTGGTCGTATTCGTACTGCCGCGGCGCGATCTCGCGGTCGATGAAGGCCTTCACGCGGTCCCGGAAATGGGTCTCGCGCTCGCTCAAGGTGAAGTCCACGCGCTCGGCTCCTGATCTGTCTCGCCGGGCGGCTTAGACCGTACCGGTCTTTCGGTAAAGCCCCGCGGAGCCGCACCGCAAGGGCTGCGCAAAAAGCACTACCTCTTCGAATTGAAGCTGATACAGTCGCGCGCATGCAGGGTGAGGGCACGGCCGCGGCAGGCGAACAGGGCACCAAGCGCTTTCGCCAGAAGCGCGACGCGATCCTCGCCGCCGCCGCCGAGGCGATCAACGAACAGAGCGCGAAGGGGATGACCTTCGCCGATGTCGCGCGCCGCGTCGGGCTCAACACGACCAGCGTCACCTATTATTTCAAGCGCAAGGAGGATCTGGCGGCGGCGGCGTTCGAGAACACGCTCGACCGGCTGACCGCGATGCTCGACGCCGCGATGCGGGAAGGCGACCCGCGCGCCCGGGTGGCGCGGTTCGTCCAGCTCAACATGGAGCGGCTGGCGCGGATTGAGCGCGGCGAGGAGCGCGACTTCGCGGTCCTGTCCGATCTGCGCGCGACCGAGGACCCGATCCGCACCCAGTTGATGCAGGGCTGGCAGCGCGTGTTCCGGCTGACGCGCAGCCTGTGGGGCCCCGCGCGCACCCGCGCCGAGACCGATCTCCACGGCGCGCGCGCGCACGTGCTGCTCGAGAACATCTTCTGGCTGACGGTCTGGCTGCCGCGTTACCAGCCCGAGCAATATGCGCGGGTCGAGGCGCGGCTGATGGACGTGTTCGCGAACGGCATCGCGACGCCTGGCGACGATTGGTCGCCGACGATGCTCGACCTCTCTCACGAGGAGGCGGAGCCCGGCCGCGCCGCCTTTCTGCTGGCGGCGACGCGGCTGATCAACCAGCTGGGCTATCGCGGCGCGAGCGTGCAGCGGATCGCGTCGGAGCTGAACGTCACCAAGGGCAGCTTCTACCACCATCTCGACGCCAAGGACGATCTGGTGATCGCCTGCTACCGCCGCAGCTTCGACACGATCGCGGACGCGCAGGCGCTGGCCGACCAGGCGGGGGGCACCCACTGGCGGCGGCTGTCGAGCGCGGTCGCGACGCTGCTCGACGTCCAGTTCGCCGAGCGCAGCCCCCTGCTCCGCACCACCGCGCTCAGCGGCCTGCCCTTGGGCGTCCGCACCGCGATGGTGGACCGGTCGAACCGGATCGCCCGGCGCTATGCGGGAACGATCATGGACGGGATCGCCGAAGGATCGTGCCGCCCGGTCGACGCGCTGATCGCGGCGCAGACGCTGATGGCGCTGCAGAACGCCGCGTTCGACATGCGCAAATGGGCGTCGACGATGCCGCGCGACCGCGCCATCGCGATGTACGCCTCGACCCTGCTGTTCGGCATGTTCGACGACCGCGCGCTGACCTTCGAAGGCAAGCACGCGGAGGCTTGAGCGAGTCGTCGAGCGGGATCGCTCCCGCTCGACCGGCGGGATCGGATCGTCAGGCGACCGTCAGTCCGACGTCGACATTGCCCCGGGTCGCGGTGGAATACGGGCATACCTGATGCGCCGCATGGACCAGCCGCTCGGCGTCCGCGCGTTCGACGCCGGGCAGCGACGCGGTGAGATCGACGGTGATGCCGTAGCCGCCTTCGGACCGCGGGCCGAAGCCGACCTCCGCGGTGACCGTCGCATCGGCGGGCACCCGCACGCCTTCCTTGCCCGACACCGCCTTCATCGCGCCGAGGACACATGCCGAAGAGCCCGCGGCGAACAGCTTCTCCGGGTTGGCCCCCTCGCCGCCCGGACCGCCCATCTCCTTGGGAACGACCAGCTTGACGTCTACCGACCCGTCCTCGGATCGCGCGGAGCCGTCGCGGCCTCCGGTGGCGGCGGCCTTGGTCTTGTAGATGACGTCGACGGGCATGATGATCTCCTCTGACGGGCATGCCGTGACATCGGCGCGCTCGCTTCCCATCTATGCGCTATGCCGATCGATGCAACGACCCAGCCGAACGTGCTCGCGTTCGGAGATAGCCTCACCGCGGGCTACGGCCTGGCCGCCGCCGACAGTTTTCCCGCCCAGCTCCAGGCGCTGCTCCGCCGCACCCGCCCCCAGGCGCAGGTGATCAACGCGGGCGTGTCGGGCGACACCAGCGCGAGCGGCCGCGCGCGGCTGCCCCGCGTTCTTTCCCGGCTGCAGGTCCGCCCCGATCTCGCGATCGTCGAGCTGGGCGCGAACGACCTGCTCCGCGGCGTCGCGCCATCGAGGATGCGCGACAATCTCGACGCGATCCTGCGCAGCTTCGCCGACTGCGGGATTCCGGTGCTGCTCGCGGGGATGCAGGCGCCGCCGTTCCTCGGCGGGTTCGCGAAGGAGTATGACGCGGTGTTCCCCGCGCTCGCCGCCGCCCACGGCGCGGCGCTGTATCCCTTCTTCCTCGCAGGGGTCGTCGGCGACCGGTCGCTGGTGCTCGCCGACGGCATTCACCCCAACGCCCGCGCGATCGGCATCGTCGCCGGCAAGATCCTGTCCCATGTCGAGACGGCGCTCGATGCGCAGGAACGCGCCCGCGCGGCATAGGTAACCGCCTGTTAGGGATATCGGCACCATGAGCGGGAGCCTTCGCTCCTGCCGATGGGAAGCCGTGTGAAGCCCCTGCCCCTGATCGCGCCCAATCCGCCCCGCCTGTCGGAGCTCGGCGACGCGCTCCGGCGTGTCGAGGCGTCGGGGATCTACAGCAACAACGGGCCCGAGGTCCGCGCGTTCGAGGCGGAGGCGACCGAGCGGATGTTCGGCGGCTGCGGCGCGAGCCTTGCGGTCGGCAACGCGACGTTGGGGCTGATGATCGCGATCCGCCACGCCGCGGGGCTGACCCCTGCGCCGGGCACGTTGGCGCTGATGCCCGCGCTGACCTTTGCGGCGACCGCGCATGCGGCCGAATGGGCGGGGCTCACCCCGCTCGTCTGCGACATCGACCCCGACGACTGGGGCGCCGCGCAGGCCGAGGAGGAGCGGCTGCTGCGGCTTCACGGCGCGCGGATCGGGTGCGTCGTGCCCTATGCGACCTTTGGCGACGCGATCGACCTCGATCGATATCGCTACTATCAGGAGCGCTACGGCGTCGGCGTGGTCATCGACGCGGCCTCTTCGCTCGGCGCGCGGGACGACACGGGCGAGGGGTTCGGGGCGGACGCGCCGTTCGCGGTCGTCCACTCGCTCCACGCGACCAAGACCTTTGCGGTGGCGGAGGGCGGGCTGATCCACTCGGGCGACGCCGCGCTGATCGCCACGCTGCGCGCAATGACCAACTTCGGCTTCGAGAGCGGCCGCAGCGCGACCTTGCCGGGGATCAACTGCAAGCTACCCGAGGTGCTCGCGGTGATGGCGCGCGAAAAGCTGCGCGGCATCGAGCAGGTCTGCGATCGCCGGGCCAGGCTGGAGGCCGTCTATCGCGCGGAACTCGCGGGCTTCGGCCTTCAGCGGGTCGCGGGAACGCGCCGCGCGATCCAGTTCATGCCCGTCCTGGTTCCCACGCACCTCGCCGAGCGCCGCGACGCGATCGCCGCTTGTCTGGAGGAGGAGGGCGTCGGCTGCGGCCGCTATTTCAGCCCGCATTTGGGCGAGCAGCCCTGGTTCCGCCGCATCGCGAGGCTGGAGCCGACCCCGGTCGCCGACGCGGTCGCCGGGCGGGTGCTGTCGCTGCCGATCACCGATGCGATGGACGAGGCCGACGCCCGTCGCGCCGCCGACGCCTTTCGCCGCGCCTGCGCCGCCGCCGACCGGGCCGCTACGGCCAGCGCCGCGCCGTCAGCTCCTTCCCCGCCGATCGCCTCGCTGGTCGTCGTCGGCGGCGGACCCGCGGGCAGCGCGCTCCTGACCGCCGCGAGCAAGCGCGGGCTGCTTCCCGATCTCGCTCGTTCGGGGCTGGTCGTCGTCGAGCGCGACGCGCACGTCGGCGGCGGGCGGCTCGGCCGCTATGCGATCACGTCCGATTCGACCGCGCAGACCTTTCTGACCGCGGTGAAGGACAACATCCATCCCGAGATCGCCGCGCTCGCCGATCATCCCTGCGGCCGCGCGGTCGCCGCCTATCGGGACGCGCTCGGCGTGCCGCTGACCGAGGTCGGGCCGCTGTTGCGCGAAACCGGCGAGCGGCTGGCGGGCATCGTCCGCGATCACGGCGGTTCGGTGCTGACCGGGCATGAGGCGACCGCTGCGGTCAGGGAGCGTGACGGAACCTGGACGGTCAGGCTCCGCCGCCTTGCCGACGGCCGTTGCTTCGACCAGCGCGCCCGCGCGGTCGCCGTCGCCACCGGCGGCCACCAGCCGCTCGATCGTCTCGCTGCGCAATCGGTCGCGGGCGCGCGGCTGCTCGACCTCGCGGGCGACCGGCTGCTCCAGTCCGACGACGTCCTGACGCTGGGCGGGTTCGAGAAGGTCGCCGACCTGCTGTCCGCCAAGCGCGCGCCGCGGATCGCGGTGATCGGCGGGTCGACCAGCGCGCTGACCACCGTCGCGCTTCTGCTTCGCGGCCGCCCCGCGCTGCCGCTGGGCGCAGGCTCGGTCACCCTGCTCCATCGCCGGCCCTTGCGCCCCTTCTATCCCTCGGCCGAGGCCGCGCATGCCGAAGGGTTCACCGATTTCGGTCCGGAGGACATCTGCCCCGTTTCGGGCTTCGTCTATCGCCTCGCGGGCTTCCGACTCGAAGCGCGCGAGCTGGTGCTGCGCATGCTCGGAGTGGACGGGCGCGCGCCCGATCCGCGCGTCGCGCTCCACCGGATCGAGGGCGACGACGAGGGCGCCCGCACGATCCTGCGCGAGGCCGACCTGGTCATCGCCGCGCTCGGCTATCGCCCCCATGCGCTGCCCGTCGTCGATGCGGCGGGCGCGCCGATCGCGCTCGCCGCGCACGGCGGCGGGCCGATGGTCGACAGGCATTGCCGCGTGCTGGACGGCGACGGCGCGGCGGTGCCCGGGCTGTACGGCATCGGCCTCGCCGCAGGGTTCGTTCCCTGGGGCGCGCTCGGCGGCGAAGCGAGCTTTTCCGGCCAGGCGAACGGGCTTTGGCTGTGGCAGAACGACGTCGGGCTGATGATCGTCGATCAGGTTCTGTCGCACCAGGCGCGCGCCGCCGCGTGAGCGCGGCTCGGCGATCTCCGGCCGTCTCGGTCGTCATGGCGGCGTACAACGGCGCCGCGCTGATCGGCGAGACGTTGCGCTCGCTCACCCGGCAGACATTCGCAGACTTCGAAGTGCTGGTCGTCGACGACTGCTCGACCGATGCGACCCGCGACGTCGTCCGCGCCTTTCCCGACCGCCGCATCCGGCTGATCCCGCTCGACGCCAACGGCGGCCCGGTGCGCGCGCGCAACCGGGCGGTCGCGGAGGCGCGCGGCCGCTACATCGCCGCGCTCGACCAGGACGACCTGTGCCGCCCGGAGCGGTTCGCGCGGCAGGTCGCCTGGCTCGACGCGCACCCCGAATGCGCGCTGCTCGGCACGCAGGTGGATTATCTCCTGGGCTCCCGCGTCGGGCGGTCGAACTACGCGCCGGTCACGACCCCGGCGCTGATCGCCTGGCTGACGCGGATCGAGAATCCGCTCGCCTGGTCCTCGGTGATGGTCCGCGCCGACGCCGCCCGCGCGCTTGGTCCCTTCACGCGCCCCGAGATCCTCTATGCGGAGGATTTCGACCTGTACCACCGCATCCAGGCGTTCGGGACGATCGCGCGCCTCGACGATGCGCTGCTCATCTATCGCCGCCATCCGGACGGCGCGTCGCAGCGTTTCACCGAGACGATGGAGCGGAGCGCCGCGCGCGTTCTGGTCGAAGCGCACGCCCCCTTGCTGGGCGACGCCGCGGCTCAGGTCGCAAATCTGCTCGTCGTCCACCTGATGCGCGGCGATCCGGCGCCCGGCCGCGCGGTCCTCGTCGATCTCGGCGCGGCGCTGGTGACGCTCCAGCGCGCCTTCCTCGAACGCCATCGCTGCACCGCGGAGGACCGCCGCCTGATCCGGTGGGAGACCGCGCGACGCTGGGCGGCGATCGCGCGCAAGGGCTTGCGCCACGGCACGCTGACCCTCGCCGACGTGCTCGCGGTCCGGCCCGATCACCTTGGGCTCGGTCATGCGGGGATCGAGGAGCTGCTGCTGTCCCGCGCGGTCGGCGGGGCGAAGGTCCTGTCCGGCGGGCGCTGAACCCCCTTGCCGTCTCGCCGCCATGTTCCCATCTTTGTGCAGCGCAGCATAACGCGTGGACCGATCCCGAAAGGATGAACATGCGTTCGATCTCCGACACCATCGCCCGCCTCCGACCCCAGTCGATCACGTCGGGGGCCGATCGCCTGAGCGATCTGGCCGAACCGTTCGACAATCCCGGGGCGCTGCGCGCGCGCGCCTATATCCCTGACGACCTCGCGCCCGGCGCGCCGCTCGTCGTGGTGCTCCACGGCTGCACCCAGACCGCGGCGGGCTATGACCATGGCTCGGGCTGGTCGGACGTCGCCGACCGCCACGGCTTCGCGCTTCTCTTCCCCGAGCAGACCCGCGCCAACAACCCCAATCTCTGCTTCAGCTGGTTCCAGGACGGCGACACGCGCCGCGGCCAGGGCGAGGTCGCGTCGATCCATGCGATGATCGGCGCGATGAGCGCCGCGCATGATCTCGATCCCGCCCGCGTCTACGTCACCGGGCTGTCGGCGGGCGGCGCGATGACCGCGGCGATGCTGGCGACCTATCCCGAAGTCTTTGCGGGCGGCGCGATCATCGCCGGGCTGCCGCATGGCGTCGCCTCCGGCGTTCCGCAGGCGCTGGAGCGGATGCGCGGCCAGGGTCTGCCCGACGCCCGCACGCTTGCGCGCGCGGTCCGCAACGCGTCCCCCCACACCGGCCCGTGGCCGCGTGTGTCGGTGTGGCACGGCGGGGCCGACGCGACCGTCGCGCCCCCGGTCGGCGAAGCGGTGGTCGCGCAGTGGCGCGCGGTTCACGGCCTTCCCGCGACGCCGAGCGAGGAGGACGTGGTCGACGGTCACGCGCACCGCATGTGGCGCGACGCCCGGGGCCGAGTCGCGGTGGAGGCGCACGTGATCCGCGGCATGGGCCACGGCACGCCGCTCGACGCCGAAGACTGCGGCGTCGGCGGCGCGTTCATGCTCGACGTCGGCGTCTCGTCGACGCTGCGCATCGCCGAATCCTGGGGGCTGACCGGGACCGCCGCGCCCCGCCGCGTCCGCGCGCAGCCCAAGGTTCAGGCGCAAGCTCACGCCCCGACCCCGCCGCCGCGGCCCCATGCCGCTTATGCGGGCAAGGTGATCGAGGACGCCCTGCGCGCGGCAGGGCTGATGCACTAGATCTGGATCAGCACCAGGCTGGCGTTGTCCGAGCCGTCGCGTTCGAGCGCGGCGGCGAGCAGCCGGTCGGCGAGCAGGCCGATCGGCGCATCCGCGGCGAGATCGTGCGGATCGAGCGACCGCGACACCCCGTCCGAACAGAGCAGCAGCCGATCGCCTGATCGCAGCGCGACCGACACCCGGTCGACCTCGACGTGCTCCGCCACCCCCAGCGCACGGGTGACGATGTTGGCGCGGGGGTGATCCCCGGCCGCCGCCTCGTCGAGCAGCCCCGCGTCGATCAGCTGCTGAACATAGCTGTGGTCGCGCGTCACCTGCCGCACTGCCGACCCGCGGACGTGATAGGCGCGGCTGTCCCCCGCCCAGTAGATCCGCGCTTCGCCGCCCGCGACATGCGCCGCGACGATCGTCGCCCCGCTCCGCCCGCCGCCCTGCGCGTGGATGAGCGCGTTCGCACGCCCGATCGCGGCGACGATCGCGGCGTCGTCGACCGCCTCCAGCGCCGCCAGCGTATCGACCGCGGTCTGCGCCGCGACGTCGCCCGCGCTCATCCCGCCCATGCCGTCGGCGACCGCCCACAGCCCCGCTGCGCTGCGGTCGAGCACCCGGTCCTCGTTGATCGTCCGCACCCGGCCGACATCGGTCCGCACCTCGCCCCGCGGCGGCGCGGGCGCGCGGCGCGCCCGCCGCAGCAGCGATCGGAGTGTCACGAGTCCCTGCGGTCCACGCCCCATTCGGCAGCGTCATACGCCCGGACGAAGGCGCGGTCGAGCGAGCCGGGCACATCCTCGTCGAGTTCGCGGATCAGGTCGGCGTGGCGCTCCGCCACCTCCGCGATCTGCACCGCGGCGCGGCTCTTGAGCAAGGAGGCCCGCCCTTCGGCCGCCGCGTCGAGCGCGGCGGGATCGAACCGGTCGATCGCCGCGCGCAGCGATCCCTGCAGCCCCGCGAAGGTCGCCACCAGGTGCCGCTTCAGGTCGTGGAACGACGCGGTGAGCGCCGCGGGGCCCGACAGGAAGCCGGTCGCGCCGTTCAGCAGCAGGTCGATCGCCAGACGGCGGCTGGGGGCCCATTTGAACGGGTTGTTGTCCGCGCCGCCGATCGTCGTCCGGGTCAGCTGATAGCGGGTGCGCGCCCGGTCGCGCTCGGCCATCAGATCGCCCACGCCGAGCACCATCTGACGGTACACCGCGCCCGCGCGCCGCATGATCTCCTCCGGCGGTTCGCTGGACAGCAAGGAGGCGTCGAGCCCCGCCCCCTGGCAGAAGGCTTCGAGCAGCGAGCCCGTTTCGGCGTGCGGCGCGGGCGCGGGCGATCCGTCGTCCCAGTCGGTCGGGACCACCGTCGAATCGCCCAGCGGCGCGGTGAGGATCATCGTCCGCCCGGTGTCGGCGGGCAGATCGGGGATCGCCGCCCGGGTCGCGACCAGGCGGAACCGCCCCATCCTGACCGCGCCCGGCACGCCGAGCCGCGTATCGACCGCATCGGGCAGCCGCTCGCCGGTCTCGCCGTCGAACACCCCGTTGCTGCCGAGCGCGCGCACCGTCAGCCCGTCGGCGCGCGCGGTGACTTCGCAATGGCTTCGCGACAGGGCGCGATCGGGATCGGTGACCGGCCAGTCGGCATCGCGATCGCGCCCGATGCGCAGCGTTCCGTCGCGGAGCAGCCGGACGTCGACCGGTTCCGCCGCGTCGGTGTCGAAGAGCTGGAGCATGTACATCAGGCGGCCTCCCGCCGGGCGGGCGTCGGCAACGGCTCGACGCGGGTCGCGCCCAGGTCCGTCGGGGGCTCGGCCGCGCTCAGCCGCGGCTCGATCGCGTCGGCCGCGCGGTTGAACGCATCGAACGCCCCGCCGAACTCGTCGCGCCGCCGGTGCGACAGGCGGAGCGCGAAATCGCTCGCCGCAGCCGCGTCGAGCGCATCGCGCAGCCGCTTCAACGGTCGCGCCACCGCCGCCGCGCCCAGCCAGCCGACGACCGCCGCGACCGCCATCACCGCCAGCGCCAAGGCGAGCAGCATCGCGCGCACGTCCGCCAGCGCCGCGTCGAGCGCGGTGCGCGCGAGCACCAGATCGACCGTGCCGAAATCGGCGCCAGCATAGCGGATCGGGCGCACGAAGCGCAGCCCCGCGCCGCGGCCGTCGTCGGGCGCCGCGGTCACCGCGGCCGCGCCCTGAACGGACACGCGCGCCTCGCCTTGCGGCGCGCGATAGCGTTGCCCGACCCGGCGCGGATCGGCGGCGGCGCGGATGATCCCTCGCGTGTCGACCACCTGGACGGTGCGGATGCCCGGATCGCGCGCCGCCTGCGCGACGAACGCCTGGAGCGCGGACCAATCCTGCTGTTCGGGCGCGAGCCCCGCATTGTCGGCGGCGAGCACCGCGGCGTTGCCGGTGACGAACGCCGCGATCGACCCGCCGGACACGATCGCCATCTGCTCCAGCGTCCGCTCCTGCCGGGCGAGCACCGCGCTGACGCTCGCGACCAAGGCCGCGGCGGTGACCCCGGCCAGCGCCAGCGGCAGCTTGATGCGGAGCGACACCCCGCGGCGCGCGGGGGCCTCGTTCGCCGCCGCCGCCTCGCGGACCAGCGCGGCGTGGAGCGCGGCCCCGTCCGCGAAGCGCGC
>SXGT01197651.1_pt1 | contig 10255 bp, 10 predicted proteins | sample 3176221 | NCBI WGS metagenome assembly SXGT01 (sample SAMN11356862, study PRJNA531348) | freshwater metagenome | isolation source: freshwater sample F1-120 | place: China: Fuxian Lake, Yuxi | collected 2017-12-25
ATCGAAACAACGATTACCCGCCTCCATATGACACACTGGGATTTTGCGGCGCTTGGCCGAAATTACCGATAAGCAACTATTGGTATCACCGTAGACCAACAGCGCATCCGGCTTGACCTGAGCCATGATTTCATCCGATTTGGCGATGACATTGCCTATCGTCGCAGCGGGGTTTTCGGCGGCAGCATTTAAAAAATAATCCGGTTTTTTAATGCCCAATTCATTAAAAAATACTTCATTTAACTCGTAATCGTAATTTTGCCCGGTATGTACCAACACATGCTCGGTGTAACGCTCCAACTCAGCTAAAACTCGACTGAGTTTAATAATCTCGGGTCGTGTCCCGACGATGGTCATGATTTTTTTCATTGTTAAAATCCGCTTTTCAATTCATCCTGGATAAATTCCAGTTTCATCAGAATCTCGACCATACCATCGACGTCTAGCCTTTGGGTATTCTCTGAGGTGTAGTCTTGTTCTTGTGACAATATTTGTTCACCTTCTTCAAAGAACTTGGCGTAGTTTAAATCGCGGGTATCTGCAGCGATCCGGTAATAACCGCCCAAATCTTCAGCTTTAGCAAACTCTTCACGACTCAACAACGCTTCGTGTTTCTTTTCACCATGGCGTGTACCTAAAATGCGAATCTCGCTGTTGGCATTAAAGATTTTCTTCAGTGCTTCGGCCAAGGTCAAAATGGTGGCAGCCGGGGCTTTTTGCACAAAAGTATCGCCTTGTTCGCCGTTATTAAAAGCAAACAACACCAAATCCACGGCTTCAGGCAAAGACATCATGAAGCGGGTCATGTCCGGATCGGTAATCGTCAACGGCTTACCCGTTTTCATTTGTTCAACAAATAACGGAATCACAGAACCGCGTGACGCCATCACATTGCCATAACGGGTATTGCACATCACCGGCCCGTGTTTAGGCACATTGCGGGAAGTGGCCACCGTGACTTTTTCCATTAGGGCCTTACTCATACCCATGGCGTTAATCGGGTAGACCGCCTTGTCGGTACTCAATACCACGACACGTTGAACCTGATTATTGATCGCGGCATTCAAGGTATTCTCGGTGCCTAAAACATTGGTTTTAACAGCTTCAATCGGATAAAACTCGCAAGACGGCACTTGTTTTAATGCTGCCGCGCTGAATACAAAATCCACCCCGCGCATGGCCGAATTAATGCTTTCAAAACAACGCACGTCACCAATAACAAATTTGATTTTATCGTTGTTATATTTCAGACGCATATCGTGCTGTTTCTTTTCGTCACGACTGAAAATACGAATTTCGCCAATATCGCTGTTGACGAACTGATCTAAAACCGTATTACCGAATGAACCGGTGCCGCCAGTGATTAGAAGTGTTTTATCTTTGAACATGAGTTTCCCTTTGACTAATATTAATTCAAACTGATGAAAGAACCTTAATTAAAAATGAGGGGGTTCTGTTGATAGTATTTTGGATGTCGGATTAAAGCGAGAGATGGCTTTATAAGTATTGTCGGCACAGAGACTCCACGAAAAACGGTCAATATCATAATTCGGCATTTGGCTATCTTGGGAGTTATTAAAAAATACAATGATTTTTTCAGCCAAATCAAACGAGTTTCCCGCTTTGAAGTAAATCACTTTATCCTGGAACATTTCTGGTAAAGGCGCCTTATCTGAAGCTATAATTCTGCAACCAGACGCCATAGCTTCGATAGCAATATTAGGACAGGCTTCTATTTCAGTTGCCGTAACAAATAGCCTTGCATGACGATATAAAACAATAATTTTTTCAATGTCAATAAAACCTAACTGAATAACTCTATCTTCTAGTTTATTGCGATGTATTAAATCCCTGATTAGGTTCTTATAAGGAATATCGTTGCTATCTCCAGCAATAACTAATTGACTATTATGTTGTCCGGCTGATTTAGCAAACGCCTCAATAATCGTTTCTAGTTTTCGATATGGAAGAATAGAACCACTGGTAAAAATATAGGAACCGCTGATTAAATTTAGATTTTGTAATATTTTGTAATCGTTATCCGATTTGATTGGGTTAAATCGATGATCACGACCATGATAAACTCTAATGATCCTGTCTTCAGGAATATGTAACTGATCCAGCATATAGTTTTTAGCGAAATCGGAAACGGCGATTACTAAATCCGATTTTCGTATAGTTAAACTGGATAAAATCTGTAAAACTATGTTTCTAATGCGATTTCTTAATGTTGATGAAAACTGCCAATGTAAAAAAGCTTCCATATTCCTCAGCATTGATACCGTCTTGATGCTGGAAAATGGTAAAGATACTTGGTAAGGGGTAAACAATGTGTCTACATCAAATTCTTTAATAGCTTTTTTAACAATAAGCTGTTCGATCAATGGTTTTAAAAATTTTGGCACCTGATCGATTACAATAGGCTTTATATTTATTTTATTGACATCTATCTGATCTATATCTATTTGTCTTTTATATAATAAAACGTAAACAGTCATTCCATGTTGATTTTCCCAATCACTTATATATGGCAAAATATTTCTCAAGTAAGAACGAGCACCACCGCTCTGGGATTGAAGGAAGTTAATTAGTAGTTTCATGATAAAAATTCAAATATTATCCCGATGCAATTTATGACAATACAACTTTTAAACAGTGGATACGTTGCTTAAATAAAAATTTATTTATTTGAAACACAAAGAATTTTTTAAGCTTACACGACATAAATCCTAAGCTTCAATAGCATACTCAAAGTAGACCCTGATACAAATTTATATGTTTTTCAGCCACAGTTTTAATAGAGTACTTGTTTTTATTAATATCCAATGCATTTAAAGCATGTTTTTTATAATCATCTAAATTGGAAATCACTGCGTTAATAGAGGTTGCTAGACTTTCTGGCGAGCCAACCGCACATTTAATTACTGATTTTGACTCGAACTCTCTAAATGGTTCGATATCCGACAATATCATAGGTAAACCAGCACATGCAGCTTCTATAGCAGAAATAGGGAGCCCTTCCCAACGAGAAGGGAGGATGAATATATCGGCACAATTTAAATAATCCTGAACATTCGGTACAATACCTTTAAAAGAAACAATTTTTTCTAAACCTAAAACTGAAGCTATACCTTTCAGATTTTTCAAATTACCACCGCCCCCTAAAAATATTACTTCGTAAGTATCGTTATTTTTATATAAGGATAATGCCTTTAAAATAACATCATGGGCCTTTGGTGATGAGGTTAGCTCACCATGCATGCTACCTATATGAAGTAGAATAATCTTGTTTTTTGGCAAATCCAGCTTTAATCTCAGCAATTCTTTGTCGGCTGAGTTTAAGTACTGACATGATGTAACATCAATTCCATTTTCAATTAAAATCGTTTTGTTTTTTAACCCTGATTCAATTAAAGGCATTAAGGATGCATTAGAACAGGCTATATTTTTTACATAAAAGCCATTTAATAACTTATTGATAATGCTATTTGAAAACTTTCGCGAGTTATGCTTGGTTCTTACGGCTATTATTTTACGAAAACAAAACAAATTCGCAAAGTAAATAAATTGTTCGCATCGATCTAAATGCACATGAATTATATCAGGCTTCCATTTTATAATTTCATAAGCAAAGCTTAACGGTACAAGTAGTCTTTTTAGCTTGCTCTTCACATTTAACGAAGTATATTGAACTTCATTTTCCAGTAGATATTGTTTTAAATATTTTCCTTTTTCGTCCAACTCACCTGCATATGTTAAGACTTTTGTGTCACATTTTTTTGATAAAGCAACAGATAATTGCGAAACAAATACTTCAGCACCACCCGAACTTAAACTATTAATAACTTGTAATACTTTCAGCACGACACTTATTCCTTAAAACCCTGTAAATTATATTAGTGATAATGGCGCTCGCTTCAATAAATATCGCACCCAAAACCAGACTAACTTGACAACATGAGTCACCGCTATAGCCCCCACTGCACCAGGTAAACCATACTCTCGTATTAGCCAGTATGAACTAACCAGCATAACTAATACGGTGAGTACAGCTAATACGCCTTGAGATTTAAAATCGCGCAATGCAGTTACACAAGTACCTGCGGCAGATGAAGCATAAATCGCAACACCAGACCACATAATTTGCACAAATAACGGGTGATATTTGGCAATATTAGCAGTGTAAACTAATTCCAGAATAAACTGACCAAGATATTCAGCAATTAATACTCCAATCATACCAACCAAGGTGATCAAAAGAAAAATCTGTCGCGATAAAATACGGAATTGCTTCGGGTTATTAGTGCCATATTTTGCTAAACGCGGTGAGGCAGATAGGCCAATTGCATTAACCAATGTGGAGCCAGCAACAATAAAATAACTAATCGAGGCGAATATCCCCACCATACCTTCATCGAAATATTCAGCAATGAAATATCGGGGGATATTCAAATTCAGTGTATTTGCAAATACGACAATTCCCAAGGGCCAAGCAATTGCAAATAACTCCAAACAAGATTTAGTTTGTTGATATTGTTCATGACCAAGTTTATGCTTATTTCTGACATCAACAAAACGATAGATTGCCCAGCTTTTGATAATTGAAACAGCTAACGCCTGAAATAAATCGTGCGTCAGGTAAAATACCGTGCCAATGACAATTACATTTGCAATACCACGAAACATTATAGATTGGGCAATTAAATCCATACGCTCTAACTTTTGCAAGTATCCGTGCACTAGATCAGATTGGGATTCGAAGTACTTATAAAATGCTAAACTGACAATCGCTAAGCAGATGTCGATTTTTTCTATATAGAATGTTGCGCCAACTGAAATACAGGCGAGAATTGAAACTAACGAAGTCAAATGTCTAAATCGGGCATAGCTAGTAAAGCTTACAGATTTTTCTGCATCGGTGGCTTGCACTGCTCGTAAATTCATATTACCTAATGAGAACGTAGGACTTACTACGGCCAAAGCCAAGGCATAAATCCCAATAACCTGCTCACCACCTAGTTTAGCCAATACAATCAATAATAACCACTGCGACAAGGCATAAACTACATTACCAACAAAGCTGGCTCCAATATTTTTTTTTAAACTCGCCATTGAATATTTTTCATTAGAACTATTTTACTAAATGCCCACCATGCTAATAAAATTAATATTGTGAAAACACATGGTTTAAATAAATTAGAACTATCGTTTCTAACGGTAGAAATTAAAAACCATAACATACTCGCGCTGAACACTAATACCCGAGGACTTTGATATATTGGAATTGAATCTAATTTTCCCAGAACAAAACCTAACCCAATAAAAAAAAATAAAACTCCTATAGTACCAAAATTGAGGTATGGCTCAGCAATTGCCGAAAATCCAACTCCATACCCCCGACTAAAGTGCCATGGAGCAATACGATAAGTTAACCAATCTGCAGGTCGCAGTTGCTGTAACGCATCTGGATCGGTGTTTTTTTCCTGTAACGCATGTTCCCGCGACCCTTCGATATTAACTCTAACACCAATATTCGGTAGCGAATCTATAAGAGAGTGTGCATAGCTACTACCATATCGATATTCATCTTTATTTGGCACCAATTGCAACACGCTTGCCAAGGCTTTGACAGAAGATCCCATTTCTGAAATACTGCTTTCTATGCTTGCCTCATCTAAGGCTTTTGTTACATCAGTTAAACTCAACTCCGAATACTTACCCATTGTCCTGAGATAACCTGAAGCAGCAATCAATACCAATATAATTGAAATACCACTTACTACAACTAATACGGGTATTTTCCGACCAGATTTAATCCACATAACCACCCCAACTAAACACGGAAATAATGCTGTAGATCGATAACCAGAAAACATAAAAATTACAAAGGCAAATAGTGCCAAACCTAAACCAAACAAATTTTGATTCCTATTGCTTGCAGAAAACAAATATAGCAAGACACTCCCTGGAAAAATCATCATAAAAACGCCAAAGCCTCTGGAGTCAGCATGAGAAGAAAATATCTCATGACGCGCATAATTAAATATATTACCGTATGAATATATGGCAAATATAAAAAAAACTACCGAAGCGACTAGCAATCCGATTGAACTCCAATGACCTACCTTTTTAACATGACCAATCAAAATTGGATTAATAAATTTCAAATTATTTTTTCCACTCGAAACAGCAATCGCAAAACCAATACCAAATGCCGATAAAGCCAATATTGTATGCCAGCCCGCGCTTTCCAACCATGGGCTAAAAGAACCGTGCTCCCAAGAACTAGGAAATTTAATATCACCGATTACCCGTTGATAAAAAAGCCCTAAATGAAACATTATCAGCGCCGTCAAATAGGCGGTTGAGAAAAGATAAATGTGTTTAAAAGTACGCCATGCTGCAATTATATATAAAGCTATCCATAGACTACTAAAAAAAATAATTGCAAAATACCATCCTGTATCACCAGTTGGTTTATTAATAATTTCTACAATTGAAAATCCAGCAATAACCACAGAAAAAATCAAAAGAATGTAAATTGAAACATTTCTGTTTCTTAAATATATTACCGAATCACTCATTTAGTTTTACAGAACTATTTTATACTCAGACAACACTTTGTCAAAAAATGGATACCATCTTATTGTTTGCGCATTAATTCCTGTACCATAAAAACAATGATTCTCTATAGCAAATCTAAAATTATTTTCAGCATGTATTAAGTCTGATTGATCTTTCATATAATAATGAAACATATTTATTTTTGGATCAGTATGACCTGAAATATCTAGTGCTTCTTTTGGCAAATCTTTAGGGCGTCCCTCATTCATTTCGCCATTAAGATAGCTCCAAGTGTAGGAACTATTACCAATTAAAATAGTTTTTGGAAAAGCTAACCGGACTTCGTGTATCAACTCCTGTAACCCTTGTTTCAATTCATCACCTAAATAAGGTATGTTCGCGAAAATAGGATAAATTGTACAGTTATCTAAAAATATTCCATCGAATTTATATTTATCGATCAATAGTCCACAAGCATCAATAAATGTTTTTCGAAAAGCCGCATCCCGTGGATCATAAATCCTTCTTTTTAATACATTACCGGATTTTAAATCTATTGTTGGAACTATCCCTCCCGGCAAAGTTATCCAACTATTTTTTAATTTTCTCACTAAATCATGTGCAGGCCCAGGAACACCATTCTCATCAAGAGTTGCATGATAGGCTAATACTGTTTGAAGAGGGTTTAAGCGCCTTAGCTTTGTTCTAAACTGTCCAAACTGAACTCTATTATCTTGAGGTATTAACGCAATGGGGTATTTTGATATTGCTAATTCCTGGCCCCTATGTACTTTATTTGCAGGATCAATAAATGCTTGACAATATAGCGGCTTAATACCATTAGACCAATTTATCACAGAGCTGTTTGATTCAGCAGCTGATAAAATTTTTGTTGTATATCCACTTAGTAATGCAGCCCCGGCTCCTTGCAAAAATGTACGACGCAACATAACAATCTCCTTAAATATTATTTTTAATGTTATTAATATACCACTCGAGAGCATCATTTATACCTAATGCAATTGGGTGTGTTGGGCTATAGCCTAATAACGCTTTGGCTTTTGATATATCGGCTTGCGAATGGCGAACATCGCCGGAACGAAAGTCTTGATATATTGGTTTTAAATCATGTAAATATTCAAATTGATTGACTAATCCAGAGCGTATTAATTCGAATAGCTGGTTAAGTGTGGTGCGATCACCCATCGCCACGTTATAGACCTGATCTGCTGCTGTTTCATCATCTACCAAAGCGGCCAAAATATTGGCCTGCACCGTGTTTTCTATATAGCAAAAGTCGCGACTGGTTTCTCCGTCGCCGTTGATATAAATTGGTTTGTGGGTAATCATCGCCGCTATCCATTTTGGGATTACGGCTGCATACGCACCATCAGGGTCTTGTCGTTTACCAAAAACATTGAAGTATCTGAGACCAATTGTTTTAAAGCTATAAGTGCGAGCAAATACTTGGGCATACAATTCATTGACTAATTTGGTGACTGCATAGGGAGATAAAGGATTGCCGATTCTGTCTTCGATTTTTGGCAAATCGGGATGATCGCCGTAGGTTGAACTTGACGCTGCATAGACAAAACGTTTCACTTTGGCGTCGCGAGCAGCAACTAACATGTTCAAGAAACCGTTTATATTGCTGGCATTGCTAGTAATTGGATCAGCAATCGAACGCGGTACAGAGCCAAGCGCGGCTTGATGAAGCACATACTTAACACCTGAGCAGGCTTTGTGACATGTGGATAGATCGCGAATATCGCCTTCGATTAACTCAAAATTTTGCCACTGATGCAGTGCGACTGTAGCTTTGACCTGATCCAGATTATGTTGGTAACCTGTAGAAAAATTATCTAACCCAATCACTTGCTGATTATTTTGTAGCAAGGTCTCCAATAAATTGGAACCTATAAAACCGGCTACACCGGTGATCAACCATTTTTCTGGTTTGCTGCTTAACTGGTCAAGCAGCTGTAGGCATTTAGTCATTTGAGTCCATTTGTGTGTTTGTGACGTCCGCATCTAGCATAAAATTTTTTACATCCTAAAGCATGGTAGGGGCTTTGTCTAATACCCTAATCTTTTCATAAGACTTTTGATTTTTGATGTGCGGAATTGAATCAAAGTACATTATGTTTTTACGTTTTCGGTGTAAAGGACAACCCAAAACAGCGTACTTCGCTTCAACATCCCTTGGTTTTTGTTAAGGAAGCGCTAAATAAATCGATTTCGTCGCGCCCGCGAAGGTGGGAGCCCAGATAACTCAAAAGCCTGGATTCCCGCCATCGCGGGAATGACGATTTAATCAGGATATCCCTAAAGTACCATCCGTAAAATCGCTGTATGGGTTGGTTTTGTATTTCTGCAGAATCGGGGATATTCCGTGTCCTCTGAAGTAGGCTTAAAAAGCTCATCAATCCTGAAACCGGTTTGTTTGATTTCTTTCGAGTCGAAGCGATAGCTTTCACTGCTAGAAGGCCATTACAGCAGGTCCGGCACCAGAGGCGACCAGTCCGGGAAAAGTCGGTGAATAAGACTGTCGGTTTTCATGTCTGCATTATCCTTTGCGTGTGTTAAGGTTTTGTGTCGGTTTTATGCGTGACGGGCGGTTGTATTTTGTCATGCCAGTTTACTTCGATTAACGATAGCATACTCGGAGGAATATTGAGAAACCTCTTCCTATTATTATAAGAGTGGGTTAAGGATGCGTAACTGGTTTTCAATCAACTGATTGTGTTGCATGTCTTCGCTGTATAATACAGTGCAGTGACTATTTAAAGTCAGCTGCCACTATTAATGAATCCCAATGACTAAATCCATATTTATTTTTAATGGCATACGATTCGATTACCGTATATTTTGTCAGCGACACAATGTCTACACAATTAGTCAGTTCTTTGGCGCTTCGCTGAATAATATCGTCTTTAATTTTTTTTAACGAGCGCACTATAATACTCCGTTAAAACTTGAGTAGAAATAATAGGAGTCGTGTCTGCAATTATTTTTTTAAGTAGGTTAACGGAGTTTTGGTGTTTAATGTTTCCAGGCTTATCATCCGTATCAAGAAATGCATAGAAAAATATATTGGTATCTATAAAAATTCTATCGCTCATGCAGCTCATTCCTGCTGAATAATTGTATTTTTTCAACTTTGGCGCTTGTCTTTAAAAAACTATCAAGCGCGGTGGATGCTTGCTTAGTTTCTTGTTCAATTTCATCTACCAATATAATAATTTTAGCCTTATTACTTTTTTGCAAGGCCGTGTATTTTTGAGGTACTTTGACGATGCCATTGTTTATGGTTGTTTCGAATTCTATAGCATACATAGTTATATCCTCTAAAAATATAAAAGTGGTTATTATAAAAGTACTTAAAATCCAGCAAACCATACGCCAAATTTTCCATCCTTCTACCCGTCTAACGTCAGCCCTGCCAAATTGAGGCGTCGTATTTTTTAAAGACATCGTCATCTGTGACAAGTATAAAGTCTTCAACAATGGATTGAGAGATGATCATTCTATCGAATGGATCACGATGATGAAAAGGCAATTCTTTTAAGTAAGCAATATGCTCTAGCTTTAACTGCAAAATAATAATCTCGGCAGGCAGCAAGTTTCTATGGGCTGGGTAATAGATAGTTTTCCAATATTTCGTTTAAGTTCTATTTCCCACAAACTGACA
>SXGT01515899.1_pt1 | contig 10255 bp, 13 predicted proteins | sample 3176221 | NCBI WGS metagenome assembly SXGT01 (sample SAMN11356862, study PRJNA531348) | freshwater metagenome | isolation source: freshwater sample F1-120 | place: China: Fuxian Lake, Yuxi | collected 2017-12-25
AAATCCTACTCCCGCAACCAGGCCTCGTACCAGCCCAGAAAAGCCCAAGCCGCAGCCGGACGGTCCGCCGGCGGACTCAGACGAGACCTTCGGGGCATCGATCCTGGTCGCTGGCGTTCCGCCGGGCTCTCCCGCATCGACAGCTGATCGGCGCTTCAGGCAGCCTCGGCGGCACGGACCAAAGTCGATGTTCGTTTCCGCCACCTTGTTGATGACGCTGGTGTAGGTGTTCGCCACCATCAGGCCGACGATCTCGACGAGTTGCCCCCTCGAACTCCACGGAAAAATGCTCGGCCAACAACACGGGGCCGTTCGCATCTACAGCCTGACGCGGCGCAGCGCAGGCCGGTCAACTCCGCTCAGATCTGCCCGCGCTTCTTGGCCCGCATATACGCCCAGCCCGCTCCCGCCGCAGCGCCGATGATCGGGCCGATGAACGGAACGGGGATGGCGATCACGGCGCCGATGGCGGCGAATTTGGCCATGTCCTTGCCGACTGGTTTGGTGCTGCTCATTTCATTGCTCCTTCGAGATTCAATGATGCGAACGCGCGGGCTCGCCGCGTGCTCCGCCCAGGGGAAAGCGAACGGTCAGCCGGTTGCGTCCATTGCCACTTTGATAGCCGAGAATCTCGGCCCAGGCGCGAACGATGGCCAGTCCGGCGCCGCCGCCCCGGTCCCGCTGCGTCGGCTCGGGCGACGCGGCGCGAGGATCGAAGGGGCTGCCCGAGTCGGTCAGCACCAATCTCACCGCTTCCGGCTGCCTCATGAGCGCGAGCATCGGGGGCACCGGCCCCGGAGTTCCGTGATCTGCCAGATTGGCGACCAGTTCCTCGACCAGGATGCACAGGCGTGCTTCATCTGCCGGGGCAAGCGCAGACTCCCGCGCGAACGCTCTTGCAAAGTCGACGGCGGTGCCGAGCATGTCTCCGCCGTCGAGAATGGCGCTCCTGACCTGTTGTTCGGAGTCGCGCTCGCCCATGACTTGGTCTATGTCATGGCGGACAAGCTCTGGGGAAGCCTGCATGCGCACCATCTCGGCCTTGGCTGCTGCCCTCGTCCTGCTCTTCGCTGCTCCGGGGATGGCGGCAGAGATCGCCCGGATCAAGCAGTCTGCCGGCGAGGCTCTCGTCCAGCGCGGAACGGCACGGCAGCCAGCCCGGGTCGGGGACCGGCTGATGACGGGCGACCGGTTGCTGACCGGCAAGACCGGGCGGATCGCGCTTACCTTCATCGATGACACGCGTTTCGCAGTCGGCCCAAACAGCAATATTGACCTGGCTCGTTTCGACTATGATCGGCGCTCCAAGCAGGGGCAGTTCCTGACCAAGGTTAATCGCGGCTCGCTGGCGGTTGTTTCCGGCCAGATCGCCAAGTCGCGGCGCGATGCGATGAGAGTGCAGACGCCCAAGACCTGGCTTGGCGTGCGCGGCACCCGCTTCGTGGTGACGGTGCCCTGATGCGGGCCGGGGGGACGATCCTGCTGGTGCTGGCGCTCACCGGCTGTGCCGGTTCCTCCTTGCTGCTCCTGCCGGACGAGGAAGGCGGGCAGGGCGCGGTCGCTGTGCTCGACCCCGAGACCCAGGACGCCCGCACGGTGGTCGCCGAGAGCAATAGCCGCAGTCGGCTCAGCAAAGCCGGCGCCACGACGCGGCGGATCAGGCCGGAGCGGATCAGTGCCGCCGAGCGCGCGCTCGTCAACGGGCTGCCGCCCCGCCCGGTGGATTTCAGGCTTTACTTCCAGGAGGGCTCGACCCGGCTCGTGCCCGAGTCCCTGGCCACTCTGGCCGCGCTGCGGGCCGAGGTCGCGCGACGGTCGGGGGTTGAGGTGCAGGTGACGGGCCATACCGATCGCGAAGGATCCGACGCGGACAACGATGCGCTCAGTCAGCGGCGGGCCGAGGAAGTGCTGACCGTGCTGGCGGCCGAAGGCATCCCCGCCGAGCTGATGGTGGCGGTCGGGCGCGGCGAGCGGCAGTTGCTGGTTGAAACGCCGGACGGCGTGCCGGAGCCGCTCAACCGCCGCGTCGAAGTGACGGTCCGCTAGCCCCGCCAGCGGAGCGCGAGCACCGTCAGGTCGTCGCTCGGCTCGGCACCAGCCTCGAACGACCGCACCGATTGGACCAGTTCGGCGGCGATCTCGTCGACGCTGCTGCGGGCGGCGACCGACAGCGCTTCCAGCGCCCGCTCCCTGCCGAAGAATTCGTGCGTGGCGGTCTGCGCCTCGGACACGCCGTCGGTGATGAGGATGAGCGCCTCGCCGGGCGCGAGCTGAATGCGGTCGATCGGCCAGGGGTAATCCAGGATGCAGAGCGGCGGGCCGCCCTCCAGCCGGACGTCGCAAACAGTGCCGTCGGCGGCGATCCGGAACGGGTCGTCATGCCCGGCACTGACAAGCGCGACTTGGCCGCTGCCGAGGTCGATGATGCCCATAAGGAGGGTGAGGCCGGAATCGATGCCGTCGCGCGAGAGTTCCTGGTTGAGCAACGCCGTGGCGGCATCCAGTCGCGGCTCGCGCAGGATGATGCTGCGGGCAAGCGCCTTGGACAGGGCCATGAACAAGGCGGCCGGCACGCCCTTGCCGGTCACGTCGGCGATGCAGAAGGCGATCCGATCGGCATCGAGCCGGAGCGCGTCGTAAAAGTCTCCGCCGACGGAGCGGGCGGGCTCGAGCACGGCGCCGATCTCCAGCCGCGGATCGAGCGCGGTGAGCGAGCCGGGCGGCGGCAACATGCCGAGCTGAATCCCGCGCGCCTGGTGCATCTCTTCTTCCAAGCGCTCGGCGAGGATCCGCTCCTGAACCAGCGCGTCGCGCAGCCGCTCGCGCTCGCGGCGGGCCTCGCCGAGACTGGCAATCCCGACCCCCGCCGACGCGGCGCCGCCGAGCAGCAGCGGAACCAGTGGATCGAGCAGGAGCGCGGCTTGGCGAAAGGCGGCAAAGGACAGGCCGAGCAGCAGGAAGGGCAGCACCGGCACGACGAACTGGAGCGCGCCGCGCCGCGGCAAGACGTATACGACGAGCAGGACAAAAAGGAGCCCGGCCAGCCACTCGGCGTGGCGCGCCCAGCCCGGCCGATCAAGCCAGCCGGAGCCGCGGAGCAGGGCGTCTATGGCCTGGGCATGCACATAAATGCCGAAGCCCTCGCGTTCGAGCGGAGTGGCGACCACGTCCTCCGTGCCCTCGGCGGCGAGGCCGACCAGCACAATCTTGCCTGCCAAGGCATCGGCAGGAAAGCCGCGTCGAAATAGGTCGACCGCCGGAATGGTCGCTTGGCGAGGGAAGGTGCCGAACCGCAGGCGCAGGTCACCGCGCTCGCTGACCGGAATAGCCAGCCCGCCGAGCCGGACGGTGACCGGACCGGTGGCGATCACCTCGCGTTTGCGCGCCACCCGGACCAATTCGAGTGATAGGCCGGGCGCGGGTGTATCGCCGAGCTTGGCCAGCAGCGACACCGACCGAACCACGCCATCGGGATCCGGATCGACGCCGATCAGGCCGTGTCCGCGCGCGGCGAATTCGAGATCGGGCAGTGACGCGACAGCGCGGAGGTAGCGAGGCAGAGCGGGTGGGGCGGCGCCCTCGATCCGCGCTTCCGAGACCAATTCACTTGCCCCGGTCCCGCCGACCTCGGCGCCGGCGCGGGCGAGCACGGCGGGCGAGCGGCCGATCGCCTCGGCCAGCACCTCGTCGCCCGAGGGAAGCGCGACGAGTGCGGCCCGCGACGCCGGGTCGAGCTCCGGATACTGATCGGCAAACGCCTCCGGTCGGATTGGATCGGGCTGATCGAAGATGATGTCGAAGCCGATCGCCGCTGGGCCACGCGCGGCGATCTGCTCTGTCAGGCGCGCCATTTGATAGCGCGGCCAGGGCCAGGCCCCGACCGCGCGCAGGCTTTCCTCGTCGATCGCGACCACGCGCACCTGCGTGTCGGCAAGGTCGCGCGGGCTCATCCGCTGCCACAAATCGAATAGTGGTCGGCTCAGCCCCTCGCCGGCCAGCGCGAGCAGCAGCGCGCCGACCAGCGCGGCCGCCAGCCCGGCGACCCGGACGCGGCGCAGCGCCCGCTTGGGATCAGAGCCGGACTTCGAGGCCGTCATACGCGCAAAGCACCTCAAGCGGACGGCCTTGCCGGGTCAGCTCCTCGAACCGGATCGTCTCCTGGTGGACCCGCTGCAGATCCTCGTCGCTATAGGTCGGCTCGTGATGGAACAGGGCCAGGCGCTTGGCGCCGGCTGCCTGGCAGAGCTCGACCGCGACGACGTTGCTCGAATGGCCCCAATCCTCCTTCATCGAGACGCTGTCGGCGAGCGAGTACATCGTGTCGCAGATGACGAGGTCCGCGCCTTCGAAGAAGTTGGCGACATCTGCCTCTCCCTCCATGCGGTCGATCTTGTGCTCGCTGTCGGTGCTGAACACGGCGATCTTTCCGTCCGCAGCGGTGAAGCGGTAGCCGAAACTGTCATGGCTGTGATGCTGCGCCATCACCTCCACATCCACGCCGTCGACCTCGAACCGCTCGCCGGGGCGGACGTGGACGAAGCTGATCGTCGCTCGCAGCCAGTCGAACGGGACGGGGAAGCTGATCTCCTCCTGCTGGCGGCGAAGCGCCTCTTCGGCATCGGCGTGCCCCGAATGGATCACGATGGTCGCGCCCGGATCGAAGGCCGGCGCGAAAAATGGGAAACCCATGATGTGGTCCCAGTGAAGGTGGGACATGAAGAAGTTGTAGCGGCGGGCGTGTCCGGCGGCGCAACGCTTCAGCGCGTCGAGGCCGAATTCACGTAGGCCCGAGCCCATGTCGCAGACGAAGAAGGGCGCGACGCCGGTCTCGATCTCAACGCAGGTGGTGGCGCCGCCGTAGGTGGCCGCCGTGGCGAAATCGAGCTCGGTCTCGATGAAGCTGCGAGCTTCGTCTTCGTCGGCAAAGCTGCGCCCTCCCGCGGCGACCAGCGCGCGCGCCACCTTGCGCCGGATGGCGGGCCCGGTCTGCGCCACCGGCAGCGATCCGCGCGTCCCCCAGAAGCGCACCAGCATGTTGTTCCCCCTCCCTGCACCTCCAGTTCCGCTCATCCTGAGCAGGGACCGAGCCTGTCGAGGGCCCGTATCGACAGGCTCAACGGCTACTCAGGATGAGCGGCGTTGGGTGCTGATTGCCCTCACAATCTACAATGCAGCCTCGATCGTCTCCTCCACCCTGAAGATTTTGTCGTACCGGCTGATCTGCAGGATTTCGCGCACGATGGCATTGGGCGCGACCAGCACCATCGAGACGCCGGCCCCGTCCGCCTCGCGCTTGCCGAGCGTCAGCGCGCGAAGGCCGCGCGACGACATGTAATCGAGCCCGTTCAGGTTCACGATCAGCGTCTTGGCGGGCGTGTCGACTGCCTCTCGCACCGCGGCGCCGAGCGCCTCGCCGAACGCCTGCCAGCTGGATTCGTCCACCCGGCCTTTGACCGACCCGACCAGGACCTCTCCACGGCGCTCCGTCGACCAGTCCACCGCCTCAGCCTCCCCGGCCCCAGCCGCCGCGGCTGGACGAGGCGGACGTCATCGCGGCACGGCCGCCGAAGCCGCCGCGCGAGACGACCGAGCTGCGCGTCTGGATGCGCGGCGTGGCAGCCGGCGGCGCCAGCGCCTGAGAGCCGACCTTGTAGCCGCCGCCGCTGCGGTACAGCCAGCCGCCGCCGGCGCCGCCGCCGGTGTAGTAGACGTCCTGGCGCCGGCTCCGGTACATTGGCGAGTAGCGGTACCGGCTGCCGCCATCGAGCATCTGACCGATCACAAAGCCGGTCAGCAGCGGCGTGAAGAAGCTGCCGCTACCGCCATTGCCGCGGTTGCAATTGCCGACGCCAAACTCTTCCTCGCACAGCTGCTGAGATTCGAAGCGCGGTGCGCCGAGTTCGTTCTGTTGCTGGGCGGTGCGGTAGGCGGACTCGCACTCCGCATCCGGCACCTTGTCGTCGATCTTGCATTCGTCGACGCTCTGATACGGATAGGCGGTGACCGCCTTGCCATATTGCTGTTCGGACAGCCGGGACTCGTCGATGTCGCCCTCGCAGGCGGTCAGCGTGGCGGCTGCGCCGAACGCCGTCAGCGTGGTCAGCACCACGGTCCGGGAGCGTTTGCGCGGGCGGGGCGGGGTGGGCGTGTCCATGTCCGGTCTGCCTCAATAGGTCATGCTGGCGGCGTTGATCAGGCCGATCGCGATCGCGACCGCGGCCAGATAGATGCCGGTCGCGACCTCACCGCGTTCAATGCGATGATGGACATCCTTGATCACCAGCATGCGGATAACCAGCGCTGCCAGGATCTGGACGATGCCCGCGAGCGCGGCCCAGGCCGCGAACTCGACCAGCGAGCCGGTCTGGCTAAGCGCCGAGGAGACCGGAAGAGCAAAGCCGACGATCGCGCCGCCGAAGGTCAGCGCCGCGGCGACGTTGCCCTCGCGGATCAGCTTGCGCTCCTCCTGGGGCGTGGTTGCCTGGTAGATGAGCTGGAAGACGATCAGGAACGCGCAGGCGAGGCCGAACGCGATCAGGAATGCGATTGCCCCCTGGATGAATGCCGTTTGGTCGAACAATGCCCCCTCCGTTCGTTCTTATGCCGTGATTTCGTTCGGCAGCAGTGGAATGCCGATCATGATCTCGTGTGTGAGGTCGCCGCCTTCCGGCTTCATCGCGATCGCCAGCATGAGCTCCGTCCCGTCCGGCGGCACCGAGCGGCTGTACAGCATGCAGCGCTGGTAGATGCGGCGCAGCGGCGAGCCGGTGCGTTCCTCATAAACTTCTTCCCACAAGCCCACGGGCTCCTGGTCGCTCTCGTCGCCTGCGTACCAGAAGCGGTCGAAGCGGGGCAGGCCTTCTTCGGCCCAAGTCGCCTTGTAAAGCCGCCGCACAAACGCGCCCTTGTCGAGCTCGTCGGACGGATAGCTGCTCGACCAGGGGTGGAACACCGTGAAATCGTCCGCGTCCGAGCCGTCGGCCATGGCTGAGACGGCCTGCAGCATGACCTCGTCGTTGGTGTAGAAACGGTGGACGTAGCTGCCGTCGTCGAGCCTGATCCGCCCTTGCGCGGTGATGTCCAGCGTATCGCGGCCGAGATCGAAGTTGAGCCCTTCCAGCCGTCGCCAGGCGAGCGTGTCGAGCCGGACAGTGCGGCCGATCGTGATGTTGCGGACGACAGGCAGCTCGGCGACGCTCTCGCCGCCGCTGCCCGATCCGAACAGGCTGCGGAAGATCATGACCTCAGTCCCCAAACCCGCGCGTGCCGAGCAGCCGCCAAGCTCGTCGAAGCAGAGGCTCGAAGCACGGACGGCCACTGTCCTTCGAGACGGGCCTTCGCCAAGTTCAATCCCTCCTCAGGATGAGCGGGTGGGTAGTAGCTGTTCACGTGCTGGCCCGGCCCTTTCGCGGCGCATCATGGCAAGCGCACCCTTGTCGGGTCAAGCGCGTCTGCTATGTCTCGCGGCGGGCCGACCGGCCGCACAAGGGGAGGATCTGTTGAGCGACACCGCGCCTGCCACCTGGACAACTGACAGCCTGATGGAGGCGATCCGCTCCAGCGATGATGGCGACCGGATCGCCGTTTCGGCGACGGAGGGCACCATCATCGCCAACATGCGCGACTATGGTGACCTCACCATCTATATCGGCATCAGCGGCGAGCAGATTGTCGTCTCGACGCTGCTCTGGCCCTGCGACGAGCAGGAGAATGCGGACGAGTTCAACCGCTTCATCTTGAAGGCGCAGAAGATCGTGCCGCTCTCGAACTTCGCCATCGCCGACGTGGACGGGCGTGATTATTACGAGCTGATCGGCGAGCTTTCGACGGACAGCGACATCGCCGCCATCCTGCTCGAGTTGCGGGTTCTCGCCTCCAATGCGATCGACGCGGCTTCCGAGTTGCGCGACGCCTTCGCGGCCGCTGTTTGATCCTTAGGAGCTGAAGTCCATGTGGAAGTCCCTTGTCGCCCTGGTGAAGGGCAGCACCTACGAAGCCGGCCAGGCGGTGATCGACGCCAAGGCGCTGACCATCCTCGACCAGCAGATCCGCGACGCCGCCAACGCCCAAGCCAAGGCGCGTGACGACATGGCCGCCCTGGTTGCCCGCCGGCGGATGATCGAGAAGGAGCTGGAAGGCCTGGTCGCCCAGCGCACCAAATATGAGAAGAGCGCGCGGGCGGCGATGGCCAAGGGCGACATGGACCTGGCCCGCGAAGTGGCGCAGCGGCTCGCCACGATCGAGCAGGATGTTACTGCCAAGCAGCCGCAGATTGCCGAGATGCGGAGCGCCGAGGACAAGATCCGCGGCATCATTGCCCAGACCGACACCAAGATCGAGACGCTGAAGCGCGAGGTCGAAGTCGTGCGCGCCAATGAGAGCGTTCAGAAGGCGCAAGCTTCGATCGCATCGAGCGCCAGCGGTGCCACCTCCTCGCTCGGATCGGCCGCGGACAGCCTGAAGCGGCTCAAGGAGCGGCAGGCGATTCAGGAAGAGAAGTTCCGCGCGTCCGAGGAGCTGGAGGACATGCGCACAGGACGCGACCTCGATGCCAAGCTGGCCTCGGCCGGCATCCTGGAAGGCCATACCAGCGCGGACGACATCCTTGCACGGCTGGCCGCCCCGCAGGGACAGGCGCTTCCGTCCGGCGGAGGCGACCCGCTGGCGCTGCCGAAGCAGTAGCATGCGGCGCGTCCAGATCGCCGAGCGGGCCGACTGGCAGGCGGCGGCGGAGGCGCAGGGTTTCACTTTCCACCATGAAGGCGGCCAGCGTTACTGGGACGAGCGCGCCGCCTATGTCTTCACGCTCGAGGAGATCGAGGAGCGGATCGAGACGCCGACCGAAGAGCTGCACGCCATGTGCCTCGACCTGGTTGCCGATGTGGTCGCCCGCGACGAGCTGATGGCGCGTCTCGCTATCCCCGAGCCGATGCGCGACTTCGTGGCGAACAGCTGGAAGGCAAACGCGCCCAGCCTCTACGGCCGCTTCGACTTCGCCTATGACGGGCAGGGGCCGGCCAAGCTGCTGGAATATAACGCCGACACGCCGACCAGCATCTACGAGACCGGCTTCTTCCAATGGGCCTGGCTGGAGGCGCTGATCGCGGCAGGGCGGGCGCCCGACGATGCCGACCAGTTCAACTCGCTGCACGAAAAGCTGATTGCGCGTTTCGGCCAGATCTTCGCCCCAGGTAGTTTCCTCCACTTCGCCAGCGTCGCCGATCATGTCGAGGATCGGCAGACGGTGCGCTACCTGGAGGATCTCGCCTCGCAGGCAAAGCTCGATCCCAAGTTCGTTGCGATCGATCGGATCGGGGTGGATGCCGAGGGCAAGTTCGTCGATGACGACGGCTATATCGTCCAGGCGATCTTCAAGCTGTACCCGTGGGAGGACATGTTCCGGGAGCCCTATGCGGAGAAGCTGGCGGGGAGTGGCGCCATCTTCCTGGAGCCGGCCTGGAAGGCGATCCTGTCCAACAAGGGGCTGCTACCGCTGCTCTGGGATCGGCACCCGGAACATCCCAATCTGCTGCCCGCCTTTTTCGACGACGACACGGCGGGCAAAGCGGACCTGGGCAACAGTTACGTCCGCAAACCGCTCTTCTCGCGCGAGGGGTGGGACATCGAGCTGGTCGACGGCGGGCGCCGGACCAAGGGCCGGGAAGGCGGCTATGGCGAGGAAGGGTGGGTCGTCCAGGCGCTGGCCCGGCTGCCGCGGCTGGACGGGAAATATCCGGTGATCGGCTCGTGGGTGGTCGGCAGGGAGGCGGCCGGCATCTCGATCCGCGAGGACCAGAGCCGCGTCACGCGCAACCTGTCCCGCTTCGTGCCGCACATGATCCTGGAGGAAGGACGGGCGCTGAGCTGAAACTCTCCCGTCTGGACGGGAGAGGGTTGTTCAGCCGAACAAGTCTGCTGCGCCTTCGCGACCGAACCGCCCATCCAGCACCGCCGTTTTCGCCCAGGCAAGTTCGTCGGCCAGATACCGATCCGCAGCATAATGCGGCACCTCGGACCGGACGGCCGCCACCACTTCGTCCAGCCGCGGCGAGGTGAGCAGGGGCGCGTGGAAGTCGATGCCCTGCACGGCGGCGAGCAGCTCGATCCCGATCACGCCGGCGACGTTGTCGACGATCCGCCGCGCCTTGAGCGCGGTGGCGGTGGCCATGGAGACATGGTCCTCCTGGCCCGCGGAGGTGGGGATCGAGTCGACGCTGCCCGGCCAGGCGAGCATCCGGTTCTCGGAGACCAGCGC
>SXGT01651088.1_pt1 | contig 10255 bp, 6 predicted proteins | sample 3176221 | NCBI WGS metagenome assembly SXGT01 (sample SAMN11356862, study PRJNA531348) | freshwater metagenome | isolation source: freshwater sample F1-120 | place: China: Fuxian Lake, Yuxi | collected 2017-12-25
GCGATGGCCCGCTCGCCCTGGGCCGTGGCGCCGACGCGGACGTAGGTGGCGGCGAGGTCGAGCCACGGTTCGCGCTCCGGATCGAGTGACTCGGCCCAGGCGTCGAGCTGCTCGCGGGCCGCGGCCCGGTCGCGCAGCAGCAGGGCCAGGGACGTGAGGTCTCGATGGCTGACGCCGTCGGCGCTGCCGGCAGCGCGCGCCCGCGCCAGCCAACGCGCGGCGACGTCGCTCGCGCCTGCCTGCCAAGCAAGGCGGGCAACGGTCGCGGCGCGTCCCCGCTCTGGCCGAGCGTCGATAGCGACCACCAGCTTCCGACATAGGGCGCCGCCGCCATCGCGCCCCGCCGCAACCTCGGCGAGCCACAACAGCACGTCGCGCTCGACGCCGCGCGGGTCGACGTCGGCTGCCAAGCTCAGGGCCAACTCGTCGCGCCCGCCTTGCAGAGCCGCTCGGAGGACCAACGTCGCCACCCGCCCGCTGAGCGACGGCCGCGCTGGGCCCGGCCCCGTCGCCGCTTCGCCCTCTCGGGCGATCTCCGGCGGTGCGGCGGCGGCCTCGTCGACGCGCGCCAGGTGGGCTTGAACCTCGGCCAGCGCATCGTCCACGCGTCCAAGCTGGAGCAGCGCCTGTAGGGCGGCCAGCAGCACCTCCTCGTCGCCGCTGGCGGAGCCGAGCAGCGGCTGCAGCAGCGCCAACGCCATCTCCGGCCTCGCCTCCTGCAGCAGGCGCTGGGCGTGGTCCAGGCGCTGGCCGAGGCTCGGTTGCAGCGCCAGCAGCGCCTCGGCCAGGCGCAGAGCGCTGTCTGTGGAGTCCAGACGCGCCCGCAGGCGCAGCAGCAGCTCGGCGTCTGCGGGGCGCAGCGAGGTCGGCGCCCGCCACCAGATCTCCTCGAGCGTCGCTCGTGCCGCGTCCATGCGGCCGGCGCCGACGAGCGCGTGGGCCAAGGCAGCGCGCAGCGCCATGTCGCCCGGCGCCCGCCGCGTCTGCTCGGTCAGCACTTCGAGCTGCAGCTCGTGTAGGCGGCGGGCTGCCAAGAGCTGCTGCAGCTCCTGAAGGCGCTCGGCGGACAGCGACTCCAGGCCCTGCGTCCACAGCGCGTCTACGGCCTCGAAGCCATGGCCAGCGTCGCGCAGCGCCTCGTAACGCAGCGCCTGCGCCAGCTGCACGTGCGAGGGGATGGCAGAGGCCGGCGACAGCCGATCGATGAGGTCGAGCAGCGCCAACGCCCGCCCTGGCTCGCCCTGGTCGCGGTAGACCTTGACCAGGGGCAGGGCGATCTCCCGCCTCGGCCCCGCCTCGGCCAGCGCCTGCTCCAGCCAAGCCCGCGCCCGGCCGCCGTCTTGGTCGTTGAGCAGGTGGGAGCCGAGCTCCGCCGCAGACGGCACCAGCGCCAACGCCAACGCGAAGGCCCCGGCCACCAGCAGCGCGACAGAGAAGTGGGTCCGTCGGGTGCTGCCGCGGACTGCCGCAACAAATCGAAGGATGCCGCTGCCTTCCGGAAACCCCGCGTTCATGGAGGCGCTGCCGCCTGGGGCGCGTCCTCGGCTGACGGCTGGGCTGGCTCTGGCACCACGCGATCCAACGCGATGGTCGCGACGTAGGGGACAAAGCCGGCCTGGCGCTGGGCCGCATAGATCGCCCGCACGCCGGCGCGGTCCTCGACGTCCCAGTAGTCGAGGGTGTACAGCCGCAGCGCAAGGTTCGCCGCGCGGGCCGCCTGCTGCCGCTTCAGCGACGCCGCCCGCTCGTCGGGTCGCAGCAGCCGGGCCTGCTTGGCCTGGAAGTCCCAAGTGGTGAAGGTCGACTCGATGGCGAAGGCGGCCGTCACCTCGCGCAGCTCACCGGTCAGCTCCAGGGCGCCGTTGACCATCAAGACCGAATCGGGCCAGCGCGCGCGCAGGTGGGTGACCAGCGCCACCGCCGCCTGCCGCATCCCTCGGTAGTTGTCCGGCGCCTCACGCTCCAGCGCCAGCGCCGAGTCGAGGGTGTCGAGGAAGAGGCCGTCGAAGCCGCGCGCCTGCAGCGGCAGCGCCATCTCCTGCACCGCGATGGCGGTCCAGGCCGGGTGGCGCAGGTCGACGACGAAGGCGCCCGGCCAATTCGGGTTCTCGCGCACCAGCACCCCGGCGCGCTCGGCGGCGCCGAAGGTCTCGCGCTGGCGATTGAGCTCACCGAGGGAGAGGTAGGCCAGCACCTTTGCGCCCTTGCTCCGCACAGCGCCGAGGTCGCCGCGGTAGCCAGGGTCGAGCACCACGATGTCGTGGCCGTGCAGCAGCTCGGGCGGCGCCTCGACGCCGTAAAAGACGGTCCAGCGCTCGGGTGGCCGCTGCGGACCGCCGCAGCTGCAGGCGGTGAGCGCGACCAGCCAGGTGGCGACGGCCCAACGCCAGGCCAGGCTGGCAGTCCATGTTGAGCGCGTTCGATCCGGGCGACCTGACAAGAGCACCACCTTGACGCAGCGCGCGGGCAGGTGCCCGGCGGCCACGCATAGAATGGGCGCGAACCCAGTGTTGGGCAAGCGCGCGCCCTCAGTCCTGCGAGTGGCTCGTCTGCGGGCCGGTCTCTGCGGCGTCTGTCGCGTGGCGAAAATCGGAGAAGGGGCGCCATCGACTTTCTGAGCCACCTTCTTTCGCACACTTGCAATGGGGGGTGGTGGGCGCCTACGCGTCGCTCGGTCCGAGCATTCATCCCAGCGAGCGGAAGAGCAAGCTCATTGCAGACTTGCGAGACCGGCACCTTCCCGATCAGGTGAATTTGGTAGAGCGCGGCCTTCTGCTCGGCGGTCTGCTGACGACGGGGCCGGCGTGACATCGGGACCTTCAGGCCGTGTACCTATCACGGCGGTGAGGTCTGTCAGGATTCGACTGACGCAAGACAGGAGAACAACCACGGGCAGATGCCCAATTGGACCAGCGGTGCGCTCTGCAGCGATACGACAGTGGACAACGTTTGAGGTCTATTACCGTTGCTGACAGGGCATGCGACGGACTCCGGGTTGAACTTTCTACCGCACGCCGACGCGTCGCCAGAGCAGCCACTCACGGTCTGCTCTGACCTTCGGGTGATGGAAGACGGGATCTGTGGGATGATCGGCGGAGAGCCTCGTCGAATCGTCCGGCACCTACGGATGCGGCTTGCCAGCATGCGGCGCGAACGCCACCCTGCCGCGACGAGGGCAGGGCCAACGCGCACCCCTGCTGCCCGCGAGGCCACCATGCGATCTTTGGACCCCTGGCGACGCTCGGCAGACGCTAGGCAGGGCCCCTCATGGCGCGGCGCGGCCGTCTGCGCGCTCGCTTTCTGGCTCGTCGCCTGCGCCGGTCCGGCCGCCAAGGAAAGCGCTGGCGACGCCGGCCCCCTGGCAGCTGGCGATGGCGCCGACGCTGCCGACGCAGGCGAGGTCGCCGTCGACCCGGACGCCGCCGACACTGCCGACGCCGACACTGCCGACGCCGACACTGCCGACGCCGCGGCCAACGAGGACATCAGCGCAGCGGACGCCGACGCCGCCGACGCCGGACTGGGCGGTGGCGCCGGGGTAGATCCCATCGCCTGGGGCCAGGGGCCGCTGCCAGCGCTCGATCGGCCGCTGGCGACCGGCTTGGCCACCGACGTCACGCTCACGGCCTGCGTCGCCGCCGCCTTCGCCGCTGGCGCCGCGGACTCGGTCGGCCCGGCGCTCGCCAACGGCTCCATCGCTCTCCCCGCCGCCGGCGCCGCCGCCTACGGCAAGACCTGGCAGGCGGCCGAGGCCAACGCCGGCCACGAGTTCCCCAGCGTCGGCATCCCGCAGGGGACGGCGTGGCTGCTCTGCCGCGTCAGCCTCAGCGCGCCGACCCGACTGGTCGCACAGGTGGACAGGAGCTACGAGCTGCGCTGGCCTGGGCACCGACTGCCGGCGGACGTCTATGGTTCGGGGCGGATGCGGTTGCCTCTGCGCCTCGCCGCCGGTGAGCACGTCCTCGGCGTCCGAGGACGCGGCGGCCAGAAGGTGCGCTGGCGGCTCTGGACGGCGCCGACGGCGCTGCAGCTCGCGCCCTCGGACCTGACGCAGCCCGATCTACGCGTCGGCAACAAGGACCCGCTCTGGGTCGGCATGCCGCTGCTGGAGATCGACGGCATCTTCAGCACCGATGTCCGAGCGCGGGTCGTCGAGTCGCCGCACTTTCACGCCAGCGAGGTGGGCTGGCCGGGTCTCGGGCCTGGCGCCGCAGTGCAGATCGGCTGGAAGCTGGTCCCCAAGGCGGCGCCGACGGCGACCACCGACGGCAAGAACGCAGAAGGCAAGGACAAGCCACTCCTCTGGCCGGTGACGCTGGAGGTCGCCTCGGCGGCCCACCCAGAGGCGGTGCGGCTGAAGATCGACCTCGCGGTGCAGGGCGGTGAGCAGCCCTTTCGGCAGACCTTTCGCGACGCTACCGACGCCTCGGTGCAGTACTACGGGGTGCGGCCGCCGCGCGATTTCGACGCCAACAAGAAGGATTACGGCCTGCTGCTCAGCCTGCACGGCGCCGGCGTCGAGGGCATCGGCCAGGCCGCGGCCTACGGCGCCAAGACCTGGCTGTGGCACGTGGCGCCGACCAACCGCCGCCCCTTCGGCTTCGACTGGGAGGAGTGGGGCAAGTGGAACGGTCTGCGCGCCCTCGACGACGCCATCGCCCGCTTTCAGCCCGATCTCCAGAAGATCTGGCTCGGCGGCCACTCGATGGGCGGCCACGGCACCTGGCAGTTCGCCGTTCACCACAGCGGCCGCTTTGCCGTCGCCGGGCCCTCGGCGGGCTGGGACTCTTTCTATACCTACGGCGGCTCGCCCAAGCCCAAGGGCGTCGTCGGTCGCGCCCGGGCCCACTCGGATACCTCGAAATACCTAGAGAACCTCGCCGACCGCGGCGTCTACGTCATCCACGGCACCGCCGACGACAACGTGCCGTGGAGCGAGGGCAAGGCGCTGCACCAGAAAGTCAGCCAATTCAGCAAGGACGTGCACCACCACTGGCAAGACGGCGCCGGCCACTGGTGGGACGGTCCGCTCGCCGAGGGGGCCGACTGCATCGACTGGCCGCCGCTTTTTGCCCTCATGCAGGAGCGGCCTCTCGACCCATTCGAGCTGTCGTTCCGCCGCCTGAGCCCCGGCCCCTACTACAGCGCCGATCACAGCTACCTGCGCCTCGATCAGGCCTGGACCGCGATGCTGGACGTCCAGGCCGAGTCGATCTTCGACGGGGCGGCGCTCAAGCTGACGCTGCGCAACGTGCGGCGGGCCCGGGTCGACGGCGCGGCCCTGCGCAAACGCGGCCTGACCGAGCTGCAATGGCGCAGCGCTGACGCCGCAGGCGTGCTCGGCGGCTGGCAGACCGCGGCGCTGCCCGAAGGGCCGCTCGACCTTGGGCCAGCCGGCGGCAAGCGCGTTGGCCAGAGCGGGCCCTTCAACCAGGTGTTTCAACGGGCGTTTGCCATCATCGTCGCCGACGACGACGTCGCGTCCCGCCGCCTTGCAGCCTATTGGGTCACCAGCTGGCAGCAAATCGGCAATGGCCACGCGACCGTGCTCCCGGCCTCGCAGGCAGCGCACGCCATTGCCGCTGGGCGCAACCTCGTCTGGTTCGGTGTTCGGCCCACCCTCGCCATCGCTGACGCCGCCGGTGCGCCGCTGCCCGTCGGCAAGCTGCCGGTGGACGTCCAGCTGCCCGGGGAGGCCGGCGCGAGCCCAGACGGACCGACCGTGGCCGGCGCCACCTTCGCCGGCGCCGCCGTGCTCAGCGTCTACCCGCGCGGCGCTGGGGTCGACGCCGTGCTCTGGGCCCCGGCCGACAAGCTCGGGCTGCTGATGGCGGCGATGCCGTTCTCGTCGCGCTCCGGACTGCCCGACTTCGTGGTGTGGGACACCAGCGGCCAGCGCGCCGCCGGCTTCTGGGGCTTTGACTGGGCCGTCGATCCGGCGCAGACCGAGGGCCTCTAGGGCGCCGCCCGCCGCGGACCGAAGATCGCCGTGCCGACGCGCACGATCGTTGCGCCTGCGGCGATCGCCGCGCCGTAGTCATCGCTCATGCCCATCGATAGCTCGTCGCACGCTTCGGCGTCGGCGGCGGCTCGGCCACCGGCGGCTTGCAGCGCGCGTCGCGCCACCGGCAACAAGGCGGCGAGGGCCGCAAAGGCTGGCGTCGGATCGCCCTCGAGCGCCGGGATGGTCATCAGCCCGCGCAGGCGCAGGTGCGACGAGGCGGCCACAGCGGCGACGAGGGCAGCCAGCTCGGCCGGCGCGCAGCCCGACTTCGCATCGTCACCGGCGACGTTGACCTGCAGCAGCACGTCGACTCGCCGTCCGAGCCCGCCGGCGACGCGGTCGGCCGCGGCGACGCCGGCCACGCTGTCGAGGCCATGGATCAGGTGACAGTGCGGCACGACGGCCTTCATCTTGTTGCGCTGCAGGTGGCCGACAAAGTGCCAGCGCAGGTCAGCGAGGTCGGCAAGCGCCGCGGCTTTTTCCTGCAGCTCGCCGGCGTAGCTCTCGCCGAAGTCGCGCTGGCCGGCGGCGTGGGCGGCGCGGATGGCGTCGACGCCGTGGCCCTTGCTGACGGCGCAGAGCCGGACGGCGCCAGTGGGGCGTCTGGCGGCCGCGGTCGCCTCAGCGATGGCCTGGCAAGTCCGCGACAGCCGATCGCCGAGGGCGTCGTCGGCGTTCCATCCGGCCGCCTCGACGTCGTGCCGCGGCGGATCGCCCGTCACGGCGCCTGCCGGCCCGGTGTCGGAGCGTAGGGCAGCAGGTCCCAGGCCCCCATCTCCTCCAACATCAGCGCCACCTGCGCCACCGGCAGGCCGACGACGTTGGTGTAGCTGCCGGCGATCTCCTGCACCATGTAGCCGCCGATGCCTTGAATGGCGTAGCCGCCGGCCTTGTCGAGCGACTCGCCGCTGGCCAGAGAGGCGTCGATTTCGCTGCGGCTCATCGGCTTGAAGCGCACCCGCGTCGAGACCGCCTGGATGCCTTCTTTGTCGCGCTCGAGGTCGAGGATGGCGAAGCCGGTGACCACAGTGTGTTCACGGCCTTGCAGCCGCTCGAGCATCTTGCGCGCCTCGGCGAGGTCGTGCGGCTTGCCGAGCAGCAGGTCGTCGATCGTCACCACGGTATCGGCGCCCAAGATCCAGCGCGGCGGGTTGTCGACGACGGCGCGTGGGTCGTTGCCGAGCGCAGCGGCGATGCGGCGGACGGTCGCGGTCGCCTTGTCGCGGCCGAGGCGCTTGACGTAGGCGACCGCGGTCTCGCCCGGCAGCGGCTCCTCGTCGATGGGCGCCGGCAGCACGCGCAGCTGCAGGCCCATGCGCTCGAGCAGCTCCTTGCGGCGCGGCGACGCTGAGGCCAAGGTCAGGACCGCCATGGCGTCAGCGACCCTGGCCGGGAAGCAGCTGGCCGGCGCCTTCCGTCGCCTCACCGCTGGCGCCCAGACCCTGCCGCTTGAAGGCGACGCCCTGGGCCTTGGCCGCCCGCGCCGCCTCGCGCGCCGCCTTCTTCACCGCCTTCCGCTCCAGCCGCTGGGCGCGACGGGCGGTCTGACGCAACGCCCAGGCCTGACGCCAACGGCGGACGGCTGGGTCCTCGCCGAGCAAGGCGCGGCCGATGGCGTTGCCGAAGGGCTGTAGCATCAGGCCGCCGAGGCAGAGCAGCATCGTCACCACGACGACGAAGAGCTCAGCGGGGGTCGTCTCGAGGAGGGCGCGCAGGTCGTTCATCGGGGCTCACTCGCGGCGGCGGTCGTGTCGGGCGCTGCGGAACTCGTCGGTAGGCCATCTGGCGTCGGGCGGGGGCTGTGGCCGAGTTGGCGCGACGCTCAGCGCGTTGGTCTCTGCGCGTTGGTCTCTGCGCGTTGGTCTCTGCGCGTTGGTCTCTGCGCGTTGAACGCTGCTGTTCAGCTAGAGGCTGTTGATCTTGGCGCCCATGCCCTCGACTTTCTTGAACAAAGACTCGCCCTTCTTGACGCTGCCCTCGACGCGCTTGCCCATGGCCTCCGCCGAGTTGTAGGTCCGCTCGGGTGTGCTGATCACCTTGTCGACCTTGTTGATGGCCTGCTCGGGCTTGGCCAACACCTCGTTCTGCTTGCGCTTAGCGGCTTCCATCTTCTCGTCGACTGTGTTGGGACCGACCGACTCGACCTGCGTGCTGCCATCCTCGCCCTGCTGGACCTTGCAGCCCCACAAGATCACGAGGTCGTGCTTGCCCTCATCGGTCGGATCGAAGCGCGTCCGCGGGTGGTCGAGCAGGTCGGCGATCAGCGGCACCTGCGCCTTGGCATGCGGCTTGAAGAGCACCTGCGGGTCCTGGCGCTTGTCCTTGCTGGCCACCACCTCGACGTCCTTGTGGCCGAGCTTCTCGAACATCTTCTGGATGTTGGCGATCGCCGGCTCGCCCGCCTCGCCCATGGTGTTGACCACCTTGATCTTCATGTGGCCGGTGATGCGCTTGAAGTCGCCGTCGTCGCGCAGGTTGGCGAAGTCGCCGTCAGAGCGCGCCCTGATGAGCCGCTCGGCGGACTGGTCGCTGCCGAGGTCGGCGAGGTTCTGCAGCCACTCGATGGCCTCGTCGCGCTTCTTCAAGAGGGCCTGGCTGCAGGCATAGTTGTAGATGGCGAACTCGCTGCGCGGGTCCTGGCCGATCGACTGCTTGAGCTTGGCGGCTCCCTGGTCGTAGCGCTTCTTGAGCAGCTCTTCGACGCCGGCCTTGGCGAGCGCTTCTGCGGACTTCTGGTCCGCCTTGGCGGCCTCCGGCGGGTTGTAGCGGGCGCGACCCACTGGCGTCGTGCCGTCGCCGCCGGCGATCTTGGCCTCACGCACCGGCACCCGCATGCCGAGGCGAAACAGGCCGTCGCGGGCGATCAAGCTGGCGCGGTCCGGGCCATTCTCGTAGATCCAGCGCAGGCCTCTCTGCAGCTCATCGCGGTCGGCGCCGCCCATTAGGTGCAGCCGGGCGTGGACGGCGAAGAGGTCGGCGCACTGCTCCAAGAGCTCCGGCGAGGCCTCCTCGGCCTTGCGCATCGAGTTGCGGCACTCGTGCTCCCGCTTCTTCCATGGCGTGTCGTCGGCAAAGGCGCGGTCGGGCGCCAGCGCCGCAGTCAGGACGAGGGCGGCGGCACAGCCAAAGGCCCGGCGCGCCCTGCTGTCGAGGCGGAGCGGGTGTCGCGGGCCACGAGCAGAGGTGCGCGTCCCGGTCGTTGGGGCCGCGGAATCCACCGGCTGTGGCCCGGCGTTGTCTTGGCTACGGCTCATGGGACTCCCACGTCGGCGGAGGGGCTGTGGCGACGCTGCGACGAGGCTGGCCGCCACGGCGCTGCGGGTTCATAGTAGGGCGCGCGGCCCCGTCGGGTCAACGCAGTCGGCGAGGCGAGACGGCGTGCTAGGCGGCAGAGGCTAGGGACTGAGGGCGCGTCGTTGCGCGGACGGTGGTGGATGCAGCGGGGCCCGGCAATCACAGATCGGTGGCGGGCGCACCTGATCGTCGGCGCCGTGGCGGTGGCGGCAGGCTATGGCGTCTGGTCCCTCGGCCACCGCGCCGGCGTCGCCAGCCGCCCTGGCGACACCGAAGGCGCCGATGCCACCCCCAGCGCGTCTGAGCTTGGCGACGGGGCCGCCGTTGAAGGCGCCGACGCCAGCGCCGTCGGTCTGCCGGCCGCGCCGAGCGCCCAGCAGGCTTTGGGCAACGCGGACGCCGACGAAGCCGGGCCGCCCGCCGCGCTCGGGCTGGCAGCGGCGCCGACAGGCAGCGGCGCAGCGCCGCTGGAAGCCGAAGGGCCTGCCGCGCCGCCGCTGCAGATCGACGTCGAGCCTGCCGCGCTGCGGGTGTGGCACAACACGTTGATGCGCTTTCAGGTCCTGCCGCGGCCAGGCGAGGCCGCGCGATGGCAGCGCTTTGTCTGGCATTTTGAGGACGGCAGCCAGCCCGTGGCCGGCGACTCGGTTCTGCACATGTTTGCCGAGAGCGTCACCGACCGCCACATCTCGCTGGAGGCGTTTGAGCGCAGCGGCGCCCGCATCGTCGTCAGCAAGCGCTTGCCGATCGAGCGGCTATCGGTGACGCCGGTCGACGGGCCGGCCCCTACCGAGCAGGCGCTGCCCAAGGCGCGAGCAGGCCGGCTGCTGCTCGTCGGCCAGGGCCAAGCGCCGCAGCTGGCGCCGCTCTTCGCCGCGGTCGCTGACGCCGGCGTCGTGGCGGTGGTCGCCGTCGGCGCCGCGGACTGGGCCGAGGTGGTGCGCGGCGCGGCCGAGC
>SXGT01811706.1_pt1 | contig 10254 bp, 4 predicted proteins | sample 3176221 | NCBI WGS metagenome assembly SXGT01 (sample SAMN11356862, study PRJNA531348) | freshwater metagenome | isolation source: freshwater sample F1-120 | place: China: Fuxian Lake, Yuxi | collected 2017-12-25
GGCCGCGACGATGATCAGTTCGCCCTGCTGCAGGCCCCCCATCAAGTCGTCGAGGTCCAAGAAGTCCGTGCCGAGCCCGGTGAGACGCGAGCCGCGCTCGCGCAGCTTGTCGATCTTCTCGAATGTCTGCTGCAGGATGTCGGTGATGCTCGAAGCCTCGCCCGACTTGTCCATGCGCGCGATGTCGAAGATCTGACGCTCGGCATCGTCGAGCAGGTCCTTCGCCGGCGCGTCGTTTTCGTAGCAACGCCGCGCGACGTCGAGGCAGGTCTCGAGCAGCCGACGCTGCACAGCCTTCTCGCGCACGATCTCGGCGTGGTAGACGATGCCTGCCGCCGAAACGACACTCTCCAGCAGGTCGAGCAACTGCTCGCGGCCACCGACCTCCTGCACCACGCCAAGGCGGTGCAGTTCTTCCTCAACGATGATCGGATCCGTCGCGTTGCGCGTGTTGAAGGTCGCAAGGATCGCCGCAAAGACGTGCTGATGCTTGGGGAGGTAGAAGTCCTCGGGCTTCAAGAAGCCGACATCGCACACGGCGTCGGCATGAAGCATCAAGGCGCCCAGCACCGAGCGCTCTGCTTCGAGGTTCTGCGGCACGCCGCGCCCCTCCAGTGTGGTTCCGAGGTCGACCATGATGCTGATCTGCTGCGCGTCTGGACGTCAGTTGGAAGCCCGAACGCGGCGCAAGGACTTACCGGCTACTTGGCGAGGAGCAAGGACCGAGGCTGTGGACAGAATGTGAGGAGGAGTGCAAAGAAGACCCAGGCAGCGCAAAGCCACTGTCAATCGAGCACACGGCCCTGCGTGCCGTCCGCCTGCAGACTCAACACGCCCTGCTCGGCAAGCTGTGCCAAGACGACACGAGCCTGCTCGTAATCGATGCGCAGTCGGCGCTGCAGCAGCACGACGCTGGCACGACCCGCCGATTCGCAAATCTCCCGCGCCTCGCGAAGGAGGGCCTCGTCGACCCCACCGCCGAACAAAGACATCTGCCGACGAGAATCGGTCGGCCGCGGGATGGAAACGACGGGCTCCGGTGCAGCAGCCTCATCCGCATCCCGGTTGTCTTCGGCCGCAGCAGCAGCCGGCTCCAGCGAAGCCGCTGGCGACACGGGTTCGGGGAGGGGAGCCAACTCCTGAGCTTCTTCGGCAGCATTCACGGGGTCTTCGCGCAGAGGCGCCAAGAACCCACGCGGCCGCTGGAAGGAAAGATCGGCGGCTTCGGCTGCGGCTTCTGCCTCGAACTCGTCTTCTGGATTGGGCCCACAAGCCGGGGAGGCTGCGTGGGCTTGCACGGCTTCGTCCGTCGACTCATCCGACGCTTCGGGAACGGGGTTCGCGGCAGGATCCGCATCGTTGGATGCAAGTTCGACGGCGTCCTGTAGCTGGTCAGGCACCAAGTCCTCTGAGTCGACCGACGCGACGTCGACGTCCACCGCGACAGTGAAGTCGATCGTGACGACCGACGCAGCTTCGATCCCAGGTTGCTCAGTTGCCTCTTTTTCGCAGGCTTCGACCTCGGCACCAGTCTCCGCGGGCGAAGCATCCGCTGCCGCATCCTGCGAGCCTCGCTCGCTCGCCGCCATCTCCTCCGCGACCGGTGCTTCCCACGCCGCGGTCGCCGCCGATGCGTCGCCGATCGCTGGCTCGGATGCACGGACCGTCTCGTCGGGGGATGCGTTTAGGTTCTCACCCTCGCCAACGAACTGGCCATCACGCTCCACAGATTCGGACCCTTCGTCCTCGTCGTCCGCCGATTGGTTGTCGCGCGTGGCGTGAACCAGCGGCGAATCAAACAAGGGTTGGAAACGCACTTCGTAGGTGGCGCCTGAATGCGTCTCCGCATCCGCGTTGATCGAGTCCACGGACTCAACCGCGACCTCAGTTGCTTCGTCTCCCTTGGCCTCGTTCGCAGCCGCGACGACCTCGTCGGCGGCCGAGGCTGCAACCTGGATCGATTCCATCGACTCGGTTCGGGACGCAACCTCGTCCTCCGCATCTTCGACCGGAGCCTTGGGGATCTCCTCGCCGAGGCCTTCGAACTGCAGATCCTCCGCGCCATCGAGCGACTCGGTTTCGCCGAATCCAGCGCCAGCAGACGCAGTCGCATCCGAGTCGCGCTGCAGGTTCTCCTCTTCGCGCAAGCGTCGCCGCTCGAAGTAGGAGAGGCGCACAGAGACCGCCTCCGCTTCGCGTGCCGGGGCCAGATCCGCTTGCGCCTCAACTGCTTCATCAACCGATGGCGCACTCTCGGCCCTCGCTTGCCCGGGCAAGGCGCGATCCAGCCGGTCGAAGTAGGCGTCGAGATCGACGTCCGCGTCAGCATCCGCAGCGACTTCTGCGGCCTCGGGCGGCAGCGTGCGCGCAAGCTGCTTGAACTCCTCCGGCACTCCAGGCTCGACGCCCGAATCCGAGGCGGCACCCACCGCGGCAGCCTGCAGTTCGGCGCGCGTGCGGTCGAGCACGCGACGCTCGAAGTAGCTCATCCAAAACGAGTCCGTCGCGAACAACAGCGCGAGGAAGGTGACCGGAGCCATCAGCAGATGACCCAAGAAGGAGCCCAGCAGACTCGTCAAGCCGGCACCGAGCCAAGCACCGAGAGCGCCCGTGTGCGGCGCCGATGCGTCGAGGTTGCCGAACACCGCGAGCGCGATCGTCAGTCCCAGCACTCGTAGCAGCTTTCGCACCGGTTGATCGACCGAGCCGACCACGAACCAGATCGAACTCCATGCGAAGACGAGGCCGAAGAACATGCACGCCGGCACCCAACCCAAGAACTCGTAGACGCCGATGACGACGCTCTGTGGCACCGTTCGAGGTGTGATCGAACTCGCGCGAAGGTGGTAGGACACCAATGCCGAGATGGCAAAAATCGAGATGGCGATCGGAACCAGCGGCCAAAGCCACGCACCGCCGCGCGACTTGCCGCCGGCGTACGAAACGCCGAGCGTGTTGACGGTCATCAGGCCCTCCCTGAGCCCATGGGGCTTCAGCGGCGTGGGACTCTACGCAACGCACACTGTGCGCTCAAGCTACTGTCGGGCGGGGTTTTCCGCCCCGAGCGCCTGCGACCCTGTCGGGGAGAACTCTCCACCGCCGGCTAGGATCCGTCCGCGTTCGCTGACTCCGGTGCATGCTCTCGATCACTCGGGTCCGCTGCGAGTGACGCCACGGCGTCGGCTCCATTCGACTCGTCGGAGTCCGATGTTTCCGCAGCCTCGAGTTCGGCCTGCAGAGCAGCCTCGCGCGCCCGATACTCCTCGTGCGTCATCAAGACTTCGCGCGACTTGGCCCCGTTGAATGCGCCAACGAGGCCATCTTCCTCCATCATCTCGAGCAGGCGTGTGCCTCTTGTGTAGCCAACTCCAAGCTTCCGCTGCAGCAGGGTCGCCGAGCCGCGCTGGTTTTCGAGTATCACCTCGACGGCCTTCACATACAGCTCATCGCGGTCGGCCGGGCTCTTCCGCGTCGCCGTCTCGGTTTGCAGCAGCTCGGGCAAATAGGTCGGCTTCTGGCCCTTCTCTTCGAGGAACCGGACCACTGCCTGCATCTCGTCGTCGCTGACGAAGGCACCCTGGGCGCGAGTCAGGCCGCCGCCGCCCGGGGGCATGTAGAGCATGTCGCCGTGGCCGAGCAGCTTCTCGGCGCCATTGGTGTCGAGAATGACCCGCGAGTCGATCTTGCGGTTCACCTTGAAGGCGATCTGGCACGGCAGATTGGCCTTGATGATGCCAGTGATGACTTCGCTGGACGGACGCTGCGTCGCGAGGATGACGTGCATGCCGACTGCGCGCGACTTCTGCGCGAGACGCTGGATCGACTCTTCGACCTCCGCCTGCGCGACGTTCATCAAGTCGGCAAACTCGTCGATGACGATGACGACATAGGGCAACTGCACGCGGTCGGGTTCAATCTGGCGATGGAAGCGCTTCTCCAGCTCCTGCTGGCCGAGCCGGTTGTAGCTCTTGATGTGGTTGACGCCCGCCTGGCTGAGCAAGGTGTAGCGGTTCTCCATCTCGTCGACCGCCCACTGCAGCACCGAGGGCGCCTTGCGCATGTTGCTGACCACGTCGCAGCACAGATGCGGGACCTTCTTGTAGGCCTGCAACTCAACCTGCTTGGGGTCGACGAGGATCAACTTCACCTGCGCCGGGGTCCGCGTCATGAGGATCGACAGCAGGATCGCATTGATGCAGACCGACTTGCCCGAACCCGTCGTTCCGGCGATCAACAAGTGCGGCATGCGCGCAAGGTCTTCGACGATGGGCGTGCCACTGACGTCCTTGCCGAGGTAGAGCGGGATCGCCAACTCGTCCGACCTCCCAAACTGATCGAGCAGATCGCGCATCAGCACCTTCTGGCGCTGCGGGTTGGGCACTTCGATGCCGATCGTGTCCTTGCCCGGAATCGGCGCGACGACGCGAACACTCAACGCCTTCAGGGCCGCGGCGAGGTCGTCGGCGTAGTCGATGACCTTCTTGACGCGAATGCCCTCCGCGAGCCGGAGCTCGTATTGCGTCACGGCAGGGCCGATCGATGCCACCACGACTTCGGCGCTGATGCCAAAGCTCTGGAGCTTCGAGATGATGGCGGTGCCGTTGCGATCCAAGTGCTCCTGCGTGACCGAGCCTTCGTTGGACTCGGATTCTCGGAACAGCTCCACCGGCGGATATGGATAGGCCTCGTCGTAGGGAAGGTCCGCTTGCTTCGGCTTTGGCTTGACGATCTTGGCTTTGGGCTTCACCGGCTTGGGCGGCACGACCACGACGGGTTGCGGCACGATGACGGCAGCCGGCTCTGATTCTGCCGCGCCGGCCGCCTCCACCTCGGTCCCCGACTTGGGTTGGTCCTTGCCCTTCTGGTTCGCGCCGCGTGGTCGCGCTGTCGGCCGTGAGTCCGCAGCGTCGTCGATCGCATCCGTGGCGACATCGTCGTCGTCATCGAAGTCCTCATCCAAAGGCGAAACCGCGCCGTTCCGCTTCTGCCCACCTGCCTTGGTCAGCCGTTCGCTGGGTTGGTCCTCGTCCTCGTCACCGTCGACCTGCGTCGCCTGGCGTTGGCCCACGGGCTTTTGCTGCCGCAAAGGGCGCCGTGCTGCTCCTGTCGCTGCGTCCGCGTCGGCCTCTGCGATCCGGACCTCGACCCCGCCAGCCAGCGCCGCACGGCCGCTGCGAATCCGCAGCAAGGCAGCGCGAGCAAGCGTGACGCCGCGCTGCAGTGCGTGCGAGAACATCCAGTCCGTGGCAACGACCAACGAGACGATCGCGCCGAACAACAGCAACAGCATGCGACCTGGGCCGCCGAAAACTTCGTAGAGCCGTGGCGACAGGTTGGACCCAAACGCGCCACCTGGCCCATGCGGCGTCATTGCGGACCATCCCGACGCGACGCCGCCGTGCGGGTCCGCGAGCAGCAACGCGACCATCGCCGTGAACATCCAGACGCCGATCGCCTTCAGCAGCGCGCGCTCGATGCGGCGGTGCAGGAACAGCGTGACTGCGCATCCCAGAAGGCCGAGGAACGGAAGGGCAGCGGCATAGCCGAGCACGTAGGTGAACCCGCTCGCGAGGTAGTAGCCAAATGTGCCGCCCAGGTTCCGGCCACCACCGATCGGGATCGGCTGGTCGAGTTCTGCAATATGGAAGGTGAGCAGGCTGAGCAGCGCGTAGAGCGCGAATCCAGACAGCACGAGCGCGAGCATCTCGCGGGCCCCGTCCGACATCTCCCGATTCGTTGCGGGCGCGCCTGCTACAGACTTCTGAGACTTCGACTTCGCCATGGCCATCCGTTTGGTTCGCCGTCCGCGCGCGAGCCCCCCGAGGTGCCGAAGCTCCACGGCGGGCGGATTCGCGCAAGGGAACGATGGGTGCAAGGACGGACTGCCTGCCCCGCTTGCCGCCAGGATCCCGTCTCCGCAGCGAGTCGGCATGGACACGGGCACCTGTGCGCCGCAAACCCGCCGAACTCGGATGGAGACCGGGCCCCCGGAAGAACCGGACCAGTATCAGAACCGCCCAACAGGTCGCGGATGCTAGCGGTCGGTACGCAGTTGTGGAGAAAAAAGGCTTGGCCTAGCGCGGGTGAGCCGTCGTAAATGCTCTTCGCCCAGATCCATGCGCTTGCCACGCCTCTCCGCATGAAACACCGTGCCCTTCTTTCCACAACTGTTTGCGGTGCCCTGTTCAGCGCCTGCTGGTCAGCTCAGGGCAGCAAGGAAGAAGTGGACGAGCGTGTCTACCCCATCCTGGAGGCCGCCTCAGAACAAGTCACCGGGGTGAACAAGGCCATCCCGATCGTCCGCCCGGTGGACACCTTGCGGCAGCGGTTGCTCGACTCCCCCACGGCGGTCCGGCTGTCGCTGGTCGAAGCCCTCGACGTCGCAGCCGAGAACAGCCGCGACTTCCAGCGTCAGAAGGAACAGCTGTATCTGGCGGCGCTCGACCTGACGCGGGCGATGCGGCAGTTCGACGTCGTCTACTCCGGCGACGCGTCGAGCGGCATCAACGGCGAGGGTCGCGAGACCGCCTCCGACGTGGACGTAGGCGCGGGACTTGGCGCCTCGACGCAGACCGAGTCCGGCGGCCGCATCGTCGCCGACTTCGCGACGACGTTTCTGCGGTCGGTGCTGAGTGGCGGCGACTTCGACGGCAGCTCGATCCTGAGCCTCTCGATCACCCAGCCGTTGATGCGAGGCTACGGCCGCCGCATCGCGCGCGAGCCATTGACGCAGGCCGAGCGCAACGTGATCTACCAGATGCGGGCGTTCGAGCGCTTCCGTGCGACGTTTGCGACGCAGGTAGTCAGTGACTACTACGGCGTGATCCAGCAGGCGCAGAATCTGAAAAACGTCGAAGCCAACTACGAGTCCGTCCGGCAATCGCGACTGCGCACCGAAGAAGAGTTCAATGCATCGCGGAAGACGATCAGCGACCTCGGCCGCGAGCGCCAGAGCGAGTTGTCGGCGAGCAACAACCGCGTTCGCGCGCAGAACCAACTCGAAACTTCGTTGGACCGCTTCAAGATCACGCTGGGATTGCCGGTCACCACGAAGGCCGACCTCGACGTCACGGAAATCGACCGTCTCGTCGAGCGCGGCGTGACGCAGTTCTCCGTGCAAGAACCTGCAGCCGTGTCGATCGCCCTCGATCGGCGCTACGACCACCGGACCGTGCTCGATCAAGTCGCCGACGCCGCCCGAAAGATCGCGGTCGCCGAGGACGCGCTGCGCATGGGGCTGGCGTTCACGTCCGCCGTCTCGGTGCCGTCCACGACCGGCCCGGGGCTCGAACCTGACTGGTCGAAAGTGGACTGGTCGGCAGGCTTCGACCTCGACCTCGCGCTCAATCGCTTCGACGAACGCAACTCCTACCGTTCGAGCCTCATCACGCTCGAAGTGAACATCCGCGCGCGTGAACAGAGCCAGGACAACATCGCGAGTCAGATCCGCGCGGCGCTTCGCAACATCCAGACTGCCTTCGATAGCTACGCGATCCAGGTCGAGGCTGAAAAGGTCGCCCGCCTGCGCGTCGAGAGCACGACGGAGCTGTATGCCGCAGGCCGGACCAACGCGCTCGACGTGCTCGACGCCAAGGATTCGCTGCTGGCATCGCAACTGAGTCTCACCCAGGCAATCGTTGACTACGCGATCGCCCGCATTCAACTCCTGCGCGACCTCGAAGGCCTGTGCCTCGAACCGCAGGGCCTCCGCTTCGACCCGGCGCTCGAAGTGCCGGTCATGGCAACCGCCGGAGAACGCCCATGAAAGCCCGCCATTACGCGCTGCTGCTCCCTTCTCTGCTGGTCCCCGGCTGCGGCGGCGACGACACAGAGGCGCAAGACCTCAGCCTGCTGAAAGTCGAAGCGCGCGATCTGCAGATCACGGTCAAGGAGAACGCGGAGCTGCAAGCGCAGCGCGAGACCGTCGTCCGCTCGGAGGTCGAAGGCCAGGCGACGATCATCTTCCTCATCGAAGAAGGCAAGGTCGTCCAGCAAGGCGAAAAGCTCGCTGAACTCGACGCGAGTGAACTCGTCGACAAGCGTGCCAATCAGGGCATCACCGTTGCGAAGGCCGAGGCCGGACTGGCGCAAGCGCAGAAGGCGCTCGAGATCCTGCACAAAGAACTGACGGCCAAGCGGCGGACGGCAGAGAGCAACCTTCGCATCGCGGAACTCGAGCTCGAGAAGTTCCTCGGTCGAGACTCATCGGCCAGCCCCGACGTCGCGCGCGGGCGGAACTCCGACATGGTCAAGAAGCTGAAGGAGCTCGTCGAGACTCCCGTCGAATCCGCGGCCAAGGACTCGGCAGCCGACACCCAGACCGCGTCGGTGGTCGCAAGCCGCATCGACCCACGGCGCTACGCGCCGCTCGTCGCCAAGATCGGCGACCTGCTCGTCGACGCCGACGGCAAGCCCGCCGTCGACCGCGACATGGGCGACCTCGCCAACAAGGTCCTTCAGCAGGTCGACAAGATCCGCCTTGCGATGGCAGACCTGAAGTTTCAGGAGGCCTACTTCGGCCACAGTCAGCGCCTTGCAGAGAAGCAGTTCATCACGCCGAACGAACTCGAGAAGGACAAGATCGAGTTCCAGCGCCGCCTGTCGCAGGTCGGCCTTGCCTGGAACGATCTCGACTTGCTGGTCAGCTACGAGCTGTTCAAGAACAAGGAGAAGCTCACGCAGGACGTCGACAACGCTCGCCTCGAACTAGCCCGCGTGCTCGCCACCAACGAGGCCGAGGTGACGAAAGCCGACAGCTCGCTGAAGAGCGCCGAAGCGGAATACAAGCTCGCGAAGGACCGCCTCGACAATCTGGAGCGGCAGATCAAGAACGCGGTCGTCTACGCCCCGACGCCGGGCCTCGTGATCTACGCGCGCCAAGAACGCGGCCGCATGGGCTCGGAAGCGATCCGCGAAGGCATCCAGGTTCGCGACCGCCAAGACCTCATCGTGCTGCCCGACACCTCGCGCATGCAAACGATCGTGAAGGTGCAGGAGGCGGTGGTCAGCCAAGTCCGCGTTGGCCAGGCCGCGCACCTCACCGTGGAGGCCTTCCCCGAACGGATCTTCCCCGGCCGCGTCGTGCGCGTCGCACAGCAAGCCGACAGCAGCAGCGGCTGGATGAACACGGATCGCAAGGTCTACGCGACCATCGTCGAGTTGGATGGCGACAACACCGACGGCCTACTGCGTTCGCGCATGGCAGGCGCAGTGACGATCCTCGTCGACCACCTGAAGGACGTGTTGGCTGTGCCCTTGCAGGCAGTGCGTCGTGACCGTTCGGCGAACTACGTGTGGAAGGAGTCCGAAAGCGGCCCAGTCGCAGTGCCGGTGGAGATCGGCGCGCACAACGCCGAACACGTCGTCATCACGAAGGGGATCGTCGCCGGCGACGTGATCCACCTGACGACTCCGCCCGAAGTGCAACCGCCTTCGTTGGAGCAACCGCCGGTGCCGATGCCGACGGTGCAGAAGAAGGACGAGGCGAAGCCGACGGAGCCGAAGGCCGCGGAGCCGCAGCAATCGTCGGCGGACGCGCCACAGCCGGATGGGCGTCGCGGCAGCCGCAACAACGGCCAAGGCGGCGGCGGCCAAAACAGCGGCATGGGCGGAATGGCGAATCTGACGGAAGAGCAACGCGCCCAGTTCACCGAGATGCGCCGGCTCGGCTCCGAGGTGCAGGCCTTCTTGAAGACCAAGTTCGCTGACCGCATCGAGGAGATCGACGACCGCCGCGCGATGAGCGAAATGCTTGACGAACCCGCAGTGCAGTCCGCGCTCAAGGAACTCGGTGAGACGTGGACCAAGTACGATGCGATGCGGCAGCAGATGCGCACGATGATGGGCGGCCGCGGCGAACGCGGCGGCGGCGCAGTGCCCGATGGAGGCCAAGGCGGCGGCAGGAATCGTTGAGCATGACGCAGCAGCCACTGAGCAACCCAATAGGCGCGTCGGCAGCGGACGCCCAGCGCATCATCGCTGAGTTTCGCGACGTGCATCGTCACTACGTGATGGGTGACAACGTCGTGAAGGCCCTCAATGGAGTCTCCGTCCAGGTCCGGGAGGGCGACTACCTGGCGATCATGGGCAGATCCGGCTCCGGCAAGAGCACGATGCTCAATCTGCTCGGCTGCCTCGACCGCCCGACCAGCGGCCAATACCTCGTCGGCGGGCGCGACGTATCTCAGCTCGACGACGACGCGCTTTCTGACGTCCGCGGCCGCGAACTCGGATTCATCTTCCAGTCGTTCAACC
>SXGT01675323.1_pt1 | contig 10253 bp, 7 predicted proteins | sample 3176221 | NCBI WGS metagenome assembly SXGT01 (sample SAMN11356862, study PRJNA531348) | freshwater metagenome | isolation source: freshwater sample F1-120 | place: China: Fuxian Lake, Yuxi | collected 2017-12-25
GCTGTCACGAAATCAGCGTAGGCAACCTTCCAGGCGCCTCCTCCACCCTTTCCGGCCACAATTCTGCCCCCCTTTACGAGTGTTGAGTTTCTTGAGTGAGAGATTCCCGCTTTCAAGCCGCCTCTTCAGCGATATGGGTTAGCTCTTGCTCGCTGGGACGACTATCGGTCCCAACAATACGTATCATTCGGCTAAGGACTTCACGCGGGTTCTCGCCACCGCTCATGGCGACCACGCCTGTACTGATGGCTCGCAAGAATGTGGACTCGACCTCGCCAAAATACTCGAGCCGAGCAGAGAGGGGCGATAGGAAACCGTAGGAAATCAAGATCCCCAGGAATGTCCCCACCAATGCGGCGCCGACCTTGTGCCCGATCTCACTTGCCGGGCCGTCAATGGCTCCCATGGTAATCACAATGCCCAACACCGCTGCGACGATGCCGAAGCCAGGCATGGCATCCGAGGTCTTATTCAAGACCGCGACGGCAGCATGATGTTCGCGCTCGATCACTTTGATTTCATCTTCCAATGCGGCGGTCAAGTTGGCACTCTCGGCATTGCCATCTAGGATCGAAAACAGAGCCTTCGTGAGGAAGTGCATTGCATGATGGTTGCCGCTAATTCGTGGGTATTTTTGAAAAAGCACGCTGGCTTGTGGGTTCCCAAGGTGGGCGTCAAGAGACAGCAGTCCGTCGCGGCGGATCGTCTTCGACAGCGCATTGAAGAGCCGAAGCAGTTCAATAATGGCAGGTTTGTTGTAGGGGCAGCCCTTAATGAACTGCGACAGGCCACGCAGCAGATCGATGAGGACTTTCTTTGGGGACATGATAATCAGCGCGCCGATCGACGCGCCGCCGATCGTGATGATTTCGGAGAGGTGGAGGAGCGCGGCCACTTTGCCCCCTGCCATCGTAAACCCCGCCAGAATGGCTCCAATTACGACGATGCACCCAATAATAACTGCCATTGGCAACCTCTATCCCGCCGGCCCCATCTTTAATCGCACAATGCTTATCGAACCAATCGGTGGTTACTTGCTCAAACAGTTTTCATTGCAGCCGCGTTGGCGCGCCGGAGATTCGGTTTGTGACGATGATTTCACTGGGACATGTGAATTGGTGTCTAATAACGACGGAGGTTAGGAGCCGGGTCGAAGATGCGTTGGACGCGCATTCCCTTGGGCACGCACATTCAGGCAAACATTTTGGCGACGATGCGTTGGTTCGCATTGTGGGTAAAGAGCTCAAACGAAATGAGAACCTGGATATCGTTTAAAAGGTCCTGCCATAACTTTCGGGCGTCGCCCGGTCGGCCGGACAACTGAATCGTAATTCCGTCGCCGCCGACCTCAACAGAATACTCTGAAATCTATCGTCGACACTCTCGCGTGCTCTCCGCAATTCTGGCAAAGCCAACGAATCTTACCAGACGGCATCCATAACCCCCTGCCGAATCTCTTCCAAGTGGAATGGCTTCTGGAGGAAGCCGACCGCACCCAGGCCGACTATCTCGTCAGCGCGGGCACACAGCTCGGCGACTTCGATTCTTACGGCGTGAAGGTTTGCAAGAAGTACAAGACATTCCTGGCGACGTACAAGGGGGTCGGCGGGGTGAACCGCAACCCACGGTTGGGATATTGCTTCTGGACGAAACCCATCAACAGTGCCCAGTTCCATACCCCACGAAGGCTGGAGATTTCCTTGTGGAGAGTCGCCGGGCTCAGCTTCTTGCCGCAGTGACCATTCGCCTTGCCGCCTGGTTGGCGCTGGGTCCGCGATCCTTCCGGAGCCCGCCGGGAATACGTCCCGCTTCTCGAAAATCCCTGGCCAGATTGGCCCGGACTACGGCAAGCGAAATTGCAGGAGAAACTTGATGCATCTACAGCCGCACGGAATATCGCGTGCCCGACGAGCCGCAGTCCTCGAATTCCTCGAATGTCGAAACGCCACCACCGAGCAAATCGCGCGACGATTCTTTCCCTGCGAAACGCCTGAAACGGCGCGGAAGAAAGCCAGCCGATGGCTCTGCAAGCAGCGACAACGACGCCGCGTCCACCTGAGAGGCATCGTGTGCCTCAACCGCACCGGTCGGTCGGAACTCGTTTACGGCCAGCGTTGCAATGACGAACAACGGAGCACGAAGTGTGGATTACCGAAGCCGAGTTGCTGCTCGACGGCCGATGCAAGCGCAGCGTACCGGTTGGCAAGACGTTCGCCGACGCGCTGCTCGTGCGCGACCGCACGCGGTTCTTCATCGAGGTCGATAACCAGACGATGACCGCGAAGCAAATGCAAAGGAAGTGGGAGTTGTACGGCCGCGAGATCGACGGATTCATTCTTGTGATTTGCCACACGAAAGAACGGATGCGCCGCCTGATGCGCGGCGCTGAGGCGGTGAAAAATGTCGCCCTGTTCACTCGCTTTCGTTGGCTGCGGTCAACGAGGATCCATGAGCCCTGGATCGACTGGTACGGCAAGAGGGTCCGAATCTGAATGTATGTATCTGTAGCGAAACCTCGGACAAACCCTGTCGCGGAACCCGGTCGTTTCGCGACAACCGGATGCGGTACCCCAACTGACCCGTCCGCTATCGTCTTTCAGATCTTCCGATCTTCAAGACTCCAGCGGACAGCTCCGGCCCCCGACCCCGACCGCCGGCCGGCATGAACCGATGATCCACGATCAACAATCTCGGGAGCCAGACGGACCTCACTCCCCTACTCGCAGGACGCGCATCGTTTCCATTCTGTTTGGCAATCATTTCTGAACGCTTGCGAGCCTTTGCCGCTTCCAGTTCGGACAGGACATTCTCCAACGTCTTTTCACCCGGAGGAGTGGCCGCGCTGTCCGCTAGAATCGTATCCATTTCAACCTTGATCTCCCGTATTTCGCGCAGTTTTGTCCCGACTTCTCTGCCGATCTTTTCGATGTCGGGCAGGATTGCATCGGACGGGAATTCCGTCCTATTCGCTTCCAAGATTGCTCGCTTGACTGGTCCAGTAAGCGTGTCGAGTTGTGTGCGCAGTTGCTTCACTCGTGCTTCCGAGACGCGGTCTTTCTCGATCACGCCGGCGAATTGCTTCACGCGCGCGGAATTGACCGCGATTTTCTTGCCGTCGGCACTTTTCATCAACCCAGGGATTCGGGTTGGCGCGCTGACACGTCGCGTCCAGAAGTGGCACGTCCGGTTTCTCTGAATTGTGCCAAACCAAGCGGTCGGCCGTGATGGTGACCTTGGACCCGGTGCCTTTGTCGGCCGTGATGTTTTTGTTGTTTTGGTGGGCCGCCAGGACGTACCAGTTGCCCTGAGCCTCCTTCGTGAAGGCAGGCGAACCGGCGCAAACATTGGCGCGGCTAAGCGCCAACAAAGTAAGGGCGGCAAAAGAGAAGCACCGGAGATTCATCGTCAGATCCTTCAAGTCAACTGAGCCGAGATCCGCTGACGGACGCTGGCTCCGTAACTTCCCGACAGTTCTACATCATACGAAGGGCTTGGTCATAGGACGATTGCGTTCCTTGAGGAGCCGACCGACGCTTTTGCCGCCGCCCCTGAAATTCGCCGGATTCAACAACCGCAACGTTTGCGGAGGCGGCGTCTGGACATGTCTCATTTTTCGGACGCCTTTTGCGATGTTTGCTTGAACGCCTTCCGCACTAGGTCCACAAGCTGAGCGGGACGGAACGGCTTCTGAATGATCCCTGCCAGGTTTTGATCGGCGAACCGTTCGGCCAAGTCCTCTGGGCTGTAGCCGCTCATTATCACGACCGGCACTGTGGGGTCGATGGCCCGTAGTTCGGCTAACGCCTCGACGCCGCTCAGACGGGGCATCGTCAGGTCGAGCAGCACACAGCCAATTTCTTTTCGCCGTTCGGCGAACACATCGACTGCCTCCCGGCCATCACGAACCGGCACGACTTGCAAACCGGCCCCTGCCAGGATTTGCTCCAGGAGAGTTCTGATAGCCGCTTCGTCTTCCGCTAGCAGCACCATCCCTCGGATCGGCTCGGCTTGAATGTTCTCGGGACGGCTGGTTACAGCTTTTTGCGATGAACGAGGAAAGAACACCTCGAACGTCGTCCCCTGGCCCAACACGCTGCGCACCTTGAGTGTCCCCCGGTGTCCCCGCACGATGCCCAGCAACGCTGCTAGACCTAGCCCTCGGCCTGTGAACTTGGTGGTGAAGAACGGATCGAAGATGCGGGACAGTGTGTCCTCTGACATGCCACAACCGGTATCGGACACTTGCAAAACGACATACTCCCCGGCGGCGGGCGACTCTGGCACAAAGCGGGACGCCAGATCGGCGGAGGTGGCAGTGACGACCCTTGTCCCGACCTCGACCACGCCTTGGTTTTCGCCCAGCGACTCCGATGCGTTGGTGAGCAGGTTCAGCACGACTTGCTGGACCTGGGACGGGTCGGCCTCGATGGCGGGAAGATCGCCTCGCAGGGCGTACCGCAGTTCGGCCTTCATCGACATGCTCGCCGACACCAACCCCGCCATCTCCCGCACGACAACTGACAGGTCCAGCGGCTTAAGGACGAACCGCCCTTTTCCCGCGTAGGCGAGCATCTGGCCGGTCAACTGTGCGGCGGCGCTTGCAGCCGTCGCAATCGACTCGATCATCTGCACGGCCTCCAGGTCGCGGCCGACTCGCTGTTTCAGCAACTCGGCGTATCCAAGGACGGGCGTGAGCAGATTGTTGAAGTCGTGGGCGATGCCCCCGGCCAGTAACCCAAGCGACTCCAACCTCTGCGCCTGTCGGAGGGCTGCTTCCGCGCGCCGCTGTTCCGTCACATCACGGAATGCCAGGACCGCACCAGTTGGTCTCTCTTGACCGTCCCCGGTCAACGGCGCGGCGCTGTCCTCGACCATAACATCTCGCCCGTCCCTGGTCACGAGCAGGCAATTTGGCTCCAGGCGGTGAACCGAGTTGTCTCGAAGCGCCGAGTGAACCGGGTTGGTAATCGAGGCCCGGTCCTTCCCGGCCACAAGCGGGAAGACAGCTTCGAGCGGCTGTCCGGCAGCGTCTGCCTGGTTCCAGCCCGTGATGCGTTCGGCGACCGGGTTGAGAAGGGTGACTCGCCCCTGCGAGTCGATGGCGATGATGCCGTCCCCGACGCTGTTGAGCGTGGTGCGGTAACGCCGCTCACTTGCCAGGAGTTTACGCTCGGCCCCGTGTTTGTAGAGGGCCGTTTCAATGACGACGTGGAGCTCCCGGTCCTCGTAGGGCTTGAGGATGTAGCCGAATGGCTCGGTCACCTTGGCCCGGTCCAGGATGTCACGGTTCGAGTAGGCGGTGAGGTAGACGACCGGGATGCGGAACCGCTCACGTATGGCCGCCGCCGCCTGTACCCCGTCCATCGCCCCTTCCAGGCGAATGTCCATGAGTACCAGGTCGGGGCGCAGTTCACCGGCCTTCGCGACCGCCGCCTCGCCGGAGGAAGCGTCGCCGACGACCTCGTAGCCCAGCGCCCCCAACTGCTTACGCATGCTCATCGCCACGATCCGCTCGTCCTCTACAACCAGGATACGGGCGGGACGCACCGGAGCTTCGGAAGTACCTGCTGAAACCTGAGAAGTTGCCATGTAGCTTTTCCAATCATTCGTTTGGTTACACGATGTCTGCCACATGGAAGACTTGATTGCGACCGTGTGCCTTGCAGTGGTAGAGAGCCGCATCCGCGTCACCGAAAAGCGATTCGGGTTCCTTGGTGTCCGGTTGCAGAGTGGATACGCCGATACTGACCGTGATCGGCCTTTCTTGCCACGGGCCTTCAGCAACGACACGGCGCATCCGCTCGGCGGCCACCATTGCCCCTGCCCGGTCCGTGTTTGTCAATGTGACGGTGAACTCCTCGCCCCCGTATCGGGCGACGCAGGCATTACCACTTTCGGTCGGGAGGATAGCGGTATCCTCGTCGCCAAGCCGGGTCAGGAAATCGGTGGAGCGTGCGGAGTTCTCAAGGATGCGCGCCAAACGTTTCAGAACGGCGTCGCCGGCCAGATGCCCAAAGGTGTCGTTGAAGCTCTTGAAATGGTCCACGTCCAGGATCAGCAAGGACAGCGGAATCGAGTAACGTTTCGCACGCCTGAACTCCTCGGTAAATCGCTCTCGAAACGCACGGCGGTTCTTCAGGCCGGTCAGTTCGTCCGTGGTCGCCTGTGCCTGGAGTCGGGCATTTGCCTCTTTCAGTTGCCGTTCCATCCGGTGCTTGAACAGGGCCATTTCCACAGCGACGTGAAGTTCTCGGTCCTCGTAGGGCTTGAGGATGTAGCCGAACGGCTCGGTCAACTTGGCGCGGTCGAGGATGTCCCGGTTCGAGTATGCCGTCAGGTACACGACTGGGATGTGGAATCGCTCTCGGATCAGTGCTGCCGCCTGTACCCCATCCATCGGCCCTTCCAGCTGGATGTCCATGAGTGCCAGATCGGGGCGCAGTTCATCGGCCTTCGCGAGCGCGGCTTCTCCGGATGAGGCCTTGCCGACGACCTCGTAGCCCAGCGAATGCAATTGGTGGTGCAGGCTCATCGCCACGATCCGCTCGTCCTCCACGACCAGGATGCGAGCGCGGGGAACTGTTGCGGGCTCGCTGACGGGGAACAAGGCGGGTTTTGTCATGGCTTCATTCCAGCCTCGGTCGATCCGTCGACAGTGGGAATGACACCCGTACCGCCGTCCCGGCTTGCCGACGCATTTCCAATCTGCCGTGAAGCTGGTCCACGAGCGCCACGATCAACTGCATCCCAAACGACTCGGCGGTTTCCGGGGCCACGCTCAGGGGCAGTCCCACCCCGTCGTCGCTCACGCAAATGAAAGCTTCGGACTCGGAAACGGGGGCGAGTTCGACAAGGATGCGTCCTCGGTCTCGCCCCTGGAAGGCGTGTTTCAGGCAGTTGGAAACCAACTCGTTGACGAGAAGGCCGCACGGCACGGCGGCATCGATGGGCAGCCGAACTTCGTGAACGTCCACTTCGAGGCAGATGCGGTCGATACTTACATGATAGGAGCGGAACAGGTAGTTCGCCAGGCTCTCGATGTAGTCCTTGAAGTCCACCCGCTCGAAGTCCTGGGAGCGGTAGAGACGCTCGTGGACCAGCGCCATCGACCGGACCCGGTGCTGACTCTCCCGGAACAACTCCACGCTCGCCGGATCGGACGTGTGTTGTGATTGCAGGTGAAGCAGACTGGAGATCACTTGCAGGTTGTTCTTGACCCGGTGGTGAACCTCCATCAAGAGAATCTCCCGCTCTACGAGCGCCGCCTGGATCGCAATTTCTGCCTGCTTCCGTTCGGTGATGTCCACGTCCACGCCGAGCATCCGAACCGGGCGACCGTGCGGGTCATAAAACGCCTGCCCTTTGGTCGCCGTCCACCGCACGGAGCCGTCCGAGCGGATCATGCGAAACTCGACCCGGTACGGCTTGCGATGTTGCAGAGCCTCATTTAGTGCGGCTGCGATTTGCTGACGATCATCGGGGTGGACCAGGGCCTGGAAGGCGTCGAACGTCCCACCAAAAGTGCCAGGGGTCAGGCCGAGATAGGATTCGAGGTTGTCGGACCAGACCACCTTTCCGGCGGCGATGTCCCAATCCCAGGTACTCACCTGTGCCGCCTCCATCGCCAGCCGCATGCGCTCTTCGCTGAGACGCAGTTGCTCCTCCGCAAGGATTCGCTCGGTCACGTCCCGGCCCACCGACTGAATCTCTGTCAATTTCCCGCTGGCGTCGAAGAACCCCCGGTTGACGAACTCCATCCACCGCACCCGGTTTTCGGTGTTGAAAACCCGGTTCTCGACCCGGACCACCGGATGTTCCGGCGACAGCTTGGCGAGATGCGCCTCGATGGCAGGTATGTCGTCCGGGTGGGCCACTGGAACCCAGCGCTGGCCGATGATTTCGTCCGCCGTTTTCCCAAACGTCCGGCAGTACACTTCGTTGACGAATAGAAACGTGCCGTCCGCTCGAAGTCGGCTCACCACCTCGGTCTGATCCTCGACCACGGCCCGGTATCGTTCTTCGCTCTCCCGCAATCTGGTTTCCGCCGTGCGGCGATCTGCGGCTTCTCGGAGCAGGTTGCTGTTGAGATCCGTCAGTTGGGCCGTCCGCTCCCGGACCTTTAGTTCGAGTTCGTCGTGGGCCTGCCGAATGGCCTCCTGGGCTTGTTTTACCTCGGTGATCGACGTGTGGGCGACGGCAGCGCCAAGGCGACTTTCTGACAAAGGCGTGGCGTGCAGGAGGAACCACCGCTTCTCCGTGGCCGAGTGACACGGGTACTCGGCGCTGAATTCCCGAAGCGACCCGTCCAGCACACGTTTCAGCCCGTCCATGATACGTTCGACCTGTTCGCCGTCCCGGCCTATCGCATCCCGACAGACGTTGAGATAGTTGACGCCGACACAAGACCGGGCAACACCGTCCCGGGTGTTTGCAAGGGCGAATCTCTCCCAGGCGGCATTGACCGACACGATGTTACCGTGGCCGTCCAGTACGGCGATGTGGGCCGAGATCGCATTCAGAATCGACCGCGCCAGTTCCTCGCTCGCCCGCAACGCCGCCTCGGCTTCCGTGCGCTCGGTGATGTCGATGATCGTCGCCAGGACGAAATTGCCCTCGGCGGTGGTGATCGGCTGGAGGCCGATCTCCACAGGAAACACGCTGCCGTCCTTACGCCGCCCGTACAGTTCGCCCCCACGCCCCATCCGCCTGGGGTGCGGGGCTGCAGAAAACGCCGCCCGGTCGATGACGTGTAGCTCTCGGAAGCTGTCCGGGACAAGTACCTCGACAGGTTGTCCGATTAACTCGCAGGGATGGTAACCAAAACTCTCCCCTACCTGGGCGTTGGCGAGGCAGATCGTCCCGTTCTGAGTGACCATGACAATGGCCGTCGGCGCAGCCTCGACGACGTGGCGGAATTGTTCCTCCGACTGCCTGCGCTCCGTCAGGTCACGCGTGATCTTGGAAAAGCCCCTGAGCGCCCCCGACTCGTCCCGCAGGGCGGTCGTAACGACGCTGGCCCAAAAGCGGGAGCCGTCCTTGCGGACTCGCCAGCCTTCAACTTCCGAACGGCCCTCAGTCTCCGCAGTTCGGAGGTCCCGATCCGGCTGACCCGCCCGGACATCTTCCGCAGGATAGAACAGGGAGCAGTGCTGGCCGATGACCTCTTCAGCCCGGTAACCCTCGATGCGCTCCGCCCGCGGATTCCAGGTGGCGACATGACCTCGTGGGTCGAGAACGAAGATGGCGTAGTCGGTGACGTTCTCGACCAGCAGGCGGAAAAGCTCGGCGTCAGATTCTTTCCAGGTTGGTTGTTCCCGCTTCGGCATCGACAGCGCCCTAGGCAAACGTCAGGGGTCCGACTCCAGTGGAGTCCTACGCATCGAGAGTTCAACGACAGTCATTCTACTGGACATGCCGGATCAGAAGTAATGTCAGCAATCGTAGCCATCTTGACGTTCTGGCCGATGACTTCCAGGCCTGCATAGCCAAGGATGCATTCGGCGCAGATTACTTATCAGCTGCCCAAACCTTGAGAATGCTTTTGCTGCCGGCGACGATGCGGGTGCCGTCGGGGCTGAAGGCGACCGACATGACGAGATCGGCATGTCCGCGAAGGGTAGCCAGCTCCTTGCCAGAATGGGCATCCCACGTAATGACGGTGCGGTCTTCGCTTGCGGATGCGAGGCGTTTGCTGTCTGGGCTGAAGGCGATAGCGGTCACGTCGTCGTTGTGGCCGCGTAGGGTCAACAGGTTCTTGCCAGTATCGGCATCCCAAATGCGAATGGTATCGTCCATGCTGCCGGACGCGATGCGTTTGCCGTCGGGGCTGAAGGCAACGGAAGTGACCGTCGCTTCGTGATCGGTGAAGGTCGTCAATTCTTTGCCGGTGTCGGCATCCCAGAGCTTCACGTTGTTCTCGCCGTCGCCGGAGACGATGTGTTTTCCGTCGGGGCTAAAGGCGACGGAAGTGATGTCGTATTCGTTGTCGGGATCGATGGTGAGGATTTCTTTTCCGGCGTGAGAGTCCCAGATCTTCATCGTGTCGTCGGCGCTGCCGGAGACGATGCGTTTCCCGTCGAGGCGGAAGGCGACGGAAGTGATGCTCTCCTTGTGGCCGCGCAGGGTGAGGAGTTCCTTGCCGCCTGGGAGTTCCCAGATCTTGATCGTCTTGTTCCAATGGCCTGATGCCAGGTAATTGCCGTCGCGGCTGACCGCGAGCGCCGTCACGCCCTTGCCATCGGCACGTAAAGTCA
>SXGT01863630.1_pt1 | contig 10253 bp, 8 predicted proteins | sample 3176221 | NCBI WGS metagenome assembly SXGT01 (sample SAMN11356862, study PRJNA531348) | freshwater metagenome | isolation source: freshwater sample F1-120 | place: China: Fuxian Lake, Yuxi | collected 2017-12-25
CTTGTCACTCGTGACGGAGACCGAACGCTCTGGCAAAACAACCGGCTTCGGCGTGAATGTCGCCGGGGTCTCCCGCCGCGCGTTCGGAAGAGGTGACCGGTCCTTGGCGATGCCCGCCAACGCTTGACCTAATGACTCGATCGACTCGAAACGATCGTCAGGATTGTCTTCCAAAGCGCGCAACAACGGCGCACGCAACAGTTCGGGAATCTGTCCTTCGCGGATCACGCGCGGCGGCTTGCCGGTAAGCATCTCATAGAATGTGGCCGCCAGCGACCATTGGTCGCTGCGCGACGTCGCGCGCTCGCCGCGACGCTGTTCGGGGGACATGTAGTCCAACGTGCCGAGCACGGCTCCCGTTTGCGTGTGACCGCTGGTGGACTCCATGCACGCCAGGCCGAAGTCACACAGTTTGGCCAACAGCGTCCCATCGCGTTTGGGGTGCAGCAAGACGTTAGCTGGTTTCAGATCACGGTGCAGAATCGATCCGGCCGAATGCTGATGCGCGGCCTGAAGAGCGTCACACAACTCGACCATCATTCCCAACGCGAGACTCATTTTCAGCGGGCCGTGCGCTCGAAGTCGGGAGGCCAGGTCGCCCCCTTCGATGAACTCCATCGTGAGGTACGGGACCGAATCGTTAAAGTCGTGCAACACCACGATATGCGGATGGTTGAGCGCCGCGACCGCCTGCGCTTCGAGGAAAAAGCGTTCCACGGCTGGCTTGTTGCCAGCAAACTCTGGGCGAATGCACTTCAGCGCGACCAACCGCTTGAGCCTCTTGTCGCGGACTTTGAAGACCTGTCCCATGCCGCCGGGTGGCAAGGCTTCGACGATTTCATATCGGTCGAGAACGCACTGTGGCGGCCACTGACAATCGTTCGCAATCGGGGTGGGTTGCGCGGGTGTGTCATCCACCAGTCGCGCGCGTGTTGGCAGACCGGGCTGAGATTCCTCGGTATATTCCGGCACCGGCGCGGACGGCCGCGCGCGGGTCGGCTGTCCAATGTCAGCCGCATCAGACCAGTCGGGATTGGGCGGCATGGTGAAGTCTCTGGGAGGTGAACGACCAAATCATTCTGGGATGAAGACGATCCGTTTTTCCAGTCAGTCCGCCAGAGAAATCGCCACCACAAGGTCGAATGGCGGCGATCTCCCCCAGTCTGGGCGACTATTTCGGTGACCTCTCCAACTCGCGCATCGCGGCGGAAAAGTTCGCCTCGAAGTTCGCATCGGACTTGGCCGCCGTCGCGGGAGTGTCAGACAGACTCATGCCGGCGGCCAACTCTTCGAGGACTCGGTCGTCGAAGGAATCGGTTCCGGTGATCCGTGAACCGGCTTCATCCATCATCAGTCTGAGCTGGTCCTCCTGTTGCTCGGATTTGGCCAGCGCACGCTCCATGTCGAGCTGCATGTTTTGGATGTCCTGCGGCGTCGCGCCGCGCAAGATGGAGCCGGTCAGCGCGTGCATGCCCTTCAGGAATTCGGTCGTCGCTTCGACCTCGCCCCGGCGCATCGCCACTGCCTCGAGTTTCACGAGATACCGCTCCCAACGATTGATCGTATCGCGCGCTCGCAGGTAGCCGCCGGCCAGTTGGCGGAACTGTTCGTTGTCTCCCAGGCGATACGACTGCCGCGACAACTGCCAGTATTGATCCGCCGTCTGACCCAGCAGCTGCACAAAGCGCTGAATCCGATGCCGGCTTTGCCGGAACCGCAGTTTGGATTCCAGCTCTTTGTCCTGATTCGTTCTGAATATGCCAAAAAAGGTCATGATGGGTGTTCCTTTCGAGTCGTGCGAAGTCCGGCAAGCCACCCCGACAAGTGGGGTGGGGTGATTTTCAATTGCGGCTATCCGTTCCAGTTCTCAAAACGTTGGATGTCCTCAGCGGACGTTCCCGGGTGAACCTTGCCGAGTGCGAGATTCAAATCGTCCGTCGTGATGGGTCTCATGCGGACGCGGTAGCGAGCGATTTCTTCGCGGCCCCGCAGCGCGATGTCGTGTAGATCGGGGTTCTCCGAGCGCAGCATGTGCTCGATCAGCAGCTTGCTCAGCGCGGAGAGTTCACGACCGCTGAATCCCTCCGTGCGTGTGGCGATTTCGTCGCAACTTACCGCCAGCGGAAAGCCCTGCCGCGTGATCAGCAATTCCAGAATCTGCCGTCGCGCGGCGGCGTCCGGCAGCGGGATGTAGATGCGGCGTTCAAACCGGCTGAGGATCGCGTCATCCAGATCCCACGGCTTGTTGGTGGCGGCGATCGTCAGGACGTAGCGATCGTCGTGCTTGTCGTTCAGGCCATCCAACTCCATCAAGAAACTGACGAGCAACCGGCGTTCGGTGCCTGAGTCGGCGGCGTCGCGATCACCCAGCAAGGACTCCACGTCGTCGAGAAACACGACACTGGGAGCCTGTCGCCGCGCCTCGTCGTACAACGCTGTCACGAGCTTCGAGGACTCGCCGAAATACTTCGACATCAGGTCGCTGACCTTGGCACTGAAAAACGTGGCGTCCAAGCCGTTGCTCGCCGCGCCCGCCAGCAACGTCTTGCCACAACCGGGAGGTCCGTAAAACAGGATGTTGCGAACGGGAGGAAACGTGACTCCCGCCGGTGGCGTCGCCAATCCCAACACATACGCGGTTTGAATCGCTCGCTTCGTTTCCTCTAGCCCGGCGATGTCGTCGAACCGCACCAAGGACTTGTGAATGAGACTTGCGACCGCCTGTTGATATTCGTTCGGCTCCTCCGCGCATTTCTCCGCGGAGTGAACCGATCTCGGTTCTGCTTGGGAATTCGCGCGTCCGGCCTTCGTCGGAAGGACGGGCCCGTTGGCTGACATCTTGCGCAGCCGCGCCGCGTGGTCTTGGAAGTCGCGAGCACTCGCCAGCCGATGCTGTTTCTCCTGCTCGCTGCCGCTGTGCTTCGCGAATTCCAGGGCATGATTGGCGGCCTGTTCCCAAGCATCCGCCGCCGCTTTCCAGTTTTGTACGGCCTGCATTCGACGAGCGCGATCCATCGCGCCATCGACCAGACTCCTCAAACTACGACTCAGATCAACTTTCGACATGTCATCCTCCGCGATGTGGTTTGTGTGACTTTTCTGCCACCGGGCTGGTCCCGGTGGCAGATCCGCTGTGCTAGTTGGGGACAGCCACGGCGACCGGCTGACGAGGCAGCAGGTCGTCCACTTCCCGGATGCCGTCTTTGAACGACGATTCCGTCCTGGCCTGACGTGCCTTTTGCATATCTTCGAGAATCTTCTGCGTACCGGCGTCTTCGCCGGTCACCGAGTACCCGTTGTTGGCGTCGTCCATCGAGTTCAGAATTTTCGTGAGTTTTTCTATCTGGAACTGACCTTCGATGGTCGCATGCTCGACGTAGGTTTGCAGTTCTTCGAGGTCCATCTGGTTGATCAGACCTTCCATACCCGGGTCTTCCGACGAATCCAGCTGACCCTTGAGCTCAACCAGTCCGGTCAGGACTCGCAGATTGCGGTTGATCAACAAGAGCTGCTTGTCTTGCCCCTGAATGATGCTCTCGAGCTCGTTGACCTTGCGAGCGATCTGGCGCTGCTGCCGGATGGACACGGGCTCGACCACCCCTTTATTGAAGTAGTTGGACTTCTGCTGTTCCAACTCTTCGATCTCACGCATCAGGCGAGTTTCGGTCTGCTCGATCCGAATCCGCTCGCGGCGAAGTTCTTCGAAAGAAACGTCGCGCAGCGTCTTACGAATCGGCTGAGATTGGTGAAACATTCCAAAGAAATTGCGAAACATCTTGTTCATGGCGATGACTCCAACGGGCAGGAGAACGACTGGCCTCTAACCGGGGCTGTTCGGGTCACGCATCGGGACCATCCGACGGCGACGCTGTGAGTAAGCCAAACTCCCCCGCGCCCTTGCCGCCGATCCGCAGAAATTTCACGCCATCGGGCTTGCCCCGGTGGCTCGCCGGATTCTGCACTACTTCGCCCGCACGAGGAAGGCGCTGCGATTCGCTAGCAAGCCAGACCGCGAGTTTTCATTATCCCCAGTAAGCCTCCATCCCCGCCACCGGGCTTGCCCCGGTGGCTCGCCGGATTCCGCACCACTTCATCCCCGTGAAATTCCAAGGAGCCATGTCGTGTTAAGCCTCACGTTTCGTAATCTGTGTCTCGGCGGGTTGATCCTGGTTCTGTTCGGCTACTTCGGCAGCGGCGGTCTCGATCGCATCTTGCCGAGCGAAGACAACACGCTGCGCGACCAGTTGGCCGAGCGTTGGGCGCAGAAGGTCTCCGTGGAATTGCCGCACTTGGATGAAGTGCGTCCCCGCCTGGCCGTGACGCGCGTCGTCCGAGACTCGGAAGGCATCCTGACCAAGCAGCTTCGCAAATGGATCGGCCGGCAGAATGTTCGGCTCGTGCTCAACGATAGGTGGGCCGACCCGCTCTACCGCACCGGCTTGCTGACCGAGCCCATTTCGTTGGACGAAGCGGCCTTGAACATCACCGAGTCACAAGCTGACTATGTCGTGATCGCTCAAGTCGATGAGTGGGTCACGTTCCCGTCCTACGAGGCGCGGCTGATCGGACAAATCCGAATCCTGCGGATGACGGATCGCCGAGAGATCTTCGTCAAGCACCTCGCCTTTCCGGAACAACCAGAACCCGCCGAAGATCGCACCATCGTTGCCGAACGCTCTGCAAGCGCTCCATCGAAACCGGTTCGAGATTCCGAATTGCCATTGCGATTATCGTTACCCAACGCTCAAGTTCAGGCATCGCTGGCCCCGACGTCATCCAACATGGGACCGCTGTGGGGCGCGGCGGCCTGGTTGCTCACCGTGCTCCTGGCTCCGTTGGGTTTCAGTCGCCAAATCGCTCGCATACTGCGCCACCAATCTAACCGAGCCAACGCGCTTTTATTGATCCAATGGTTCGCTGGAGTTCTGCTGAGCGGCTGGTTCGTTTGGGGTTGCTGGTTCTGCGGGCCGGTTTGTGTCGTCAGCCTGCTCATCGGCGGGCTGCTCTCGCTTCCGTATCTCGGCTATGTCTGTCAGCGATTAATGCAGGGATGAGGGAACAGAACCGCAAGATACTTGAATCGACGACGGGTTGGCCTGGATGCCGGCCTCGCGCATCACCCTCGCCACCGTCTTCTCGTTGACTTTGTCGCCGCGAGCTCGCAGTTCCTGAAACACACGCGGCGAGCCATAACTCGCATGATGACCGACGTGGAACTCGCGAATTTGCGCCGTCAACGACGCGCGACGCTTGGCCCGTTCGCTCACCGGCCGACGACGCCACTCGTAGTAACCGCTGCGAGACACCGCCAACACGCGGCATTGAATCGCAATCGGCTAGGTCATCCGATAATCCTTAATGAAGGCGTACCTCATCGCGGCTCCTTCGCGAAGAAGACCGTCGCTTTTTTTAACGGGTATGGATTCAGGTATTGAGTCCGTCCGCACGCCGTGGTCCGATGCGGAAACCGGTTTCGGGACGGAATGAACAACACGAACTTTGTGACGCGACGGGCTGCTCATTTCCGGGGGCTGGCCGAGAGATCCTATGGGCCTTGAGCCCGCTTTTTTAACTGGCCACCCCAACGGCCCACCCGGTTGAGCTTCGAGCTCGAAGAGGTAAGTGCCGAGCAGCCCCGACCCGTCCGTCACGCAGCGAAGGAGACGATGATGAAGCGATTCCTGGGACTCGACGTTCACAAGACGGTCGTCGAGGTGTGTGCGATCGACGAGGCGGGGAAGATCCTCTTCCGTCGGCGGATCGACTGCACGCGAGAAGTCTTGCTCAGATTTGCGGAGGAACTCACCGAGAACGACTGGCTCGCCCTCGAAGTGACGACCAATGCCTGGGCAGTGGCGGACTTGTTTGAGCCGTTCGTCGGACGAGTGGTGGTCAGCAACCCGATGAAGACGAAGGTGATTGCGGAAGCCAAAGTGAAGACCGATCAAGTCGACGCGGAGGTTCTCGCACAACTGCTGCGGTGCGATTATCTGCCCAGTGTCTGGGTGCCGGACGCGATGACCCGTGCGCTGCGACAATTGACGAGCCGCCGTGAGCGACTCGTCTCCGAGCGGACACGAATCAAGAACCGTATCCAAAGCGTGTTGGCGGGACTGCTCGTGGTGGTTCCGGTCAACACACTCTTTAGCAACAACGGTCAACAATGGCTCGCGGACTGCCGCCTACCGGCCTATGAACGGGCGTTGATCGAGTCCGACCTACGGCTGATTGAGTCCGTCGACAAGGAGATCGAAACGCTGGAGAAGTTACTCCGAGAGGAGGCGTGGAAAGCTCCTCGCGTCCGACTCTTGATGACCATTCCGGGGGTCGACTACTGCACGGCATTAACGCTCATGGCGGCCCTGGGCGACCTGTCGCGCTTCAAGGACGGCGATCGTGCGGCCAGCTATCTCGGACTGGCTCCGTCGATAAAGCAATCGGCCAACACGTGCCATTACGGCCCGATCACCAAGCAGGGGAATACACACGCTCGCTGGATGCTCACCCAGTCGGCCCAAAACATCGCTCGTCACCCCGGTCCGCTCGGCGTCTCTTTCCGCCGTCTGGCCAAGCGAAAGTGCTGGAACGTCGCCGTCTGTGCGACCGCCCGCAAGCTCGTGACGATCGCTTGGCTGATGCTCAAGAACAACGAACCTGGACTAGCCCAGAATGAGGCGTGCCACAGATGAAAGACGACTCTTGGAATGCCACTGGCTCTGCCAAGCCCATGCTGGGTAGCTTAGCTTCGATTGATCGTCAACCATTCCGAAAAAAGAATACCAGAAGCCAGTGGCACACCAAGGCTTTCCATTTTCAGTGGCACTCTGGGTCGTGGAGTTGCCCTGACAGAATCAGTCGGAGTCCTCCCACAGCCGGAAGTTGTCTTCGTCCCACGCGGCAGGCGACCACCAGGCACCGAGGGCGACGCCGTGCACCATCTGGGGCAGGACATAGCGCGCGAGCGCGCCGAACTCGAATGCGTGTTTGAACGGGAGACCAGGGTACTTCGCGATATCCTTCTCACGCACAAGTAACGCTGTTTTCGGCACGATGACCGTGCTCGTCGTGTGGTAGCGACCCTGCCCGTCCTGATGATGCACCCGCACCTGCACCGGATCGGCAATCGACCACCATGCCGCCGTTGTCGGCTCGGGCCGAAACGTCGGCAGCGACTGCACGGCGTCGAAGAACTCGCTACTTGTTTGGGGCTCCGAGATATCAGCCGCCTCGAGCGTGATCATCAGGTTGTGCATGGCTGTCCGCGTGTACCAACGCAGGACTTCGAGAACTTGGCGGTTACCCAGCCCGAACCCGTAGCCAAACTCTCGCAGGACCATGGCAGAGCGCTCACACAGGTCGCGCTCCTTGCGGACAATGTCGCCATCGAGCTCGCGCAAGACCTCGAATCCTTCAGCGGTCGCGTCGGGCCGGGACCAATACGTCGAGATCCGTGCCCGCAGCCGGCGCTGCAGCATGTTGTACGACTCGCTTTTGAGGAGGTGCATCATATCGGGGACGATATCGGCCCATGCCAATCCATGGCCGATCCATGGCCGATCCATGGCCGATCCAACGACCGAGGATGCGCTCGAGGATGAACTTGTCCAACTCGATGTGCTTGTGGAACACCAGCGGCAGCACGGGCGCGCCCGACGGCTCCGCGGGGAGCCCCAGAGACCTCAGGTGCTCGATGAGCGCATGCACGCCTTCCATGAATGCTGCATCTTCCCGTAGGTTTATATGCAACCTTCCCTTCAGCGCGTGGAGACCATCGGAGTCGTCAATCCGTAACGGGACGAGAAGACGTTGCCCCAGCCGATGCTCAGCCTCCAGCGCCTTACTCACTTCGTACTGCACCCGCTCCGTCGCGGCCGAGTGGCTCGACTCGACCACCAGCACGCACGCGATGCTGTCAAGTGCGGTGTCAAGGCTGGCGATAAGCGAGTTTCCCGGCCCCATCTCGTACGAGTCGAGACATACTGGAACGCCCTCCGCGAGAAGTTCAAACGCAAGTCGAAACACGAATGGCTTATCAGCGGAATCATACAAGATGAAGATCGTGCGCATGGCTACGGAGTTTAACAGCCTGTTGAATTCTTGCAATTCGATTTTTGAGTTATGAATGCGTGGCGCTATTCTCCGTTTCCGAACGAGTTGGTTTGCAGGGAGGTCGTTGATGGTGTCATTCGGCAGTTCAAAACCAGCCACTCGATCAGCAGATTTGATTGGTCAAAACCAGCCAGTGCGGTTTCGTGAATTTGCCCGGGACTCTCTCTGTCGTTTACACACATCTTGTATTGGTTTCTGGTCCGAAGGTCAGCCAAGCGGTGGCGTAGTCGAGCATTCGGCGGACGCCGATCCAGAGTGGTTGGGGTCCGGGAGGACGTTCCTGACAGCGGTTGTTGTAGCCACCCAGTTGAGCGAGCAGTTGGACAAAAGCGGTCAGTGTGGGCGGTGTGGTTGGCAGCGGTTGTTTTGTCACGATTCGCCAGACCGGTTTCCATTCGTGATCCGCGAAGAGGTTGGTGCAGCAGACTTGGGGAGAGACGCGATTCAGACCGGCCAGGGACAGGATTCTCCAGGCGATGATGTTGTAGAACGCCGGGCAATTGAGTTGCCGCGACTTGGTTTCGAGTTGCATTTGTTCCACGCGGCAGCCGGTCTTCAACAGTGCGTCGCGACTTCAGCGATGTTCTCTCGAACGATTCCGCCGCGCGATCAAAGCACTCGGCGGACAACACCCCCAACGGCAAGCGGTCCGGCGTCACGGCCAGGTTCACATGTTGGTAAAACCCCCGCTGTGTCGGCTCGCACAAACACTGCTGATCGCGAGCCGGGTGCGCGGAGAAATTGAACGACGTCGTGTCCTGCAACACGAGCACCGTCTTTTGCTCGCTCACACGCCGCTGAGTCGCCTCGACATGCGGAGCCGGAATCTGCTCTGGCGTCACCAACTCATTGCGAAAGAAACGATACGCCGCCTGCGTGTCAGCCCAGCCATTCATGGAACCATTGATGCTGGCTTCACAATTGGCCGCCAACGCCGTGAGGATTCTCCGGCTCCGTCGATTCAACCGCTGGTCTCCCAACTCAATTCCATCCAACTCGTCTGCAATCCCTGCCTCCTCCATCCCACCTCCGGCAAAATGGCAGCCCACGACAATTTGTCGTGAGATCGCGCAAATGCCGTGCCGAACCGAGGAGGCATCTTGGAAACTTGTGTGTAAACGACAGAGCCCAGTGACGGGGAGGACACCTAATTTGTCGTCGGTGGTTTTCGCCACGACGGCGTGGAGAGCGGGCGGTTTTCAAGAAATCTCAGCAAGGGGCGGGATGGGTTCGGCTTATCCGGGAATGGCGGACATCGCCTGCCGTTCACCGAGAAGTCATCCGCTCGTTTCCATTCCCAATGTAGGAAGTGAGGTGCCCTATGAAATTGCTTCGTGTGTCGATGTTGCTCTGCTTGATGATGACGCCCGCTCGTGGCAACGAACCGATCGCGCGCAACGACGCGGCCAGTGAGGTTCCGGCGGCCACCGTCGCTAAGGTTGGTGATGACCAGCCGGTCGCGGCTCGGCGCGAGGAATTGAAGACCGACCCGAAGTCGGCCGGCAAGCAGCGGCTCTTTCCGGCGTATCTGACTCCGTACGACCTGATGACGCCGGAGGATGAATTCTTCTATCACCATCTGGAGCAGCTTTGCGTCGGGACCGACATCGCCAATTGGGCGTTGGTCAAGGAGATCATCAACGTCGGCGAAGACCTGGTTGATGCGCCTACGCTGGCCGATCTGGCGAACAATACGACCTACATTACGGATCAACCGCGAGCGGCTCCGATCCTGAAAATGGTCAGGGAGTGTGCCGACATCCTGGGAGTCGATCCGCCGCCCGTGTTCATCGAAGGGGATCCGTACCCGAACGCTTACGTCACCCGGTTGCGTCCGCCGCATGTGCTGGTCTTCACGTCCGGATTGCTGCACGTTTACCAGGATGTTCCGGACGAGTTGAAGTTCATCATCGGCCACGAACTGGGGCACATCAAATCGCAGCACATCAAGACGCACTTCCTGGGACGGACGGTCGTGGGCACTCTGTTGTTGAAGAAGTCCTGGCAGAAGACTCCAGTGGGCAAAGTCGTCGCCGGGCTGGCGCTCGGCACGCTGTTGCACTGGTATCGGGAATCGGAGTACACGGCCGACCGAGCAGGACTCTTGGGTGTGGGCGGCGACGTCGAGGTCGCCAAGCAGGCAC
>SXGT01317028.1_pt1 | contig 10252 bp, 13 predicted proteins | sample 3176221 | NCBI WGS metagenome assembly SXGT01 (sample SAMN11356862, study PRJNA531348) | freshwater metagenome | isolation source: freshwater sample F1-120 | place: China: Fuxian Lake, Yuxi | collected 2017-12-25
CGATCGGGATCATCGCGTCGATGGCCTTGATGCCGGTCTGCATCGGCTCCTTGACCGACTCGCGCTCCACGACCGAGGGAGCGGGCGATTCGATCGGGCGCAGGTCCGACTCGTTGGTGCCCAGCGGGCCCTTGCCGTCGACCGGGTCGCTCAGCGCGTTGACCACGCGGCCGAGCAGCTTGTCGCCGGTCGGCACCGAGATCACACGGCCGGTGGAGCGCACCGTGTCGCCTTCCTTGACCTTGGTGGCATCGCCGAGGAGCACGCAACCGACGTTGTCCTCTTCGAGGTTGAGCGCGACGCCGCGCACGCCGCCGGGGAACTCGAGCAACTCATTCATCATGCAGTTGTCGAGGCCGTAGACGCGGCTGACGCCGTCGCCGACCGACAGCACGGTGCCGACGCTCTGGAGGCTTTGCTCGCCCTTGTACGAGGCGATCTCCTTCTCAAGGATCGAGGTGACTTCTGCGGGACGGAGGTCCATGGTGGGCTATCGAGTGGGGTTGAGTACGGGCTTGGTGGAGTGAGACGGAGTGAGCGGTGACGCGCCGGTATCAGTGGCGCGCCGTCATCAGGGACGCCGAGGTCAGCGGAGCGTCGAGCAGCGTGCGGCGCAGGCTCTCGAGGCGACCGGAGACGGAGGCGTCGAGCATGCGGTTGGCGACCAGCACGCGCGTGCCGCCCACCAGCTCGGGAACGATGCGGTTCTTGAGCACGACTTCCTTGCCGAGCAGTCGGCCCATGCTGGCCGAGATGCCTGCCAGGAGGTCCTCGCCGATCGGACGCGCCGACTCGACGATGCCCTCGACCGCGTTGCGGCTCTCAAGCTCCATGCGATGGAACGCGCGGGTGATGCCGCGCAGCACATCTTCACGGTGCTTGTCGAAGAGGAGTCCGATGAAGTTCTGCACCAGCGGATGCAGATTCGCCGCCGCGGCGAGAGCCTGGGCGCGGCGCTTGTCACGCAGGATGGCGGGATCGAAGATCTGAGCCTTCAGCACGCCGTCCAGCGCACGCACATCGGCACGCACGCGCTCGAGCGCGCCGCTCTTCGCGGCCACGTTCCACAGCGCCTGCGCGTAGCGCAGCGTGACGGAGTCGAGGATCACTTCTGCATCCCCTTGCCGCTGCCGGCACCGGCGACGATCTCCTCGACGAGGCGACGGTCATCGCTGGCATCGACCTTGCGGCGCAGCACGGAGCCGGCCGCCGACATCGAGATGTTGACCACCTGCGCGCGGATTTCGCCGAGCGCCTTGTCCTGCGCGGCCAGGATTTCAGCCTGTGCACGCTGGCTGGTGGCCTGAGCCTCGCGACGCGCGGTCTCGAGGATCTCCTTCTCGCGGGCCTCGGCGCGCACGCGCGCCTCCTCGACAATGCGCGCCGCCTGGGTGCGCGCCTCGGCGAGTTTGGCTTCGACCTCGGCCCGGGCCGCTTCGGCGCCGGACTTGGCGGCCTGCGCATCGACGATGGCCTTGGCGGCCGCTTCGTCGCGTGCTTCGAGCGCCTTGGTGACCGGCCCCATGACGACCTTCCAGATGAAAGGCAGCGACAGGAGGAAGATCAGCCAGGTCCAGACGGCAACGCCGCCGTACTCCGGATCGAGGGGGTTGAAGCCCCCGCCCTCGGAGGAGAGCGCAAACGTGAGGAAGTTGTGCATGGTGGCTAGTCGGATGCTAGGTGGCTAGTCGGTGTGGCTAGTCGGTGTGGCTAGTCGGTGTGGCTAGACGGTTTGGCTGGTCGGTGGCTGGTAGGAACGGACGAGACGCGCGCGGATTGGTTGCTCGGGGAGCATGAACTCCCCTCCCGGCCGTCTTTCCGCGCGCGAAAATCCGGCCGGGGGCAGCGGGTGCGATCAGAGCACCACGAGCAGGCAGATCACGAGGCCCAGCAGCGCGACACCTTCGATGAACGCCGAGAGGATGATCGACGAGCCGCGGATGTCGCCCTGAGCTTCGGGCTGACGGGCGATGCCTTCGGCAGCCGCCGCACCGATGCGACCGATGCCCATGCCAGCGCCCATGGCCACGAGGCCAGCGCCCACGGTGGCACCGAACTTGGCGATATCCATGACTTGTTGCGTTTCCTGAATCATTGCTTCGTTTTCTTGAGGTTTGGGATTGAGGGACTTGAAAGGAGTAAAGGAATCGAGCGCCCGCGCGCAGGCCCCGTGAGGGGCGCTAATGCTCGGGGTGGAGACAACTCGCCACGAACAGCAGCGAGAGTTGGGTGAAGATGAAGGCCTGCAGCAGTGCCACGAAGCTCTCGATGATCATGATGAACACCGCGAAGCCCAGCGCCAGCGGCGAAGAAGCCGCGCCGATCACGGGCGACTGCATGCCGAAGAAGAAGATCAGGCCCATGAAGGACAGCACGACCATGTGGCCGCCCGTCATGTTCGCGAACAGACGGATCATGAGTGCCACGGGCTTGACGAACAGGCCCATGAACTCGACCACGAACATGATCGGCCAGATCGGCAGCGGAACGTGCGGAACCAGGTGCTTCCAGAACGCGACCGGACCCTGCACGATCATGCCGCCGCCGATCATGGCGAGCAGCGTCAGCGTCGCCATCGCGCCCGTCACGAATACGCTCGCGGTGGCCGTCGAGGCGTAGGGCGTCAGGCCCAGCAGGTTCATGAACAGCAGAAAGAAGAACAGCGTCAGGAAGTAGGGCGTCAGCGGCGCCGCATGTTCCTTGCCCAGCGCGGGCCGGATCATCTCATCGCGCACCCACAGGGCGAAGCCCGCGAAGACCTTGGTGATCCAGTCACCCTGGCCGGTGCGCAGATAGCCCGGCACGCCGGCGAAGCACACGAAGATCAGCACCACCGCGAGCAGCTGGAACAGCTGCAGGTTGGTCAGCACCAGCTGCGTGCCGGCCGTGTGCTTGTCCATGTCGAAGATCGCCGGCAGCGCGTCGGCGTTGACCGACAGCAGCCAGTCGCCGCTGACCGCGTCGTGGTTGTTGACCTCTAGCTTGGAGGGCACCACGTGGTGGTAGAGGTACTTGAAGACCGTGCTCGGCTCGCTGCGGTCGAGCTTGGCGTGCGGCGTGTGCATGGTCGCGAACCAGGAGGTCGCAGCGATCAGCGCGACGATCACCCAGAAGCGCGGGGTGGCGAACAGCTTAGAGAGGATCTGTGTGAAGTTCACGAGGCGCGGCGCTCCTTGGGGGCGCAGAGGCGCAGGTTTTCCAGCGTCCCCAGGCTCTGCAGCGCAAGGACGGCGATCACGAAGCTGACGAGGAAGGCTCTCCAGTCCGCGCGGGCGGAGAGCATCGGCAGGTGGCGCAGGCTGATGGCGATCATCGCCATCACGAACAGCTTGACGAGGAAGCCCTGCAGCGTGGCGGCGAAGACGCGCTCCGGCCGGTGCTGCAGGACATGCCGCTGCCAGAACAGTGCGAGCAGCGTCAGTCCTGTGCCCGCCACCGTTCCGAACACGATCCCGCCACCGCGCGCGCCGCCCTGCCAGACGCCGATGGATACAGCGCTGCCGAGCAGGGCAACGGAAATCCAGAGTAGCTTGGTCATGGACGGCGGGGGGGCTTGGAGGAAGGAACGGCGCGGATCAGGGCGTAGAAGGCGATCGCGGCGCCGGTGAAGACGCCTGCTATCAAGAGCCACGGCGCACTGCCCAGCTTCCGGTCGAGCCACCAACCCAGTGCTCCGAACAGGAGCAGCGTCGCTCCGAACTGAAAGCCCAGACCTGCATAACGCGCGTAGTCGTTCGGCAGCGGTTTCATCGTCGGGAGGGGGCTGGCGGCGCGGCCCCCGAAGCGGGGCTGGCGGCGCGGTTGAGCTTGAAAGGATCGTTTGGGGCGAAGAGTGTAGGAATGGAGGGGGTCAAGTCAACGCCTTAGCCGCTGGAAAAATGAGCGGGGCGTGAGGGTTTCCCGGAGGCCCTGCCCCCGCTATCCTCTTCCACCCGTTTTCTCCCCCCCCCACCATCCCCCTCTCCAACCCTCCAGCTCCCCCTGCCATGCTCGAGCGCACCCTCGTTCTGTTCAAGCCCGACGCCATCCAGCGCGGTCTCATCGGCGAAATCCTGACCCGCTTCGAAAAGAAGGGCCTGCGCGTGATCGGGCTCAAGATGCGCTGCTTTGAGCGCGCCACTCTGGAGGAGCACTATTCGGTGCACAAGGAGCGCCCGTTTTACCCGGCGCTGCTCAAGTTCATGAGCTCCGGCCCGGTCGTGGCGCTCGCGCTCGAGGGCAAGGATGCCATCGAGGTCGTGCGCAAGCTGATGGGCAAGACCAACTCGCGCCAGGCCGAGCCGGGCACCATCCGCGGCGACTTCGGCATGAGCTTCTCAAACAACCTGGTGCACGGCTCCGACGGCCCCGAGGCCGCAGCCAAGGAACTCAAGCTGTTCTTCGGCGGCGCCGGCGAGCTCGTCGATTGGAAGCCCGCCACGCTGGAGTGGGTCTACAGCATCGAGGAAGAGCTCCGCTGAATCGTCTGACGGCCAGGCATGTGGGCGAGCTCGTCAGCGAGCTCGCGCCTCTGTTCGAAAGCGGGCGGCTGGTCGACATCGTCGGCCTGCCGCCCGCTGATCTTGTGCTGGTCTTCGAACGTGACGCTGCGCCGAGCGAGTCATCCGCGCCAAGGAGCGCAACGCACAAGCTTGGGCTGCGTATCAGCGCCTGCGCCGATGCGCCGCGTCTGCATCTGGAGCACGCGCGCACACGCTCCCACTCCGGCCCGCTGGGCCCCTTCTTCCGCACTCTGCAGGCGGCGCTGCTCGCCGACAAGGACAATGCCGGCGCGCCCGAGCTCGTCCGGCTCTCGCAGGTGCGCGGGGATCGCATCGTGGCGCTGGAGTTCCGTTCCGGCCCGCTGGAGCAGACGCACACGCTGCTCGCGGAGCTGACCGGGCGCCACGCCAACCTCTTCTGGCTGGGACCCGGCGATGTGATTCTCGCGGCGCTGGATGCTGCTGGTCCGCGCGCCGTGAGCGGCAGGAGCTGGACGCCTCCGCCCGGAGCTGCGCCGGTGCACGAACAGCCCGCGCTGGGCTTGAGCTTCGCCGAACCGGCCGAGACACCGCCGCGGCACGCAGGGCTGGCGCCGTTGTCCTGGCGCATCGAACACGCGCTCGGCGCACAGGCACACGCTGCCGAGTTGGAGCGCGATCGCAAGAGCCTGCTCGAGCGCCTCGCGCGCCGCGAAGAGCGCGCGCGCGGGCTGGTGCGCGGTCTGGAGGAACGCCTGCGCGCCAGTGAGCGCGCCGCAGACGTCATGCGCGAAGGCGAGTTGCTGAAAGCCAACCTCGCGCGCGTGCAGCGCGGCATGAGCACGCTCGTGGTCGAAGACTTCTTTGACGAAGCACTGCCGGCGCGCACGCTCACACTCGATTCGCGCCTCGGACCGCGCGAGAACCTCGAGCGCATCTTCGAGCGCGCCAAGAAGCTCGAGCGCGCGCATGCCCTGGTGCAGCAGGAGCTGCTCGCGGCGCGCGAGAAGCAGGCCGGCTGCGCCGAGCGTCTGGAGGCGGCGCGAGGGACTCGCGATCCGCAGGCCTTCGAAGCGGAGCTGATCGCCGCGGGCTGGCTGGAGCCGCGCCAGCAGGTCGACGAGCGCGGCAGGAACGCGCCGCCGCCGCGCCTGCCCTACCGCGAGTTCAAGGGCCTGCACGGCGGGGTGATCCGCGTCGGCCGGTCCGCCAAGGACAACGACCAGCTCTCGCTCAAGCTCTCGCGCGGCAACGATGTCTGGCTCCACACGGCCGACACTCCCGGCAGCCACGTGGTGCTGGTGCTGGCAGGCCGCAGCGAGCCGGACAGCGAGGACCTGCTCGATGCCGGACACCTCGCCGTGCATTTCTCCCCGCTGCGAGGCGCCCGCAAGGCGCGCCTGCATCTGGCGCGCTGCAAGGAAGTCCACAAGCCGCGCGGGGGCAAACCGGGCCTCGTGCACCTTTCCGGGGGCAAGACTTGGGAGCTTGTCTTGCAACCGGCGCGGCTGGAGCGGTTACTAGGAGGCCCGCGCGGCCCCCATTCCGACCAAGCATGAAGAACCTTTTCCACGTCCTGCTGCTCAACCTGTTCGTCTGCGCGTGCCAGTCCGAAGGCAAGCGCGACCTCTCGGAGTCCGAACAGAAGCGCCTGATCGAGGTGCACACCGAGACGGCGCAGCAGTACCTCAACATGGGCGAGCTCGACCGCGCCGAAGGACAGGTCGAGAAGGGCCTGGAGCTCTCCGAGAAGGATCCGCGCCTGCTCAACATCCTCGGCAAAGTGCTGCTCAAGCGCGACCAGCAGCAGGACGTTTTCCGCGCCGAGAAGGTCTATCGCTGGCTGGATGAAAACCACCCCGACTTCCAGGTCTCGGTGGGACTGGGCAATGCCTTCGAGCGTCAAGGCGTGCTCTACCGCGAGTCGGCGGAGCGCATCGAGAGCGGCAAACAGATCACCACGGCCGCCGACCCCGCTGCACGCGCCGCCGAGCTGCGCACCAATGCGACCGAGCGCTTTCAGGAAGCGCTGGCGCGCTTCCGACGCTCACTCGAACAGCGCCCCGACAACGTCGATGGCCTCTCCGGCTGCGTGCGCACGCAGGCTCACCTCGGCGACCGCGAAGCGAGCCTGCAGTCCGCGCAGCGCCTGATCGAAGTGATTCAGGCGGACCGCAGGTTCTGGGAGACCAGCCTGACGCGACCGGAACTCTCCGCCGATGAGGAGGCGCGTTTCCGCAAGCTGGCGCGTGCGCAGAGCGAGATCGAGATCGCGACGCGCCTGCATGTTTCCAGCCTTGAGTTCGAGCTGAAGCGCCCGGCTCAGGCCATCGCGCAGCTCGACGGCATCGTCGCGCTCAAGCCGGATCTCGCCGAGGCCTACAGCCGCCGCGCCGAAGCGCGCATGAGCCTGGGCGAGTACAAGGAGGCGCAGGCGGATCTGGAAAACTTCCTGCGCCTCTCGCCCGGCCGAAAATTCGAGGATCCCGACATCCGCAAGGCCTACGCGCTGCTCGATGAGTGCGCGCGCAAGCTGCGCGCGGCCCGCCCCTAGTGCCACTAGACAGCGCGCCACTCGACAGCGCGCTGGAGAGTGCGCTAGCCCTTCTTCAGCGGCTTGGGCTGCACGGGCGCCTGCGGCTCGCGCGGTGACTGCGGAGCCTGCGGTTCGCGCGGCGTCCAGCGCAGCGTGCGCCGGCCGGCCTGCGGATCGCTCGAACCCGCTCCGATGATCTCGATCACCAGTTCCTGATCGCCCGCGCGCTCCTGAAGAATGCGACGCACGTCCTCCACGGCGTAGATCGGCTGGGAGTTGATCGCCACGAGCGTGTCGCCACGCATCAGCCCGACCACCTGCGCGATCGTGCCCGGTTCGACGCGTTCGACGAACAGTCCCTGCTCGGGCGGCAGGCCCAGCGCCTTGGATTGCTCCGGATCGAGCTTCTGCGAATAGACTCCCAGCACATCGGTGCGCAGTCCTTCTGCTCGCGGTGCATCACTTTCGCGCGCCCGCGCGGGAGGCAGGACGCGATCCGCGGGCATCGGCAGGGGCGAAAGCCGGTTGCGCAGTTCCGGATGCTGCTCACGCAGTTCCTCCAGCGAGCGCCCCTTGTACTGCTTGACCTCTTCGCGCCCGTCCTTGTTCGTGCGCACCTCGATCTCCACGCCATCCGGTGTCACCTGCATGCGCATCGACTCGGTGTTGGAGCGCGTCTGCGTCTGCGTCTGGGGCTGCGGCTGCGGCGACTGGGAGCGCGGCAGCGGCGGCGGAACCGCCTGCGTGTCGACATCGAAGTCGAAGTCGAGCCAGCCCGGCCGGCGCATGCCGCCGAACATGCGATCGAGATCGCCGAGGCTGCGTTCCAGCTCCTGCATGCGCTGCTCGAGGTCCTCGAAGCCGGCGCGGGCGCGCATTCGCCAGGGCGAAGGCTGCGGCTCACGCAGCAACAGCTTGGAGGTCCAGCCCAGCTCACCGCCCTCGCGCTCAAAGCCCTCCAACATGCCGCGCAGGTCCGGCTGCTGAGGCAGTTCCAGACGCAGAGCTTCAAAGCTCCTCAGTCGCTTATCGAGGTCGGGATCGCTGAGGCGTTGGCGCCATTGCGCATGCTGCGACGGTTTCTGCTGTGCGGGAGCCGGCTGTGCAGGCGCGGGCTTTGCCGAGGATTCCTGCGCGGACCAGGCCACAAAACTCAGACCTCCCACGCACAAGGGAAGGATCACCCATGCCATCTTCATGCTCAATTCCTCTCGAAATCAGTGTAGCAGGATCAGTGCAGCAGGCGCTGCTGCGATGCGGTGCTCGCGCCCCGCGGTGCGGGGATCCACTCCAGCGGAGTGCTGTCGGCAGCCCCAAGCGGCTCGGCCGTGGCGGCGAGCGGCTGTTCGGCGGCCGTGACGCGGCGCAATCCCCTCTCCAGCGGCGCGGCAGCCGGATTGCCGGAAGGCACGGGCGCGACGACCACCGGCATCGGAGCAGGCGGGTTCGACGGCGAGGCATCGCGCGACCCCAGCCACAGCCCCAGACCGAACAGTGCCGCCGCGGCGGCCGCGCCGGCGAACATTCGCCAGGCCGTGCGCGGACGGGGCGCAGCAGTGGCAGTCGATACCGTGGCAGCAGGTGCGCGGGCCGATGCGGCGAGCACACCCTCGCGTTGCAGCTGGGCCTCGATGCCCGCCCAGAGCGCGGGGCGAGCCCCGCCTGAGTACAGACCGGCGCGCAGGATGCCCTGGATGCGTTCCTGAGCATCGCGTTCGCTGCGGCAATCCGCGCACAGCGCGCAGTGCGCATCCAGCGCGGCGGTGCCGGCGAGATCCAGCTCACCGCTGGCGTGCAGCACCAGCGCACTCTCCTGTTCGATGCATTCGATTCGACGTGTGCTCATGTTCACTTGCCACCCTGCTGCCGGTTGTTGCGGGACGGGTCGGAGCTGGTCGCATGACCGGTCTGCTCCCGCAGCCGCGCGCGACGCTCCCACTCCTCCTGAAACAGCTTGCGACCTCGATGCAGACGCCAGCGCACCGTGACGTGCGTGGCACCGACGATCTCGGCGATCTCATTGCACGCGAGTCCCTCGATCTCGCGCAGCACCAGCACCGACTGGAAGTGCGGGGCCAACGCCTCCATGCAGGCGCGCACTTCGCCCGAGAGCTCGGCGCGTTCCAGCGTTTCGTGCGGCGTGGCAAGGCGCGGGTCGGCGAGCTGCACTTCGCCCTGTTCCTCATCCAGGCCCTGCATGCTCCACTGCGGCCGACGGCGGCGCAGGTGGTCGATCGCGAGGTTGGTCACGATGCGGTAGAGCCAGGTCGAGAAGGCGTGCTCGAAGTCGAAGGCCGAGAGACTGCGGAAGACGCGCAGGAAGGCCTCCTGGGCGACATCGCGGGCATCCTCGTCGGAGCCGACGAGGTTCTTCGCCACCCGGAACACGCGCGCCTCGTGGCGGTGGACCAGCGACTCGAAGGCGTGAGCCTCCCCGCCCTGCGCGGCCCGCACCAGCGCGTGGTCGACCTCGCGAGAATCCTTTTCCGGCTCGGGGGTGTCCTGCTTCACGCCTGCCTCAGGATACGACTCCGGCGGGCGGGCGGGCGAGCGAAAGGTCGGACGGGTCTGTCGCAGGGCATCCATGGCTGATGTTCGAGATGGACTCCCGCTTACGCCCGGACCGGGCCCATTGTTGGGAGAAAAATGGCTCCGACGGGCAGCGGATCGAGCCATCCCCTGCCGCTGGCCCTGCGGGAACTAGTCCAGCACCGGGAAGCGGCCCGGGATCTCCCCGGCTCGCCGGAACTTCGCGCGGCGGCGGCGCAGGAGCTCGTCGATCGGCACCTTTTTCAGCTCGGCCAGCTCGCTGACGATCACCTTCTGCGCCGAGGCCATCGCCACGGACGGATTGCGGTGCGCGCCGCCGACCGGCTCGCTGATCACGCCGTCGATCAGCTTGAGGCCCATCAGGTCACCGGCGGTGAGCTTGAGCGAGGAGGCCGCATCCGGCGTGCGCTCGTGGTCCTTCCAGAGGATCGCGGCGCACCCCTCGGGGCTGATCACCGAGTAGTACGAGTTCTCCATCATCCAGACGCGGTCGCCGACGCCGATGCCCAGCGCCCCGCCCGAACCGCCCTCGCCGATCACGATCACGAGGATCGGCACGCGCAGTGAGAACATCGCCAGGATGTTCTCCGCGATGGCGGCAGCCTAATACTTGCAGATTCAAGTTCAGATTGTCTTCGAGTATCCATCTGAGTAAAGAAATGCATTAATATTTTAGTGCTTCCAGCAGTTACACATATATTACTCC
>SXGT01362881.1_pt1 | contig 10252 bp, 9 predicted proteins | sample 3176221 | NCBI WGS metagenome assembly SXGT01 (sample SAMN11356862, study PRJNA531348) | freshwater metagenome | isolation source: freshwater sample F1-120 | place: China: Fuxian Lake, Yuxi | collected 2017-12-25
GCAATTTTCGAACCTGGATATTTACCCATCGTCCTGAATGCCGAGAATCATTTTTACGCGGTAGATTTAGTCAAAAAAGACAAAACCACTAATGCAGCAACTTCCGAAAAGTTAACCATTGAAAATCAGCAATTAATTTTCAGCACCACCAAAAATACCGAGTTTTTTGAAATTATCCTAGACCCGCAGGCCTTCAAAACCAGCTATAGCGGGGTATTTTACGCGCAATTTATAGCTTGTTTTATCGCGGTGTTTGCAAGTCTCAATTTTGCCGCCCGCACGTGGCCTAACTATATGCCGAGCTTGGCCATGATTGGCGTGCGTACAGGGTTAGCATTAGTTGTTTTGATGGTGCTGCAATTAGCGTGGTTATCAGAATATGATCATCATCCCGATGAAAAAGCGCATATTGATTCATTAGATTATTTTACTCAATATTCAGATTTTCCGGTGATTGGTGATGGGCGTAGCATGAGTACCTATCAATTTCCCTGGGGCATCTCCCGTTTAGATGACTTAGGGATCAGCTACTTCATCATGGGTAAATTCAAATTATTGCTAGATCTCTTTTTAGAGGATACTGTTTTTAGTTGTAGATTATTTAATGGCCTGTTACTAATGCTCTTAGCCTTGGGCACGCGTAAACCGCATTTTGCGTTGTTTTTAGTGCCGCTATTATGTCTGCCACAAACGTGGTATTTGTTTGCCTATACGAATCGAGATGCTTTTGCATTGGTGATTGCGCTGTTACTGGCGTGGCAATGGGCTGAGCAGCGCAGTTATTTACAACGCTATTTAGCGGATTCAAAACCCACTGGGGTTTGGTACTACGCTATTCCTGCAGGGGTGTTGCTGGGTATCTTGAGTATTGAATTAACCAATTATTTAATATTTATTTTATTTGTGGGCGCGCTACTTATTTGGCAAGGACTATTTGAAACGTCATCGCCTAAGTGTTTTGTGCAAAAATGCCTGATCATGTTATGCATAGCCACGGCTATCTTCGGGGCGCGCAAAGCGCTGGATATTCAAATCAACGGTTGGGATAAACAAGCGCAAAAAACCGCATTTACCGAAGCGATTGCGGATGAGGCCTTTAAGCCTTCGGTAGCGGGTACGTCTGAGGGCTTCTTTAGTCTACGTTTACAACAAAAAGGCATACCCGCGACTGATTTATTTAATTCCCGTTGGGATTGGCATACGTTGACCTTTAAAAGTTTTGTTGGGACTTATGGTAATGAATTTGCGGAATACTCCCCTGAATGGTACTACAACGTCGAAAAAATCCTGTTGCTTACGGTGTTAGGTATTTTAGGTTATGTTGTAGCGCGAAACGCCAGCTTGAAATATTGGTCCTTGCTTGCTTTGACCGCCGTTTTTAGTTTTGGCGCGTTGCTGATCGGCTTTTTATATTCTTGGTTGTATGATTTTCAACCGCAAGGGCGCTATATTTTTCCATTGATTCCCATAATCATGACCTTTAGCTGGAAAATTATGCCCTTACATACGCGGCAAACTCGAGGGCTTTTATGGACTTGCGCGGTTTTACTGCTGGCGTTGGGGGCGTATTCCTTTAGGACAGTTGCTTTGCAATATATGCAGATACCGGGTTAATCCCTAGCAAAGCAACAGCGCTGTGACGTTAAAGGCGATTGCTAAACGGTTCCACCCAGACCATATCATTTTGCTGCACGCCTGAGCTGTCTGCCGCTAGCACGATATAGCAGTTGGCGAGACTGGAACTGCTCATAATGTGCGAACCGCGCATTCCGATGGGGGCAACTTGTAATTCACCCTCCGCGTCCTGCAGCAGCAAACCACGAATAAATTCTTGCCGTCCAGGAGATTTTTTGATCGCCTGCGTACAGCGCATGGCTAAGCGTAAGGGTTTAGCGGGCTGACTGCCACTTAAATGTTGCAGTGCGGGACTGACAATTTGTTGGTAGGTGGTTAATACGGCAGCTGGATTTCCTGGCAGTCCAAAAAACACGCAGTCTTGAATCTTGCCAAAGGCCAAGGGTTTACCCGGTTTGATGGCGAGTTTCCAAAAATGCATACTGCCAATTTCAGTTAATATATCTTTGACATGATCTGCAGCACCCACTGAAACTCCGCCAGTACTGATAATGACATCCAATTGCTGTGCTGCTGGTAGCAGAGTATTCCGCAGTTGCTCGGGGTTATCGGGAATAATCCCTAAATCCGTGACCTGATATGCAGGGTTTTGTAATAAGGCCTGCAGCATATAACGATTGCTGTCATAAATCTGTCCCGGGGCCAACGGCTGTCCTACAGGTATTAATTCATCACCTGTGGAGCTGAAACCGATATGTAAACGTCGATACACTGGTAATTGTTGAATGCCGCTGGCTGCGAGTAAACCTAAGTCGGCGGCATTAAGACATTTACCTTGACTGAGTAAACGTTGTCCTTGTCGCAGATCTTCCCCAATTTCACGCACATTTTTATGCACTTCAATCTGTGCCGGTAGCTGTACTTGTTGCGCGGAGGCTGCTACCTCCTCTTGTATGGCAACGCTATCGGTCTCAGGTGGCAAGACCGCTCCTGTAAAAATGCGTACACATTCCCCGGCATTCACTGCGCCGACAAAAGGTTGACCCGCCCACGAAGTCCCTACCAATTTGAGTGTGGTGGGTTCTCCAGCAATAACATCCGCACTACGAAATGCATAGCCGTCCATAGCAGAATTACGCGCAATCGGTAAATCTAGCGGCGCTAAGATCTCAGCAGAGACTATTCGCCCTAGGGCCTCGGATAACTTTACGGTCTCTGAAGTGTTTATACAGGCGGTGGTTTGGCAAATGCTTGCGAGTGCAGCGTTAATATCCAGTAATTGTTTGGCGTCTGGGGTGCAGGTATCAAGTGTCATAAAGAATTAAGAGGTTAAGTGTGCCCATTGCTGAATAAATGCAGCACACTGTTTGGGTTGATTAATGTCTAATAGCGTCAACTTTGCGGGTAAAGCCAGAACCGCATTGCTGGCAACTGCAATAATATTGCTATCGGTTAAATAGAGAAAAGGTTGGTGTAATTCGCTGCGATGTAATTCGATTTTACAGATATTTTCGTGTTTAAAGCCTTCGACGAGAATCAAATCCAAGTTTTCGAGGGCTAAATAGTGTAGTTGTTCCACCAGACTGGGTTCGTGCGGGGGGGTGCTTTCAGAGATCAGCGCTCGCCGAAATGGCGAAACCAAGAGCGTACTGCTGGCGCCTGCATGATGCAGTCTATAGCTATCTTTGCCCGGTTGATCAATCTCAAAGGCGTGATGACTATGCTTAATTAAACCCACGCGTAACTGCTGCGCAGCTAGTTGCGCGATGATTTGCGTTAACAGCGTGGTTTTACCAGTACCACTGGCGGCGGCAAAACCGAGTACAGGAATGGGAAACTGAATCAGCAAGATAAAAATTTAGACAGGTAGGGGTGAGTTGCTTTATTCTAAGGTATTATGTTCTGATTTTGTAAGAAATCACGGACGTTAGCTTGTGGAGGCCGGATTGATTCGGATTTATTTACTGTTTTTTTTAATTGCGACTGGATATGCGTTGATACGTAAATTTTTGTCTTTGTCGCCATTAAAACGTAAACAGTATTTCAAAAGTTTGGGAATAGCCTGTCTGATCATCGTGTTAGTTCTCTTAGGTATGACTGGACATCTAAACTGGGTGTTGGCATTAATAGGGGTAGTCACCACGTTTTTGTTACGCAGCTTACCCATTTTAATGCGTTACGCGCCCCAATTACATCAGCTTTGGCGTAGTTTTAAAAAAACAGCGTCAAGCAATACCGAGTCTGAAAATGTGGATTCTGAAACCTTTACGAATTCCCGTAGTGCCAAAAATTCTGGTATGACTGTCACCCAAGCCTATAAAATTCTGGGTTTATCCTCAGAAGCGACTAAACAAGATGTGATTCAAGCACATAAAAAACTTATGCAAAAAATGCATCCAGACCGGGGGGGGTCGGATTACCTTGCGTCGCAGATCAATCTAGCTAAAGATTTATTGCTAAAAGTGCTGAAATAGATTATGCAAAAGGGTAAATTTTTAATTTTCATGCTGATTTTTTTGGTGCTTGCGGGCTGTGCGGAACAATCTGTGCAGGATAAAGCTGATCTTGATAACGCGCTTAACTATAAGCCTAATCCACCGCCAGCTCCTGAAAAATCAAAGCCAATCGCCTCTCACCCCAAGCCGCCCGATAAAACTACGCCGCCAAACACTCCTACAAATGGGGGGTATTATGTTGTCCAAAAGGGTGATACTTTATATTCCATAGGATTCCGGACAGGATTGGGTTATTGGAAATTGTCTGAATGGAACAATCTCCCCGCGCCATATACTATCCACCTGGGTCAGAAGCTAAGATTGTTTGATCCCAAAGTGACTAGTCTTGCCGTGCCTGTGGTGGCGGAACCTCCCCAAAAAAATAATGGACAATCAATCCAGACGTTAGAAAAGCCTGTAATTTCAAATGATAAGGAAAAACACTTAAAGTTGTTCTGGCAGTGGCCGATACATGGTACGATATTGAAAGGTTTTGCCCGAACAGGAAATAAAGGTATTAATATCGCTTGTCAGCTAGGAGATCCCATACAGGCAGCTGCAGACGGCGAAGTAGTATACAGTAGTGACGGTTTGAAAGCTTATGGCAACTTGGTCATTATTAAGCATAGTGAACATTATCTAAGTGCTTATGGGCATAATGAGTCATTGTTAGTCAAAGAAGGGCAAAAAGTTAAACAGGGGCAAAAAATTGCGTCTTGTGGCAAAGTTGCTTCTGGAGCAACAGCGTTACATTTTGAAATCAGAAAAGATGGGAAGTCAGTTAACCCATTGTTATACTTGCCAGAATAATGGTTGTTTCTGGTCTGTGCTGTAAGATTTTCTGCTGGGGAAAAGCATGCAAGAAGAATTAATTGAATCAATGAGTAACGAGATAAACAGTGTGTTATCTGAAGGTTTAGATCTGGACGACGATGTTGATTTAGAAATTGATGTAGAATTGGATGTCGACTTGCTTGATGATTCTCATTCTGAGGATAGTGCGCAGCTTGAATCAGGTGGCGATAGTCAATTTGACGCAACACGGGTGTATCTGAATGCCTTAAGTAAATCCAATTTATTAACGGCGGACGAAGAAAAATTTTATGGTAAAAAAGCCATAGAAGGTGATGCTGAGGCGCGTAAGATTATGATTGAAAGTAATTTGCGTTTAGTGGTCAAAATTTCACGCCGTTATTTGAATCGTGGTTTACCGCTGTTGGATTTGATCGAAGAGGGTAATCTTGGATTAATTCGTGCCGTGGAAAAATTTGATCCCGATCGTGGCTTTCGTTTTTCGACCTATGCGACGTGGTGGATTCGGCAAACTATCGAACGTGCCATCATGAATCAAACACGTACCATACGTTTACCGATTCATATCGTCAAAGAAATGAATGTCTACCTTAAAGCACAGCGGCATCTAACTCAAAAAATGGATCACGAGCCCAGTGCGGAAGATATTGCGGCTTATTTAAGCAAACCCGTCAGCGCAGTTGAAAAAATGTTGCGCTTGAACGAGCGGGTGGTTTCTGTCGATGTGCCTTATGGTATTGAATTTGACAAGCCTTTGGTCGAATCACTGAGTGACGAAAACAGTTCGCCAGTGGGCGACTCCATTCAAGAAGATACCCTCAAACACAATTTATCTTACTGGATTTTTCAATTACCTGAAAAACAACGTGAGGTAGTGTGTCGTCGTTATGGCTTATGTGGGCATGATTCTGCAACCTTAGAAGATGTGGCGCAAGAAATTGGGGTGACTCGCGAGCGAGTGCGTCAAATTCAGATGGAAGCGCTTAAAAGCTTAAAAGGTATGTTGCTAGCAAATGGCTATTCCTTCGAAGCAATTTTCCACTAAGCAATCGACCTCCAAAATTCTGCTGAGACTGCTCAGGGTGTTCTTCTTGAGCAGTTTTTCGTTAAATATCACCTACTAAATGCTGCTCGCCAGCACCCTGTAAGCGCGTCATAATAATCTGATTACTGATAGGCTGCGCCGTTTGACAGGCCACGCGTAAATAATTGGGTGTATAACCGAATACCTGTTTGTGAGGAATTTCAGTCAAAGCGCCTTGGTCATTCCCTTCCCACAGCACCGGATACTGTTTACCAATATGCTGCTGGTAAAAATCCTGTTTTAAGCGCTGCGCTAGTAGATGTAATTGTTGGCTACGTTGTTTTTTGACGCTTTCGGGCACTTGCTCAGGTAAGGTGGCAGCTTTCGTACCTGCCCGTGGCGAATAGCTAAAAATATGCATATGCCCAAATCCGAGAGCTTCAATAAAGGCAACACTCTCTTGCCATTCGCTCTCAGTTTCGCCGGGAAAGCCTACGATAATATCGGTCGTGATATTAAATTCCGGGTATAAACTACGCAACGCAGTCACAATGTGTTTAAACTCTTCGGTTTTACAGCGGCGTGCCATCCGCCGTAACACACTATCCGAGCCACTTTGTAATGGCAAATGTAAATGCGGCATTAAACGTGGGTTGGTAAACAGCGTAAAAAATTCAGCATTAAATTCCCACGGCTCTAAGGAGCCTAAACGCAAGCGCGGAATGTCGGTGTGATCTAACACGGCGCGGATTAAGTCCGTTAAGTTAAGTTGCAAATCTGAACCATAGCCTCCGAGATGCACCCCCGTTAAAACTACCTCTTGAATGCCTTGCGCATGCAGGGCATTAATCTCATCAATAATTGCTTGTAGAGGACGGCTTTGTTCTTCACCGCGCGCAATGGTGACGATGCAAAAGGTACAGCGATAGCGGCAGCCGTCTTGAACTTTGATAAATGCGCGTTGGCGGCCACGACTAAACAACGCTACCGCGCCTGGTTCAGTCGACATGCTCGGCATACTGGCGAGATTGAGTTCCTGTAGGGCCTTATCCACCAACTGTCCCTTGTCCTGATTGCTGACCACCAAATCTACGCCCAACAATTGTTCTGCTTCTGCGGTATTCAGCGTCGCATAACAGCCACTCATAATCAGCTTAGCCTGCGGATTATCTCTATGCACGCGGCGCACCAATTGCTTGGATTTTTTGGCAGCATCTTGCGTTACCGCACAGGAGTTAATGACCACTAACTGTGCCGCCGCAACATCAGGAGTAATCTGATGTCCAGCCGTTTGAAAGGCCTGGGCCCAAGTTTCTAATTCTGCCTCATTTAAGCGACAGCCTAGAGTTTTAAGATGAACTAACATTATCCAAAAAACCAATACGTTATAAAAATGGCCGCAACCACACCAAAAAAGTCGGCTATTATGCCACAGGCAGCGGTGTGGCGAATGTATTTGATTTTGACCGCGCCAAAATACACGGCAATAATATAAAACGTAGTTTCAGTACTGCCTTGAATAATACAGGCCAAATGCCCGGCGAAAGAATCTGGGCCGTATAATTTCATGGTATCCAACATCATCGCCCGCGCACCACTACCGCTAAACGGCTTGATTAACGCCGTGGGCAAGGCTTCAATAAAGCGACTGTCCCAGCCAAACATTTGGCTGAACCAGCGGAGGCCATCAATGATTAACGTGAGTGCGCCACTGGCACGAAATACCGCAATCGCAGTTAACATCGCTACCAAATAAGGAATAATGGTAATCGCAGTTTGAAAACCCTCGCGAGCACCCTCAATAAAGGTGGCATATACGTCCAAACCTTGATAAACCGCCCCGCAAATAAAACCGATAATTAAGCTGAACAATAAAAAATTACTCAGTAACGCCGATTGCGCCAACATTTCAGCTTGGGGCAGGGCGCTAAAATAACTAACCAATCCACCCACGACTGCACTAAATCCGAGTAAATAACTCAAAACCACTTTGTCCCACAGCGGAAGTCTCTGTACGACGGCTACCGCCAAAAAACCTGCCAATGTAGAAACATAAGTCGCTAGCAAAATTGGGATAAACACATCGGTAGGCTGGGCTGCGCCCATTTGTGCCCGAAAAGTAAAAATACTGATCGGAAACAAGGTCACCGAGGAAGCATTCAGTACCAAGAATAAAATCTGGGCATTGCTGGCGGTGTCGGCAGAGGGATTCAAACTTTGCAATTCCTGCATTGCCTTAATCCCCAAAGGGGTGGCGGCATTATCCAATCCTAAAGCATTCGCCGATAAATTCATCAACATCGCACCTAATGCTGGGTGATCCTTAGGCACTTCTGGCATTAAACGCGACAGCAGTGGGCTTAGTCCGCGGGTTAATAAGCGCATTGCGCCACTTTGCTCAGCAATGCGCATAATTCCCAACCACAAGGTCAAGACCCCGGTTAAGCCTAAAGCAATTTCAAACGCTGATTTAGCACTCTCGAATAAGGCACTCATTATCATGCTAAAAATCTGCTGCTCACCCAAAAACCAAAACTGGCAGATAGCGCAGAGAAACGCAGTAAAGAAAAAGCCTATCCAGATCACGTTAAGCATGAGGTATCTTGAGGTTTGAGCAGGAAATTTAAAGCTCCAATTGTCCCATGGAGTTGGGGGAAAAATCTAATTTATAAATTGTTTGTGGAGTGATTCAGCTTTTAGTGACAGCTGGAACTGCGAGCTTAGCCTTTCGACATTGAAATTGCCTTAGAAAGGATAAGCGCGCAAACCCAGTCATTAATTCAATAAAGGATTTAACTCTTTATTGTCATCATATTGAAAGTTGTTTACTGTCGCTATGATTTGGGAATGGGAAATATACTGCTAACGTCAGTGCTTACCGTTTAGTTGCACTCTTAATGCTAAATAACGAATTGGATGATGAGTATTCCAATTCTGCTTGGAAAGGTATGTCTGTGACTCTGACATACGGAAGTTTTAAAATCCCATTATCAGAATAACTTGGAATGACATTATTGCCTGCGAAATAAGCGGCTAAATCCTCTATATCTTGATCGGATAAACCCGCGGCTTGGGTTTGCATCGTTGCATTGATGCGTGTGCCTGATTTGAATGCTTGCAACTGTCTCACCAAATAAGCTTCTTTTTGTCCCGCTAAATTTGGTCGAGCTCCAGTATTTACACCATAGGCACCATGACAGGTTTCACATTTACTGGCCGCCAAAGTTTTACCGTTGTCAATGTTGCCCACGGCATGCGCTAACATAGGTGACGTGATTAAAGCCAGGATTGCAAGTGATTTTACTTTCATTGTAAGCGCCTCAGTTGTATTTGGTTTAAAGGAGATAATCGTAGGTATATGCCTACATGTGTTAATTCCTGAAAATGCATAAAAGGTTCAAAATGAATTAAAAAAATTTAGTCGAGTAGAAGCAACACTTTTCTGCTTAAGCGAAACAGTTGAAATTACAGTGTTGAAATTCAAAACTGCGTTAAATAACCCAGTTTTTACATTAACTATTTGATATTTGCCAGCATCATGGCAGAATGTCTGCTAATAAATACTGTTTAAGTAGCCTGAAAGTAGTTAGCCGTGAGTGGCTGTTTCTGTTGAACTTTCAGGTTTTATCGCATTTTTTTTACACTGACTCTGGGGGACGTATGGAAGATAGTTTAATTTTAACTTTAGGCAAGTACATTTCATGGATTATCAGCGCTGTAGCGGGCTTGTTTATATGGTTTGCTCTATTGGTCGTGATTGATGATACCGGAATGTGGCATTTTGAATATGCAAGTTTTATTGCTGATATTCTGAGAATTGCTGTGATTGTCGTCACAGGTGGGATTGCCTTAGCAGTAGGCATTTTACTCAATTATTTGTTCAATAAATTATTACACCGAAATACCTTGCATCTCGTTGAATAATTCAAGCTACGCCTTAGCCGCCGGAGTTGCAAATAGAGCATCCTCCGGCAGAGTTTAAGTCAATTTATGCTGTTAATTTAGCCTGCAAAAATTCTAAAATACCCGCGATGGCGATATCTTCCGATTCGGTGCCAGTTCGGGCTTTGTACTCGACGGTACCCGCATCTAAACCTTTATCACTGATGACGATGCGATGTGGAATGCCGATTAATTCCATATCAGAAAACATAAAGCCAGCGCGCACTTTGCGATCATCCAATAATACTTCTATGCCCGCTTTTAAAAGATCTTGATACAGGCTTTCGGTGGCAGCTTGTAAGCGTTCAGATTTTTGCAGATTCATTGGGCAGATGGCCACTTGAAATGGGGCTAAATTCACAGGCCAGATAATGCCTTTGTCGTCATGATTTTGCTCAATCGC
>SXGT01365741.1_pt1 | contig 10252 bp, 8 predicted proteins | sample 3176221 | NCBI WGS metagenome assembly SXGT01 (sample SAMN11356862, study PRJNA531348) | freshwater metagenome | isolation source: freshwater sample F1-120 | place: China: Fuxian Lake, Yuxi | collected 2017-12-25
AGCCGCGGCTCGCAGCTGGTCACCAGCGCGTCGATCATGAGCCGGCCGGGCCCGCCGCCCGCGCAGCCGCCAGTCGCCGCCGCGCAACCGCCCGTGCCCACTGCACCCGCTGCACCCGCGGCGCCCCCTGAGCGCATGAAGCTGAAGGGGATCCGCAAGGCGCAGGCCGAGGGCATGGTGAAGTCGTTCTACACCGCGCCACACTTCACCTACGTCGAAGAGATCGACATGACGGAGCTCGTGGCGCTCCGCAAGGTGCTCAAGGGTCCCGCGAGCGCACGAGGGGCAGACCTGACCTTCCTCCCCTTCATGATGAAGGCGCTCGTGCTCACCCTGCGCGAGCACCCGTTCCTGAACGCGTCGCTCGACGACGCAGCCCAAGAGATCGTCTTTCACAAGACCATGCACTTCGGCATCGCCGTCGCCACCGACCACGGGCTCACCGTGCCGGTGGTCTACGACGTCGATCGGAAGACGGTCGTGCAGATCGCCATCGAGCTGGCCGACAAGTCGGAGCGCGCGCGCAAGCTCAAGCTCACGAAGGACGACTTCGGTGGCTCCACGTTCACCATCACCTCGCTCGGGAAGATCGGCGGCATCCTCGCCACGCCCATCCTCAACCCCGGTGAGGTCGCGATCCTCGGCATTCACGCCATGCGGATCGCCCCGAAGTGGGACGAGGCCAAGGCCACCTTCGTACCCCGCGAGATGATGAACGTGTCGCTGTCGTTCGATCATCGGGTCGTCGACGGCTTCACGGGCGCAACGGCCGTGCAGCGCCTCAAGCAGCTGCTCGAGACCCCAGGCAGCCTCCTCCTCGACCTGGCCTGATGCGCGACTCGGACCACTGGGACGCCGCCGAGGGCACCCCGCTCTACCAGGTGGTCGGTGAGGACGGCGCGCTCCTTCGGGCGGACGACGCCGTGGACCCGGAGCTGGCGCTGCGCCTCTATCGCGCGATGGCGACGGTCCGCGTCGTCGACGAGCGCATGGTCACGCTCCAGCGCCAGGGGCGTATCAGCTTCTACGGCGCGGCCACGGGTCAGGAGGCCACGGTCATCGGGACGGGCCTCGCGCTCGAGCCGACCGACTGGGTTGTGCCGGCCCTGCGAGAGGGCGGGATCACGCTGCTGCGAGGGATGCCCCTGTCGACCTACGTCGACCAGCTGTTCGGGAACGGAACGGACGTGGAGAAGGGGCGCCAGATGCCCTGCCACTACGGCCACCGCGATGTGCGATACGTCACACTGAGCTCGTGTATCGCGAACCAGCTGCAACACGCCGTGGGCATCGCGCTGGCCGCGCGCCTCCAGGGAGAGACCACGGTGGCGGCAGGGTACATGGGGGATGGGGCGACCAGCGAAGGCGACTTCCACGTCGCGCTCGAGTTCGCGGCCCAGCTCAGGGCGCCCACGCTCTTCGTGTGCCAGAACAACCAGTGGGCGATCTCGACCGGGTCGCGCCAGCAGAGTCGGGCACGGACCCTCGCGAGCAAGGCCAAGGGATACGGAGTCCGCGGGTACCGGGTCGACGGCAACGACGCCGTCGCGGTGTACCGAGTCACCCAGGCCGCGCTGCAGCACATCCGCCAGAGCGGTCAGCCCGCCTTCATCGAAGCGCTCACCTATCGGATCGGCGCGCACTCCACTTCGGACGATCCGACGCGGTATCGCGACGAGCGCATCACCGAGGCGTGGAAGCTGCGCGACCCGCTCATTCGCCTTCGCGCTCTGCTGGGCCGGCTTGGCGCATGGGACGACGCCGCCGACGCCGCGCTCCAGGCGGAGCTCACCGAACGACTGAAGGCCGAGGTAGTGCGCGCGGAGTCAACCGCACCCCCAGCCCTCGCAACGCTCTTCGAAGACGTCTGGGCCACCCCGCCGTGGCACCTGGAGCGCCAACGCGCTGCCCTCGAGCAACACCTCAGCGCCCACCCGGGCGCCGCCGAAAACCACTAGCAGGAGCCAACATGGCAGACACACGCAACCCCGCGGCAGGCGGCACCGAGGCTACCCGCAAGTACGACGTCGTCGTGATCGGTGGCGGGCCGGGCGGATACGTCTGCGCCATTCGCCTCGCGCAGCTCGGCAAGAAGACGGCCTGCATCGAGGCGGGAGAGCTCGGGGGCGTGTGCCTCAACGTCGGGTGTATCCCCTCGAAGGCGCTGATCACGGCCTCCAAGCGCTTCGATCAGCTGAAGCACCTCGGGACCATGGGGATCTCCGGGGTCGGCGGCGCCACGGTAGACATCGGCGCGATGCAGACCTGGAAGCAGGGCATCGTGAAGAAGCTCACTCAGGGAGTCGGTGGGCTGTTCAAGGGCAACGGCGTGGAGTCGATCCGCGGGCGCGCGCGCCTCGTGGGCCCGAATCGGGTCGAGGTGACCGGACACGCGAACACGAAGACGATCATCGAGGCCCAGCACATCGTGATCGCCACCGGCTCGCGGCCGGTCCAAATCCCCGGCTTCGACTTCGACGGACAACACGTCCTCAGCTCCACGGGCGCGTTGGCGCTCGACCGGATCCCGAAGAAGCTCGTCGTGGTCGGCGGAGGCTATATCGGCCTCGAGCTCGGCGGAACATACGCGCGCCTCGGCTCCCAGGTCACGGTGGTAGAGGCCACGCCGCAGCTCCTCCCGGGCTTCGACCTCGACATCGTCAAGCTCGTCGAGAAGAAGCTGAAATCGCAGGGAGCCACGGTGCTGCTCGAGCATCAGGCCAAGGGCTGGAAGAAGTCGTCCACCGGCGGGGCCATCTGCCGCGTGACGGACCGCACGGGCGCAGAGAAGCAGATCGAGGCCGACGCGATCCTCGTCACGGTCGGGCGACGGCCGAACTCCGAGGACCTGGGCCTCGAGACCGCCGGCGTGCGCGTCGATGGCCGCGGCTTCATCGAGGTGGACTCGCGCCGCCGCACCAGCGCCGCAGGCATCTATGCGATCGGCGATGTGGTCGGGAACCCGATGCTCGCGCACAAGGCGTCGAGCGAGGGGGAGGTCGTGGCGGAGGTCATCGCCGGGCACGACGTGGTCTTCGCGCCCCGTTGTATCCCGGCGGTGGTGTTCACCGATCCCGAGATCGGAGCCGTAGGCCTCTCGGAGTCAGAAGCCTGGGCCCAGGGCCGCAAGACCGCCACGGGCAAGTACCCGTTCGCGGGCCTCGGCCGCGCGCTCACCACGGGAGAGACGGACGGCTTCGTGCGGGTGGTGATCGACGCCAAGACCACGGAGATCCTGGGCGCGCAAATCGTGGGACCCGAGGCGTCCGACCTCATCGCCGAGGCCGGCCTGGCCATCGAGATGGGGGCGCTGGCGATGGACGTGTCGCTCACGATCCACGCCCATCCCACGCTGGCCGAGGCATTCATGGAGGCCTCCAAGGCGGCGATCGGCCAAGCGATCCACCTCGTCAATCGGCCCGGATGACGGCGCCCCTCGCCTGTGCGGTCGAGTGGCGCGGCCGCGAGGCCTACCCGGTGACCTGGGAGCACCAGCGCCGCCTCGTGTCAGCGCGCACAGCAGGCGAGAGCATCGACACAGTGGTCTTCGTGGAGCACGACGAGGTGATCACGCGAGGCCGCAAGAGCCGCGACCTCGCGAACGTGCTCGACGCGGGCAGCATCCCGGTCCTCGAGGTCGAGCGCGGCGGAGACGTGACCTGGCACGGCCCCGGGCAGCTCGTGGCTTATCCGATCTTTGCGCTCGGCCCCGACGAACGCGACGCCCCGGCGTTCATCCGTCGTCTGGAGGGCTGGATCATTGGCGCACTCGCGCCCTTCGGGGTCAGCGGTGAGCGCCGTCACGGCTATTCGGGCGTTTGGGTTGGCGGCCGAAAGCTCGCCTCTGTGGGCATCGGGGTGTCCGCGCGGTGGATCACCTGGCACGGCGTCTCGATCAACGTGGCTCCCTCCCTTGACGGCTACCGACGGATCAACCCGTGCGGGCTGGACGCCGACGTCATGACGTCGCTCCTCGAGCTGGGGTGCTCTGTGGGTCTGGACGCGCTCCGGGAGCAGCTGGTCGCGCGGCTCGCGAGCGATCTCGGCAGAGCCCCGCTTGCGGTCGCTTGACCGTGCCCACACAGTCAGACGCGTCAGTGCGTCGCGGGCTGCGACACCGCGCGTGACCCGCCACCGCCGTGGTTGGCGGGATGCGGCAGAACTTCGACCCGGAGGAGCCCACCATGCGTGAGTCACAGTGCAGTTCCGGGGACGGCGCGAACGCGCTGTGGCGGCGGGCGCGCAGGTTGTGGCTCGTGGTGGCGCTATGCGCGAGTCAAGCGGCGTCCGCGGCGCCTCCCGAGCTCGCCACCCTCGAGACCAAGGCGGAGGCGGGCGACCCCGTCGCGATGGTAGTGCTGGGCGAGGTGCACTGGCAGGGGACGGGTGTCCCGCGGAGCCTCGCCACCGGACTCGTCTGGTTCCGCAAGGCGGCGGAGCTCGGCAACGCGGAAGCGCACGACGCGCTGGCCCGAGCGTACGGGTCCGGCTTGGGGTTGCCTCGAAACCTCGACCTTGCGCTGCGCCACGCGCGTGAGGCGGTCGCCCGCGGCGAACGGCAGGCAGCTCGGACGCGGCTCGTCATGATCCTCATCGAGCGCGGGGACTCCCCCTCAGAGGCAGACCTGTTCGGCGTGAGAAGCGCCGCGGACGAGGGCTACCTACCCGCGGCGGCCGTCTACGGCTACTGCCTCCTCCACGGGAAGGGGGTGCCCGCGGACGTTGCGAAGGGCCTTGCCTGGCTCGAGCGCGCCGCCGAGCTCAACGAGTCGGAGGCGCTCCGAATCCTCGGCCGCACATACGCGCACGGGCTACCGGCCCGGGGCGGCCAACCGGAGGTGACGAAGGAAGTGCCCAAGGCCATCGCGCTGCTCGAGCGACTCGCCAACAGCGACCCGGCGGCGGCGATCGACCTCGCCCGTATGTATGGAAGCGGCGTGTTCGGGGCCGTGGAGGGTCCGAAGGCGCTCGAGTGGTTCGAGAAGGCGGCCAACGCGGGCGTGGTTGAGGGCTGGATCTGGATGGGCACGGCCCTCCTCGAGGGCCTCGTGGTGCCGCGCGATGTGCCGCGAGCCCTGGTGGCCCTGCGCCACGCGGTCGACGCCGGCCACCCCGACGGGCAAGCCACGCTGGCCGCGGTGTTCCTCGACGACTCCGAGCCAGCGAACGACGCGGAGGCCACGGCGCTGCTCGAGGCGGCCATGGCACAAGGCTCCGGCCGAGCGTACGATCTGCGCGCAACGGCGTACGCGCGGGGCCACGGCGGCCCGCGAGATCCGGCGAAGTCGCTGATCCACCTCGAGCGCGCCGTGGAGCTGGGCCACTTTCCGGCACGCACCCGCCTCGCCGCCACGCTCCTAAGGAGCTCACCGTCGCCAGAGACCGCACAGCGCGCCGCCCGTCTCCTCGAGTCCAACGTCGCCATCGGCGACATGGCAGCGACCATCGTCCTCGCGCGGCTGACCTTCACCGCCCGGCTCGGTCCGCCCGACCCGAAGCGCGCGCGGGAGCTCCTCGAGACGGCAACCGCTGCCGGCTACGCCCCCGCCTTCGTGGAGCTCGGCGACCTGTTGCTGGAGCCCGCCTTCAACGACCCGGCAAGCGCGCGGGCCCTGTGGGCGAGAGGCGCCGCACTCGGCAACTCGGTAGCCCAGTGCCGCCTGGGCGCCGCCAACGGGCTAGCGACGCTCACACCTCCGCAACGTCAACAGTGGTTGAGCGCTTGCGTGGCTTCCGCACCCGGCGACGCGGAGTCGGGGGCCGTGGCCGCGGTCGCCATCGTGCACGGCGCCGTTGGGCCGCCGAACCGAGAGTGGGCCCGCGAGCTCTTCGAGCAGGCCGTGGCGCTCGGGAGCCTCCGGGCCATGGTGGACTATGTACCGCTCCTGGCGACTCCCGGACCCGGCCAGGATGTGGCCAGGGCGCGGACGCTAGCCCGTGAGGCCATGGGGATGGGCTCGATCGAGGGCAAGTGGCTGTCGGCGCGCCTCGTGCTGGTGGGCGATGTCTCGCCGGACGAGGCCCGCGAGCCTCTGCAGTGGCTCCGCGAGGCGGCCGAGGCCGGGTTGCGGGAGGCGCAGCTCGATCTTGGCTACGTCTACGCGGAGGGTCGCCACACGAGCCAGGACGAAGCTCAAGCGCTGCTCTGGTTCCAGAAGGCGAGCTCGGCGGGGCTGGCGGAGGCGTTACGCGCCGAGGCATTCCTGCTGCTCCGCGGCAAGGAGCCGCGCGCCGCGGATGCGGCAGAGCGACTCAAGCGAGCAGCCGAAGCGGGCGACGCGAGCGCGGCGCAGGTGCTGGCAGAGCTGCTCACGAAGGGCGCCCCGGGCTTCCCAGCCGACGTGGCCGCCGGCTTCGCCCTGTTCCAGAAGCTCGCCGAGGCGGGGATGCCCGACGCGATGAACGCGCTGGGACACCTGCATGCGTCGGGCGTTGGCGCCCCCCTGAGCGGACCGACCGCGCTCGTGTGGTTCACCAAGGCCGCCGAAGCGGGACACCGAGACGCCATGACCGCCGCAGCCTCGCTGCTGGTCCGCGCCGAGCTCGGCGTGCCGCCGGACTTCATCCGCGGTCGAGAGTGGTTCCGGCGCGCGGCCCAGCTGGGCGATCCGGTGGCGATGGAGGCTTACGGAGTGCTGCTAGGCGACGGCGAGGGTGGCCGTCGAGACGTCGAGGAGGCCTTGTCGTGGCTTTATCTCGCGCGCTCGCGCATGCCGCCGGGGGAGCTGGCAGCGCGCGTGGCGGAGCGGATACGCGTTGCAGAGCTGGCGCTCCCCCCCACGACCGTGAGTGGGGCGAGGACGCGCGCCGAGGCGCTGGACCCGACCCTGCCGCGCTGAGGACAGACACGCCTTGCTGGCGGCCTCGGTCACGCTCCGCTCACGATCGCGTTACGGCGCGCCAACAGCCCGAAGCAACTGTTGCTTCGCCCTGGCTTTTCTGCGAAGGTCCGCGCCGCTCGGGGGGGCCCCCTAAACCCCCACCCGGCGACGGAGCGTGCGTGTCTACGAAGGAAGAAGGCATCAAGGTCGAGGGCACCGTTATCGAGCCCCTCCCCAACGCGATGTTCCGCGTCGAGCTCGAGAACGGTCACAAGGTCCTCGCACACGTGTCGGGCAAGATGCGGAAGTTCTTCATCCGCATCCTCCCGGGCGACAAGGTCACGGTAGAGCTGTCTCCCTACGATCTCACGCGCGGCCGTATCACCTATCGCGACAAGTGACCCCGCCGCGGGTCAGCCCGCGCGCCTAGCGTGTGACATCTTGGGGCCTCGCGAATCTGGCCCCCCTCCCCGGAAGCCCCCACACCCTCAGACGATGCGCATGGCGACTACGTCCTAGCGCGATGACGGTCGAGTGATGCCGCTGGCACTGCTCGTGATTAGGGACGTCTCCGTCCGAGGCGGCTCCAGCCCCCGCCCGGGCGGAGTCCCCAATGAACGTCGCTTCCGCTTTCAACGCCGCCCTCGCCTCGTCATCCATTGGTAGCTCATTCCCTTCGAAGCGGCTGGGGCACGCCCAACCTGCCGGCGCGCCGCTCCCGAAGAACGCGGCTCCCACGCCGCCGTCCTCCGGAAATGGCGCGGCGCCCGAGCACAACGGCGTCCGAGCGGCCCCCACCCTGCCCTCCTGGTTCCGCGCGCGCGTCGCCCGCGACGTCCGCACCGTGTCCTGCGGCGTGGACGCCGACGACGTGTTGCAGGAGATGCGCCTCGTCATGCTTCAGCGCGGCTGGCCCGGCGCCTGCGGCGTGCGGTTGAACTGGCTCTTCCTCGAGGTGCTCCGCCGCTTCCGGCGCCCGCCCACGGACGAGTTGACGGAGCTCGCCGCCCACTACTCGGAGGATATCGAGAACCTCATCGACCTCGAGTCGGCCGCAAGCCGTCTGGCGCCGGCCGAGGCAACCGCGCTCCTCGGGTCTGCGTCTGGGGCGCCGCTCCGAACGATCGCCGGCGACCTGGGTGTGTCCATCGCCACGGCGCACCGGCTGGTCGCGGCCGCCCGAACCCGGCTGTTGGCCGCCTGATTGACTCTGCTCAAGAAGCGGCCGACTCCGGCCGATAAGTCGTCCTGAGAAGTTTGACACTGACTCGATTGCTGGTAAATCGCAGTCGATTTGCCGCTGTTACGGGTTCCGCAGCGTTCCCGCACACCATGCCCCGCCTCCACGGGTGGGTATTCGGCCACCCGATCTATGCCGACCGCGACGTGCGGTGTGCTGGGTCGGGCAACGCCGAAAGGATCGGAAGATGAGTCTCTTTGGGGGAAACATGTCATCGGTAACCGAGCTAGAGACGAGGAGCCTCGATCTAGGACGCGCCGACACGTTCACGCGCTTTCACTTTCCCATGCCCGCAGGCACGGACCGTCGAGCGCATCGACGAGAGCTGGTCTGGGCCGAGTGCCTCGTCAGCCCTCCGGTGGGTCTCTCGGATCCAACGCGCGCCCTGATGGTGGATCGGTCGGAGGGCGGGGCCCTCATCGAGTGGCCTTTGTCCCACGAGCTCCGAGTCGGGGATCACGTCACCGTCACCGAGTCCGGCGCCTGCTGGACCGGTCGAGTCGTCCGCGTGTCGGGCGACGGCCGTCCGCGCCCGGCTTTCGCACTGGCGCGACTCGCCAGCGACCGAGTCACCCCAGCGAACCGGAACGCCTTCCAGTAGCTCCCCGCAGAGCGCAGGAGCGCGCCGGGCCCCACGTGCGGTCCCTCCTGTTGCCAGCTCTGGCCGGTATCAAAAGACAGAACTCTCTTGCCGTCCATTCACCGTTCGGCGTTTGACATTGGCTCCGCCAGTGGTAGACCGAATGGGCATTGGTTTGTCATGGGCTCCAAGCGTGCCCGTCTCCTTCGACCCGCCGGTCACCTCGGCTAGGTCGACGAGGCGCCTGTCCAGGCTCACCGCGACGTGCGGTGCGCCTGCTCGGGCCACGCCGGATGGGCCGATGGACGAGCTTGGGGGGGCAAAATGTCAGCAACAACCGAGCAAGAGGAAAGGCGCGCCGATCTCGGAAGCGCCGACACGTTCACGCGCTTTCACAGCCCCATGCCCGCCGGCACGGATCGGCGAGTGTACCGGAGGGAGCTGGTCCTGGCGGAGTGCCTCATCGAACAGCCGTTGGGTCTCTCGGATCCAGCGCGTGTTCTGATGGTGGATCGGTCCGAGGGCGGGGCCCTCATCGAGTGGCCTCTGGCCCGGGAACACCACGTCGGGGAGCGGTTCAATGTCACCGAGTCCGATGGCAGCTGGACCGGTCAGGTCGTCCGCGTGTCGGGCAACTGCCGGCCGCGCCCGGCTTTCGCGCTGGTGCGACTCGGCAGCGCTCGTGTCACCGTTGCGAACGGGAACGCCTTCCACTAGTTTCCGCGCGCTTCGCCCGCTACACGGTTGAACCGCTGGTGGGCACGGCCTCTCGTCCGGCACACACCGCGCCGGCGAGAGCAGATCGTCAAAGCCGCCCCGCCGCGAAGCTGGGCGTGAACGCGGAGATGCCATGTTCGCCGAACTCAACGCCACCGCCCGCGAGCTCCAGGACCGAATCGAACGGCTCCGGGGGTATCTTTGACTGGGATAACCTGAAAGACCGGGTCCTTCAGCTCGAGGAGCTCATCGCCGAGCCCTCGCTCTGGGACGAACCACAGCGCGCTCAGACCCTCCTGAAGGAACAGAAGGAGGTTCAAGACGCCGTTCAGTCGATCGAGAAGCCGCTCAAGTGGCTCGATGACGCCCGCGTGCTCATCGAGCTGGGCCACGAGGTCGGGGACGAGAGCGTCGTCCCCGAGATCCGTGAGACCCTCGACCGCGTCGCCGAGGCCGCGAAACAGCTCGAGCTCGGCCGAATGCTCGGGGGCCCCCTCGATCGCAACAACGCGCTGATCATGATCAACGCTGGCGCCGGCGGCACCGAGTCAGTCGACTGGGCGGGCATGCTGCTGCGCATGTACCTGCGTTACTGCGACTCTCGCGGCTGGGCCACAACCATGCTCGATGAGCAGGAGGGCGACGAAGCCGGGATAAAGAGCGCCACGGTGCAGGTCGATGGCCTCTACGCCTATGGCATGTTGCGCGCCGAGGTGGGCGTCCACCGTCTGGTCCGGATCTCCCCGTTCGACTCCGCAGCGCGCCGCCACACCTCGTTCGCCAGTGTGTTCGTCTACCCCGAAGTGGACGACGACATCGACGTGCAGGTCAACGAGGCGGACCTGAGGGTCGACACATACCGCTCCGGCGGCGCCGGCGGACAGCACGTCAACA
>SXGT01866392.1_pt1 | contig 10251 bp, 6 predicted proteins | sample 3176221 | NCBI WGS metagenome assembly SXGT01 (sample SAMN11356862, study PRJNA531348) | freshwater metagenome | isolation source: freshwater sample F1-120 | place: China: Fuxian Lake, Yuxi | collected 2017-12-25
CATCAACACACGGTAGACGAAAAAGCTACGGAAAAAACGGTCGTGGAGGTGGTGTGATCCAGTCATTTAGCAAAACTAATAAAATAATCATATTTCACAAAATTGTTGCAGGATTAATTGGCTAAATGTAGATTTGCAAGCCAGGCATGCACTGGCCTTTCCCCCGGGCCGGAGGCCGCGTGAGGGATGCGGAGGGGTAGCCTGAAAGGCCGGAGCGAAGCGGAGCCCGCAGCAGCCCGACCCCCGGCGAGGTAACGAGCCGGGGGGCACGCCCACCCTCAGTCAGCAATCACTGGATGCCGATGGCCGTTTTCCGCTGCTGGATCAGCGTGGCCAGGTCCAATGTCTGGCCATTGTGGCTGGCATCGACAATGAGGAGCAGGTACCGGCGGTTGTTGGCCATAAAAAATACCTTCTGGCCTTCTTTCACATCGAGCTGCACGTTGCTGCCTGCGGCTACTTCGGGGTTGCTCACGCCGGGTACGTACACAGTTACGGCACCGGTACCTGAGTTGGTAAAGGTGAGGGGAAATGCCTGCACGGCCAGGCTGAGGCACAACAACAGGAAGGTGAGAAGGGTGGCTTTCATATACTTGAGATAGGATTCAAAGATAGGAAAAGGCCCGGGTACCGGAAAGTGCAAGGGACAAATGGCGCAAAGGGTGCGGGCTGCCCCAAAAATTGATTGGCCATATGCCCTTTAGTCTTTAATTTGTGCCTTTGCGGAAGGCTTATGTGAACCGCCCACCCGCAATAAAGACCTAAAAATAGCATGTGTATGAACCTGTGGCGAATTATGTGCCTGTTGCCCTGGCTGGCTGTTGCCTGCATCCGCCCCAACGAAACCAATGGACAGGCAGCCAGTCCGGAAGGCGGAAATGCTGCTGCCGGTGAGCAGGTGATGCAGCCGGGTGGCCCGAAAATAGCGCCTCCTCCCAGCACCATTGGTGACTCCAAGCTGTTTCCGCGCGTGTTTTCCGGCTCAGGCACCACGAATATCTTCGAGGCCTGGACCATGAAATTTACCCTTACCTATGATCAACCCCTGGTGCCGGTAACCAATGACCAGGTGCCGTGGGTAAATCCGGAGTCGTACAATGAAAACAACGGGCTGTTTGTGACCTATATCGGCAAAGACCGCAAGTTGTCGCTGAACGAGCCCTATATCCAGGTGCAGTATGTATCGCGCAAGTTGCAGGGTTACAGCAGCCTCGACTCGGTGTTTTTCAGCCTCGACCGCTTTTTCCTGTACGATCCGGGGTCGAAGGTGCTCGCTGACCGCCGCGAAATGCTCACCCAGTCGGGCCTGGTGGCGCACATAAAAGCCTACCAGACGCCCACGTACCAAAACCGCACCGGCAAGTTTGTGGCACTGGCCTATGTGCCCTACGACAAAGACTATTACGTGGCCTTTGCCCTCACCACGACCGACCAGGGAGATTTTGCCCAGTATTTACCCGGTTTCGAAAAGCTGCTCGCCTCTTTTGCTTTTTACGGCGGCTGATCAGCCCACGGCTTTGGCCGGGTTGCCAAACATGGTTTTTCCCTCGGGCACATTGCGCAGCACCACCGATCCTGCACCGATAATGGCGCCCATGCCGATGCGCACCTCCGGGCCGATAATGGCACCCGCACCGATGAATACTTCGGGCTGAATAACGGCACCGCGGCCTATGCGTGCACCGGCCTGCAGGGTGCAAAAGTCGCCGATTTCCGCGTCGGGTTCGATCGACACGCCGGTTTCGATCAGGTTAAATGAGCCCACCATGGCATTGGCGTGGATGGCCACGAAGGGGTGAATGATGCAGCCCTTGCCGGTTTTGGCATAAGGTGAAACAATGGCCGACGGGTGGATGAGGGTAACCTGTTCGGGTTTTTTGGTGCGCAGGTAATCCACAATATTTTTCCGCATCGGGATTTCGCGCTCGGCCACCAGTATTTTCATGTGCTCCTCTTCGAGCAGGGTGGCGGCATCCTGGCCGTTGATGGGGCCCACCACCGGCACATCGTTAATTTCGGTGAGATCGGTTTTTTCGGCGGGGGCAATAAACCCATACGCCATCACATCGAGCGATGCGGCAATATCGAGGGCGGCGCGCGCCTCCGGGCCCGTTCCTACAATCAGGATGGGCATCTGGCTGTCTTCCATAAATGAAATTTTTTGCAAAAATCGGGTAAAAATGCGGGAAACGCCAGCGGGATCAGGTCTTCACCTTTTTTCCCATGGCAATGAGCATGTCCCACATGTGATCGGGTATTTTTTCGAGGAAAGAAAACTCCCCTGCACCGCTAATCCATTCGCCGCCGTCGATGGTAACGACTTCGCCATTGACGTAGGCCGAAAAATCGGAAACTAGGTAGGCGGCGAGGTTGGCAAGTTCGGGGTGCTCACCTACACGGCCGAGCGGCACACGATCCAGCGGGTGCATTCCCAGCACTTCTTCTATACCTTTGGGGAAAAGGCGCTCCCAGGCACCAGGGGTGGGGAATGGCCCGGGGGCAATGGCATTGGCCCGGATGCCGTATTTGCGGCCCCACTCTACAGCCAGGCTGCGGGTAAGGGCCAGTACACCGGCTTTGGCCGTCGCCGATGGTACCACGTAGGCCGATCCGGTCCAGGCATAAGTCGTTACGATATTGAGCATCACCCCTTTGATCTTTTGCTCGATCCAGTATTTGCCGAGGGTGAGGGAGCAATTGTAGGAGCCTTTGAGCACAATGTCCACCACGGTATCAAAGGCGCGGTGGCTGAGTTTTTCGGTAGGAGAGATAAAATTGCCGGCAGCATTATTAACGAGCACATCCACCTTGCCAAATTTAGCCACCGCAGAAGCGAGCAGCGCCTCCACCTGTTCTGATTCGCGCACATCGCAACCCACGATATGGGGCTCATTGCCGGTTTCTTCGCGCAGTTTGGCCGCAGCTCCGGTAAGGCGGTCCTTACTGCGGGAGGTGATGGTTACGTTGGCACCCAGTTGCAGGAAGCATTTGGTCATGGCCAGCCCGAGGCCGGATCCGCCACCGGTTACAATGATCGACTTGTCTTTCAGTGCGCCATCAGGCAGCATCGGTTGGAGGGGGTTCATGGGGGATAATTAGGATAAATGAAGGGAAGGTACAACCAACAACGAAAGGTACAACGCCCTTTGAAGACGAGCAACCTAACCGTTAGCGGATTAGGCAACAAGTTCGCCGAAAAGACCGTGAAACTTTGAATTACGAATTCTATATTTCGACCTCGTAACATACAACCCTTCCATTTCTGTTGGAAAATGAGCCGGTTGGCTGTTTTGGGCAGAATAAAGGCGAAAACACTGATTTAACCATGAAAAAAAACTTACCCTTGTTTTGCCTCTTCCTGGCGCTCTCGCTGGGGGCGTCGGCACAAGCTGTACTGGATGGTACCCGCGTCAGCACCGAATTGCTGATCCGACTGGCTCAGGATCCGTCAGAATACCAGGATGTGATGCTGCTTTTTGAAGACAGGGTGGATGTGGAAACCATGAACCAAACCTTCATCCGCCGCCGCACCCCGGTAGACGAGCGTGCGCGGACCGTGGTTTGGGCGCTGAAAAATAAAGCTGCCGCCACCCAGGGGCCTTTGCTGGCCCTGCTGGAAGGCCTGCCCGGTGTGGAGCCCGGATCGGTTACACCTTACTGGATCACCAACGCCATTCAGCTGCGTGCCAATCAGGACGCACTGGCGGTGCTCTCTAACCGCACCGAGTTGGAGTGGATCGACTGGGTAGCGCCGGAGGTGCTCGACAAAGCAACGGCCTCGCCGCTGAGCCCGGCCGAAATCCAGAGCCCCAATGGCCGCGAAGTAGGCCATAACGTAATCAAGGCCCCTGACATGTGGCGGTTGGGATATACCGGCTACGCCCGCAAGGCGTATGTGGTTGACTCAGGGGTCGATTGGACCCACCCGGCCATTGCCGGAGCTTTTTATGGAAATTATGCCCCGCTGAGCCAGGCATGGTTTTCAAACGTAGCCAACCAGACTCCTTATGATTGTGACACGGATGTGCACGGTTCACATGTGGCCGGTACCATTTTGGGTCTCAATCCCGCCACCAACGATACGGTTGGGGTAGCCCCCGGCGGCCTGTGGATGGGCTCCCCCGCCATCGGTTGCGGACCGGTAAACTCCACCGCTGCCCTTCAGTGGGCCCTCGACCCGGACAATAATCCTAATACCACCGACGACCTTCCGGACGTGATCAACAACTCATGGGGAAGCCCAAGCGCCGCAGGTACCGAATGTACCGGTGCTCAGCGCGATGTATTGGTCGCGCTGCACGCAGCCGGTGTGGCAGTGGTTTTTTCGGCAGGAAATGAGGGCCCGGGTGTTTCTACCATGTCTTCGCCCAAAAACATCAATGTGGATACGGTGAACGTGTTTTCGGTTGCCATGATTAATGCCAACGCGTTCGGTTATCCTGTTAATCCGGGTTCGAGCCGCGGACCTTCGCTGTGCCCTGCGCCGGCTGGTACCCTGCTCATCAAACCGGAGGTTTCGGCTCCCGGTGTGAATGTGCGCTCCCTCGGTCCTAACGGCAGCTACCAGTCGCTTACCGGTACTTCCATGGCCTCCCCCCACGTATCCGGTGCTATTCTGCTGCTCAAAGAAGCATTTCCCTACCTGCCGGGCCGCGACCTGAAGCTGGCCCTGTTTTACACTGCCGTTGACCTGGGTACTCCCGGTGAAGACAATGACTACGGCATGGGCCTGATTGATGTGTTTGCTGCTTATAACTACCTCGTGGCCCGTGGCAATGTGCCGGTTCAGGTTTCCCGCGCGGTGGATGTGGAGGTAGAAGGTATCCTGAACCTGCCCGCGCTTACCTGCAATCCAAGCATTTTGCCTTTTGTAGTTTTGAAAAACAAAGGCACCCAGAACCTCACCTCTGCCAAAGTGGTGTATACCTACGGCAATGGCAGCTCCGATACGCTTAACTGGTCAGGTGTGATACCACCTGCCGGCAGCCAGCCGGTGATTCTTCCCGCTTCTGTGCTTCCCGCAGGCCGTTATACCCTGAGCATTGAAGCGATTGAAGCCAACGGACAGGCAGACTATTTTTTCCTGAACAACAGCAAATCGACCACGTTCACCATCTCCGCCGATGAAAAACCGGTAACGGCTGGTGCGGCGGCCTGTGCCGGATCACAGGTGGCCCTCACGGCATCGGTATCCAGCGGCGATATCCAGTGGTTCACCGCACCTTCCGGCGGCACGGCCGTGGCTTCAGGGGATGTGTTTCTCACACCCGCCATCAGCGCCAATACCACTTACTATGCCGCCCAGATCAATGAGCGGAAACTTGGTAAGGCGGACAATGTATCGGACCTCGGTGGTTTTGAGCAAAGCCTCGCTAACTACCTCGTGTTTGATGCGATGGTGCCGTTTACCCTCAAATCGGTGAAGGTTTACAGCAATGTGGCCGGTGTGCGGGTGATTGTGCTGCGCAATGCTTCGGGCACCATTCTGCAAACAGCCGCTGTTAACATTGGCACCGGCGAGGTGCGGGTTCCCATCAACTTTAATATTCCGGTAGGAAGCAACTACCAGCTGGGTCTCGCAGTGGGTGGTCTCAGCGGCCTGTACCGTTCGCTTTCCAATGTGGTGTATCCATACCTCATTCCCGGTGTGGCCGAAATCAAGCGCTCGAATACCGATAACGATGTGCTGAAGTTCTACTACTTCTTCTACGACTGGGAAGTTTCCTACGAAGGTATTTGTGGCCGCACCGCAGCTGCCATTACCCTGGGTGCCGGAACTGCAGCAGCAAGCTTTTCGCCCAGCGCCACCGTCATTAACCTCCAGTCTAACCCAGCGGTTACCTTTACCGACCAGTCCACCGGAGCAGCCTCCTGGCTGTGGAACTTTGGCGATGGGACCACCAGCACCCAGCAAAGTCCGGTACACACCTTCCTCACACCGGGCGAATACCTGGTAAGCCTCACTGTGACCTCGGCTTCCGGCTGTGTGGATGCGGATACAATCACGATCAGCGCCGAAGGCTTTCCCGTATCTATCGACCGCGACCAGTTGTTTAAAGGCCGTTGGGACGTGCTCCCCAACCAGAGCGAAGGCCGTTTTGCCGTTCATTACCGCTTTGAATCGGCAGGCGCAGCCAACTGGCAGGTGACGGATGTAACGGGCAAACTGGTGCGCTCCGGTACCCTGGCCGGTGCCAGCGAAGGGGTGATGAACCTCGACCTGACCGGCGTGGCCGCTGGCTGGTATACGCTGCGTGTAGTGTCGGGCGACGGGCAGGCCACCCGTAAACTCGAAGTGCTGCGCTGATTTTTTGCAACCCCTGTTTCGATTCGCATGATAAAGCATCTTATCCTGGGGGCGGTCTGTTTATGGACCGCCTCCGGGCTTTTAGCCCAGGCATCTGGCACCCTTTCCCAGCCCCTGCTGGACCGCATAGCCACCGATCAGGCATCCCTGGTGGATGTGAGTGTGTTGTTGCGGTCGCAGGCTGATTTTTCGGCGTTAAATGACCGCTGGTCACGCCAGCGGCCCTCGCCGGAGGCACGCTCCCGGGCGGTGATCGAACTGCTTCAGCAAACGGCTGCCGCTACCCAGCCCACCCTGCTCAACTGGATGGCCCAGGAGCCCGGTATTGATCCGGCTTCGGTGAGGACATTTTGGGTGGCAAATGTGGTGTTTGTTCAGGCAACGCCGGAAGCCATTTACCGCATCGCCAGCCACCCCCTCGTGGCATCGGTGGACCTCAATCACCCGGTATTGCAGGAGGCAACCGCCTGTGAGGCCATGATCCCCGATGGACTGGAAGTGCAGAATGGAAAAGAGCCCGGTCTCGAACTCATCGGTGCACCCGAACTGTGGCGGATGGGTTACACCGGCTATGGCCGTGTGGCCATGAGCCTCGATACGGGGGTGGATCCTGATCACCCCGCACTGAAACAACGGTACAGGGGTAATTTTGTGCCAAAGTCCTGGGCCTGGTTTGAATACAACTCTAACAATGTCGATCCATTTGACTGCGATGGCCACGGCTCGCATACGGTAGGCACCATGGTGGGCCTCGACCGCGACCGAAACGATACCATCGGTGTGGCCTTTAACGGCTTGTGGATTGGTTCGCCGGGTTTGTGCGGGGGCGGTGGTACCCTTACCGACAAAACCATTGGCACTTTTGAGTGGGCTCTGAACCCCGATGGCGACCCGGCCACCGCATCTGATATGCCGGATGCCATCAACAATTCATGGTTTAATTCGGGCCTCACGGATGAGTGCCAGAGCCTGTATGTGCAAACCCTGACGTCTCTCGAAACAGCGGGTATTGCCGTGATTTTTTCAGCAGGCAATTCTGGTCCGGGTATTTCCACCATTACTCCTCCCAAAAACATCAATACCGATCTGGTAAACAGTTTTGCGGTGGGCGCAGTGGCCGCTACGGCAGCCAACACCCCGGTGGCTAACTTCTCCAGCCGGGGCCCTTCCATTTGCCTTTCCGACTCCAGCTCGCTGCTGATTAAGCCCGAGGTGGCTGCGCCGGGGGTATCTGTGCGGTCGTCATTGCCGGGCAATGTGTATGGCAACCTGTCGGGTACCTCCATGGCTGCCCCGCATGCGGCCGGTGCGGTTGTGCTGCTCAAGGAGGCATTCCCCTACCTCACCGGCACGGAGATCAAGCTGGCGCTTTATTTCTCGGCCATCGACCTTGGCGCACCCGGCGAGGACAATGACTACGGCATGGGCCTGATTAACCTGCCTGCTGCGTTTCAATACCTGGTAAATGCGGGTAATGTGCCCGTGGTACCCCGCAATGAGCGCAATGTGGCTATACAGGAAGTGTTGAACCTGGGCGAAAAAGTTTGTACCCCAAACCCCATGCCTGTGGTAATTCTGAAAAATGAAGGAGAACAGGTCGTAACCTCTGCCACGGTGGTATTCACTTACACGCCGGGCGGAAATGATACCCTTCACTGGACCGGTATCATTCCAGTAGGAGGAGTGAGCCCTGCAGTGGCTATCGGCCCTGTGCTCGGGTCAGGTGACTATACCTTTGTAGCTGAAGTAATTGACGTAAACGGGCAAGCTGATGACCGTCCACTCGACAACCGGTTTTCCGCTGATTTCAGCATTTTCACAGGCCCCCGCGCCACCGGCCTGGATGCGGAGGTATGTGTGGGTGCCCGTACATTGTTGAAAGCCAATGTGCCTTACGGCACGGTGCGCTGGTTTACCACCCCAACTGGTGGACAACCCATCGGGGAGGGAACCACGCTGCTTTCTCCGGCCATTTCGGCGGATACAGCCTTTTATGCCGAAGGCTTTGAATCGTTCCGCATCGGCCTGGCCGATACAGTGGGATACGCCGTAGCCAACGGTACTGCAGGTGATTTCATTCGTTTCACCGTCCACCAGTCGGGTATTCTCCAATCGGTAAAGACCCATATTTCTGCTCCTGGAGTATTGTTCATTACCCTCAGGGACAGCGCAGGCAATATTTTAGGTTCCAAACCACAGTTTCTGTTTGCCGGTACCTCGGTGGTAGAGCTGGGATTCGACCTGATTCAGGATCAGACCTATACCCTGGAGGCCTCGGGCATGCCCTTTTTGCTGGGAATCCCATCAGGGGTTACCTATCCGATGGTGATACAGGGAGGTGCCACCGTGATAGCTGCCAACACCGCGGATGCCTATCCCGGCTTTTTTGACCTGAAATTCGCAGCCAATCCTTCCTGCGACCGCGACCGGGTGCCGGTGAAGGTGCTTGCAGGAAGCCTGACGCCATCTATTGCCGTAAGCGATACGCTGGTAAACAACCCAGCGGGTGAGCGCGTGCAGTTTGCTGATTTTACTTCCGGCGTGGTAAGCCGTTTGTGGAATTTTGGTGATGGAACCACAGACACAGCCCAGACCATCATTCATACCTACCTGATGGAAGGCACCTACCTGGCTACCCTTGAGGTTAACTCCGGCACAGGTTGTGTGGCTGCGGCTAGCCAGAAAATTACGGTTTACGGCGAGCGCCCCAGCGCGTTGGACTACCTTTCGCAGGCGCGTGTCTCCCTTTCGCCTAACCCCAACGACGGAACCTTTATCGCCCTATTCCCCGACATGCCCCACCGCGAGGTAAACCTGTCGCTCACCGACCTTACCGGCCGGGTAGTATGGCAGACCCTTGCCCTTACCGGCCCGAATGCCGACTTTCGCATCTCGGTAGGGAAATTGCCCGCCGGGGTGTATTCCTTCCGCTGGTCAGGAGGCGGTAAAACGGGTGCCGAGCTCGTTCAGATCCGGTAATCCTTTTCTTGTGACCTGTCCAACCGACTCCATTTTTTCCTTTTTCTATGCAATTCTCCCACTTCCGGTTTTTTCTGGTACTCCTCCCGTTCCTGGCCCTGAGTACTGCTTTTGCCCAGCCCCTGAACTACGACCCTGATAAAATCGATACCCGGTTGTGGCTCCGGTATCAGGAAAACCCTGGTACAAGCCAGCCGGTGCAGGTATTGCTCGCCGACCGTATCGATGCCCAGGGCCTGGGTAACGAATGGGAGCAGCAGAAAATGTCGCTTTCCCGCCGTGCCAGCCAGTTGGTTACCCTGCTTCAGCAAAAGGCTGCTTCCACCCAGGGGCCGCTTGTAGCCATGATGGAATCTGACCCCGGTGTGATTCCCGGAACGCTCACCCCCATGTGGATCACCAATATGGTGGAGGCCGAAGTTACCCTGGATGCCATGCTGCGCATCAGCCTGCGGCCGGAAGTAGAAATGGTGTACTGGAACGAGCCCGCGGTAGCTTCTAGCTCCACCGAAGCGGCTTCGCCATCGTTTATTACGGTGGCCAACGGCCACGAGCCCGGCCACGACGTGATCAATGCCCCTGCCCTTTGGCGCATGGGATACAGTGGTTACGCCAAAAAAGCCATGATCCTCGATACCGGGGTAGATGGTACCCACCCCAGCCTGTTCCGCACCTTTTGGGGAAATTATGTGCCCATGAACCAGGCCTGGTTTGACCTCGGCGGAAGCCCGAGCCCCGAAGACTGCGACGGGCATGGCACCCACGTGGCAGGCACCATCCTGGGTTTAAATGCCTCGAATAATGACACCATTGGCGTAGCTCCCAACGGCTTGTGGATGGGGGCAACGGGTATTACCGATTTTGAGGGAAAATGCCAGGGCTTCAGCGTATCGCAGGCGCTACAGTGGGCATTGAACCCCGACAACAATGCGGCTACCACAAATGATATTCCGGATGTGATCAAC
>SXGT01007556.1_pt1 | contig 10248 bp, 2 predicted proteins | sample 3176221 | NCBI WGS metagenome assembly SXGT01 (sample SAMN11356862, study PRJNA531348) | freshwater metagenome | isolation source: freshwater sample F1-120 | place: China: Fuxian Lake, Yuxi | collected 2017-12-25
CCGCCGGGACCCCGTACATCTGCCCCTTGCCCGGCCAAGAAAATGGCCCTCCGGACGATGATTTTAGCACTTTTTTTTTTCCGACGAGCCGCAGCGAGCGAAGGTCAAGACGCAAGCGGCGGCCCGGCGGCTACGCGGCGGCTCCGACAGCCGACCCCACACCTGACCGCAGGGTGGACGAGGCCGGACTGGACTGCGGACCCTCCGCATTCTCCTGAGCATCCATCGCCTCCTGCGACGGGACACCTGCCAGCACATTACCTGGCTCACCAGAGCCTAGGTGCGGCTGGGGCAGCTGCGCCCGCTGACCCGTACAGGCGGATGCAAGCCTTTGGCCCGAAGCACCTGGTGGCTCTTCAAAGGCTCCTGAGGGCGTGCCCGACCCACCATCCTGGTCCTGCGAATACCAGGTGGAGGAGTCACCGCCCGGGTCACCAAACCCCCAGGGGTCCAACCTCAGGGGCGAATAGGGCAACTGTGCCCTTGGTTCGCTACACACCGATACGGGTCCAGGGACCGAATCCTCAGGCAGCTCAGCAGAAGCAAGATCCATCCCATACCCAAGGTCCGGCATGCCATAGGTAGCGGAGCCAACTGCCGCCCCACGAGCACCTTTGGTCCTACCATGAAGGGCTGCAACTCCAACAATGGGACACTTGCTCACAGGATGTTTGCCGTCGCTGAGCCGCCTGAGTTGGGCCTTCCTGCCGGCAGCCTGACCAGGGCAAGTTCTGACCAAACCGCAAGCCCGAGTGGTGCCGTAGCAGCCACACTTAGAGCAGAAAACAATCAGCTTGTCTGTGCCTCCAGGTCCACCAAATCTGCCACTGTGCAGAGAGTGAGATTGGTGCGAGCAAGCTGCGACCCGGGACCTTCCCGGGCAGCGTTTCCTTGCCGCCGCCAAGGGCCCTGATCGTAGATTGGATCCACAAGCAACACACATCCACTGCCCTTGGGAGAAAATGACGACATGCCCCCTCTTGACAGCCTTGATGGCCGTAACTTGGGCAGAACCGCGAGCCTTGGCACTCCGAAAGGCTTCCCAAAGACCTTTCCCAACCTCGCTCGCGATTTGCCGTAGGGTGCCTCGCCCTTGTTTCATGGCCGCCAGATACCCATCGGGATCACCACTCCACTTGGGTAGCACAAACTTCGCAACTTCGTCAGCCCTGTTGTTGCCGCCCCAGTCAGCTAAGGAACCCTGCTCAGCCGCCTGAGCTTGAGACTGATGGGCCCTGATTTTCTGGAAGTTGCCCAAGAGAGGGGCCGACGGGTGCCGCCACATCCCGGCAAATTTGAACTTCTCAGAGCTGGCGTAGGCCCGTCGGCCTGCCACATTCACGACGGCTTGACAATCTGAGACGACTATAGTGTCTCTGACCTGGGCATTCGCCGCGATTCCCCGTTGCAAGAGAATGAGCACCAAGTTAACGGCCAGCATCTCGCCAGCCACCGCCGACTGCGGAAAACCTTTTGGAACAGCCATTCCGACGGCGTACTCGATGCCCTCCACCACTTGCACAACGCTTCCCGAAGCTGCAGCAAGGGAGGTACCAACATACTTGGCTGAACCGTCAACATAGACTTTATGTCCTGCACGGAGCTGCACAGTGCCGGGCTCCTTCTCAAAACCATTGATAAACTCCCTGAGGAGGCCCGCCCTGCTCCACTCCTCCACTTGCGGCTCCTGCATCTTCCTGAAACAGGAAGGCCGCAGGGCACCAAGGAGCCTCTGCTTACGCTCAAGCCGCGAGCTCCCCGGCAGCTGAGAGCAGCCTTCAAGCAGGTGGGCGAGGCCCAGCGGTTCGTGACAACTCTCGCAGTTGCCCTCGACCTCCCAGCCATGTTCACCAAGCCACTGCCCCGTGGGCACCACTCCCCAAGCCAGCCCTAAGAGGAACCGAGTGGTGCCCACTTCGTTGGCTTTGTGGCAGGTACACTTGTGCACATGCTCCCAGTCGACCGCATACGGGAGATGCCCAGCTTTACACCCAACCGCCAAGTACTGTTGCCGTGCCTGCACCGCGGTCACGAAAGCCTTCTGCTTAAGGCACCTACACCTGTCGGCGAGTGCCCATTTCAACATGGCCGGCGACCCGGCAGTGAGATCCAGCTCTTCGCCCCAGCCGGGGTCATTGCCTACAAGCCTGTGAGGTGCGATCCAAGACAGATCGAAGTGCTCCAAGGACCTTACCAAACTGGCGGCAGGGCCGCCCATCTGCTGCAACTTACCCGGCTCAGCAGAGGAGATTAACGAATGCACTTTCATCAACTCGTGAGCGGTGAGCACGTCGGTATGCCTGAGGAAAGGCCCAGGGGCCGTACCCTCATGCTGGGTGGACATCCACACTTCCCTCGCCCACCTCTCAATGGCCGCAAAGGCAATCCTGAACTCCGGGTCACTTGACGGCGGAAGGACGGTGGCGGCCAAGGTGTTCGGCACACCAGGAGGGCGTATCCCCTCGACCGCAAGGGTCCAACTGAGGAGACGTCTGACATCTTCCTTGGGCCAAACATCATGCTCTGCCGCATAAACCGCCACAGGCACGACCCCGGCCCGAAACAGTCGCTTGGTCGAGCCTTTGGGCAAGATCATGACCCTCCTCATGCGTCTGCCAGCTTTGGCGATGCGGTCCTTCCGCACCTTCCCGCATGCCTTGGGGCCCTGCCCCCGTTGAGAGTTCTTGCCACGACATTGCTGCGCGAACTTCCCAATACCAAGCAGCGACTTATTGCCGGCGTATAGCCTGTACTGAGCCCCAAGCTTCTTGCAGACTGTGGTGACCTCCGCGGCTCCCCCAATGGCCCGGCCCACAGCCTGAGCCACCTGCATGGAAGAGCCCAGCACCACAGTTTTATCTCCTGCAATGCTCATGCGGCACCCGACCTCGAGCTCTGCCTTGACCGTTTGGTACATGTCGGCCATACTGTCCGCCACCTGCCCACAGCTGTTGCCGCTAGCCGAAAAGCTTATGTCGTCAACATGCACCAGCAAGAACGCCTCCGGAAACTTCCGCAACACTGCCGTGACCATGGTACTGAGAACAATCTCTAGTTCCTTGGTGGCGAAGGCACTTCCAGCGGCAATCCCCCGCTTGGGGTGGATCTCACCCGTAACCGCTTGCCTGTACACGAGCCTACGCGGGAACCTGTACATTGCCAGCGCACATGCGAGGGCCTCCCTCGGATACCCGATGTCACTGCACTTCCGGGCCAGCAATTTCCTCTGCACGTACTCGAAGGCTTTGGCAAGGTCCACCATGACTTCAGCATGGTGTACCTCGTCGGCGATCAGAGATCTAAGTTGGGCCCTCCACATGCCGTCTCCGATACGCCTGCCCCCTACCGCGTTGAAGGCAACGTGCTGGGGTTGCCCGGCCGACCAGCATTTGACCCTCCACGCCACCAGCTTGGCCAGCACCCTGGTGGCTGTGCGGAAAAGAGCGATTGGTCGCTCGCCACCCGTAGCTTTTGGTATCAACACGGTGTGCACCACTGCTTCGGAGGTGGGCCAAACACCTGTTCGTACCCACCGCGAAAAGCACAGGCTCAAAGCTTCTAACCCTTCGTCCGATATGTACGCAAAGGCCCGAGCCGGCACCTGATCCGGGCACGACGTGCCGGCCGGGAAGGACCCTGCCGCTTCCCTGATGTCGTCAGGCGTGAAGGAGAACTCCGGCACCGGCCGCTCCTTCAGCTCTTCCTCCAACACCGTGCAGGGCGAACCATCAGCCTGCCACAAGTTGCTCCAAAAGTCCTCATGCTTGGCTAGCACCTGCGTGGTACCAAGGCTTGAGAACTGATCCCCTCCAACCGCATCATCTTTCCTGATGAATTGGAAGGCCTCCTTGCGTCCTTCAGCAGCTTTGACAGCCATGGTCTCCTTCCATTTTCTGATAGCATCGGCCCTGTCCTGCTTCTTCTGCTTTTCAAACTTCTCCTGCAGCATATGAGCAACATCCTGACAATACTGTTGCCCGTACAGCCACGGCTCAGTGAGCGGCAGGACCGCCTCTCCGATGCCCGCAGATGGCCATTTTTCAGCCATGGCCCGAACCTTCGGGCCAGTGCGAGGGCTCCACTGGGAGTAGTCCTCCTTCTTGCACATGTTGACACACTCACTGAGCCTCCGCCTGGTGTACACGAGACAAAACAGAAGAGACTGCTCCTTCTGCCCGGCTGCACTGGCCCACTTGAGCACATCGAGTTCTTGCAGATCATACTTTTTGCCAAACTCGGGGACCTCCTGACCAAGGGCGGCAGCAACCTCTTGACCAGCAATCTCCACCCACTTGCCCCATACGGCGTCAGCGTCCTGCTGGGCCGTGGCTCCAGACGCTGAGGGGGCCACTTCCTCCAAGGCTTGCCGCACCAGAGCATAGTCCTTGGTCAACCCTGGGCCCACGACCTTGCGACTTGGTGCCACCTTGGGCCTGATCCAGCGGGTCACCTTGACCCCCTCGGAGACCCGCAGGGTAAGTGTGACCACATGGTGGGTCGCCAAAACCGTCTCCCGCTGGTTGACTGCCTCAACAAGTAACTGTGCCATCGGGTTGACCACAAAGAAGTCGTACAAGTTGCTGCCGTGCACCGTGTAGCAGGTGTCGTGGGGTGGGACGATGCACGTGAGCCCACACGTGCCCAACGTCCATTCCTGCACCTGGGCCGGCGGGAAATTCCAATCACCCCTAATGACAACCGGGAAACGAATACCTTGGACCGTGCCGCAAACCCAATCGACCAGCCCCTTAGTGTACACCGCATCGCCGGTCTTCCCGTACACGGAAATCATGAGGACACTGACGGCCCCAAGCTGCACCAACTGCCAGCAAATCCTGTGAGCGTACTGCCCGACCGCGAGCAGCTTGGTGGCCTCGGCTTGCCCTTCAGCAATGTCTTGATTCCTTAGCACCGCCGTCCCGGATGAGGCCCCGCCTTTGTCCGTCCGGACGGCTTTGCCAAACGTGCTGACGAACCTCCTGGCCGCCATAAGTTCCCTGGCCTTCTTGATCTCACGCTCGGTGCACAACCGGTGCTCCTGGATAAGCCACACATGGGACTCACTGATGGGCAGGTCAGCAGAGAGAAAGCTCTGCCAAGCCGTAACATTGGCAGTGCTCACCTTGAGCCTGAGAATGGGTGCCTCGGCAGAAGCAGGCCCCTCCCCCGGGAAACCAAGAGTCGAATCAAACCGAAGCCGGGTCCAACGTCGAACGGTCAAACCGGGCCAAGACCAAACCCGGAGAAACAGGGCCCGCCCTTCCCCCGAGCCCGCCAGGGCGACCCACCCGGCGGGAGCAGCCCCAGGACCCGGATCAAGAGAGACCACATTCGAGTTACGGTCGACCTGCGAAGGCCACAGTAGCACTTTTTCGTCGCTACCCAAGCGGCCGAGAGTGTAAGGGACGCCCCACTCGCACAGCCCCTGGCGGACATGCGTGAGCACCGGCTCCACTTGAGCAGCATCTTCAGACCAACCGGAAATGTACGATTGCCTATGTACTTGGTCCAAAGATCTGCACCCGCCTGGATGGACTACGCCTTGAATTATGAGCACCAGCTCAACATGCGCACCTCCGGCCCAAGACACACAACCCATATCCTGAAGGAGGCCTTGGACTCGATACCATAAGGCCTGGGCATGAGGGCGCACTGGGGTGCTACAAACTCCAAGCACCAAACTGGAAGCACGGCGTGGTCCCTGCGAGACAATGTTTATGTGACCCGATTGAACACGACAACAGAGACAATGTTGAGTGCACCAAAGTTTTCCCAGCGGCCCAACCGCACCTTTGCAAACATTGGAGCCGGGCAGCCCCTGCATCCGACCAACCCGGCCGGGCACAGCGGACGCCCAAACACTGTGTGCCCACAAGCTGGGAGCAGCGATGCCAACCCTTGACTTCACCAACGACCTGCAAATCATGAAAGAACCATCCGGACTGCCGGACCCAGGACAAGGATGGGCATCCCACTTATGCAAGGCGTCACTTCGCTCACTGCCAGCTGCCTTTGCCCTGGTGGTCCTTATAGTCACGGCTGCGACATTGCTGCTGTGGCCTGCCACGATACACGCGAGCTGTGGCGGACGACCCGCTCGGCACTTCCACCAAATGTTGGGGCAGGGACTGAGCGAAGGCATCGATGAGGGCCTGCAGATGCTCGGGTGTCTGCTGCGTACCACCTGCGGCCGAGCCTGCTGCCGCTGCGTGCCCTGCACCTTGCGGGCGGTCCTGGCGACGCTTTTTTGGCGGTGGCGGTGCCAGCTGCTCGCTTGGCCGACCTTCCTCCGACGCCTGCATTGGCACCGCATCGTAGAAGCCGCCGCCACGCCCTCCCCTGCGATCGGGCTTGACCCTCTTAGGGATGGCGCGAACCAGCCACCTGGGCCTGCCGCCACACGACTCCCGCAAGACGAAGAGCCGCGTCTCCTCAGCGTTGGAGTAGGCCAAGAGAGCTTCGAACTCTTCCAGCCCGATGGAGAGGTGGTGGCAAAGGTCCTCCACGGAAGCATAGGCCAAGCCTTCCCTCCAGAACGTCTCTTCTGGAAACTGGCCGGTCCTGCCGCCATAGCGTAGGAGCGAAAAGGCGGCTTGCAGTAGTCCATACGCAGAATACCTGCCAATCCTGGTCCACCTGGCCAGGTGGGACCTGTACCTTCCGCCGGCCGGCCGATATGGCTCAAACAGCAACGGCGAGGGCGCCACCGCATCGGCCCTCGGGCAAGCTGCACGGCAGTCATGTCCGCCGGGGGCCTCCTGCGAACCGTCGCGAGACCTCGACGCCACTGAAGCCGGCCGCCGTGGCATCGGTTTCTCCGGCGGTGCCTGCTCGGCTCTATCCTCGTCATCGTCTTCATCCGACTCCGTCGTTGACGACCGCGGAGCCGGAGCCTGCTGCCGCGGCCCGAACTTCGGTGTCCGTGGTGCCTGACGTCCCAAGTCCTCGGCATGAGCACATCCATCCAAACGCCAACCTGGTGGAGGTCCTGCCGGTTGCCGTGGTCCAGCAGAATGCTGGGGCAAGCTCGCAGGGGGCTGAGAAGCTGCCTGCACAGGGCCCGGTTCCGCCGGGCAAGCCCCGTTACCAAACGGGTTGGCACCTGCTGCCGCCACCGGTGTTCCAACAGCTTCTCCGCCCGCCTCGCCCGAGTCGTCATCGCCATCGTCTGCCTCAATCCACCCAGCCGGCCCTGCACAAGCGGCGGCTGGCGGCGGCCCACACTGCGGCGGCGGTTCCTCCGCTGGGGGTGGCGTCGGCGGCGGCCCAACACGGGTAGCGAACTGGAGCAAGTCTTTGGGTAGACTGCTGACACACACGGCCTGCCCTTCAGCGATAGTTCGCCGACGCCTCGTGCCTGACAAGGTTGCTGTGGCTGTGCCAGGCCCCGTAGACACAGGGTACTCGACATAGTCTGGACGAGGAGGCCTGTCGTCGCCGTGGTCGTCCGCGGGTCCCTCGCAGGCCATGGCAACCGGCTCCGTGCTGACGGCGCACCCTGGGCCATGGACATCCTCACCGGCGGGTGACTGTGCCGAGGAGTGCTGCGAAGGTCCAACCTCCATAGGCACCTGTTGGCACACTGCCGGGGTGACCAAGTCGGCCGGCACGGCCTCACTTGGCCCTTCGCCCTCTGAATCAGACTCGCCATCGAACTGTTCGGACAGGTGCTGCAAGACTTCCTTATAAGCCTGCTGCAAGCTGTCCGACAAAGGTTCGTCCGTGTGCCCAAAGACTCGACGCAACCTGCGATGTGCTTTCTTGGCCGAGCGCGACAACTGGAAGGGGCTCGCCAAACCCTCCCAGACCAAGGAAGAAGCGAGCAGTCCAAACACGAGCGACTTGGCCCACGCAAACATGGCTTCACGGCAACTGTTCCAACGGTGGACAAGTCTGTCGTGCAAAGCTTGACCAAAGATGGCTGTGGCGAACAAACGACGTGTGGACTTCCACGACAGATCCCCATTGAGCCCCAAAAAGCACACCAGTACTCGCTTGTGCACACAAATCTAAACCGAGAAGAGCAATTGCGGCAATCAACCGGCCACCCATCCTGACCATCATCGGTTCTGGACCCACCAGTATGCAGCGGTGCGTGCTGGCTCCCGGCCTCCCGTCGGTCCTGCCAAACAACATGGTTTTTGCCATTTTGCAACACACATGCACACACGAACTGCCACGAGTGCCAGACAGCCCTAAGCAAGGCACCCGCTGGCCAGCCGACCTCAGCCGGCGAGAAGCCCCCAGTCCACGGGTCCCTCCCGGTGACCGCCTCCTGAAGCCGCCCACCCACGGAGCCCGCGACGAGGCCCAACCCACGAGGCCCGCACCCGGGGCAGGGCATCAGGAACAGGTGGCAAGCAGGCGGATGGAGCAGCTGGAGCCCATTTACCCCCTCATTCGAGGGGGAGGGCCTTGGCTCCACGCTGGCCAGGACCACGAAGCACCAACGGCACGAACGAGCAACGGAGGCAGACCGCAGGGCAGACGGATACCACCCCGAGGCCCAGACCTCACCAAAGGTCCGCGGACGATGCGGCGACATGCGGGCCCGAGAGGGTCCCCCTCCAGAGTGGGTAGCTTCCCGCCTCCGCCTGACCAGCTCCTGCAGGGTGCCATCCTTGCACCAGCCACTCGCAGCAGCCCGCCCCCTGCGTTTAGGCCGCCTCTGTGGTGTCCCCCGCCCCTGGCATCGACTCCTTTGGCACCCCTTCAACTTGCGTTGGGTCCGATCCAGGTACCTGCAAAGGCACCTCACGGCTGGCCGGGTCAGCCCCATGTGAGCCTCCTCCTGCCACGTGGGCCCTCTTCCGGGCCTGTTCCTCGGTGTCTGATTCGCTCGCCCTGGCTGCTGCAAGCTCTTGCAATTTTTTAAGGAGACCGTCGCCCAGCTCCTTTCCCATCGCTTGCTCGACTGTGAGCTTGAGCTCCGCCAGAGTGAACACATCTCTTTGGGGCGCCTTGGGTGTTTGAGTGCCAGAGTGCCCTGGCCGCTTGAATTGGCCATTGCCCCCGACGCCCGCACCAGCATTGGTTGGCCCATCGTTCCTGACGCCCTGCTCGGGGACCTTCCCCTTGAGGGATTCCTGCATAAGGCTATCCAGTTCAGACTGGGTCGCCTCAACCTTGCCTCGAAGAGCCTCCAAGGAGCCTGCCGCCGTTGCCCGGAGGTTCTGCAGCTCGAGCACCTGCGCATCGAGCTCGTCCACCTTGGCCTTGGCCTTGTCGACCTGGCCGAGGAGTTTCCCAAGGGCCCGTTGCCTGCGGGCCAACCGCAAGCCCAGCGGCACCTGCCCTTTCTTTTCCAACAAAAGTTCCTCCCGCTCCTTGCGGCCATGCTGGATGTCCTGAAAAATATCCATCGTGCGGGTGTGCGAGGCCAATTCCTCCTCAGCAACTCCGTACGCCTTCTGGGTAACCTCCAGCACATGCAGCAACTTCGCCAGCCTTGCATTGACCTTCCCCAGCTGCTGGTCCAGGGTTTCGTCCTGCTGCATAGCATCAGCGTCGTCTTCCTCATCTTCGTCACCAGGCGTACCTTCGTCATCCTCCTCCTCCACGAAGACCTGCCACTGTGTTTCATCGACCACTGGGGCCTTGGCCGCCTTGGCCTTCCCACCGCCCTCTCCTTGTGGTCGTCCTTTGGCAACCTTCTTGGGGGCACGAAAGGTCCCGCCCTTGCCCGAGCCGGTTCCACTGCCACTTGCGGTCTTACTAAAAGTTGCCGCCCGTGACTCTTGGCCTTTGGAGACCTGCTCCAAGCCCCTGGATGGCTGGCCGCCTTTGGCTCGCTGGCTCCATTCCCAGGGTTGGTCACAACGAAAGCACCTGGCTCGGTTGTGCCGATTCTTGTCAAAGCCGCATGAATGGGGTCCCTTACATACCCAATCCTGCTTGGCTTTTCCTGATGCATTGGGCTGCGGTTTGGACTTCCATACCGACTTACCGCCTGCACCTGAAGAGCCAGCACCAGAAGCCCCACCCACATGCTTGCCTTGGCCCGCGGAAGTGGACCCATTGGCCGACCACTTGGTTGCCATCCACTCCGGACCACGCACTGGCGGGGGCCACCGGGCCCAATATGGCTGCAACAGGCCCGCGACGGGGCCAAAAACCCCACACCTCGAGCCGCTCGCGGTTGCAAAGACTTGAGCCAAAATGGCTACGGACCGCCTTCTGTGCGGTGCCAACCTTAGCTCTTCGGCGAGCCTCAAAGGCATCAAGCATGGAAGACACCGAGTCGACGGC
>SXGT01059310.1_pt1 | contig 10248 bp, 7 predicted proteins | sample 3176221 | NCBI WGS metagenome assembly SXGT01 (sample SAMN11356862, study PRJNA531348) | freshwater metagenome | isolation source: freshwater sample F1-120 | place: China: Fuxian Lake, Yuxi | collected 2017-12-25
CGTGTGTGACGGAATGTTTAAATTTATGACGGGCGAGATAGGCTTCTATTGCGACCGACATATCGTAGCTCGGCCAAACTTGATCATTTTTAGCAGAAATAATAAAGATGGGGCCATTAATTTTTTCCATATGAAAAGTGGCAATCTCAACCGCATCTTTATTCTCTAACGCAGTCCTATATCGGTTAAGCTTTGAGATCGTGTCATCCAATTTAAGACTAAGCGCGGGCACTGCGACACCGCCAATAGTCCACGCAGAATCAGATTTCGTTCCGCCCCAACTTACATAACTTGGCGTTGTCACCGCTAACGATTTTATACGGTCGTCCATTGACGCGAGCAAAAACGCCGCTTCAGAACCCCGCGAACCACTGACGACACCAATACGTGATGCATCAATGGATGTCACAGTTTGTACGTAATCAATCGCTTGAACGAAATACTCAAGGGGAATATCGTCCAGTGTCTTTGGTAACCCATCTTCCTTAAAATAAGCAAGCGCCAACACCGCAACCCCAGATGGAGCAATCATTTTGCCGTTTGCATCGCCAAACCCGATTCCACCATCTGAGCCACCAAAGGCGATGACGACCGGCACTCTTCCTTCCGACTTAGGAAGATACAAAGACGCGACAAGATTTTTGTATTTGACAGACTTCACCTCATATTCATAAGGATCACTCGCAGCCCAAGAAGCGTGAGCAAACACCAGCCAAAGGAAACCTCCGATAACGACTTGAACTACCCGGAATAATTTCGACATTGGGACTACCTTTACATAGGCTTAAAGCGCCAAGCATACGCCTGACTGACTTTCAACACATCATTGCAGCCGCGTAGTTGTACGCTGACTTTGCCGAGCTCGTCGCGGTGGGCTTTGGCAATGGCGTCTGCGCGAACGACTACACCCCTGTGGATTTGCCAGAAGACCTCGGGGTCGAGACCGTCTATGATTTCTTTGAGCGGTTTGCGCACATGGGCTTCGTCGTCGATGGCGACTACGCGGGTGTATTTTTCGTCTGAAGTGAAATACAGAACTTTATCGATAGGGAACATCTTGATGGTGTCGCCGACGCTGGCACTGATCCAGCGTATGCGTTCAACATTGGCAGGACGCAGACGTTTATCGAGTTCTTGCATCAGTTGGCTCAAATCGCCCGGCGCGGTTTTGACTTCCAGTCTTGCTTTCAGCCGGGTGATGGCGTCGATCAAGCGTTCGCGGGAAATCGGTTTCAACACATAATCTAAGGCACCTGTGGCAAAAGCTTCTAAGGCATGATTGTCATACGCGGTGGTGAACACGACATGGCATTGCCCTTTGGTAGCGTGCGCGACATCAAGACCCGTCATACCGGGCATGCGGATATCGAGAAAGGCGATGTCGGGCTGGCGTTGTTGTATGGTTTCCAGCGCGTCGGCACCATGTTCGCATTCGGCGATGATTTCTAACTCGGGCCAGAGTTCGTTTAACATGCGGCGCAAGTCTTTGCGGGGCAGGTCTTCGTCATCAGCGATGATAGCTGTGGTCATTTTTTTCTCTCTCTTTTTAAGCAATCAGTGGCAGGGTGATGATGGCGGCGACCCCGCCTTCGGGACGCGCTTTCAGCACGAGGCTGGCGCGCTTGCCGTACATGGATTCTAAACGATCACGCACATTTGCCAAACCGATACCAGAACCAGACGTGGCACCGCCAAAACCGACGCCATCATCTTCTACTTTCACTTCTAATTTTTCCTCGTCACCTTCATCAAAATAGCGCGCTGTGACAGCAATATGTGCGGCTCCTATTTTCGGTTCTATGCCGTGCTTGATGGCGTTTTCTACCAGCGTGATCAGCAGTAATGGCGGGAAAGCGGCATCCTTTAATTCTGATTCCACGCTAAACGTCAAACGCGGAATGCGCGCTTGCATGAGGCCGAGGTAGGCACGTGCCGCTTCTAGTTGTTTGGCAAGTCGCCCTTGTTCGCTACTGCCATCGCCGCGCATTTGCGGAATGGTGGAGCGCAGATAATCAACCAGGTGATCAACAATGGCCGTGGCACGTAATGGCTCGGTCAAGATCGCTGAGCGCACGCCGGCCAAGGTGTTGAATAAGAAGTGCGGTTCTACTTGCGCGACCAAGACCGACAAACGCAATTCGGCCTCACGTCGGGCATCCTGCGCTCTTTGTAATTCTTGCTGGCGCTGAACTTCGATCAGGCGTTTGCGCTGACGAAAGAAGAACCACAAATCGAATACGCTCGCCAGATACGCAACCATAAAGGCGAAAGGGAAAAATGCAACAGCCTTGAAGAGAACGCTGGCAAACAGGCTGTCCTTCTTTTCCTTTTTTTCTGTGCTTACCGACGCTTCATTTGCACTAGAGCTTGCGCTGCCGGCTTTGATCTGTACAGTAACTTCTGCCGTTGCGGGTTTTGTTTTAGCGGCAGCGCTTGCACTGGCTTTATCACTTTTCTTATCAAAAAACTCGTGCTGGGCATCCCCAAAAATCACCCATTTAGCAAGGCTTTCGCTGAGATTAGAGGCACCAAAACTCAAAGCTCCCCCCAACAAGATTGAAAGCACCAGCAAGGCGCCTTCCTTCTTCGCGCTAAAAGCTTTCTTACGCACCCACATTGCCATGGCTTGACCCAAGGTCACCAAAGATATCGCCGCAACAAAAGTCGGAATCGCTATCGCCCAATAAGTTTTCCAGTTGCCTTCTTTGGCAAACACCATGAGCGCGGCGACCAACAACATCGCTATGTAAGTATAAAAAAACGCCGTCACACGATAGCGAAACCAAGTGCGCGAAAAAACGGGATAGTTGCGATAGCGGTTGAGCCAGGTATCACTTTGTATGGAGACCTCGGCGGGCAGCGCTTGTTCTGGATGAGATTGATAATTGTGCATAATTGGGTTCACTCCTGACGATGGATATGACTGTAATCGATGCAGGAGCACGAGGGGAAATTTGCGATGAAATTGGCTGGGCGGGGATAAAAGCAGGGAAAGGGGAGATCAGTTTTGTCCATCCGGTTGGTGCCCACCGTCGTTCAAGGCTTCGTCACTATTGGCTGGTGACTCTCCCTGCGCTTGGGCGACGTCGTTGTCCGGGGCTAGCTTTGTTTGCGATTTCGCCTGCTTAGCAATGCGCAAAATGGTATTGCGAATTGACATCAGCACAGCGACTGCGTTAAACGGCTTAACGATAAAGCCTACCACGCCACGACTTTGTGCTGCTTGAATAATCTCGGAATCCATTTTGGCTGAAACCAAAAAGATCAATGCCTTAGGCAGCTGCTCGCGAACAGATTCCAGAAGTGCCAAGCCATCTTTATCTGGCTCACCAATGTCAATGCAAACAATTTGTGGTTGCAACTTCACCATGCGCGCAAAATTGGTCGCACTATGATTACCATCGCCCACCACTTCATGTCCACCATTATTCAGCACTGTCGTCAGCAAATTGCGGGCGACTGCTTGATTGTCAATAATGTAAGCTCTGAGCATAATGGTGAAAAGTTAGAAGTATTTTCTGGCGATCTGCTTCTCATCATAATAGATAATTGTTGGCTTGTGACAATAAAAAATACAGGCTGAAGAAGTTCATTTCGTGTTGACGGGTTTAACCATCTTCACATAGCGATTCAACCACTGATCTTGCTCCCACAGCATATGCATGAGAGACTCGCGGGCGCGATAAATGTGGCTCTCGTGTGGCAGCATCACCAGGCGCGAAGGCGTACCCAAACCTTGCAAGGCTTGGTACATGCGCTCACTTTGCATTGGGAAAGTCCCCGGATTATTGTCGTCTTCGCCGTGTATCAAGAGCAAAGGCACATCGATCTCGTCGGCATAATTAAACGGTGACATTTCTTGATAGGTGTCGATCGCCTTCCAATAATGCCGGTCTTCCGACTGAAATCCAAACGGAGTCAGGCTGCGGTTGTACGCCCCAGAGCGGGCAATGCCGGCGCGGAACAAACTGGTATGCGCCAGTAAATTCGCCGCCATAAACGCACCATAGCTATGGCCGCCAATGGCAATTCTATGTTTATCCGCAACGCCTAAACGTATCACTTCTTCCACCGCCGCCTCTGCATTCATTTTGATCTGTTCGACAAAACTATCATTGGGTTCCTTGCGCCCTTCACCAATCACTGGCATGGCAAAGCCATCGAGCACGGTATACCCACGCGCCAGCATCACTTGTGGCCCTTGCACATTAATGCGGTTGAATTTGTACGGCGAGCCAGTGACTTGTCCGGCGGCTTCGGCTGATTTAAATTCTCTTGGATACGCCCACATCAACATGGGTCGCGGACCGTCGCGCTTGGGATCATAGCCCGGAGGCAGATATAAAGTTGCGCTCAGGTTCACCCCATCTTCACGCTCATAATGAATCTGTTTTTTTTGTATACCTTTGAGTTGCGGGGTGGGGTGAGGATAAGCAGTCAGCGCCTTGGGTGGTGCGTTGCTTTGCAAATTCCTGACATACAAATTGGGGCGCTCATCAGGCGATTCGCGGCTGGTGATCAATTGCTGCCCCTCGGCATCCAATACCCCCAGTACTTCTTCATAAAACGGTGCGCGAGAACGCCACAGGCGCGTTAGTTTTTCTTGCCCAAAATGATAGCGATCCAAAAATGGGCGGTCACCTTCAGGACTGGCTCCTTGCCCCACCAAAAACATAGACTCATCATCACCACTCAAACGTATCACTGAACGACCATATTGGTTCAATTCCATCAAAGGATGGCCGGGATGGGTATATTGATCTTCGGTTTTGCGGCTAAACACCAACTCTGGTTTGGTATGCGGTGCGCCCGGTTGTATGCGCCAGGTGCGCGTCTCTCGGGTTTTGCCCCAAGTTTCGGTCACCAGAGCCAGATGATCATTCGCCCATAACACTTGGCTAAAGCGCCACGCCATATCCATGATTTTTTGTGGTGCTCCGTGCAAAGGCATGCCTTGCTGCACCAGAATATCGTGCACCTTCACATTCGCATCTGGATCTCCGCCGCCCTGCGCCTCCAACCAATACAAAGTCGCAGGTTGATCATTGCGCCAGGCAAAATTACGCGGTCCGCTTTGCACCGCATCACCCGCGCCGGGCAAGCGCTCACGAAGTGGGATGTCGGCAATCGTCTTCAGCTTCTTTCCATTGATGCTCCACACTTCGATCAAGTGACCGAACCTTTCCAACGGCAGTTGATAAGAATAAGGTCGCTTGATCTGAGTTGTGAGCACCCACTTACCGTCAGGAGACGACTGAACCTTCGAGATTGCCATCACCGGACCAAAGCGGCGCACCTGCCCGTCCAGACTTACTACGGCTAATTGAGTACGCAATTGCCAGTCCAACATATCGGCATCATGTGGCGTGCGAAGCAAATCGGGATAGGTACGGGTTTGCGCCAATCGACCGCCACGGGTTTCTTGCATGTGCGGCCCCTTAGGCACAATCGATTCTCGCGGTGCGGCAGCTTGTCCGCGCGGCAGCAAGCGCACCAAGAGTCTGTCCTCTGTGCGCGCATCCCCGTTTAACCAAGAAAATCCGCTGCCTGTGACAGCGTTGAGCTTTTCATCGATCAAGCGGCGCGCCGCTGCGGCTTTCACGTCCAACAACCATAATTCAACCCCACCTGAGGTCCAAACACTAAAGGCCAGCCACTTTTCGTCGGCAGACCAAGTCATTTCTGCGATCTTAATTTTTGCAGGTAAACCAGACACCTTGCGCGTTTTTCCAGTAGCAATGTCCAACAAACTCACACCATCGCTAAAACTGCTGCGGCTCGCCGCCCTAATCTTGGGGTGCACCCGCAAACCCGCCAATTTCAATTCCGGCTGCGCCACTTCGGCAATACTAGGCAGAGCAGGAATACTCAATAACAAACCCGTCTTATTTAATGGCCCAAGGCGAAACTCTGGGCCACGTGGCGCATCCACTAAAGCTTGCAGCTCTGGCGCTGGCATTTGATAGCGGTGATCATTAGCAAATGCACTTAAGTGCGGCAAACTCGTCACGCACACCAGAGTCAACATGCTCAAAACTGACCGAATATTCAAACCTGACGACATGCGTCTTTTCCTCTATAAAACAACAAATTAGCCGATTTACGACGGCGCATCAGTATATTTTTAGCGGGTTGGGCTGTCTACACAAATTTAGGCTGATCTTGATGTGAGCATGGCTATTGCGAACAGGTGCGCCAAAATCTGCGGGCCAAGGAATCTTGTTGTTTTAGTGCTCACTCACATGCATAGAAACAAGCACACAAAATCAAAAATAACTAGACTGAAGACTTTGCTAAAAACTTCCACCACCTATGCGCTTGTCGTCTAGTTCCGCCAAATGGATCACTCTGTTCAGCCTGCTCTTCGCGCTACTTGGCAGTGCAGAACTATTGGCTCCGCGCTTTTTATTCAGCTTAGATGCCCGCTTTTCTGATTGGCTGGTGCGACACAATGCGCTCCAACACAAGCCCGATCCTGATATCGTCATCATCAATATCGACGATATCAGTCTGGCGCAAATGAATGACATGGTCGGCAAATGGACCTGGCCACGTGCGGTGTATGGCGAGCTGATACAAGCGCTGCATCAACAAGGCGCACGTGCCATCGTATTCGATCTGAGTTTTGAAGATAGAGACAAAGATCGCCCCGAAAGCGATCTGGCGTTTAATCAGGCGGCGTTGAATATTGATCAATCTCGCACCAAGATTTTTTTCCCGTTGACTCACAAAACAAGCAGCACCGACGGCTATCACGGCAATTTAAAACAGCTCGCTCCTGCCCTCGGCCTGATCGCAACATCTCTTGCCGATGCTAAGGCCAATGGCAATTTCTTGCCGCCGCTCGCCATCGACCAGCGACTCTGGCGCTTGGGGAGTATTAATTTTCAAGCCGATGTCGATGGAGTTGGTCGGCGTTATGCGCTGTATAGCGATCATGCTGGCTGGAAGCTGCCTTCTTTGCCAACCAGAGTCGCGATAGATCTGGGCTTTACTCCACCACCAGCGGGCACAGCCGACGATATACGACTGGCCTGGCGCGGTGGCACAGCGCCCTATCAACGCATTTCATTTGTCGACGTGTATACGGATCTAGACCGGCAACATCCCACTCGTTCACGCACAGAATTCAAAGACAAAATCGTGTTGATCGGCACCGACGCGACTTCGCTCAACGACCGCAAAGCCACGTCGATTGCCAGCGACTATGCAGGCATGGATATGCTGGCCACGGCGATTGATAATCTAAAAAATCATCAAAGTATGCGTGCCGCCCAGCCTTGGCATATTTGCGTATTTTTCCTTGTGAGTATGGCGGCGATCTGGTTCTGTTTTGTGCGGCGGATTCATGCGCTTCATATCGCGCTGGGCTTGACTCTGTTTATGCTGGTTTGTGGTTTGACTAGCTATGTCGCGCTCTCGCGTTTGCTCCTGATTCCTGTCCTCGCACCCTTTCTTTTATTGTGGTCGTATTTCTTTGTGTTGGCATTGCACGACTACTGGCAAGTCGAGCAATCCTATCAAGCCACGCTCAAAGAGTTTGGGCGCTACGTCAATCCGCATGTCGTCAAAAAATGGATCAATAAGAGTAGCGCGCAACACATCGCTGAGAAGGTCGAAAGCAAAACCATCACTGTTTTGTTTTCAGATATACGCGGCTTTACCAGCCTCTCAGAAAATCGCAGCCCTGAGGAGGTCGTCGCTTTATTGAATCGCTATTTTGCCTTGCAAGTCGAAGTGATTTTCCGCTTCAATGGCACGGTAGATAAATTTATCGGTGACTGCATCATGGCATTTTGGGGCGCACCTTTAGACAACCCTGAACACGCCCGCGATGCGGTGTTGGCCGCAATCGCCATGTCCGAAGCACTGGAAAAATTTAAACGCGATAACAGCGATCTTCCACCCGATTTTGATGTCGGCATCGGCATCCATTCTGGCACTGCGGTGGTCGGTTCGATAGGATCGGACATGCGGAAAGAGTTCACAGCCATTGGCGACACCGTCAATCTCGCCAGCCGCATCGAAGGGCAAACCAAGGACTTGGCACGCATTTTAGTCTCGCAAGAAACCGTGTTGCTTTGTGGCGACGCGCTTGACTTTCACCCCCTAGGCTCCTATAAGGTGAAAGGACGTGAACAGGCGGTGCAATTGTTCACCCCTTCTTCTGCCACCGTAGTTGCCAATGATAAGGACGTCGCATGAAGCACAACAAACTCCCTCTTCTGGCAAGCGCGCTTTGCCTCAGTCTGCTCTCTGCCGCCGCCATCGCGCAAACTGCGCCTGTGACAGGCAAAACCAAGGCCACCGTCATCCGCAGTTCAGAATTAAAATCCCAGCCGTTCAGCGACGCGCCCAGCCTCACGACGCTTGCCGAAAATCAGCGCATTGATGTCTTATCGCGCAAGGCGAGCTGGATGGAAGTCCGTGCCGAAAGCAACACAGGCTGGGTCAAAATGCTGACGCTGCGCTTTGATAGTACGGCAGCCAAGGAAGCAGACGGCAATGCCATCGGCAACACTGCCAAGAGCTTATTTAGCCTGATCAAAACCGGTAGCAGCGGCACCACCAGCACCACGGGCGCACGCGGACTCTCTAAAGAGAATTTCAACGCCTTAGTGCCCAACCCAGACGCGTTTGAAAAGATGAAAGCCCTAGCGGCATCCGGGCAAGACGCCCAGCAATTTGCACAAAAAGAGCAATTAAAGGCGCAAGACCTCGCCTATCTAGCGACCAACAAAGGAGGCAGAAATGAAAACTAAGTTGAGCCTCGTCGCTATTCTTGTCAGCAGCCTTTTATTACCCAGCGCAATCAACGCAGAGCCGCAATTTAAACTCGACCTGAACAAAGCCTTTAGCGCTTTACAGAGCGTCAAAAAAGCGATCGTTCCCTTAACCGAAGAAGAAGAAATTCTGCTCGGGCAGAGCATTGCCAGCAATCTCTTGAGTCTAGCTCCACTGCATGCCGATATGGCAGTACAAAACTACGTCAACAACGTCGGACGCTGGATTGCCAGCCGCAGCGAACGCCCTGATTTGCCCTGGACTTTTGCCGTTCTCGACAACGACGACATCAATGCCTTCGCGGCGCCGGGGGGCTATATTGTGCTCACCAAAGGCTTGCTGTTAAAGCTCAATTCCGAAGCAGAATTAGCAGGCGTACTCGCCCATGAAATCGGCCACGTCCTCAAAAAACATCACCTCAACGCCATGCAAAAAGCCCACGCCAAAACCGCGCTGCAAGAAAGTGCCAGCGTGGTGATGGATGCTCGTGGCAGCAAAAATCAAGACGTGCTCAAATACGCCGCGATAGGCACAGAGCTGTATGGTAAAGGATTAGATAAAGAAGACGAGTTTGAGTCCGACCGTGTCGGCGTGGTACTCGCCACCCGCGCAGGCTATGAGCCCTACGGACTACCCGCCGTACTACAAACACTGCAAAGCGTAGTCGGCGGCAGCGCCGCATTGCAACTGCTCTTAGAAACCCACCCCAAGCCCGCCGACCGCTTACATCAACTCGATCAACTCATGCAAACGGGCTTTGATCAATACGAACAACTTAGCAGCGGGCAGGAAAGGTATAAGGCGATGATGGCAAGGTTGAAGTAGTCTCGACCTAGGTCAATAAGCAATTGACCTGAAAATCTTTGATCGATGAATTTAGGGAATCTCTAGAAATTCAATTTTGGGGATGCAGTGCTAGGCGCAAAAGGTAGCAATACGTCGGTATTGCGAGGCTTTGCAACAACGCAATGCGCCCCACAATTGGATTTATAGAGACTTCCCTTAGCGCTCGATCGCCAATGCCACACCGAGCCCACCACCGATGCACAAAGCCGCCAAACCCTTCTTAGCATCGCGACGTATCATTTCATGAATCAAGCTGACCAGAATGCGGCAACCTGATGCACCAATCGGATGGCCAATCGCAATTGCACCGCCATTCACATTGATCTTGCTGGTGTCCCATCCCATCTGACGATTCACGCCGATCGCTTGCGCGGCAAAGGCTTCATTGATTTCCATCAGATCGACTTCTTCATGCGTCCAGCCGGCTTTTTTCAAGCACAACTGTGAAGCGGGAACCGGCCCAAGACCCATGATGGTCGGGTCAATACCGGCAGAGGCATAAGCCTTGATCTTAGCCAGCACCGGCAAACCTAATTCAGCGGCTTTTTTAGCGGACATCATGATTACTGCAGCAGCGCCATCGTTCAAGCCCGATGCATTACCCGCGGTCACTGTACC
>SXGT01274534.1_pt1 | contig 10248 bp, 10 predicted proteins | sample 3176221 | NCBI WGS metagenome assembly SXGT01 (sample SAMN11356862, study PRJNA531348) | freshwater metagenome | isolation source: freshwater sample F1-120 | place: China: Fuxian Lake, Yuxi | collected 2017-12-25
GAGGGAGAGGGGGTAGAGGGATAAAAATAGTGTATAAACGGTAAGTTGCACCCCTCTCCCTCGCTTCGTGGGAGAGGGGTACGCGTGTGCCTCGAAGGCTCGCGTGGGGGTGAGGTTGCGCGGGTGCCGCGTGGCTTTCAGGTCGCCGCTGGACGGCACGACGATAGAGGCTCGAACGGGCCTATGCTGGTGCGCCATGGACGATATCTTCGGCCTGCGGGGCACCACGATCGCCGGCAAGTACCGGGCGGACGAGGTGGTCGGGGAGGGCGGCTTCGGCGTGGTGTACCGGGGCGTCAGGGAGAGCTTCGAGGACCACGTCGCGGTCAAGTGCCTGAAGATCCCGAGCGAGTTCACCCAGGAGGCGAGGCAGCTTTTTTTGCAGAGGTTCCGCGAGGAGGGCAAGCACCTCGCGAAGCTGTGCAAGGAGCACCTGTCGATCGTGCAGGTGTACGACTTCGGCGAGACACGGACCCGAGCAGGCGTCGTGGTCCCTTACCTGGTGATGGAGTGGCTCGAGGGGAGGAACCTGGAAGACGTCCTCCTCGAGCGAGGGGGGCGTCCCTTCAGCGAGGCGGAGGCCGTGGCGCTGCTGAGGCCTGCGATCGAGGCGATAGGCAAGGCGCACGGGCTGGGCATCGCCCACCGGGACATCAAGCCGGCCAACCTGTTCTTGTCGGGCGAGCGGGTGAAGGTGCTCGACTTCGGGATCGCCAAGGCGATGCAGGAGGGGGAGACGGCGACGCACCAGGCGAAGCGGACGAGGAACACGAACATCGCAGGTCGCCGCGTCGTCGCGTCCGCCCGTCGCGAAGCAGGCGCTCCCGCTGCCGCTCTCCCCGACCGAGCCCGCCCCGCAGCGAGTCTTGACGGTGAAGCAGGAGCCGCTGAAGGAGGCGTTCATCTTTCCGCCCCCTCCCGTGACAGTGGGCGATGTGCGGATGAAGAAGCCTCTGGGGTATGTACGGATTAACCCTGGGATGTTCCTCATGGGGAGTCCGAAGACCGAGCTCGGTCGAGGGGACGACGAGGTGCAACACGAGGTGAAGATCACCCAAGCGTACTGGCTGAAGGAGACGTATGCCGGGAACTCAGACGGGAAGACGCATCCTGTGAAAGGGAAGGCTCCGAACGCGTGGGGGCTGTACGACATGCTGGGGAACGTGTGGGAGTGGTCTTGGGACTGGGAAGCGGACTATGGGACCGGCGATCAAAAGGATCCCGTGGGGCCGTCTACGGGCTCGCGCCGGGTCGTACGCGGCGGCTCCTGGTACAACGACGCCTGGGTCGCCCGGGCGGCGTACCGCTTCGACGTTTCGCCCGGCTACCGCGTCGACAACCTCGGCTTTCGCACTGCGAGGTCGATCCCTTGAGGCTTGAGCGCTCGAGCCCTTGTCATCGTAGGCGTTCACCGGCTTCGGGGCTGCATTGGGCTGCTGTGACCGGTCCCCTGGAATTTACAGGATTGCATTGGGCTACGTGAGCTATCCCCTTGAACTGGGACATGGCCCCTGGAATTTACAGAGATGCATTGGGCTACTGTGAGCTATCCCCTTGAACTGGGACATGGCCCCTGGAATTTACAGGGCCAAAGCAGGCTGAGGAGAACGATTTTTGTAAATTACCAGGCCAAAGCAAGCCAGGGAGACCCCTTCTCTGTAAATTACCATTCCAAAGCAAGCCAAGGAGATTGTAGCCGTTTACGGCTCAAGAGAGCCCCGGCTTGAGGGAAAGCCGGGGCATCGGAGGAGACCCCCTCGGGGTGGCCCTGGCCTTCCAGCACGGGAAGCCCGCATCGGGCTTTTGGGGCTCTCTCGGTGCCCCGGCTCTTCCGGACGCGAAAGGACGCGCTCGGGCAAGCCGGGGGCTCTCCAGGGCCGTGAACGGTTATCTTGTCATCGGGGTTTCGGGGCTCCTGCTCTGCGCCGGAGCGGAGCGAGCAAGGGCCGACGCTGAGCCTCGCCGATCCCTCGCCTCCTCCCTGGATGCGATGGTAGTGTTTCGAGCGTGCGAGGGCTTGTGGTACGGCTCCTCGCCGAGCTCGAGTAGCGAGAGCATGGAATGGCGACCGTCCTGACCAGGAAGCCTCGGGCGAGCGCGTGGTCCCTCTACGTGCTGCTCTGCGGGGACGGGAGCCTCTATACCGGCATCGCCAAGGACGTGCACGCTCGCTTCGCGGCCCACGTGGCAGGAAAGGGGGCAAAGTACACCCGTGGTCGGGGGCCTCTGGTGCTGCGCGCCCACGCGTCCTGCGGCGAGAAGGGGCGAGCCCTCCAGGCGGAGCTCGCCCTGAAGCGGCTGCCCGCCGCCAGGAAGCTCCTGGTGTCGGCCTCTGCCCCTGCTCTTCGCCGCTTCCTGCGAGGGATACTCGGGGCTCAAGCTTCGGCAGGACGGCCTCAGTCGAAGGAGGGTTTGAGAGCTTCCAGCGAGGGAGCTCGCCCCGTCCGTACCCGCACGAGGGTGGGCGCCCCGGCCAGCACGTCGCCCTGGAAGGCTCCCAGCCTGGGATCGGCCGGGACCCGGCGGGTGTCCAGGTGAGCCCGTAGCGTGTAGATCCCTCGCTCGGCAAAGAAGCCTCCGGGGCAGAGCTGATCGAGCGCCAGCGCGTCGCCGATGGCGCCTCGAGGAGGCACCGTGGAGAAGAGCTCCCGGATGGCCGGAGGCGCGATGGCCAGGCTGCACCGGGCTTGCCCTCCCGACGGAGACGTCGCGTCGAAGCCCAGGGTGGAGGGGCGAAAGAAGAGGGTCACCGGACGGGACGAGGCGTTGCGCAGAGAGACTGGCACCATGGCGCCCGAGGCCTCTGCGACGTCCACCGTGGGCGTCGAAGTGAGGACGAGCTGAGGAGGGGGTAGAGCTCCTTCCTGAGCGGCCTCGGACGAGGGAGCCGGCGATGTCGCGGGGGGCGGCGTTGCTGTGGATGGGGGAGCTGGTGATGTCACAGAGGTGGGAGTCGGCGACGTCGCGGACGAGGGGGCCGGCGATGCGGTGGGGGGCGTGGACGAAGGAGCTGGCGCTGGAACCGGCGCTCCCGCGGCGTGGGGGGGGAGCGTCAGGGGACGGGCCTCGATCGCCTTCATGCTGGCGAGCGCGGGCTCGAGGCCGTCGATGGGCCCCACGGCGTAGGGGCCCGTGATCTTCCTCGCGTTCGAGACAAAGCCATAGGTCGCGACCACCTGGCCGCCCCTTGCCAGGGCGGCCTCGGCCGCGGCGCCAAAACAGAAGAAGCGGACGTCGAAGCGCTGCGAGAAGGATTTCCCGGGGCCCAGGACCCTCGCCCCCACGATGTCGTTCGTGGGGCGAGCGTCCTCCGGCAGGGCGCAGACGAAGGGCTTCTCAGGCTTTTTTCTGGGGGAAAGCTCGGTCTTCGGGGGCGTGATCGTCAGCCGTAGCAGCCTAGGATCGGCGACGAGGCGCAGCGGGACCTCCCCCTCGTTCTTCACCCGGAGCGACCAGGGGGCGTCGGCCTCACCAGGGGTGATCTCGAGGGTGATCCTGGGCGAGGGAAGGGGAGCCGCAGCCCCTGCGCGAGGAGGGGCTGCGGCCGAGGGCGACGAGAGGGCGCCCAGAGAGAGAGCGAGGAGGGGGGCTCGGAGCGCTTGCATCGGCCTCCAGGGTAGCGCTTCCCAGGTGAGGTGAGCAGAGGCTCGCCTGCTCGATCAGCCGCGCAGGGTCTCGAAGAGCTCCAGATCGGGGATCGCTGTGACCATCCGCGTCCGGACGACGCCCACGTCGCAGTCCTCGAGGAGCTTGCAGAGGGCCATGCCATCGAACAGCGCGATGGGAGCCGCCGGAGCCAGCGCCTCTTCTCGGGCGCCCGAGAGCACCTGCCCGGTCGTGAGGAGCCAGCCCGCCTGGGCCGGGCCATAGTGGTGCAGCGCGCCCCGGAGATCGCTCACCCGCTCCCGGCCGATCTCCCGGCCGTCCTTGCGCACGACGATGGCGGTGCGGATCTCGTCCGAGCCGTTCCTGTGCAGGCCGCCGAAGTGAGCCTCGCCACCTGGCGAGCCTGCGCGGCGTACGCCGCGCAGGTTCGTCACGCCGACACGCTCCAGGCCGAGGAGCACCAGCTCGATGAAGGCATGGCCGGGCAGCTCCTGGAGCTTGCGCAGCATGGCGCGCCTCGAGGCCTCGCGGTAGCGCTCGACGGCCGCGATGGCGTCCTGCTCGAGCCTCACCAGATCGGGGCTGAAGCTCCAGTCGGTGAGCGCGATCCTCGGCCCCTGGCCAAAGCGGAAGCGGGGGCGCAGGCCCCCGGCCTGACGGCGAAGGTTGTCGGCGCGGAGGCAGGCCATGAGCTGTGACTGGGCGATCTGGATGTCGCCGGAGAGGCGGTTGCGGCGCATCAGCGCCTCGACCACGGTCCTCGCCGAGACCGGACCCTGGTTGCGATCGAAGGTGCTCATCACCATGAGGGACGCGTCGGCGAGCTCCCTGCCGGAGAGCTCCTCTGCCTCCCCAGGGGGCACCTCGATCCCCGTCGGTGCGCCGCCGGCCATGATCTGGCTGCGCTCGCGGATCTGGGGGCGGGGGGCAGGCGCGAGGAGGTCACGAGGAGGAGCCTCGAGCGCCTCCGCTTCCACGGTGAAGCCGGGCTCCGCTCGCTTGACCTCGGGTGCAGGCTCGCCGCTGCTGGCGCCTCCCTGGAGAGGAGCCTCGGTGCCCTCCCGTCCGCCACGGCCACGGCGGCGACGGCGGCGGCGGCGGCGGTTGCCGTCCGCGGTGGCGTCGGCGGAGACCGAGGCGGAGCTGCTGGGAGGCGGAGCCAGGATAGGTTGATCGTCGTCCTCCTCGTCGTCGAAGAGCTCCGCGCCGCTGGCGGCGAGCTGGGCGCGAACCGCGTCATCGCCGGAGACCACCAGGACCTCGTCGTCCTCGTCGGGCTCCGAGGGGAGGGCGGGGGGCGGCTCGGGCTTGCGCGCGGCGGCCTCGACCTCGAGGGCGTTGACGTCGGAGGTCTCGTCGCCCTCCAGCTCGGGGGCGACGGCGGGCTCGCCCTTCTTGGAGGGCTTCTTCTTGTCGTTCCAGTCGCGGAGCGCGAAGACGCCTGGCTTCACCCGGACGATGGGGGTGGTCTTGTCCTCCTTCTTGAGCAGGGCGGCGAGGCGGGCGCCCATGGTGACCTCGGGGCTCTTGCCGACGTGAGAGAGGAGGTTGTTCTCGATCGCCAGCTCGGTGATCTCTTTGTAGTGCAGAGGTTTGCCAGCGATGCGGAGAACCTCCGCCGCTGCTTCGGTGAACGTCATGACGGGGTCTTCTCCGGGAGGGGGCCGCCTCGTGGTCCCTGGTTTGTTTTGCGTGGATGCTCGCGACGAACGCGAGGCCTGACGCGAATGGAGAGGTGGCCAATGTCGTCGGCTTCGCCGCACACCGCCCACGCTCATCGAAGGGCGACGCGGTCGGCTGAACCCCCGACTGGAGCCCCCCCTGTACTCCGGAAGCGCCCGCTCGTCAAACAGGAACAACGACCCGTTGTTCGGCCAAGCACGGCCACGGCACCCTCGCCTGGCTGAACGTCGGACCGTCAAACACGAATGATCCGGGAATTGATCAGGGAATGCTGCCCTCGGATGTCGAGGCTTCCGGCGCTATTTCGGGAGAACGACGATCGGTTTCACTGGAAGAGAGGGCAGGGGTCGGCGATGTTCACGCAGACGAAGTTACGGCAGATGCCGTCCGGAGGAGGCGCGCCGCAGGCCATGCACGACTTCCTGCCGGGAGGGCAGGAGGGAGCGTTGGCCTTGCACGTCCAGCCGCAGCTCTTGCGGGTGGTGCAGCGCACCGCGGCGGAGTAGCCCGACTGGCAGCGGATCGGGTTGGGGCCCGCGTCGGCCTCCGTGCAGTCGACGTCCTCGAGGCAAGCGCCCTCACGCTTCAGGAACACGTCCTGCCCCAGCTCCGTCGACGAGAGGCGCGAGGTCTTGGCGCCGACGCAGCTCACCTGGAACGACCAGCTGAGCGCCATATCCTCGGGCGCAGGTGCGCTCGGCACCAGCTGGATCCCCGACCCGTAGTCGAGCCGGAACGTCCCCTCGCTCTGCTCGAGGCGCGTCGGGAAGGCGGGGCAGGGCCGGCCCGCCTGGCAGTTGGGCCCCACGGTCTTGGTGAGCAGGTAGGTGAAATCGGAGCGCAGGCGGAGCGTCTCGTCGGTGGCCGTCAGACCGACGGCCGAGGAGCGGCTCCACACGCCCTGCACCTCGGCCGCCGTGGGCTGGAGGTAGGTCTCCCAGCCATCGGGGCCGCAACCCTTCCCCCGGCACTCCCCCGACGTGGCGACGCTGACGCCCGCCGAGGCCGCGACGCACTCGTTGGAGTAGGTCTTGCTGTCACAGCCGCAGACCGGTGCATACTGCCTCGTGCAGATCTGCGGCTTGCGAGCGCACCGGCCTGGCAGGTCGGTGGCCCCGCACTGGGCGCTCCTGGGGAACTTGCAATATTCGCCCCGCCAGCAGGGAGCCGCGCCTCGAGTGCCGCAGATGCGGCCAACCAGGGCCTGGACGTCGTCGTCGATCGTTTCTTCCTCGGGCTCGGCGGGGGAGGAGCAGCCGACGGAGAGGAACCCGACGAAAAGAGTGGCGAAGAGGCTGGGGGCGAGCGAGGTCTTCATGGGGCAGCTCCTTCGAGGGCAAGGCCTCGAGGTGGTATGTCGATGTGTGCGGGGCGCTTTAATCGACGATCTGGGGCCCGTCAAGGCCCTACCTTCCGTCGAGTCGCAAGAGATCCCTCGCGTGGGGCTCGCGTCGGCGCCTGCTCCGACCTCAGCTCGAGCCGCGAGGGGGGACCGGCATGTTCCGGCGGATCACTTCGATGAGCTCGCTGGGATCGAAGGGCTTGGTCACGTACTCGCGCGCGCCGCACGCGCGGGCGCGCTGGCGAGCGTCCTGCTCGTGCACTCCGCTCACGAACACCACAGGGACGCCGCGGGTCGACTCGCTGGCCTGGAGCAGACGGCACACCTCGAAGCCATCGATGTCCGGGAGCATGAGGTCGAGCAGCACGAGCCCCGGGCGCTGCGCTCTCAGCTCGAGCACGGCTGACTTGCCGTCCAGCGCCGAGCGGTAGGTGTATCCTGCGAGCTCCACGTACGAGCCTATCATCTCGTTGAGATCCGGGTCGTCGTCGACCACGACCACGTCGGCGGGGGCTTCGGGGAGCATGGACGCCATATTTTAGCACGTGCCAGCAGGAGCAGAGCGGGAACTCTACTCCGCTCCGCCCCCTCGAGCCACGCCGGTTCCTGAGGACGTCGGCCCTCGCGTCCTCGTGCTAGCATCGGCCTCCCTGAACTCACCCGGAGAACAACCATGGCGAACGTGACCATTGCCGAGAAATTCCTGCCCATCCTCACGGAGAAGAAGGCGCTCGCTCACCTGGCCACCTTGATGCCCGACGGCTCGCCCCAGGTGACGCCCGTGTGGTTCCTCTACGAAAATGGGAAGTTTCTCGTGAACACGGCTCGAGGGCGCGTGAAGGACAAGAACATGACCCAGGGCGCCAAGGTCGCGCTCTCGATCGTCGATCCGGACAACCCCTACTCGCACCTCGCGGTTCGAGGCGAGATCGTGCGCGAGACCGAGGAGGGCGCTGACGCGCTCATCGACGCGCTGACCAAGAAGTACCTGAACCAGGACACGTACCCCTTCCGCCGCCCTGGAGAGGTCCGGGTCATCTACGAGATCGAGCCCAGGTCGGTCTCGGGGATGGGATGACGCTTGCCCCTCGCCCTCGAGGGAGGGCTCGCGCGCGTCACATGAGCCTCCGGTGCTCCACGAGGATACAGCGGTCCTGGATGACCTCTATCCCCTGGGCCTCGAGCGCCCTGGCCGCCTCCTCGTGGCGTATGCCCAGCTGAAACCAGACGACCTTGGGCTTGGCGGCGAGGATGTCGCCCAGGTGAGCCGGGATATCCTGAGGCCGGCGAAAGACGTTCACCAGATCGACGGATTTACCTGCTCTGGCGGCGTCGACCAGGGAGCGATGCACGGGGCGGCCCAGGATATGAGTGACGTCCGGGTAATACACGGGCACGGGGACGAGCTCGTAACCCTGCCGCGCCATGTAGGCAGGGACGTCGTGAGCGGGCTTTCCGGCGTCGCTCTCTGGTTTGACGCCCAGGACCGCGATCGTCTTCGTATCGGCCAAGATGCGGCGGAGCGCTTCGTCCTTGCTCATGCCATCCATCAGAGCACGACCTTCAGGGGATGTCGCTGGCAGGGCGGCCGTGGGGGGCGGCTCGATCATGGCGCCTCCTCGGGGGCCGGAGGGCCAGGGGATCTCGAGCCGGCTCCCAGGAGCAGCGGGGACTGCCTGTCCCAGCGTGCCTCGCCGTAGGTGACCGCGGGCCGCTCCTCCAGGGGAGTGGTCGCGTCTCCTTTCTCGTAGGGGATGACGGTCACCTGGTGGAGGCTCCCGGGGGCGACCCCGAAGATGTGGCTGGAGCGGACCTCGAAGCGGTACCCGCGGAGGTAGGAGAAGACGCCTTCGCCCCAGCCCGTGCAGGTGAGCATCAGACGGATCGAGTGCCCCCCTGGAAGGAGCTTTGCTCCCGTGGTGAACCGACCAGGGGGCTCGGGGGGGCGCTCCCTCTTGGCCTCCCTGGCCTCCTTTCGCCCGCCCGTTGCCCTTGGCTCGGGGGCGCTCCACCGGTGGACCTCCTGCCCGTCGATCGCCAGGATGAGGGTCTGCAGGGCGAAGGAGCGCGACATCCGGTTCTCGAGGACGACGGTCACGCAGGCCCGGTCCTGGGAGCGGCCGGGAGCTTGGGCCGACCCCGCTTGCGGGAGCTCGGCCAGGCAGGCCTCCTCGGCGGGGCTGAGGTGGTGAGGCGACGTCGACGGCGGGACGGTCACGGCGGCGAGGGGCACTGCAGGCGAGCAGGCGCCGGCCGGGGCTGCTCCCACGAGGAGGACGAGCGTGGTCTGGGCGAGCTTCGGCAAGGACGGACTCCGAACGTGGATCCTACACGTAAGGGGTCTCGCGGGTCTCCGAGAGGAGCACTCCGTCGCGGACGACGAGGCGGGTGCGGGAGACTCCCCAGGGCTGGATGATGGCGTTCTCGTGGGGGAGATCCCAGTGGACGAAGTCCGCGCTACAGCCCACGGCGAGGGCCCCGGTGATGCCCTCCAGGCCAAGGCTGGCCGCGGCGTGGCGGGTGGCGCCGAGCAGAGCCTCCGCCGGGGTGAGCCCGTAGCTCCGAACCGCGTGGGCGAGGGCGAGGGGGAGGCTCTCCGTGGGGGCGGTTCCGGGGTTGGCGTCGCTGGCGACGACGAAGGCGACGCCCGCCGCGCGCATCTTCGCGATGGGCGGGGGGCTCTGGCCGAGCGTGAAGGCGGCCAGCGGGAGGAGCCCCGCGAACACCACCCCCTCGACCAGGGCCGCGATCCCGGCGTCCCCGATGTGCTCCAGGTGATCGGCCGAGTGCGCGCCGAGCTCGCGGGCCAGCTCGGCGCCGCCTATGTCCGAGAACTGGCCCACGTGGAGGCGGAGCGCGAGCCCCAGGGCCTTGGCCGCGACGCCGAGGCGCCGGGCCTCCTCGACCGTGAACGCGTCCCTGTCGACGTACGCGTCCACGTAGGTGGCGAGCCCCTTGCGCGCGACGCGCGGAAGCGTGGCCTCCAGCACCTCCTTCACGTAGCCGTCGCGATCCCCGGCGTGGGAGGGCGGGAGCGCGTGGAGGGCCAGGAACGTCGGGACGATGCGGGGGAGATCGGGGACGAGGCGCAGCCCGGCCATGACCTGGAGCTGGCGTAGCTCCAGCTCCGGGTCGAGGCCGTAGCCGCTCTTGATCTCGCAGGTGGTGACGCCCAGCCTCGCCATCCGGCGGAGCCTGGCGGCGAGGACGCGGGCGACGTGGTCGTGGCTCGACCCGGCGAGCGCCCGGTGGGATGCGAGGATGCCACCGCCCGAGGCCGCGATGCTCGCGTAGTCTCCTCCGGCCATGCGGATGGCGTACTCGCCGTGCCTGGAGCCGACCCAGGCCGCGTGGGTGTGGGCGTCGACCAGGCCGGGCGTGACGACGCCGCTCAGATCGACGATGGGGGCGTCGCCGGGCGCGTTGGAGGCCTCCCCCAGCCAGGCGATCCGCCCGTCCTCGACGACCATGGCGGCGTCCTCGATCACGCCCAGCGGATCGTCCTGGTCCGCGCGGGCGGCGTCGCAGGTGACGAGGCGCTCGGCTCGGTAGGCGATCCGGCTCATGGCTTCACCTCCGCGGCGCGACGGGCCTCGGCCTCGCGCAGGCGCTCCCTC
>SXGT01796643.1_pt1 | contig 10246 bp, 8 predicted proteins | sample 3176221 | NCBI WGS metagenome assembly SXGT01 (sample SAMN11356862, study PRJNA531348) | freshwater metagenome | isolation source: freshwater sample F1-120 | place: China: Fuxian Lake, Yuxi | collected 2017-12-25
ACACTGCTTTCTTCGACAAGCGCAGCAAATTTGTGCATTACCGTCCTCGCACAGCGATACTCAACAACCTTGACTATGATCATGCCGATATCTTTTTCGACCTGGCAGCCATTGAAACGCAGTTTCATCACCTCGTGCGTACAGTGCCTGCGATCGGGCGTCTGATCGTCAACGGCCGTGAAGCATCTTTGCGTCGTGTAATCCATCGTGGCTGCTGGAGCGAAACCGAATGGTTTGGCGGTGGCGCAGATCATAACGTCGCTTGGAGCATGATCGAGTATGCAGATGGTCGTTTCGATGTTTTCTTCCAAGGGTTGCTGCAAGGTACGATTAATTGGTCGTTGACGGGTGAGCACAATCGCTGGAATGCAGTCGCAGCGATAGCGGCTGCACGGCATACCGGCGTGCCGCCCTCACAGGCAATCGCCTCGTTGGCCAATTTCGAGAACGTAAAGCGTCGTATGGAGACGCGCGGTGTGGTCAATGGTATTACCGTTCTTGATGACTTTGCGCATCATCCGACAGCGATTGCCACCACGGTTGCCGGTTTGAGGCACAAGGTAGGCAAGGCTCGCATTCTTGCTGTACTTGAGCCCCGCTCCAACACGATGAAGCTGGGTACGATGAAAGATGCTTTGCCAGATAGTCTTAAGTCTGCTGATCTGGTATTCGGCTTTGGTGCTCGCGGCGATGGCAAGGGCGCGCTGGGCTGGGATCTGTCCGCGACGCTCTCTCCACTGGGTGATAAGGTGCAGACTTTTGATGATTTATCTTCACTGGTCACTGCAGTTGGCGCTGCAGCCAAGCCCGGAGATTACGTGCTGGTCATGAGCAATGGTGGATTCGGTGGCGTGCACCAGAAGCTGCTGGATGCGTTCGAATCACTGAAAGCACCAGCGCATTAACTGCGCCGCTTCCTGAAACGGTTTCCATGATTCTATATCTGCACGGCTTTCGATCATCACCCCAATCGGCCAAGGCGCGCAGGTTGCGTGATGTCATGGAGGCGCGCGGTCAGCGATCAAGGCTGCTCTACCCGCAGTTACCACCATCTCCGAGAAAGGCGATGCGGCTTGCGTACATGCTGGTATCGCAGGTGCCTGCGGATTCGTTGGCCGTGATCGGTTCATCGCTCGGCGGCTACTATGCGACTGCGCTGGCAGAAGAAAGGGGATGTCGCGCTGTCCTGCTGAATCCGGCGGTGCGCCCGGCCCAGGGCCTCGCACCCCATGTTGGCGTACAAAGTGCGTGGCACTCCGAAGATCAATTCGAATTTTTACCTGAGTACATTGATGAACTCGCTTCACTAGAAATCGATTGCATTACTCAGCCTGAACGCTATTTTTTGATCGCGGCGACGGGTGATGAAGTACTGGACTGGCGCGAGATGGTTACGCATTACCCTGGCGCGCGTCAGCGGGTGATTGATGGCAGTGATCATGGTCTGTCTGATTTTGACCAGTACATTGATGAAGTACTGGCCTTCTGCGCCTGACGAGACGACGAATAGTATGGAAGAGCACTATCTTGTGACGTGCTCTCTTTCGAGATAACAAGAATTCCTTGAAGCGGTATGGTTGATGAATTTATTTTTTGAAGAATCCGGGGATTTCAAAGTTGGTGCTGTGATTTCGCAGCAGGGCGAGGCATTTCAGGTGGAGATGACATCGGGCAAACGCACCAAAGTGCGAGCTCGCGATGTGCTGCTGCAATTCGACAGTCCTTCGCCTGCCGAAATGATGTCGCGGGCACAGGCGCTTGCCGGCGACATCGATATTGCGTTTTTGTGGGAAGTGGCCGGCGAAGAGGAATTTGCCATCGAGCAGCTAGGTACTGAGTATTTCGGTCATGTGCCTAAGCCCGAAGAGACTGCAGGACTCTTGCTCAAGATGGCAGCATCACCGATCTATTTTCATAAAAAAGGCAAAGGGCGGTACAAAGCGGCGCCCGCAGCAATTTTGCAGGCCGCACTCGCGGGTCTGGAAAGAAAAAAACAGCAGGCCTTGTTGCAAGCGGCTATGGTCGATGAACTCAAGGCAGGTCGATTGCCGCAATCCATGGCACCTCTGGTGCGTCAGTTGCTTTTCAAACCTGATAAAAATTCAATGGAGTACAAGGCACTCGATGCCGCTTGTGCAGAGCTGCAAACGACACCATCGCGTCTGATGCTATCTGTTGGCGCCCTACCTTCAGTGAAGGCAGTCCATGATGCGAAGTTTTTGATGAAGCATTTCCCGCGCGGTACTGATTTCCCTCGTATCGATCTGCTGCAGATATCCGCATTGCCCGTTGCTGAGGTGAGCGCCTTTTCTTTTGACGACATCACGACGACCGAAATTGATGATGCTTTCTCGGTACAGATGATCGGTGAAGGAAAAGTCCGTGTTGGCATTCATATTTCTGCACCTGCTCTGGGTATCGCACGAGATGATGCTATTGATACGATTGCACGCGAACGCATGAGCACCGTGTATATGCCGGGTGACAAAATCACCATGCTGCCAGATGAACTCGTGCAGCAGTTCACCCTCGCCGAGGGTGATGCGCGACCTGCGGTGTCCTTGTACGCAACGCTCGACATAAGTGATTGGTCGGTACTGTCAACAGAGACTGTCGTTGAACGCGTGCCGATTCGTGCCAATCTGCGCCACAACGAATTGGATGAACATGTGAGTGAGCAGGCGCTAGCCGAGGGCAGCGGTGATTATCCCCACAAGGAGGAAATAGGACTCCTCTGGCAATGGGCGCAGGTGCTCGAGCAAGGGCGCATGGAGAAACGCGAGAGTTTCGGTCTGCGACCAGAACAAAACAATCGTGTAGACTTTAATTTCTATGTGGTCGACGACATTGTCACCATCACTCGCAGGAAGCGTGGTGCACCGCTCGACAAAATTGTGGCCGAGCTGATGATTTTTACCAACAGCAGCTGGGGCAGGCTCATGCATGAGCATGGTGTACCCGGCATCTATCGTACACAGGGTACCGGTAGTGGCTGGGCCGCGCGTATGCAGGTACGCATGCTCACCCACGCCGCACCCCATCAGGGACTCGGCGTAAATCAGTATGCGTGGAGCACGTCACCCTTGCGGCGCTACACGGATCTGGTCAATCAGTGGCAGATACTCGCCTGCGTCAGACTCGGTGTCGCCGCGCCTCTGGTTGCACCTTTCAAGCCTAGAGATGCCGATCTGTTCGCGATCGTATCTGCCTTCGATAGTGCCTATGCGGCCTATGCCGATTTCCAGAACATTATGGAGCGTTATTGGTGCCTCAGATGGCTGGCGCAGGGCGCCGTGCGTCAGGTTGATGCCGTCGTTCTCAAAGACGAAGTACTCAGGCTGGTCGATGTGCCGCTCGTGATTCCGATACCAGGCGTCAGGCATCCGCGCGGCACACAGGTCAAGCTTGAACTGATCAGCTGGGATGAGTTGGATCTGACCGTCCAGGCGCGCGTACTGGAGGTGAGCGTTGTCAGCGATTCCATCAGTGATGACATGGATGAAGAATCCGAGCCCGAAGCTCAAAACGACCTACACGAACTCAGCGAGACACCCGGTGATAGCATGGCAATCGAAGCGGCAGAGCCGCAAATTACTGCACCTCCCAATCCGGAGTGACTCACGTGGTGCCGGCAGAGCGTCAATTATTGTTCATTGCGATCGCGAGCTCATTACTGCTTCACGCGATGTTGTTATCGATACGTTTTGTCAGTCCAGATGATCTGGCGTTCAAGCCTGTTGATCGCCGGCTTGAGGTCATTCTTGTGAAGACGGCCCAGCAGCGTGCCCCCTTGCAGGCCGATGCGCTGGCGCAGGTCAATCTGGATGGCGGCGGTAACGCCGAGCGCGGTCGGGCGACATCGCCTCTGCCGGATTCCGGTCGCATCAGCGAAGGCAAGCTATTGGAAATACAACGGCAACGTGTCGCCGAGCTTGAGCAGCAACAGGCCCGCATACTCGCACAACTCGCCGCAAGCAAGGCCGAGCATGAGTTGTCGCGACCGGAACAGACAAGGGCAAGCAAGCGAAGTGTCGCACCCGAAATCGAAGCAAGCACTCGCTTGCTGGGACGCCGCGAAGCCGAGATCGCGCGTGACATTGCTGACTACAACAAGCGCCCTGTTAAAACCCAGCTCACGCCCAGCACTCGGCAGGTTGAGTACGCGATGTATTTCACTGGGTTACAGCATCGCATTGAGCAGACTAGCACGCGGTATTTTCCCGAGCGTGATGGTAAAAAAATGTATGGCGAGCTCTTCGTATATATCCCGATTTTTCAGGATGGCTCGGTTTACGAAAAAGAGGGTGGTCCGCGTATCGAACGCAGCTTCGGTAATCCGGCGCTCGATCAGGCGGCCTTGCTCATCGTCAGGCGGGCTGCGCCCTTCGGACCGTTTCCTTCAGCCTTGCGCCGTGATGGCAAGACGCATGTGTGGGAAATCGTCACTCGTTTTCATTTCATTCGCGATCAGACACTGGAGTCGCGTTCGACCGGAGTTTTCCCTTGACACTCGAATCCGTCCCTGATCGCTATGCAGTGATCGGCAATCCCATACAGCATAGCAAATCACCTCAAGTACATGCATTGTTTGCGCAGCAGACACGGCAAGCGATCTGCTATGAGCGTTTGCTGGCTCCCGTCGATCGTTTTGCCGACAGCGTCCATGAGTTCGTCGCGCAAGGTGGTCGCGGTGCCAACGTCACCGTACCCTTCAAGCTGGAAGCATTCGTGCTGGCGCAAGAACTCACGCCGCGTGCGAAGGCAGCGGGTGCGATCAACACACTGAGTTTTTCCGCCGCTGGCATCAAAGGCGATAACACCGATGGCATCGGGCTGGTGCGCGACATCACGCAGAATGCGGGTGTACAACTCAAGAACCGGTTGGTGCTGTTGCTTGGGGCTGGCGGCGCGGCACGTGGAGTAATCCTGCCGCTGATTGAAGAAAACATCACCTCTCTGGTAATAGCCAATCGCACACAGCCCAGAGCGATGGAACTCGCACAGCAGTTTTTTCATAGCGGTGCCCCTGTGTCATCTGCAGCATTTGATCAGCTTGACCAGCGTTTTGATGTGATCATCAATGCCACATCAGCCAGTCTGGATTCCGAATTGCCGCCATTGCCCGATTGCGTATTCGGCCCGCAGACGCTTGCCTACGACATGATGTACGGCGCGCAGCCAACGATTTTCATGCAGCATGCTGCCCAACGTGGCACCGCCGTTCGTGATGGTTTGGGCATGTTGATCGAGCAGGCAGCAGAATCCTTCTTCGTCTGGCGCGGCATACGGCCCGAGACAGCCTTGGTATATCGGTGGCTGCGAGGCCAGCTATGAACTCGCGCGGATCAGAAAAAGTGCAGAGATCTGGACGTGGTCTGTTGTTCTGGATCATCGTTATCCCCGTGCTGCTGGTACTGCTGCTGCAGGCCTGGTATTTCCTCCATATTTGTTGGTGGGTCAACCATAATCCTGATTCTACTTCGTTCATGCGCGAGCAGCTGAGCAAGATTCGCGAGAAAACCCCCGCCGCCCAGCTGCAACACCGCTGGGTTCCCTACAACAGGATTCCCAATAATCTCAAGCGTGCGATCATCGCTTCGGAAGATGCCAATTTTGCCGAGCATGAGGGTGTCGACTGGGATGCTCTCCAAAGAGCCTACGAAAAAAATGCGAAAAAGGGCAAGGTAGTCTCCGGCGGGTCGACCATTACACAGCAGCTGGCTAAAAATCTTTTCTTGTCAGGCCAGCGCAGCTATCTGCGCAAAGGACAGGAAATGATCATCACCTTCATGCTTGAAATGATGATGGACAAGCGCCGTATCTTCGAGATCTACCTCAATGTGGTCGAGTGGGGCACTGGTGTCTTTGGTGCCGAGGCGGCGTCAATGCGTTACTTCGGCAAGCCAGCCGCTGCGCTCGGTCCACAGGAAGCAGCGAGGCTGGCCGTGATGCTTCCCAACCCTCGCTACTTCGGGCGTCATCTCGATTCCGGTTATCTGGCACGCCGATCGAGCCTGATTCTGTTGCGCATGCGCACGGCCGAGTTGCCCTGACGGCCAAGCGCGTTAATTCAGTGTCCGCAGCGCTTGCCTGAGGCCACCGATCTCAGTACACTTGCGCTGTTTTTGTAATCGGAGATCTACCTTGGGTAGTCCCAAATCACATTCCCATCCGTCGTTCGAAGGTGTATTCGCGAGCTAGCGCCTTTCCTTTCAGTGTCTGCTTGCCGGATATGGGTAAGCTGGTGCGCATGGCCCTCAGGCCGCGTTCCCTGATGTTTTACATGCCGCGCGATTCGCGCAGCGCATGCTGCATTGGCTGCGGTCGGGAGAACTTATGATCAATGTATTCGTCCTGCAAAACGGTCGTCTGAGCCAGATTCCGATCGAGTCGCGCGAGGATCTCGTCAGTGTCACGCCCGTCTGGGTCGATCTGACAGATCCCAGTGATGAAGAGCGCGACTGGGTCAGCAGTATTTTTGGCGTGATGTTGCCGGAGGAAGACGAGGTCAAGGATATCGAGGCCTCAGCGCGGTATTACGAAGCCGATAATGGCGACCTTCATTTGCGTTCTGATTTTCTGCTTGAAGAAGACGAGGGCGAGTCGCGCGTCGTGACCGTTGCTTTTATTCTCGCCCGAAACATGCTCTTCTCCATGCACAACGACGATCTGCCAGTATTTCGTCTGGTACGCATGCGCGCACGTTCACGCCCGGGCTCGATTGGCGACTTCAAGGATGTACTGCTCGACCTGTATTCCACCGATGTTGAATATTCGGCGGATGCGCTCGAGGGTATTTATCAGAATCTTGAAGAAGTCAGTCGCAGCGTGCTGCAGAAAGATATCAGTGACCAGGATGCTGCCGCATCGCTTAATGCGATGGCGCGAGAGGAAGACTTGAACGGTCGCATCCGTCGCAACATGATGGATACCCGACGTGCGGTGAGCTTTATGATGCGTGGACGCTTGCTCAGTCCTGATCAGTTTGATGATGCGCGCCAGATTTTGCGTGACATCGAATCACTCGATGGCCACACGGCTTTCCTGTTCGACAAAATTAACTTCCTGATGGATGCGACGGTAGGCTTCATCAACATCAATCAGAACAAGATCATCAAGATTTTCTCGGTGGCGTCTGTTGCCTTCTTGCCGCCGACGCTGATTGCAAGTATCTACGGCATGAACTTTCGCATCTTGCCAGAGCTGAACTGGAGCTTTGGTTATCCGTTTGCGATTCTGCTGATGATTGCCAGCGCAGTGACGCCGTTTTGGTACTTCCGTCGTCGGGGCTGGTTGCGCTGATGTGAGTGCGCCGATGGATGCTGGCGCACGCTGCTTGTGTATGACGAAAGACGCTGGATCCCCCCTTGCTGGGCGCGCACTGGCTTGCAAGCCAGTGCCGTTTCGCGGGCATGCAGCATGCTGCATGAAACCCCCTCTACACCCTCCGCCGGGATGCCCCTAGAAGACCGGTGAGCCCCAAAGCCGTCGTCACCTGCATGTGATGACTGCTGCGCGGGCAGATCGCATGCGACCCGAATTCCCCGCTTGCTCCCGGCAAAACCCGGGGTAAATTGTCTTTCATTCCACACTACCGGCTCAAATCTTTGATCGAGTAACTTCAGGCCCAAACTGACTGACGTTCAATACAAGTCAGGATCCTTCGTTCACTGCACCGTTTTGAAAGCGCCGCGTGCCGTATTCATGGTCTCGGCAATCACTGCATCATCGTGCATCGCCGAAACAAAGCCCGCCTCGAACGCCGAGGGCGCCAGATACACACCCGCATCCAGCATCGCATGGAAGAACTGATTGAAACGGTCTTTATTGCAGGTCATCATTTCCGCATAGTTGCCGGGCACGCGCTCTGTGAAATAAATGCCGAACATGCCACCGATGGCGTCGCCACAGAAAGCGACACCAGCCTCAGCCGCGACCTTGGATAAACCATCAACCAGCTTAGCTGTCTGGGTTGACAGCTTCTCATAGAAGCCAGGCCGCTGAATAATGTCCAGCGTGGCCATGCCTGCTGCGACCGCTACCGGATTGCCCGAGAGCGTACCTGCCTGATAAACCGGTCCCAATGGCGCCAGATGTTGCATGTACTCCTTGCGCCCGCCAAAGGCTGCGACTGGTAAACCGCCGCCGATCACTTTGCCAAGCACCGTCATATCCGGTTGTATGGCATACAGTGACTGCGCGCCGCCCAGCGCAACGCGGAAGCCCGACATTACCTCATCAAACATCAGCACCGCGCCGTGCTGTGTACACAGCCGACGCATAGTTTGCAGAAATTCTAGTGTCGCACGCAGCAAATTCATGTTGCCGGCGACGGGTTCGACGATCACTGCCGCGATGGTCGATCCCATTTTGTTGAAGACTTCTTCAAGTTGTGTGCTGTCGTTGTAGTCGAGCACCATGGTGTGCTTTGCGAAATCAGCCGGGACACCCGACGAAGTCGGATTGCCAAATGTCAGTAGGCCGCTGCCTGCCTTGACCAGCATGGAGTCTGCATGACCGTGGTAGCAGCCTTCGAATTTGATGACAGTATCGCGGCCTGTCACACCGCGCGCCAGACGCAGGGCACTCATCGCGGCTTCGGTGCCTGAGGAGACCAGCCTGACTTGCTCTATCGATGGCACGATTTTGCACATCATTTCGGCCATCAGAATTTCGCCTTCGGTTGGCGCACCAAACGAGAGGCCGTGTGCAGCAGCCTTTTGCACTGCGCCTATGACCTCAGGATGCGCATGTCCAACAATTGCAGGACCCCATGAGCCAATGTAATCGATGTAGCGTTTGTCATCTGCATCCCAGAAATACGGACCTTCAGCGCGTGTGATGAAACGCGGTGTGCCACCGACCGAACGGAAGGCGCGCACGGGCGAGTTAACACCACCCGGTGTGTTTTTTTGTGCTCGTGCAAATAGGGTTTCATTCTTGGACATGGTTTTCCCTGTGAAGATATCTTTGTTGGTGTTTTATTTGTACATGTTGTCAGCGTTAAGCTTACTTCTCAGGCGTCGCCGCTGTCCGGCTCGCGCGCCCAGAAAAAACGATCTGGTACGAGTTTACCCATTCCCAGGCGCTGGGCATGCGCTAGTGAAGCGACAGTGAATTCTTCTGCTTCGAAGACCGCCTCAGACGCTTCGAGTCCATTGGCGAGCATCGCTGCAATCGTGGCCGACAGCGTATTCCCGGCACCGATGAACGAGCCGGACTGTCGCGGCCAGTCGTCAGTACGAACCATGCCTTCGCTGCCGAACAAGGTATTCGTAACTTTGCCTGCTTCACTTGGTGTTCCAGTCACGAACACAAACTCACAGCCCAGTTGTATCGCATGCATTGCATCGATCTCCAGCGTCTGCGCATTGGATGGCTCACGCCAGGTTTCGGCAAGACGCAGCAGCTCGCCGGCTGATATCAGCAGCAGGGTACTTTGTGGGACCAGCAACTGGCGTATTGCCGGCAGCAGTTCCTCGTCACTTTCCTGTTCTGCCAGTGCCGTTGAAAAAGGATCCAGTACCAAGGGTACTTCGGGATAGTCGGACATGATCTCGGCAATGACGGCGACACTTTCGATGTTACCGAGATAACCCACCTTGAATGCGGCAACCGGCATATCCTCGAGCAGAACGCGCGCTTGATCTGCGATCCATTCGGGTTCGACGAATTGCAAATCTTCGACGCCGGTGGTGTCACCGACGCCCAGTGCGGTAATCACGGAGAGTCCGTGGCAACCCATCGCGGCGAAAGCGGCCAGATCAGCTTGTATGCCGATCGCGCCCACAGGGTCGGCAATGCCGAAGGTCATGACAAGCGGAGAAGTTTGGTTTTGCACGGGGAAAGGATTAACATAGGGGGTTTTTGCATTTTACTTGAAGGGCTGTGCTGTGAGCGATAACAAGACGACTGAGCAGGACTACAAGACTTGGATGTGCCTCATCTGCGGATGGGTCTATGATGAATCTGCCGGCCTGCCCGAAGAGGGTATTGCCCCTGGCACACGATGGGACGAAGTACCCATGAACTGGACTTGCCCGGAATGCGGTGCTCGCAAGGAAGACTTTGAAATGGTGGCTATCTAATAAATCTATGCCGCCGCCCATCAGGGCTTCATGTATTCGTCGGGCGAATACAGCAGATATGTCGCCAAAACCACCACATTAAGCAAAGTTTTATTTTTCAATATACCAACTAATTGCTATTTTTGTTACATTTGCGCCCGGTTCCATGAAAGTATTCA
>SXGT01250977.1_pt1 | contig 10245 bp, 4 predicted proteins | sample 3176221 | NCBI WGS metagenome assembly SXGT01 (sample SAMN11356862, study PRJNA531348) | freshwater metagenome | isolation source: freshwater sample F1-120 | place: China: Fuxian Lake, Yuxi | collected 2017-12-25
GCATAGCATTCTCTCTAATCGAATAGTCTCGGTGCGGCCAAGCCGCCATCGGTGTCTTTTTTCATCATCTTCTTCGCAGACTTCTTGACTTCGCCCGCACCCTGCAACTGCTCTTCTTCCCACCGCTCATGATTCAACTTCAACAGCCGAAGCCTGCATGGCGGTGACCGCCTCACTGACAGTTTTCTGAATGCCCTTGATCAGTGCGGCAATTTCTTTCGTAGCCAGACTCGAACGTTCCGCCAGCTTGCGGACTTCATCCGCGACAACCGCGAAGCCCTTGCCTTGCTCTCCGGCACGTGCCGCTTCAATGGCCGCATTCAATGCCAACAGATTCGTTTGGCTCGCGATATCTTCGATGGTCTCGACGATGGCACCAATCTCTTCTGAGCGGACGCCCATCTCTTCCACTTTGGTTGCTGACAACCCCACCTTGTTACGAATCGCTTCCATGCCGACAATGGTTTCCTGAACTGTCTTTGCGCCATCCCGTGAATAGCTTGCTGCTTCGGCAGAATCACGGATGACAGATTGGGCATTGTTGGCGACTTGTTCAATGGCGGAACTAATACGCGAAGTGACTTGAGATGCCCTGCTTATCGCAGCCGCCTGCTCTTGAGCGCCTTTGCCAACACCCTCGATAACACGATTCATATGTTCCACGGAAGCAGATGTTTTGGTGACGCCAGTGGTTTGTTGGGCGATGCCCTGCGCCACCTGTTGAATCGTCGTGGCGATCTGTCGTGTTGCATCTCCTGAAGAGCGGGCTGAGGTTGTCAGCTTGCTGCTAACAGACATCATGTGCTGGGTACGCTCGGAAAGCATCTCAACGAGACCACGCAGGCTCGAAGATTCGCTGTTAAATGTCGCCACGGGAATCCCGGCAGCAACCGCGCGGTTGAGATAAGGTATCAGTCCATTGTCGAAGACATCAGTAATAATGGCGTCATACCCAGCCTTTATCAAATTTTCAATTGCCGGACCCCGCACTGCCAGGTTGGGTTGAGCTTTGCCTCCTTCAGGGAGTATCCATTCAACGGTGGCATTATTGTCGCGAAGCTCGGAAGCGGCGGCTAAAACACCAGCGTGGACAGGTTCCCAGAAACGGCTTTCATCGCGCCCCAGAACTGCGATTCGAAGCGGGCGAGAAGAACGTTGCAAGGGTTTGGCACGTCGTTGGGCCGCTGTCTCTGATTCGATTATGCCACGGCCTTTCTGCCAAAATTGTTGATAGTTTTTCTGAGTAACTACATCTGTATTGGTGAGCAGGCGCGGTGAGGAGGGGGACCACCCGGTAACAAGGTGATTAAAGATATGGATAACAGGATCATGTCCCTGAGCAAATGGATCCTGCCCAACGGTTGCAGTGATCGCACCTTGTACCACAAATTGCATGGTCTCATCCACTAAATCATGGGTAATCATCTTAATGCGTCCGACGGCGCCGGTTTCTGTCAAGGCGCGTGCTGCCCCATATGGACCACCACCCTCACTAACATAAATGCCAGCCAGGCGCGGATGGCGTTTCAATAATTCCAGTGTCTTTGAGTAACAATTTTCAGCACTATCATGGTCTTCTACGGTCTCCAGGATTTGTACGCCGGGGTATTTATCACGAAGTATGATTTCAAAACCTTTGCGGCGTAACTGATGTGAAGTCTGCGAGAACGATCCAGTGATGATGGCCACCTGACCCTGCCCGTTAAGTATGCTGCCCATCAGATCACCACAGGCAAGCCCTTCCTGGTAAGTATCGGATCCCACGTAGAGTAGTCGTTGGCAAGTTTCGTCAGTAATAGTATTGAATTCCTTTGCACTATCCTGGAGTTGGGCAATAAATTTATTAAGTAATAAAGTGAGTTGATTGACTTCGTGGGAACTGTTTATATTAAGAGATTGAGAGTCCAGCTTTACGCGTGTGGTCAGGTTGCCTTGGGCTAGAGCGGCCAGCGCATCAGTGATGGCCAGACTATTTTTTGTGATCAATGATTCGCTTGCGACAACTAAATCTGCCAATGGCTTGGTAATGGTCTGGCGTGTGAATAACCATGCCGCACCCCAACCCAGACCGCAACCTAGTCCGATCAGGAAAGTTGAATTGCTTAGTTGAATATTGCCCGTTAGGCGAAATAAAAGTCCGGTAAGTATAAATAAAAATGTTATCCATAATCCCACATATTTTGGCAATTTTTGTAATTTTGAAAACATAAACTTCTCCTTTGCGCTTTTAGGCTGGATAAACTACATGATTCCTCCCAGCCCAACAGTGGATGCCAATTCAAATTATTATTGGTAACCACTGCCTTGTAAAGTTAACCTCCTGAACTAAATATGCGAAAGTTAACTTGCTCACATTACCGCTAAGACAGAACATCTTGAAAGGTAATTTGCTTACTGTCTTCCGCCAAACATTTTGGACGGTGTATTACCTAAGCTATTTTGATCTGACATCATCCATGGTTAGATTGAAGCGGGACACTAAATCAAGTAAGTTTTGCGCCATTTTCATCAGGGAAGTAGCAGATGCCGAGACTTCCTCTACTTGTGCAGAGACGTCTTCCGTGGAGCTTGAAACCTCTTCAATAGAGACATTATTCGCGTCGCTTATGTTGGCGATCTTCTCTATGGCCTGAGTCAGCTCTGATGAATTGGCTGACATTTCCTCGGTCGCGGCAGTATTTTCTTCGATCACTGCCGATACCGCATCCACTGCCTCTACTAATTCTGTTGCAGCTGCACTGACTTTTGCAGCGGCCCCACCCGCATCTTCCGCCTGCTTGTAAACTGATTCGGCAGCTACCAAAATATTGTCAAGCACTGTTCCTGCAGAGTTTGCCCTCGCTACTCCGGCTTCCACCTCGTTCGCCGATTCATTCATTGCGCTGACTGCTTCATGCACTGTCTTCTGGATACCTTTTATCAAGGCGGCGATCTCCTTGGTGGCCAGGCTGGAACGTTCTGCAAGTTTACGAACTTCATCTGCAACCACCGCAAAGCCCTTGCCTTGTTCGCCCGCTCGAGCAGCTTCAATGGCCGCATTCAATGCCAGCAGATTGGTCTGGTTGGCGATATCTTCAATGGTTTCAATGATGACGCCGATCTCTTCTGAACGGCTGCCCATCTCCTCGACCTTTGTGGCAGAGAGGCTGACTTTTCCGCGTATGACTTCCATTCCAGCGATGGTCTCCCTGACTGTCCTGGCTCCATCGCGTGAATAACCGGCAGCTTCAGCGGAATCGCGGACAACAGATTGAGCATTATTCGCAACCTGTTCAATGGCAGCACTGATACTTGATGTAACAAGAGAAGCTTTACTGATGGCTTTTGCCTGGTCCTGTGCCCCCCGGGCGACACCATCAATGGCGTGATTTAGTTGTTCAACAGTGCCTGCTGTTTTTGAAACTCCTTCTGATTGTTGGAGGATGCCCAAAGTTAATTGCTGTGTGGTTGCCGCGATCTGGTTGGTCGCTTCACCGGATTGATTGGAAGCAAGCGCCAGTTGACTCGAGGCTGAGGCTAAATTGTGCGCGCTTCGGGTGACTGTTTTTATTAAAGTTTGCAGACTCTCGATCATCTGCGAAAAGGCGATTCCTAATTCATCCTTCTCGCTGCGAGGAGAAATTTTAACAGTCAAGTCTCCGGAAGCAATTTGAGTGGCTATACTTGCCATCTCCTGCAGGTATCGTACAGTGCCATCGAATCCTTTTCCTGCAATCCCAAACTCATCAGTACGCTGGATAATGTTATCCTTTACCTGATCAGAAACATCCCAATTCAGGTTGCCTTCACGCATGTTTTGAAGCCCTTTTGCCATCGAGCCAACAGGAGAGCGGATATTATTGGTAATTACAAAACCCAATCCCGCGGATAGAAGAATTCCTAAAGCACCAGCGATCAGCAACCTCAACGATGAGGTATTAAAAGTTTTGACACTTCTTTCCTGAGATTGAAAAGCAAGATCCTGGTTGATCGTGACCAGATTGTGGATCGATTGCTCCACTTCCTGCTGGCTAATGAGCGCATCGCCGCCCACCACACGGTGCAGTGTCTCTTGCGATTGTCCGTTGTCAGTCTTGGCCAGCAGATCGATAATGATTTTTTGGTAATTCTCCCAGGCGGTATCAAATTTGGCCAGTTCTTTTTTCTCTTCCAGAGTTAAAAGCGGGTTTTTACGAAACTCCGAAATAATCTCATTGATACGAGTCATTTCATTCTGGATATCCTGCTCCACCTGATTGTGTTGTTCGGAGATGACCTCGGATGGATGGCAAGTGGCACAATCCTGTCCCGCGGCAATGGCTTTTGTGGAACGTCCATGCTGAGGGTCGTCTGCCTGTTTGGCATGGCAGGTCAGGCAGCGGGTGGTATCACCGGGTCGTTCTCCTTCCTGAATGTGATGCAATTGTGTTTCACTGGCTTCGGCAACATGGCATGATCCACATTGCGGCGCATCCTGGCTGCCAGTTAGGACGGCTTTGGGTTCGGGAATCTGAAGGTAAAGTTGTAAATTGCTTTTAATTTGCCCCAATAAGGCTTTGGCCTCGCCGAGGCTTTGGATGGGAATGGTATGGTCAAAATATATGCTCATCATTCCGCGGTTCAATTGGTTCAGATCGGAATAACTGAGCATCAGGGATGCAGCAATGATCATGACGATAAAAAAGAAACTTCCGCCTAATTTAAGACCAATGGGTAGCTTGCTTAATATTCGGTCCATAAGATATTCCTTCATGAAATAACGCTGCGAGACTATTTCTATAATCTAAAACGCATTACAACCTGCTGTAAAGTATCAGCCATTTCCTTTAAGGAAGTAGCGGAAGCAGAAACTTCATCCACCTGAGCTGAGACTTCTTCGGTCGAAGCCAAAACCTCTTCAATGGCGGCGCTGTTTTCTTCGCTGACACTGGCGATATTCTCAATGGCCTGAGTCAGTTCTGACGAGTTGGCCGCCATCTGTTCGGTGGCGGCAGTGTTTTCTTCGATAACAGCCGAAACTGAATCGACTGTTTCAACCAGTTCAGTAGCGGCTGCGCTGACTTTGGCGGCCGCGGTTCCCGCCTCTTCGGCCTGTCTATAAACCGACTCTGCGGCTTCCAGGATGTTATCCAGGACCTCGCCCGCGGAATTGGCACGTGTCACTCCGTCTTCGACTTCTGCAGCGGAGGCCTTCATCGCCGTGACCGCTTCCCTGACCGTTTTTTGGATGCTTCTGATCAGAGCAGCAATTTCCTTGGTAGAGAGACTGGAGCGTTCAGCCAGTTTGCGAACTTCATCAGCCACGACAGCAAAACCTCGCGAGATACCAGCAGACTGAAGCAACGTCTGCGCCGGCATTCCGGTCTGGATAATGCCTGCCTGGTCACGACGTGAGACGCCTGCGAAAAGGTATAGCTTGCCATTATCATCCCGCGGCAGAATTGGCTGAACCACCACACCATTATCCTGTCCTAAAAGCTGACGAAAAACTGCTGCCTGCCCTTTTCCATTATCAGGGATTCGGAAACCAATTGCATCAGGCTGACTTGAAGCAATGATCACTCCGTCAGCGTCGGAAATGCTCAAAATTTCCACTTTCAATCTCAGAGAAATATCGGCCAGATCTTCTGAACTTAGGGGGATGGAATTGCGTTTTAACATTTCAACCAACATTATTGCCACGCTTACAAGGTGATCTTGAGCCAGCTTTTCATTTACTTGCTTTCCAGTACCTTCGGCACGGGCAGCTTCGATGGCGGCATTGAGAGCCAGCAGATTGGTCTGGCTGGCGATGTCTTCGATGGTCTCGACAATGGCGCCGATCTCTTCAGAACGTGTGCCCATCTCTTCCACCTTGGCTGCGGAAAGGCCGACTTTGGAACGGATGGTTTCCATACCAAGGATGGTTTCCTTGACGGTTTTTGCTCCATCGCGGGAATTTCTGGCAGCCTGAGCGGAATCACGGGTGACAGCCTGGGCATTGCTGGCAACCTGTTCGATCGCCGCGTTGATGCGCGAAGTGATTTGGGATGCCATACTGATAGCTTTGGCTTGTTCCTGGGCGCCTTTGGCAACCCCGTCGATCGCGCGTCCCATTTGTTCAACGGAAGCGGAGGTCTTGGTGACGCTCTCGGTTTGCTGTGCGGTACCAAACGCCACCTGCTGAATGGTCGAGGAGATTTGGCGGGTCGCATCTCCCGATTGCTCAGAGGCAGAGGCCAACTGGGTTGCTGCTGCGGTCACCGAGTTCGCACTTTCTGCCACTTGACCAACCGCTTCGCGCAGTCCGATGATCATCTTCATAAAAGCTGTTCCCAGTACATCTTTTTTAGACTTGGGAGTTACATTCTCAGCAATGTCCTTGTTGGCTATCTTTTCTGCCACTTCTGCCATGTTGAGCAGGTAATCCACCATTTTCCGAAAGGCTTCAGTTAGTTGGCCGGTTTCATCCTTTGATTGGTTATCCAGTTTTTGCTGCAAATCCCCTTCGCTGATATTAATTGCCGCTTGAAGAACATTGCTCAAAGGCCTGGTGATACCACGGCTTAATACAATGCCGATCCCAAATGCCAGTATTATCACAATAATGCCAATACTGATCGAAAGGTTCATGACTCCTTTTGCAGCTTTGTCAAAGTCCTCATCTGTCTGGGTGGTTTCTGCAGCAAGTGAGGACGCTATTTTTTCCAATGGATCCCGCATGGCCGTGATATACCCATCCATTTCGCTGTCCATTTTGCGTGTCTCTGCGGTGGCTGCATTGGCTCCCTTTAATGCCGGTAACATTTCACTTTCATACAACGCTACGATCTTTGCGTACCCGTTATTGGCTTCTATTACCCATGCATGTTCCTCTGGAGTATCAGCCATTTTTGAAATGGCCTGCATGTCCTGGTCTGTCATGGCCTTTGCTGCATCCCATTGTTTGGCGGTATCTTCGAATTCCAGGTTTATTTGAGTATCTGCGATGATACGATATAGCTCTATTGAATCTTCTCTTGTTTGCTCGGCAAGGATGGAATCCCTTGCCCGGCCGGCCCCGATATCCTGCAATTCCGCCAGGCGTTTGATCTGAGTGTAATTGTAGATAATGAATCCGGCAAAGATAGCGGTGATAAATAGGAAGCTGCTGATTAGCCTTGTTCCTATTTTTATATCGTTGAGTTTATTCATGATATCTTTTTCCCTGTTTTATACGACAATGGTGACTTTTTTTATGAGGTCGCCATTGTCGTGTCTATTTCGACTTGTCAATCTCAAGGTTGAGCTTGAAGCGGGAAACAACCTGCTGCAACCTCTGTGCCATCTCCATGAGGGTCGCCGCCGAAGTTGAAACTTCCGCAACCTGGGCTGAAACTTCCTCGGTGGAAGCCGAGACTTCCTCGACCGAAGCGCTGTTCTCTTCGCTGACACTGGCGATGTTCTCAATGGCTTCAGTCAACTCTGAGGAATTGGCAGCCATCTCCTCTGTCGCTGCGGTGTTCTCTTCGATCACTGCCGACACTGCATCAACAGCTCCCACCAACTCCGCCGCCGCCGCACTCACCTTTGCCGCTGTGCTTCCAGCTTCTTCTGCCTGCTTATACACAGATTCCGCTGCCACCAGAATGTTATCAAGCACTGCACCAGCCGAGTTCGCGCGACCCACCCCTGCTTCAACTTCGCTGGCTGAAGCATTCATGGCGGTAACAGCCTCGTTCACAGTGTTTTGAATTCCTTTGATTAATGTTCCAATCTCTTTCGTGGCAAGACTCGAGCGTTCTGCCAATTTACGCACTTCATCAGCCACCACTGCAAAGCCCTTGCCTTGTTCACCTGCTCGCGCCGCTTCAATGGCTGCGTTCAAGGCCAGCAGATTCGTCTGGCTGGCAATGTCTTCGATCGTTTCCAGGATCGCGCCGATCTCCTCCGAGCGGGTGCCCATTTCTTCCACTTTGGCGGCAGACAGACCGACCTTGATGCGGATAGCTTCCATGCCAAGGATGGTTTCCTGAACTGTCTTTGCCCCATTACGGGAATGACTGGCTGCCGTGGCAGAGTCACGAGTGACGGCCTGGGCATTGTTGGCGACCTGCTCAATGCCGGTGTTTATCTGTGATGTGATCTGCGCTGCTTTGCTGATGGCGGTCGCCTGTTCCTGGGCGCCCTTAGCCACACCATCTATCGCGCGGTTCATCTGTTCGACAGAGCTCGATGTTTTGGTAACGCCTGTGGTTTGCTGGGTGATGCCCATTGCCACCTGCTGCATTGTGGCGGCGATCTGACGTGTGGCTTCGCCTGATTCTTCGGATGCAGATGCCAGTTGAGCCGCAGCAGCGGAGACCGCATTGGCACTTTCTGCCACCTGTCCAATGGCATTTCCCATGCCAATGATCATTTTGGCAAAAGCATTTCCCAATACATCCTGCGCAGACTGGGGTTGAACAGTTTCGGTCAGGTCACCATTTGCAACCTTTTGAGCCACACTTGCCATGCCTTGCAGATATATTGCCATGCGATTAAATGCTGAGATTGTCTGTCCGATCTCATCCTGGTCGCCGGCCTGCAGGGAAAGTTCCAGGTCGCCGGATGCGATCTGATCGGCAGCCTTGCTGATCGTTGCGATTGGGCGGGTGAGTCTCTTTGTAACAAACCAGACCAACCCGATCATCATCAGGACGCTGATCACACAGGCAATGATCAGGGACCACCTTAATTGATTCACGCCTGCAAACATTTCCGCTTCTGGTGCGACAACGACGAATCCCCACTTCCCGGTATCGACAGGGGTGTAGAACATGGTGACAGCCTTGCCGGTAAATGGGTCAATGGTCGATAGATATCCAGTCTTCCCCTGTTGTATTTCACCAGCCATCCGGGCCAGTTCTGTATTATTTTTTTCCCCCGCAAATTCACTCAGTGTCTTCGTTCCGATTAATGCTTTATCTGGTGCCGAAACAAAAATGGTTGTATTGCTGACGAGAAAAGCATACCCGCTGTCGAATAATTTGATCTTGCTGACTTCAGTGTCCAGGTCATTTAAAGAAACATCCACGCCGGCGATTCCGATGAACTTGCCCGAAGAATCAATGATCGGCGAAATATAGCTGGTCATTAAAACGCCTTCATATAGATACGGCTCGATCACACTGTCGGCCAGAGTATTTTTTGGGATCAGGTAATAATCGGATATTTCATAATCCAGGAGCGGATCCAGGAGGAGTTCACCGGTGAGCCGGTTCCAATAGGGGATAAAGCGTCCGGTTTGATCATGCCCGGGTTGATTGACAAACTTTGCGTCTTGATTATCAAAAGCGTTTGGCTCGTAGCCGACATAAGCCCCAAGTATCCCCGTATCTTTTTCTACCTGATTCTTCAAAACGCTCAAGATGTCTTCGCGGTTGGCGCCATGATATCCAGCCATCATGTAACTCATGGTTTTACTTATGCTTAGGTCAGCGCGCATTTGGCTATCGAAGTCATTGGCATAATTTTTTGCCATCTGGGTGGCTGCTTCATAAGCAAGTTTTTGTTGTAAGTTTGCTGATACCAGGATCGAAGTGACGGTCAGTGCAACAAATAAAACCAGCACGACCGGGATAATTTGGAAGAGCATCTTTTGAGTAATTGAACGTTTCATTTTATTTACTCCATTCAGGGCATGGAAATAAGAGGACATACTTTTAAAATGGCCTAGCTATCATCCAGATTTAGTTTGAAGCGGGAAACAACCTGCTGTAATTTTTCCGCCATCTCCATCAGCGATGCGGCAGAGTCTGAAACTTCTTCGACCTGAGCCGAGACTTCTTCAGTGGATGCTGAGACTTGTTCGACCGAAGCACTATTCTCCTCGCTGACACTGGCAATGTTCTCAATGGCCTCGGTCAGTTCGGAGGCATTGGCAGCCATTTGTTCGGTGGCAGCGGTGTTCTCCTCGATCACTGCCGAGACAGAATCAACAGCTTCTGCCAGTTCAGTGGCAGCTGTTTTGACTTTCGCCGCAACATCACCGGCCTCTTCCGCCTGCTTGTACACTGTTTCAGCCGCCTCCAGGATATTCTCGAGGACTTCCCCGGCAGAATTCGCGCGTGCCACACCGGCTTCAACCTCGCTTGCCGAAGCTTTCATGGCGGTGACGGCTTCGTTGACGGTCTTCTGGATGCCCTTGATGAGAGCAGCAATCTCCTTGGTGGCCAGGCTGGAACGTTCAGCTAGTTTGCGGACTTCGTCCGCTACCACAGCGAAGCCTTTGCCCTGTTCGCCAGCGCGGGCGGCTTCGATGGCGGC
>SXGT01754196.1_pt1 | contig 10245 bp, 12 predicted proteins | sample 3176221 | NCBI WGS metagenome assembly SXGT01 (sample SAMN11356862, study PRJNA531348) | freshwater metagenome | isolation source: freshwater sample F1-120 | place: China: Fuxian Lake, Yuxi | collected 2017-12-25
GGCAACAACGGTTCCGATTTTACGGTCGGTGCGGTGTTGCTCAAAGCAGGTATGGGAAATTTTTTCAAAGGACAAATAGGAGGACTAGCCGTTTTTGACCGCTCCTTAAGTACTGAGGAAATCAAAAAATTATCTAAAAACTAGAAAATGAAAAAACTGATTTTACTATTGCTTTTGGGCTATATCCACACTTTTGCCCAAACTAGCCGCTATGATTCTTTGTGGAACAATGCTGCGGTCGAAAAACGCATCGCCGAGGGTATCGAAAAAAATCGTAAAGGAGATTTTACTCTTCTTTTTCCTAATCTCAAGGGAAATGCTCAAGTAGAAATCCAACAAGTAAAACATGAGTTTCAGTTTGGTTCCAATATTTTTATGCTGAAAGGCTTCAAAACCGACGCCGAAAATCAGCGTTATGAAGAGGTGTTTAAGTCATTCCTGGAGCCGCTGCAGAACGCCGGAGGCTGCTTCGTGCCCCCCGAGGGCTACTTCGCCCGGGTGCGCGAGATCTGCGACCGGTACGGCGTCCTGCTGGTGTCCGACGAGGTGATCTGCGCGTTCGGTCGGCTCGGCCACATGTTCGGCGCGCAGCGCTACGACTACCTGCCCGACATGATCACCTGTGCGAAGGGCCTCACCAGCGGCTACTCGCCGCTCGGCGCTGTGATCTGCCGGGACTTCCTCGCCGAGCCCTTCCTCGAGGGCGCGTCGTCGTTCGCGCACGGCATCACGTTCGGCGGACACCCCGTGAGCTGCGCGGTCGCCCTCGCCAACCTCGAGGTCTTCGACCGGGAAGGGCTGCTCGCCAACGTGCTGCTGCACGAACGGGGCTTCGCGGAGCGCCTCCGGACCGTGGCCGAGCTGCCGATCGTGGGCGACCTCCGCGGAGCGGGCTACTTCTGGGCCCTCGAGCTGGTGAAGGACCGCGCGACCGAGGAGCCGTTCACGCGCCCCGAGGGTGAGGCGCTGCTGCGCGGCTTCCTCGCCCCCCGCCTCGCCGAGCTCGGGGTGATCGCGCGCACCGATGACCGCGGCCACCCCGTGGTCCAGCTCGCCCCACCGCTCATCGCCGGGCCCGAGGAGCTCGACGTCCTCACCGACCGCGTGCACCAGGCGCTCGCCGAGGCCGGCACGAAGTTCCTGGCCACGTCATGAGCTCCCTGCCGCTGACCGTCGGTGTCCTCCGCGAGACGAAGCCGGGCGAGCACCGCGTCGCCGTCACCCCCGACGGGGTGCGCGAGCTGCGCGGCCACGACGTGACCGTGCTGATCGAGCGGGATGCCGGCATCGGCTCGTCGATCACCAACGACGAATTCGCCGCGGCGGGGGCCCGCATCGTCGACCGGGCCGACGACGTGTGGGAGCGCGCCGACCTCGTGGTGAAGGTGAAGGAGCCCCAGGTGCACGAGTTCGGCTTCCTGCGCCCGGGCCTCGTCCTGTTCACCTACCTCCACCTCGCGGCCTACCCCGAGGTGGCGACCGAGCTGGTGGCCCGCGAGGTCACCGCGATCGCCTACGAGACGGTGCAGCGCGCCGACGGGAGCCTGCCCCTCCTCGTCCCGATGAGCGAGGTCGCGGGCCGCATGGCACCGCAGGTGGGCGCGCACTTCCTCGAGCGGGAGCCCGGGGGCCGAGGCGTCCTCCTCGGCGGCGTCCCCGGCGTCGCCCCCGCGCACGTGGTGGTGCTCGGCGCCGGGACCGTGGGCTGGCACGCGGGGCGCATCGCCGCGGGCATGGGCGCCGACGTGCGGATGGTGAACCGCAACGTCGACCGCCTGCAGCAGATCGACGAGGTCGCGGCCGGGCGGGTCACGACGTACGCCAGCAACCACGCGGCCATCGAACGGCTCGTCGCCGACGCCGACCTCGTGATCGGTGCGGTGCTCGTGCCCGGCGGGCGGGCCCCCGTGCTGGTGACCGAGGCCATGGTGAGGACGATGCGGCCCGGCGCAGTGATCGTCGACATCGCCGTCGACCAGGGAGGCTGCGTCGAGACCACGCACGAGACCTCGCACGCCGACCCCGTGTACGAGCTCTACGGAGTGCTCCACTACGCCGTCGGCAACATGCCCGGCGCGGTGCCGCACACGAGCACCTACGCGCTCACCAACGCGACGCTCCCTTACGTGGTCGCACTCGCCACGCAGGGCGTGCGCGTCGCGACCGCCGACGACCCCGCGCTCGCGCACGGGGTCAACACCGACGACGGCCGGGTCGTGAACCCGGCGGTGGCTACCGCCCTCGCTAGGTAGCCGCTCCGGCTTCGGCCGGGGTCCGGAGCATGACGATCGACACGATCACCAGCCACAGGGAGAACCCCAGGAAGCTGGCGAACAGCAGCCCCATCACGACGTCGTTGCCGGACACGCTGATGAGTGAGCCCCCGACCGACAGCAGGGCGACGAGCGCGCCGAGCCATGCGATCCACTTGGGCATCATCCCGGTGCGGAGGATCCCGGCCGACACCGAGCCCACCAGCAGCGCGGTGCCGATCGCCACCATTGCCATCAAGTTCGTCCCGAGCACGTAGAAGAACTTCGTGCCGTTGAGGCCGCCTGATCCGCCGACCCCCAACATCGCCACCACCGCGAAGACGATCCCCGAGACCCCCGAGGCCACGGCACCGATGGCGACGCCGACCGCGGCCATCACCCCGAGCCGCGCGTTCCCGGTCGCCCGTCCGATCATGCGGCAGATCGCCGCAGCCCACCAGACGAGCGGAAGCGTCGCGAGGATCGCGAGGAACGTTGCCTGTCGGATCGCGTCGTCGTTGTCGGTGAAGTACTCGGCGATGTCCTTCGCCGGATCACTGGTGCTCGGCGGCGACCCGGGCAGAATGGCACTGACCAACGCCAGCACCACGAAAAGGATCCCGCCCCAGCCCGCGGCCCGTTCCCACTTTGCGTCGTCCACCGATTCCCCTTCTCCGAGACCGTCAACTCGGCCAATGGTGCGCCTCGGGCTGGGCCGATGCAAGAACCCCACCTCGACGAAGTGCGCGTAGACGTTGTGGGTCCGTCGCGGTGTTGGCATGACCAAGCCTGCCCGCAACCGTACGCACGGGAATCCACGCAGCCAATGCCTGCGTCGCCGCGAAGCCGGTGCCAAGGCCCAGTTGGCAATCGTTGAAATCCGGAGATTGCGCCCCTGAACTGCATGGTTGTGGTGGGCCGCCAGGGACTCGAACCCTGAACCTGCGGGTTAAAGGCAGGGGTCGAGGTATTCACGCCGTCGCGCTCTGTCCGTTTGCCCTGGTCAGCCTGCGCGTCGGCCGGACGGCGGCGGTCCCGCCGGTCGCCGCGCGACCGTGCGGACGACCCCGTTCGGTGCCAACTCGGTGCCAAGCGAGGGTCGTCGAGCGGTGCGTCCGCGTATGCACTTGCGGAGCTCACTGCGTCGGCTGCCGCCACAGCGCTTGGGAGACCCGAGATACACTGCGGCCATGGGTGAGCCGCCGACCCGCTCGGTCGAGGATCTCGAGGCGATGTCCCCGAACGAACGAGACGCGCTGGTTCGCGACGGCATCGTCATCGAACCGGAATCGATGCCGGCCGATCTCGTGGAACGGGCTCGGCAGCGGATTGCTCCGCGAGTAGACGCGCGGGACGCGAGCCCCACGGCCAGGTGACGCGCCGCTCCGTCCGGGTCGATCCACAGTTCTTCAGCGACCTCGATGCCCAGCTCGGCGAGACGCGTGGCCCACAGGGCGAGCCGTCGAGCAGCGACTTCCTTCTCCTCGACCTGCCGACCATCGCCGACGTGTTCGCCGAGTCGTTCGACGATCTGCCCGCCTTGTTCACGGAGCGAGCCGACTATCGGTACCTCGTGACCACCGGGAGCCTTGTGACCGCGGCGGTCGCCGTCGGCCAGCTCGTCGCCGACGGCACCGTCGTCCTGGTCGGCATCGAGATCGACTTCGGGTAGTTCTCGGACGCTGAGCTGGACTTTCTCGGTGGGCCGCCAGGGACTCGAACCCTGAACCTGCGGGTTAAAAGCCCGATGCTCTGCCAGTTGAGCTAGCGACCCGGGGGCGGACAGCAACGCGGACAGAAACCCTGGCCGAGAGTGCTATCCCACCCATTCACACCTGTCCAGAGGTTACGCGCCGACGATCGGCTGGCGCTGGAGCGGTGCTGCTCAACGCGCCTCGACGCGACGATCAAGGCCGGCTACCTCCTCGAGCTCGACCGCGCCAGCATCCTCGCCTCGAAACGCACGAAGGCAGAGCAGCTCCTGCCCAGCGGAACGAGTTGAGCGACCCAGACTCGCCAGCCCCCTCGCGTCAGCCGCTCGCGCCGTTCCTGGCCTTGGTCGCGACCCAACTGACGCAGTCACCCTGGTTCCGGAACGCGCGCCCGGTCGCGTCGACCCGGGTGCGCCAACCGGAGCCCTTGCAGTCCTGGCTCGCGAGGGGCACCCGCGCGACGACCGTGTACGACACGACCTGCGCCACCACGTTTCCGGCCTGGTCCGTCCCGGAGCAGGTCAACGACTTCGGGCCGAGTGACGAGGTGTCGACCGCCGAGCAGCTCGCCGAGTCGACGCCAGACACCATGTCGGTGGCACCGGGCGTCGCCTCCACGGTGCTCCCCAGGTACACCGGACCCGGGACCGCGGGGTTCAGCGTGGGCGGCGTCTTGTCGATCGAGACCGACACGACGTTGCTCGGATCGCTCACGTTCCCTGCCGCGTCGGCCACCGTCTTCGCCACCGATGCCACCGCCGCGCCCTCGGCGCTCAGGGTCTGGTCGGCCGGGCAGGCACCAACCGGGATGCCGGAGCCGCCGACCTCGTCCGAGCACGTGAACGAGACCGTCACGTCGCTCGTGTACCAGCCGTTGCTCCCGGACGTCCCCGCCGACACGGCTGCGCGGATCGTCGGCGGCACCCGGTCGGGCGCCTCGACATAGATCGCTCGACGGAAGGCGTTCGACTCGTTGAGGAAGTCGTGGGTCCCGCTCCTCCAACCGGCGTCGAGGAACCCGTCCTGCGTATGCCAGCAGACGCGAAGCCCACCGCTGTCGTCGGGCCACAACGACGATCCCACGACGTCGCACGGGTTCCGGACCACCCGGGCGCCGGCCGGGGCGAACCCCCACGACGAGGAGTCGTCGAAGTACCAGCCGACGCCGTTCGCGACGTGGGTGGAATTGCCCGTCCCGGTCTCGAACAGGACGTCGTCGCGCGGTGCGGCCGCGACCACGTCGAACACCGTGCTGTCGATCGGGCCGGCCGCGAGCAGCAGATGGTCGCCGTCGCATGCGGCCAGCACGTCGGCGAGCGCCGACCGATCGGTGTAGGTACCGCTCCAGCACTGCCGCCATCCGACGAGGGAGCTCTCGTCCACGTTCGCCTGGGGTCCCGACGGGTAGTAGGTCGGCACGGCACTCGCGCCGGCCGGGGCAACGGTGGCCAGCAACGACACCGCGGCCGCCAGGGCCGTCATCAACACGAGCGTCCGTCTCCGCATGGCCCCGCCTCTCCGCACCGGGTCTCGAGCGTGGATATCGGCCGCTCCGCCCGAGAAGTTGAGTGCGCCGCCGGCGGCAACCGCTCGCGCTCGGCGGTCCCGACGACACCGCAGCCACCCCCATCCGCCACGCGTCGGCGAACGCGGCCGTCCCCGCTACCCTCAGAGGGTCCGGTCGACGTGGCCTGCCGCCGACCCGGCCGAGTTGCTGCGCTGATCCTGGTGTGGCTTCCACCAGCGAGGAGCTCGATGCGCACACAAGAACTGCCGTCCACCGACCTCGACATCACCGACCCGACGCCCGGTGAGTCGCCGTCCGGCTTCGGCGGAACCCCTCACGGTCCCGCCGTCTACGAGGTGATCCTCACCGGGATCTTCGCGATCTCGCCGTTCATCGCCCTCGCCCTGCTGATCCTCGCCGACATCGGGTTCCCGTGGTACGCCGTCATCCTCACTGCGGTGCTGATCGTGATCTTCGGTCACGGCATCACGATCGGCTTCCACCGGATGTTCACGCACAAGAGCTTCGTGGCGAACCGCCCCCTCAAGATCACGCTCGCGACGCTCGGCACCCTCGCCTTCCAGGGCTCGATCATCGGATGGGTCGCCGACCACCGCCGCCACCACCGCTTCTCCGACCGACCCGGCGACCCGCACTCGCCCCTCTGGAAGGGCACCAAGCCCCTCTCGGGCATCCGCGGCCTCTGGCACGCGCACGTCGGATGGACGTTCACCGTCGATCACACGTCGCGCGAGAAGTACGCGCCCGACCTGCTCGCCGACCGCGACATCGTCTGGATCGACCGGTTCTTCCTGCCCCTCGCGATCGGCACGTTCGCGATCCCGTTCGCCCTCGGCTACCTGTGGGGCGGCTGGGAGGACGCGGTCGTCGCCTTCCTGTGCGCCGGGTTGGTGCGCGTCGGCATCACCCTGAACGGCACCTGGTCGGTCAACTCGATCTGCCACCGCTTCGGCAAGCGGCCGTTCGCCACCCGCGACGTGAGCACCAACTTCGCCCCGCTCTCGCTCCTCACCATGGGCGAGTCGTGGCACAACAACCACCACGCCTTCCCGCGCTCGGCCCGTCACGGGCTCCTCAAGGGTCAGATCGACACGTCGGCCCGGATCATCCGCTGGATGGAGCGCCTCGGCTGGGTGACCGATGTCCAATGGCCCGACCCTGCCCTGGTTGCGGCCCGACGAGCGGAGGTGAACTGACATGGGTTCCGAGAGCTTCCAGAAGCGCGAGCGCGAGAAGAAGCGTCAGGAGCGGGCAGCCGAGCGGCGCCAGCGCCGTGAAGACCGCAAGGACGTCGAAGTCGAGGAGATCGACACCGACGGTCTCATGGAGCGGTTCCGCATCTTGAGCGAGCAGCACGCGAGCCGGGCGATCGACGACGCCACCTACGAGGCCGAGCGGCTGGAGATCTTCACCGCCCTCGGACTGGACGACGTCCGCAGCGCCTGATCCATCCCGACATCTCGAAGCGAGCACGAGCACGGAGCGACGGCACCCGCGCAACCGATCCGGAGGACCCACTGCACGGCCCGCACCGTCGCAGCGGTACCCTAGGAGGCTGCGCTCCTCCCCCGGGGCGACCGTGAACACCCTGCCATGATCCCTCGCCTTCGCCTCGCCTCCAGCTCCGCCGACGTCCCCGGCGCCGACATCCAGGTCGACGCCTGGATGTGGGTGGCGTTCCTCGCGCTCATCGCCGTCCTGCTCCTGGCGGACCTCTTCTTGTTCCACAAGGAGGCGCACGAGATCTCGATGCGCGAGGCCGGGATCACGAGCGCGTTCTGGATCATCCTCGGCGTCTCGTTCTCGCTCGTGATCTGGGCCCTGCTCGGTGGGCCCGCGGCGGGCCAGTACCTCACCGGCTACGTCATCGAGAAGAGCCTCTCGGTCGACAACGTGTTCGTGTGGGCCGTGATCCTGTCGTACTTCGCGGTGCCGAAGGCCTACCAGCACCGCGTCCTCTACTGGGGGGTGTTCGGGGCCCTGGTACTGCGGGCGATCTTCATCTTCGCCGGCGTCGCGCTGCTCGAGGCGTTCAGCTGGATGCTGTACGTGTTCGGCGCGTTCCTCGTCTTCACCGCGTGGCGGGTCGCCACCCACAACAACGAGGAGATCCACCCCGAGCGGAACCCGATCCTCAAGCTGATGCGCCGGGTGGTCCCGGTGAGCAGCGAGTACCACGGCCAGAAGTTCTGGGTGAGGATCAACGCCCGGCGAGTCGCCACTCCGCTCCTCGTGGTTCTCGTGATGGTCGAGGTCACCGACGTGGTGTTCGCGGTCGACTCGATCCCGGCGATCCTCGCGGTGACCCGATCCGAGTTCATCGTGTTCACCTCGAACGCGTTCGCGATCCTCGGTCTGCGTGCGCTCTACTTCCTGCTGGCCGGGGCCCAGGGCAAGCTCCGATACCTGAACATCGGCCTCGGCGTCATCCTCGGCTACGTGGGGATCAAGATGCTGATCTCCGAGTGGTACCACATGCCCACGTTCATCTCGCTCGGTGTGATCGCCGTGGTGCTCGCCGTCACCGTCTTCGCGTCGCTGCGGGCCGACGCGCGTGAGCACGCATCCGAAGACGCGGGTGGCGGCGGGGAACCCGCACCCACGGCCGAGCTCGAGTCTGATCCCGAGCCCAAGCCTGATCCCGAGCCCGAGCCCGTGGCAGAGGGGGAGACCTCGTGAGCGTGCAGACGATCCTGGTAGCGCACGACGGCTCCGAAGGCGCGGCCCACGCGCTCGACTGGGCCACTGCACTCGCGCAGCAGACCGGTGCCCGTCTGGTGGTGGCGCGCGCGTGGTCGCCGCTCGACGACCTCGGCAAGCACCACCAACACGCCGACTTCCACCAGATGCACGAGGAGGCGCTGAACGATCTCCGCGCCGCGTGCGCCGACGCCATCGCCGCCGGGGTCGATGTCGACACCCGAATCGTGGAAGACCTGCCGGTCCCCGGGATCGTCGCCACCGCTCTCGACTGCGGGGCCGACCTCATCGTGTGCGGGACTCGCGGGCACGGTCGGGTGAAAGAGCTGGTCCTGGGTAGCGTGGCCCGGGAGCTTCCGCCGCGGTCGCATCTGCCGGTCACCATCGTCCCGCCCCGCTGACCCCTGCTTCCTCTCGCCCTCCCGCCGACCCCTCGGGCTGGGCCATGATGGGGCCATGACCAGCGAGATGGACCCCGTCGACGAGCTCCTCGCGAAGCAGGCGATCACCGAGGTGATCTACCGGTACTGCCGGGCCCTCGACCGGATGGACCGGCCGCTCGCCGACACGATCTGGCACCCCGACGGCACCGCCGACTACGGCCCCACCCTGTTCCAGGGCGCGGGCGCCGGCTTCCTCGACTGGGTGTGGCCCGCCCACACCTCGATGCTCGGCCACTCCCACCAGATCGCCAACGTGCTGATCGAGGTCGACGGCGACCGCGCCGGCAGCGAGTCGTACGTCACGGCGACGCTGTGGGGCGCGTTCGAGGCCGACCTGCTCACCCAGATCGTGAGTCGGGGTCGCTACGTCGACCGCTGGTCGTGCCGCGACGGCGTCTGGGCCATCGACCACCGCCGGTTCGTCGAGGACCTCACCATCGTCACCCCGCACCCCGGCGGCGCGCCTCCGGCTCCCGACGCGACGCGGGCCCGACGCGACGCGACCGACGCCTCCTACGACGTGCTCGAACGCTGACCGCTGACGCTCCGGCCCGCTGCGCCGGGGTCCCGCGCTGCTAGAGTGAGCGCCCCTCTCGGGGAAACGAGCCCCCATCGTCTAGTGGCCTAGGACGCCGCCCTTTCAAGGCGGTAACGGGGATTCGAACTCCCCTGGGGGCACACCGTCCAGGTCCACCGGACGGCACCAGCACGGCAACACACGCAAGGCACCCGGTCCTGTGGTGCAGTTTGGAGTGCACGCCGCCCTGTCAAGGCGGAGGCCGCGGGTTCAAATCCCGTCAGGACCGCAGAGGCGGGCGACCGCCTTGCCCGGCCGGGTAGCTCAGTCGGCAGAGCGCGCGCCTGAAAAGCGCGAGGTCACCGGATCGACGCCGGTCCCGGCCACCATCATCACGACATTGCACGACCCGGGCCCGGGCCCGGGTCGTGTCGCGTTCAGGCTGCGGGTCTCGGGTTCGCGGTGGTCAGGCCTGCGCGCTGGCTTCGGCCTCGGCGAGGAGCCGACGGATCTCGGTGGCCTTGAAGCGACGGTGACCACCCAGCGTCTTGATGCAGGAGATCCGCCCGGCGCGAGCCCAGCGGGTCACGGTCTTCGGGTTCACTCGGAACATCGCCGCCACCTCGGACGGGGTGAGCAGCTCTTCGGGCTCGTTGGCATCCCCGGGAGACTCCTTGTTGGGCCCGGGGGCTCGGGGTGGCGTGCCCGGGACTCGTTTCGTCCTGACCGATCTTCCGTGCGATCCTGACACAGACGACAAACGTTTGCAGTACCGCGTCCCATGATACCCCGTTCCCGGACAAATGGGTCCGTCTACGCAGGGTCCTCACAGGTTCCCGGGCGGCGGCGCGCTCGCCACGGAACGCGGCGGGGCCTCAGCGCTCGACCGTCACCCCGACCGGACCTTCGACGATCTCCCCCACCAGCCAGGCCTCGTGGCCCGCACTGCGAACGGTGTCGAGCGCCCGGTGCGCGTCACCCCGCGGCAGGATCGCCAGCATCCCCAGGCCCAGGTTGAAGACCTGCTCCATCTCGTCGGCCGAGACGTCACCCGCGACCTGGATCTCCGAGAAGATGCGCGGCTCGTCCCACC
>SXGT01866432.1_pt1 | contig 10243 bp, 9 predicted proteins | sample 3176221 | NCBI WGS metagenome assembly SXGT01 (sample SAMN11356862, study PRJNA531348) | freshwater metagenome | isolation source: freshwater sample F1-120 | place: China: Fuxian Lake, Yuxi | collected 2017-12-25
GTCGAGCGAGGCTTTGCGAGAGAGGCCCGACGGCCAGCAAGCCGAGCGGTTCTGCCGAAGGCCAAGAGCCAGGGGCAGATGCGCACAGCTTATTGGCCGTCGGGCCTCTCTCGCAAAGCCTCGCTCGACCGCGACCTACCCCTTCCCCAGCCGCTTGAGCGCGTCCTTCGCGTCCCAGAAGCGCGGGTGCTCCTCGTAGGCCGTGACCGCGGTGTAGAACTTGATCGCGTTCGACAGGTCGTTCATGGCCTCGTAGCACTTGGCGATCTGGAACAGCGTGTCGGCCCCGCTCTTGTGGAACTCCTTGTAGTCGATGTACGCCCGCAGCGCCAGCTCCGGGCGGCTCAGTTCGTCCAGGTACAACTGGCCGAGCAAGCGGGTCGCGGTGTACCACGCCTCTTCCTCGTCGCCCGATCCCTTCTGACTCTCGCGCACGTCTTCGAGGACCGACAGGCCGGCGTCGCGGTCGCCCTTGCGGAGCAGGCACCGGCCCTCCACGAGGCGCGTGCGGTTGCTGGTCGGCTCGATCACCTTCGCCAGCCGCGTCAGGTGTGTGGCCCAGTCGAGCAGGTCGGCGTCGGCCTCCTTCGCGTTCAGCACGCTCATCGCCTTCTTCACGCAGTAGCCCACGTCGAACCACTTGCCGACGTTTTCCTTGACAGCGACGAGGCGCTCGATGGGCACCGAGTAGTAGTAGCTGTCGCGCTTGCGGAGCAGGTCGGCATCGGAGCTGCTGTACGCGAGCGCGGCCTCGGTGTTGAGCACCGCGTTGAGCGGGTCACGCTGCTTGCCGTAGAGTTCGGCGATCTTGCGGTACGCCTCCAGCGCCGCGCCGCCGCCGCCGTCGAGGTACTCGCGCTGGTACTCGATGGCCGACTCGAAGTACGGCTTGGCCTCCGCGTCCTTCGCGGTGCGGGTCTGAGCATCGCCCCGCGCGTCGGCCGCGTCCGCATCCGTCTTGATCGTGTCGCCTTCCGTTTCCACGAGCGCGGAGAGCTTGCGGAGCGCGGCGTAATAGAGTTCGCGCTGGTCCTTCGCCAGATTGCGCGGGCCGACGTGCTTGCCGACGCGCCGCACCTGCTCGGTGTACCCGCGCGCGGTGACGTGGTCGCCGGCCTTCTCGGTCACGTCCGCAAGCTTCTTGAAAATGCCCGGACCGCGCTCCGGCAGGCCGCGCCCGGCGATGCGGAGGTAGCCCGTGCCGCGCTCGCGCCGGTCCGGATCGTTGTCGTCCACGAGCTGATAGCCGAGCTGTTCGACGTACTCGTAGTTGAAGTCCTTCGGCTCCGCGATCGCTGCCGCCGCGACGAACTCGCCCTCCTGGAGTTGGCTGTAGAGCATCGTGCGATACTCCTTCGCCTTGTCGTCGTTCGGGTCGGCCGCGAGCCGGCGCTCGACCGCGGCGATGGCTTCCATCCGGCGACCGGGCTTGTTCAACTCGTCCCAGCCGAGGCGATCCGTGAGCGGCTTGGGGCCGTCGAGCGCGAGGAACCACGAGTCGAACAGCACGCTCTTGCGCAGGCCCGCGTGGTAGCCCGGCGTCTCCGGGTTCAGCAACCGGGCCAGCGTGTCGGCCGCGGTGTCGTAGGTCTTGGCGTGGATCAGCGAGAGCACGCGCAGGTAGTCGATGCGGGCGAGGTACGCGGGCTTCTTCTCGGTGACGAGGTTGAGGAACCGTTCGGCCTCGGCGCGCGATTCCGGCGTGGGCGGGCGCATGAGCAGCGCGTGCGCCCGGTCGAGGCATAGTCCGAAGTCGAGCGATTCCACGAGGTCCGGGTCTTTGTCCAGCTTTGATAGCGTGAGGCTGTTGTGGAGCGAGACCAGTCCCTCGTTGGCGAGCGGGCTGTTCGGGTTCAGTTCGAGCGCGCGGCGGAAGAACCGGATCGCGAGCGCGAGCCGGCCCATGTTCATGTAGCTGAACCCGCGCAGGACGTGCTTGAACACCCGCAGACCGGGCAGCACGCGGGTCGCGTAGACGAAGTAGATGCTTAGCGGGGCGAAGAACGGCATCGCGCCGCCCATGCCCTCGCCGAAGCCCAGGAACCACAGCGACACGCCGAGCGTGGCGCACAGCGTCATGATCTCGACTTCGGACTCTTCCGCTTCGCCGCTGAACGTGAGCAGATAAAAGAACGGCAGGCCGAGCAGCAGGTAGATGCCGAGATTGAATCGCGCGACCTTCGATTCGAACAGCGGCACCAGTTTTTCCGGGTCCGTGCGGTCGGGCACCTTGATGTCCATGACGTACTCGGACGCCAGGTACACCAGCGCCGCCGCGACGCCCAGCCCGGTGAGGAACCGCCACTGTCCGTCTTCCATCTTCCGCATCTGGTACAGGCCCAGGCCCAGCACCACGCCGCCGACGACGCAGTACACGAGCCAGTCGCCGACCGGGGGCGTGTGCTTGATGTCGTTCCAGGTGAGGCCGAAGGCCTTCGCCACCGGTTCGGAATACTGGTGCAGCAACTCGCTGCCGGACAGCACGCCGAAGCCGAGGCCAAGCATGATGCCGGCGTAGATGAACAGCGGACTTTCGAGCAGCACCAGAAGCGGGAACGCCTTCCAGTTGTCCCACGGCTTCATGCCGCGCGACATGAGCCGCGCGGTGCCGATGGCGAGTCCGACGGCCAGCCCGCCGCACGTCCAACCGAGCACCCAGAAGATGTCCTTCCAGGCGTCGGCGGAACTCGCGGGAACTTGGAGCGCGAAGAACACCCATAGGCCCAGGAACAGGCCCTTGAGCATGTACTCGTTGCGGTGCCAGGGGGTCATGGCGGCATGTACCCGAATTGATGTGTGCCGTGGTCCCGCCGGGTCGCCGGAAGGTCGGCGCGGGACCGGAGACGTTTCCCCCCGGCGCGTTCCCCGGAAGGTCGGGGCCGGGCCGGGACCGGAGGTAGGTTGACACCAGGATCATACGGCGCGCGGCAAGTCTTTGGTAGGGCGCGGGTTCGCGCATCTCGGCGCTTGACGCGGCGCGAACCGGCACTTATCCTTCCCCTGACTCCCCGTTGTGGTGACTCGCGTGCGCGTGCGACTCTCCGACACCCTGCGAACCGCTCTCGCGGTCCTGGCCCTGATGGGCCAGTTGACCCCGGCGATCGCGTTGCCGGTCGCTGCCGTCGCGAACCTGAAGCCGGTTGCGAGCGCCACCGCGTGTTCCACCGCGAGCTGCGCCTGCTCGCCTGTGGATCGCGCCGCGTCCGCGTGCTGCTGCACCAAACCGAAGCCCGAATCGCCCGCACCGAAGCCCAAGTCGATAGCCAAACCGAGTTGCTGCGCGGCGGTCGAAGAACCCGATGAGCCGAAATCGTGCTGCGCGAGCAAGAACGATACGGAACCCGCGCCCGCGGGATCGACCATCGCGCCGGTGAGCCAGTGCAAGTGCGACAAGCCGGCCCCGACCGCGACCGCGGAGCCCGCCGTGCCGCCCCCGCCCGCCGGTGCGGAACCGACCGATCGCGCCTCGGAGCCGGAAACGTGCCACTGGGTCGCGCTCGTCGCGACGCCCCCGCCCCCGCCCCCCGCCCCGCCCCCGCGAGCCTGACGCGCCCGCGCAGCCTTCCCACGCGCTCCGAACGGAGCCGGTCGGGGAACTTCGCGCGGGTTCTCGTGAATATCCCCCGCACGGCTCGCGTCTCAACCGGCGAGAGGCCGGCGCTTCACGACCGCTGACGGTGCGCCCGATCCGCGAGAGGTGATTCTGTGAGAGGAACCCCACGCTCTCGGTGATTGGCAACGATCCGGGTCGGGTGTTACGGCCGCGGTCCAGCCGGCGGCGGGTTCGATTCCCGCCGCGAGCCACTGAATGGGCCACGAACAGGCGAAGAACCAATGGGCCGCGCGTCCGCGCCAACCATTGTCGGGATTCTGGTACAGACTCATTGCCCTTCGGGGTACGAGTATAGTCCGCGGGTTGCGTGCATGACGGTCATGCACGCCGCTCTCGGTCTGGTTGCGAAGTTGAGGAGTTGTTCGATGCGGAAGATCCTGAAAGTGACGCTGGCGGCGTCGCTCGGTCTCCTGGCTGTGGTTCTCGCCGTCGGCGGGGCCACCACCACGGCGGCCGAAGACAAGACCCCGGCGGTCGGGGACATCATGAAGAAGAGCTTCGGCAAGGGCGGCTACAAGACGTCGATCCCGGCCGCGGCGAAGGACGGCAAGTGGGAAGACGCTCAGAAGCTGGCGAAGGAGTGGGCCGACCTCGGCAAGGTGATCGGCAAGAACAAGCCGCCGAAGGGCGAAGACGCCTCGTGGAAGGAACAGTGCACCAAGTTCGGCGACGCGACGAAGGCCATCCTGAAGGCGACCGAAGACAAGGACGCCAAGGCGGTCAGCAAGAGCGTCGGCGGGTTCAACTGCGGCGCGTGCCACAAGCAGCACAAGCCGTAGTCGGGGGCGCGAACGCGCACCGCACGAACCGCCCGGCCCGCGCCGGGCGGTTTTTTTGCGCGCCCAAAAAGCGCCCGTGATCGCGTATCATGGGTGAGCCTCCGTGAACCACGGACCGGTCGCGCCGACTCTATTGGGAGGCTCACGTTGCCGATCTCGCAGGAGCAGCCCATGTTCGATCCGGCCGAAGAACCCGCCGACCGCAAACCCGCGGCCGGGCGGCCCCGCAAACCCCGCGCCCGCCGCCCGGCCGCCAAACTCCTCCCCGACGACGGCTCCGCCCTGTTCCTCGGCTGGGACGGTACGGACCACCGGCCCACCCTCGGCTTCCGGCCCACCGGCGCGACCGCGGACCGCACCGCCCTCACCTACGCCGGCGACGGCCACCTGCTCACGGTCGCGCCCACCGGCGCGGGCAAGGGCGTCGGCGCGATCATTCCCGCGCTGCTCACCTACCCCGGCTCGGTCATCGTCACCGACATCAAGGGCGAGAACTACCAGGTCACCGCGCGTCGCCGCCGCGAGATGGGCCAGCGCGTCGTCGTGCTCGACCCCTTCGGCCTCGTCACGTCGAAGGACAAGGCCGACAAGCTGAACCCGTTCGACCTGTTCGGCATCCCCGGCTCCGACCCGGAATCGGACGCCGAGATGCTGGCCGCGCAGCTCGCCGTCGGGCACGAGTTCAGCACCGACCGGTACTGGGAAGACACCGGCCGCGGGCTGGTGTCCGGGCTGATCGCGGACGTGGCGTGCAGCTCGCCGCCGGAGAAAAAGAACCTCGTGACGCTCCGCGAACTGCTGTACAACGACGACCTCGACTACACGCTCGCGGTCGCGCTCGATACTCGCAAGAAGACGAGGTCGCCGCTGGCGCGGGACGAGTTCGTCGCGTACCTCGCGGCCCCGTCGGACAAGACCCGCCCGTGCATCCGCACCACCGCGACCACGTTCGTCAAGTGCCTGGGCAGTACGGCTGTTTCGCGCAGCCTGGAGAAGTCCACGTTCGAGCTGAACGATCTGCTGCACAACAAGCCGATGACGATCTACCTGGTGCTGCCGCCGGAGAAGCTGCACAGCCACCGCGCGCTGCTGCGGCTGTGGGTGGTCACGCTGATGACCGTCGTGATGCGCCGCACGCGCCTGCCGAAGATGCGCACGCTGTTCCTGTTGGACGAAGCGGCGCAACTCGGCTCGCTCGACCTGCTGCCGCAAGCGGTGTCGCTGCTGCGCGGCTACGGGCTACAACTGTGGACCTTCTGGCAGGACCTGAGCCAGATGATGAAGCTGTACCCGAACAACTGGGAATCGCTGGTGAACAACGCCGCGGTGCTGCAAGCGTTCGGCGTCCCCGGTCACGCCTCGCGCCATAGTTGGCGGCTGATCCTGGGCGAAGGCGACGCGCAGCTCGCCTCCGAGCTTCACCCCGACGAGATGCTGGTCGCTGTGCCCGGCAAGCCCACCGCGCGCCACACCCGCGCGAACTACCTGACGGACAAAGCCTTCGCCGGCCGCTTCGACTCCAACCAGCGGTTCCTGGGCATGGAGAAGTGAGGCGCGGGCGCGCACCCCACACTCACCACTTGAGAGCGCCGATGGCACCCAGCATCCAAGAACTCGGTCTCGATCAACTGGCGGTGGAAGACCGGCTCGCGGTCGCGGAAGCGCTCTGGGAGAGCGTTGCGCGCGAGATCGAGTGCGAACCCGTTCCGCCGGTGCAACGGACCGAACTGGAGCGCCGACTCGCGGACAGCATCGCGCGGCCGGAGGCCGTCACGCCCTGGGAAGTCATCAAAGCTCGTGCGCTCGCGAGGGCGCGAAAGTGAGCCTCCCCATCGTCCTCCGCGCCGAAGCCGAGGCCGAGTTCGATGAAGCGTTCGACTTCTATGACGAACGGCGGGTCGGATTGGCGGCGGAGTTCGCGGCCGCGGTTCAGAAGGTGTTCGACAGCTTGGCGGCCAACCCGTTGATTCACCAGGTTGTGTTCGCCGACATCCGCAAGGCGGTTGTTCGTCGGTTCCCCTACTGCGTCTTCTACCGTGCGCACGCGGACCGCGTCGAGGTCATCGCGGTGTTTCACAGTCGCCGCAACCCGTCCGCCTGGCAAGATCGCATCTGATGTGTGCCGACACCGTGAGGCTTACAATGTCCTTCGCCGATTTCGACTGGAACCGGGTCTTCGTACACGCGCTGATCGGCGGCGCGGTTGGTGGGTTAGTCGGGCTGTTCGTGTGGCTCGGGAAGAAGGCTGCCGGTGGCGGCACTCGGACGCGGGATCGCGACCCCGATGACGACGAGTAACCTCGAACGAAGCACGCGGTCTGCGCAGCACAGATTCCGTCTCTGATTCACACACCTCCTTGCGTCGCGCCCCGCCCGCGCGCACAATCGCGGTATCCCTCCCCACCGGGTCCGCCCCATGCGCGCGCCCTTCGCACTCGTTCTCGCCACCCTTACCCTTGCGTGTGTCCGCGTCGCGGCCAACGACGACGCCGTCGCGCCGGTGGGCGTAACCACGAAGCCGCTCAAGGCGCAGTGGGCGTACTCGCGCGACGGCGGCAAGACGTTCGGCACCACGCCCCCACACGGCGCGCCGCCGAACGCGCGGGAGGGCATCGTACCCCTCACGTTCCGCGGCACCTTTGTAGTAGACGACCCGAAGGCCGCGGCCGGACTGTGGGTTCGCATCGCGGAACCGGGCGACGCGCCCAAAGCCGCCATCTGCACTGGCGACCTGACCGCCGCCAGCGGTGGCTACTGGAAAGACCTCGGCTTCTGCCCGACGCTCCTCAACGCCCGCGTGGCGCTCAACGGCAAGCCGGTGAAGCTCACGAACGGGCCGATGCTCTACTTTTGGCTCCCCATCGAGGGCGAGTTGAAGAAGGGCGAGAACACCGTCGAGCTGTCCGGCGACTGCTACACCTACTGGGCCTCGCAAGCGGCAACGGCGATCACCGCGCGGCTGGTCGTGGCCGCGCCGCAACCGGCGGCGATCTTCAACGGCCCGCTGCTGGGCGACTTCGGCGACGGGTACTTCACGCTCGCGTGCCGCACGCGGCTGCCCGCGGAACTGGTCGTCGAGGCGACGCCGACCGATCCGCCCGGCAAGCCGGTGCGCGCGGCCGCGCCGCGGGCGACCTGGCACCGGGTCAAGGTGCCGCTGCCCGCGGGCACGCGCGCGGCGCGCTACACACTCACCTCGAAGGTCGGCACTCACGAGAGCGCGAGCGGGCCGTTCGCGGTGAAGTTCCCCGGTGCGGAGTTCACGTTCGTCGGGCTCGGCAACGTCATGGCGCACAAGTACGGGGTCGAGGGGTGGGGCGCGGTGTCGGCGCGCGCGGCCAAGTTCGGCCCGGCGTTCGTCCTCAACACGGGCAACTGCTCCGAACACGGGACCTGGGAGTTCGAGTGGGAGCGCCGGTACTTCGCGCCCGCGGGCAAGCTGCTGGCGAGTGTGCCCACGTTCGTCACGCCGTGCGCGCGCGACTTCGCCGGCGCGGTCAACGAGCTGCACTACACCCCGGCCGCCGACACGTACGCGCACAACTGGTCGAAGGCCGTCGCCCCGGTGCGGCTGATCGGCCTCGACGGGAACCAGACCTGGGGGGCCGACGGCGCGAACACCAAGTGGCTCGACAAGGAACTGGCTGCGGCGAAGGAGAAGTACGTGTTCGTGCTGGAGGGGTACCCCGGCTACTCGTCCGGGAAGCACAGTAACAAGCTGCGCGCGCCGATCGTGCAGACGCGCGAGGTGATCCTGCCGCTGCTGGCGAAGCACAAAGTCAGCGCACTGGTCAGCGGGTTCGACCCCGGCTACGAGCGGTGTGAGCCGCCCGCGGACAAAGGGTGTACGCAGCTCGTGACCGGGGCCGCCGGGAAGGAAACGTTCCAGTTCAGCGGCACCGCGATGCGGCTCAACCCCTACGGCAAGGGCGAGGGCCGCGACTGGGCCGGCACCTCGGGGCAGGGCGTGCGCTCGTTCTGCGTGTTCGAGGTGACGGCCCGCGGCGTCGAGCTGCGCGCCTACGCCCTGCCGGGCGACCCGACCGGGGAGCTGAAAGAGATCGACCGCAAGCTGTTCCAACCGCGTGACAAGTAGGCCACCCATGCGTTTCCCCTTAGCCCTCGTGCTCGTCCTCGGGGCGAGCGCCGCGCGCGGCGCGGACCCGGTCGCCACCGTGACCGGGCGCGTCGTGCTCGACACCAACGCCAACGGCAAGCTCGACCCCGGCGACAAGGGGCTGGCCGACGTGTACGTCAGCGACGGGGTCCAGTTCGTGCGGACCGCGGCCGACGGCTCCTACACCCTCAAGTTCGCCGCCGACCCTCTTGTGCCGTACAAGCCGGCGCAGGTGCTCGCGGTGAACTGGCCCAGCGGGACGTGGCCGGTCGGCCGCCGGTACTGGGTGCGGCGCTCGGACATGAAGGCCGGCGAGAGCGTCGATTTCCTGCTGCACGAGGTGAAGCAGGCGCTCCCGTTCACGTTCGCGCACGGCACCGACCCGCACGACAACGTGTGCGGGGGCGACGGGTTCCGCGACGACATCGCCCGCATGGGCGACCCGGTCAAGTTCTGCGTCATGACCGGCGACCTGGGCTACGCGGGGCGCGACGGCGCGGAGAAGATGTTCACCTCGCTCCGCGACACGACCCAAAAGTTCCCGGTGCCGCTGCTGCACGCGCCCGGCAACCACGACGTGTGCGACATCCACACGACCAAGTGGACCGACCAGGACCCGCTCGCCGGGTACGGGCCGTACACCAGGTACCTCGGCCCGCTGCGGTACTCGTTCACCTGCGCCGGCGTCCACTTCGTGTCGCTCGACTGGGCGCGCGTCAACGAGAAGGGCGAGCTGCAAACCGGCACACCGGACACCGTCATCGAGTGGGTGAAGCGGGACCTGGGGACGCTGAAGCCGGGCACGCGGACGTTCGTGTTCATGCACCACGACTTCCGCCACGGCGACGACGCCTTCTGGGACGCGCTGCTTAAACACAATGTGGAACTGGTGATCGCCGGGCACTCGCACCGGAACAAAGAGGAGACGCGCCGGGGCATCAAGCGGCTCACGACGCAGAACCTGTGCGGCCCGTACCGGCTCATCACGGTGGGCGAGAAGGGCCACGACATCGTGAACCGGTGCTTCACGGGGACCGCAACGGACCACCGCCACTCGTACGCCGGCCAGTGCAAGATGGCGCTGCCGTTCAACCCGGTCGCGGCGCGCCGCGGCCCGCACACGGAGCTCTCGAACAAGGAGGTCAAAGACGCGCTCGCCGTCGGGGGCTTCAAGGCGCGCGAGTTCGACCTGGTCGCGGAGATCGAGCCCGGCACCGCGAAGCGGTTCGGCCTCCGGTTCGGCGCGGGCGCGGCGCGGACCGAGTTGGCCCTGACCCGTACCGACGAGGTCGAGTTCGCGGGCGTGCGGTCGTTCGCCGCGCGGGCCCGCGCCGACAAGCAGTACCGGGTGCGCGTCGTCGCCGACGGGGGCAAGGTGCTGGTGCAGGTGAACAACCGGGTGCAGTACGAAGGGGCCGCCGCGCCCGGGGACGCGACCGGCGTGGAACTGTTCGCGGAGCAGGGCACCGCCACCTTCAAGAAGGTCGACGTGTGGGAGTTGAAGCCCGTGAAATGATGGGGTGCTCCCGCTCACTCACCTGTGGGTGCCCGACCGCACGGGCGCGGTTGCACCTCGCGCGCGGTTTCGTAGCGTTACCGCATGCACCAAGCCGACCTGATTCTGACCCTCGCGTGCGGCCTGAGTGTAGCCCTGGTGTTGGGATACTTCACCCACCGCCTGGGCCTGTCGCCCATCGTCGGGTATCTGCTCGCCGGGGTCGCGGTCGGTCCGCA
>SXGT01037076.1_pt1 | contig 10241 bp, 7 predicted proteins | sample 3176221 | NCBI WGS metagenome assembly SXGT01 (sample SAMN11356862, study PRJNA531348) | freshwater metagenome | isolation source: freshwater sample F1-120 | place: China: Fuxian Lake, Yuxi | collected 2017-12-25
GGGGTGAATAGAAGCGATTTCAAAACCGTACCGCGACCGGTAGGAAGCGGCCCGCGATGTCGAAAACAGGCCGCTCCCTAACGGTCGCGGTACTGCGAGCTCTCGGACTTCCGAGGTTTGAAACAGCTTCTATCTAACTTCGACAGTGCAACCCGGTCGCGGCAATGGTCGCGTACCGGGTTGCACAGCGCTCGGCGAGCATTCACTGGCAATCGTGAACTGCGACCTTACGATCTCGCTCGATGAAGAATACGACGAGGATGCGGCATGGCGTTCAACGAGACGAACCAGAAACAACACTTGCAGCCGGCAGCCGAAGTTTTACACCAACTCTCTCCAGATGAGATCTGGTTGCATTCCGTCATGCAGTTGATGTCGGACTCCGAACGAAGTGACTTTCTGGCGGCGCTGGGCGAGGGGCCGGTCATCTACACCAATCGGGCACCTCAGTTTCAACGGCCGCTGACATTGCACATCAGCCAAGTGGCTTGGGACTCGCCGCAGTTTCAAAAATTTCGTGGTTCGGCGGACGACGCGAACAAAGTCTGCCAACGTGTCGCCGAATGCTTGGAATTGGGAGTCGACTTAATTCCGACGCAGTCGTGGCTGGCCAATCACGCGGTTGGCGACGAAATGCCCATCCGCATTGAGACGAACGAGTGGTCGATGTCGTGTTTCCTCAAGCAAAACCGAAATCGCCGCGCGTTCCTGCGGGCATCGTTTGTCGAGCCGACGGGCCGCGAGCCATCGCAGGACGAGCTGGAAGTTGATGATGTGGACGACGTGGTTGACGGCGTCGAAGCCGAGGAATCGCTGGTCGGCAAAGCGTTGCCCGTGACCCGCCCAAAAGATTTTCGCCCCTCAGTGCGCGCATCGTGGCAAGTGACTCCTCCGAGCGGCGATTGTTCATGCACCATCGATCAAGCCTACATGGATCGCGTGATGTGGCAGATCGCCGCGCGGCGGCGAGTCACCGCGCAGCGTCATGGGACTCGTCGGCATACGCGGCAGTTGGTGGACTTGGTCGAATTGAAGCGGCAGTCGGTCATCCTGCCCTTCGAGTTGGCAGAGGAATCCGGCGGCGAATATCAGTTGAAGGTTCGCTCGTGGCGCAGGGATTCCTCTCCCAGCGGGTTGGTGTCGGTTCTTCAACAATCTCATGGCAGCGAGTTCGTCGCGAAGCAAGTCCTGCAGTTCGTTGAGTCTCGTGGTGACATCACTCTCTTTCGATTGCCGGAGGGACACACGCCACGGCCTGTCCCGCAATCGGGACATCTCGCGGATGTGGGAGACCTCTCTCAAATCAAGAAACAGAACGAGGCGTTGTTGGTCTTAGCCAGCTTGGATCGGACTCACTTACAACGACTGGCTGACTTGCTGCGACCGGATCGGGAGCCTGATGGCGCTGGCGAAATCAAATCGCCGCTCGACAAGTGGCAGACGGTGAACTGGGAGGACAAGGAAGTCAACTTTCTGGACCAGAAGCTCAGTGCTCGACAACAGGAGGCGGTACGCAAGGCTCTGCTCACCGAAGATCTGTGTTTGATTCAAGGGCCGCCCGGAACCGGCAAGACGCGGGTCATCGCTGAAATCGTTCGCCAATCGGCAAGGCGGAATTGGAAAGTCTTGCTGGTGGCACCCACGCACGTCGCTGTGGATAACGTGCTGGAACGTATCGGCCTGGAAGACGAAGTCAGTCCGATCCGTTGCGGTCGTCGTGAGCGACTCGAAGAACTCCCGCCGCGCATCCGAGAATTCACGTTCGCGCAACGAGCCGACTTGCTGACTCGTGTTTCACAGGAACAGTCGGACGAACAGCTCCGAAGTCTGATCGAAAAACAGTCCCGCTGGCGGGTCGCGCTGGATGGACTGCGCACGGCGGAAACGCTGTGCCTCCGAGCGGACACGCTGCATTCGGGGGTTCGTGAATTGGAATCCGAACACGCCGTGGTCAGTTCCGTCGTTGATCGCGAGTTCGCATCCGAATTGGCCGCGGCTGAACGCGATTGTAGGTCGGCCGAGCAATCCGTTGATCGTTGCCTCGAACGGGTCGCGCAGCAGCGGCGTCTTTTGGAGGAGCTTTCAACGCGACTCTCGAACCTGACTTCAGGGCGATTTCTAGGCCCCGATCAAACCGCGCTTGAGTCCGCTGAGGTGGCAGTTCATCAACAGTGCGACCCGCTGATCGCCGAAGCTCGACAGCGTCATGAGATGGCGGCAGCGGAAGTTCGTTCTCGAAGGGAGTCCCTCAACGTTGCGCGACTCGCGAATGCCGAAGCGCAAGCGACCTCTTCGACCTTGCAGGCGGGAAGCGTGCCAGATGTGGTTGCCAAAGTTATCAAAGAGGTGTTGGATCGCGTCGAAGCGGAACAAGCGGGGATTGTTTCCGCGAGTCGCGACCACCTGAATCGTCTCCGCCAGCAGCGTGAGTTGAAACAGCGTCAGCGAGATCGAACGGAGCATCGGTTGTCCGTCGCGCGCCGTCGTGCGGCGCGGCTCGCGGAACTTCGCGGGCATCGCGTTCGGCAGCTCGTCTCGACAACGTGGTGGCTTTCGTGTGTCGTGGACTTCGAGGTTCAAATTCGCGATTGCAAAACGAGCTTGGCCGAACAGCAGGCCGACATTGAAAGGATGACCGCGGAGGAAACGCTCGCGGTGGAGCAATTACGTCACGTCGAAATCGTGCGTGAGCAGACGCTGGCGGCCGCGCGTGCGAAATCGTTGGCTCAACAAACCGCACACTGGTCTCAACGCTGCGAAGAGTGTGCGCGGGATGTCGTCACACGAGAGCAGGAATTGCAATCCGCCGAGGCGTCTCAAGCCACCGCCGAGTCCGCACTTGCCGAGGAAACCGAAAGGTTGCGTCGATGTTTGGAAACGTCGCGCGAGGAACTGCGACAGCGACTTGTCTCCGAGGTCGAACGAGACCACGAGCAACAAAGCCGGACATTGGCCGATGCTCAGCAGGCTCATGCAGATTCTCAGCAGGGAGCGGACGCTCGCCGAAGTGCGAAGCAGGCGGTGGTGGATCGTCGAACACAAGTCGTCTTGGATCGCCGCGCTCAACTCCGAAATCGGATCGAGTCCAAAAAGGCCGAGATTCACGACTTCTCGCGTCAGTTCACGGAAGCCATCGGCAACTCGAAAGAGGTTTTGCAACTCCCATTACCGATGGAGGCGACACGAGTCCGACAAGAACGGCAGCGCATTGATGAGGAGTTGGCTCAGTCGGAAGAACGGCGTGTTTTGCTCGCCGAATGGTCGGACTATCTGCATCGAAACGCGGAGTCCTTGCGTGATCGACTGGCCCATCACGTCAATCTCGTGTGCGCCACGACGATGGGCATCGCCACGGACGAGTATTTCGGGGACGGCGGAGAGTTTGAGGAAAAGGAATTTGATCTGCTGATCGTGGACGAAGCAGGCAAGGTCACGGAGCCAGAATTTCTCGTCGCGGCAGTCCGAGCCAAGCGATGGGTGTTGGTCGGAGACCACAAACAACTGCCGCCGTTTTACGATCAAGAGTTTGATCTACTGTTGGATGAAACCAATTTGCGGCGGCGGGAGGCGGGTGAGGTCGCGCTCGACCGGAGCCTCTTGAAACGCAGTGTTTTTGAACGCTGGTGGGAGCGTTTGGATTCCACGCAGAGTGTCACCAAGCAGCGTGCAGCCGTCGGCTCTTCGCGTTGTACGCAACTCAACCTTCAGCATCGTATGCACCCTGCGTTGGCCGCATTCGTTTCCGAAGCGTTTTATGATGGCCAATATCACTCGCCCTCCGAAGCATCCTTTGCCGCAAGTAAGTCGCTGGCTTTGTCGCATTTCGTTCAACCGCTCACATTCTGCGACGTTCGAGGCAGTCAGCACAAAGGCCACGAAATCGAACTGGCAAACGCCGATCAGTATCATCGCCTCGAAAAGTTCAAGTCGGGCCTGCCGCGCCAGGGGTATGCGAATCGGGCAGAAGCCGAGCAAGTGGTCTCTGCTCTGGCGATCCTGCTGCGTGATCCAGCGTTGATCGCAATCCAAGAAGAGATGCGTCGAGTCAAAGATCAAGGACCGGTGATCGGCATCATCGCGCTGTACTCCGGGCAGGTCCGCTTGATCTTGAACATGCTTCGCGAAAGATTCGAGATTCGGGACGCAGTCGAGGAAGGCTCGAAGAATGAATGTGTCTGCCAGGGGTGCCTGGTCGTCGTGGATACCGTTGACGCCTTTCAAGGCAAGGAATGTCCGATCGTGATTCTCAGTTTCACGCGCAGCAACCGCCGCCGTAGTGTGGGATTCGTGGACGATCCGCACCGATTGAACGTGGCACTCAGTCGTGCTCAGAAGAAGCTCATTCTGGTGGGTGACTCAGAGACGCTCACGCGGGCAAAGGTCCGCAGTGAACAGCAGACATTTCAACGGTTGCTCGATCACGTCCAACAACACGGGGAATTGAAACGGGCGATGCGGGAACGCGAGGTGTCCGGTGAGTAACTGGCCCCGCTCGACGATTCCCGAATTGTGGTCGTCCATGCGTGCATTGGCCGACCGGCCGACGACGCCAACGAAGACACGTTCCGAAATGCTGCTGGTCGGACAGTTGTTGCTGCACGAGGTGGAAGCACCCGTAATTCTGGAACGCGCGAGTGGCGTCGAAACCTTTGACTTGTTTCTGCTGCGAGCGTGCCGATTATTGCCGACGATCACGGCCAAGGATCTCGATGGCGTCTTACATCTGGGACGACAGGTCGTGCGCTCCTTGATGGGACAGATGGCGCAGCGCGGTTGGTTTCGGATCCGAGCCGCTGCCAACCACGAGATTTTTGAATGGACCGATGCCGGACGCGAGGCATTGCGGCTGGGGCGAACCACGCAACGCGTGGAAGCTCGTGTCCCTCTGCATTTCGCACATCCCGGTCACGAATTCATCGCCCTGGATCGGCAACAAGCCCATGTTTTTCGCAAGCTCGATTCCCGAGACACTCCGCCGGACTGGGATTTCAATCCGCAGACGATTCGAGCGGCCATTATTCAACCGCCCAATCAAAAGGAACGATGTTCATTCCCACCGGAAATCGTGGAGCTAATCAGCCCGCCGATCCCGACGCATGATGCGACGAATTCATCAATGGCTGCCGTACAACCTGCGAGTCTCGACGCGGTCTTGTCCAAGCTGTTGATCGATCAAGCGCTGACCGGTCGGGTGGCCTTGTTGGTCACTGTTCAGGACGATCAACCGGTGCAACTGCTGGCCGCCGCGGTGAAGTCCGATGGACTGTTGCGCCGAAAACCTCGGCCGCTGTTTGTCTGCCGGGATTCGTCCATGATCCGTTCATTGCTCGCGGAGGCGCTGTCGCCACCGTCGGCCGAAGAGATCGCCGAGTCGTGGCGGCAACTGGCTGCGGACTTGGCCTGGAGTGAACCGGATCAGGCTGAACTCGATTGGGATGGCGGCTCCGTGCGGCTGCGTTTATCGGCGGACGCGATCACTCAGCAATCCCAATGGTTGGCGCGAGCAGTGCTCGGCGAGTGCGCCCTGCTGATGCCGCGAGGCAACTGGTCTCGCGCATGCTCGATCGCAATTCACGGAATGGACGCTGCGGCGGAAACGGAACTGAACTGGCTGCGCACGGTAATGAAGCTCGATAACGATCGGACATGCGATCAGACGAGCCACCTCGCCGGCGCACCGTCACGAGAACTCGCCGAACGAGCATTTCAATACGGTCGATTTCGATTGGCTCATGAACTCGCGGAACAAGAGGATCTTCAAGATGCGCCGGTGGACTGTTAAGTACGGTGACGCCCGGATTCCGGAAGGTTTCTTCTTCCGACGTTCTCCGACGAACCGGTCACACCGCGAGCCCTATCGCGACGGTGACGGAGCATTTTTTCGGCATCTCTCGACGTTTCCGGAAGCATCCACCATCAAGGCCGCAATGTTGGAGATGCTGACACTTGCGCGACGTCACATCTTCTTTTGCAATTTCTTGCTCGAAGATGACGAGGTCGTCGAGGCGTTGCTGGCTGCGGCCCAAAGACTTCGCGGACACGTCTATGTCCTGACGACGCTCAAGGAAGACGATCTGAAATCTTCGGCGGAGTTCCTCACCGATGCCGACGAATCGGGTGAGGGGGATTTTCAACGGCACCGCGCGCGGGTTGAAAAACTCAGCCGGCAAGGATTGCTGATCAAGGCCCGCAGCGATTGCCACGCGAAGTTCCTGACGATCGACGACGAACAAGCGATCGTGACGAGTGCCAATGCGGTGCCAACTTGCTACGGCAACGTCTCCAAACCGAACGGCGGAATTCGCGAGGCTAACGCCGAAAATGGTGTGTGGATCAACGTGATTCCCGAAGTGCGTCGACTCGCTAATTTCTTTCGCGCGATCTGGCGAGAGGGTTGCAATTACATGGTCGCTCCGGATCGGAACGTCTTCGACGTCCAACAACTGCGGCCAGAACCGGTGCCGATTCATCCCTGCGAACCCCGCCTGCCTACTTCAAGCGGAACCGTCTTATGGACGGCCCCCAACGATCTCCGCTTAAAGCAATGCATGTTGGACATGCTCCATCAAGCCCAACGCCGCGTGTCCCTGTCCACTTGGGTCGTCAAAGGGATCGACCAACACGAAATCGGCCAAGCACTCCGGCAAACGGCTGAACGCGGCGTGAACATCGAATTGCTCGCGCGCGGCATGAATCGACGCGACGATTTGCGTCAACAGTGCTACTGGTTGTCACACGCCGCTGGATCGAATTTGACGATTCGCGGCGACTTCTGGAACCATTCCAAAGCGGTCGTGGTCGATGATCGAGACGCTTTGATTCTGACCGCGAATCTCGATGCACAGCATGGGCTCGACGCCGGAGTCGAGGTGGGGTTCCGCTCCCATGATCCCGAATTTGTGACAGCGGTCTCCAAATTTCTGGATCGCTTGCATGGTGAGGCGGCATTCCGTTTCGTGTGCGATCCGACTCAAGCCGAAGTGAGTCGCGAACAACACCGAGACCTCCCATTGCCGTCACGTTGGATCGTTCGCAACAACAACCCCAGCGCAATCCGAATCCGCGAATTCGAGAATTGGATGGACTCGATCCCACGAGAATTGATCGTCGTCGCGACATCCAATGCCAACGACTTTTCACTTCGTTCATCCCGCGGCACGTTGGTCATGCGTCAGACGTCTCACGATGAGTTTGCGGCACTGCGCATCGAAAGCTTGCCGAAAGGTCGCCGGGTTGCGTTGCCGTTCTCCGGATACTTATGCCCGTGTGAGATAATCGCCGAGTGTTAGTTAATTCGCTGTCGATAATTTCAAAGCCATGAGTCATCCCATTTCCTCGGCGCGATTGTCATCGGCATACTCGAAGACTCGACCACGCCGATTTATGGCAACTCGGAATCAATGTGCCACTGCAATGGCTGTCAATGACTTCCGCCGAACCGACGGCATCACCGAGTTCCAAGGCCGCCGGATTTGACGGCCAGCAACGCTCCGATTCGACGACTGCTAAAAACGGAGCCGTTTTGCGTCAATATACAAGGGAGCCAGATTAGCTCTGCGACGTGTTGCTCGACGTGACTGACGAAGACCACCGCCCGCACAACGGCCAACACCGTTGGCTCACCACTGAAAGTCCGCAGGCCATCGGAAACGGTTTCCGGTGGCCTTTTTGTTTTCTATTTCGGAAAGGAGATGCGATGAAGCCCAGCCAAAGAAAATCGCCTGGATTGCCTGCGGGGAAACCGCCGGTCCCGCTGACGGAGGCCCAGACGACCTTCGCCGTCGTGCTCGGCCAATGTGTGGCCAAGGAATGGATTCGACTGTCGGTTCGATCGACGGAAAGCTCAGGGCCAACCAAGCCGAATTCACGTCCGCCGAATGCCGGATAGTATGCTGCGGCCATTTGATTGGTTCAAAGCAATAAAGTTCGGCCAAACTTTCTTGAAGATTCTTTCCGATGACCTCAAGCAGTCGTGGCTGCGTTTGCAAATCGAAGGCAGTGGAGGCCGATGATGTTCGCGGAACTTGAACACTTGCCATCTGAGGCTCGAAAAGATTTGGACTCGGCATATCGGCAACTTCAGAGGCTAGGGGGTGCGGAACTTCTTTGGGCCTATCTGACCAAAGCCGAGCGAAAGAGGCTTGGTCCCGATTGCTTGACGGCGTATCAAAAGCACGGCGGCACGATCCAATTGTGGTTGCACCTGCGAGGCGGAACGCCGTGGCGAGCCATCGCCGACGTCGCGCAGACCGTGGGGCTGCTCTCTGAATCCGCCCGCCGTCGCCTGCTACGGGAACTCGGAGAACCAGACGCGGCATCGGCTTCGTCCGTGAAGATCGAATGGATCAAAACACTGGGCGAACTCCGCCTTAACGATGATGTGATTCGCCGAGTTCGTGTCGGCCACGCTACGAAGTTGGTCCCGATCTTGGACGCTTTTCAAGAGTGTGGTTGGCCGGAACACATTGAAGATCCCATCACGGCTGGCGACGGCCAACGTCTTCGGGAAGCGTTGAAGGTTCTGAATCGAGGATTGAAGCGAATTCGTTTTCATGCAGATGGCACCGGCGAAGGGATTCGCTGGTGCGTGCTGTGATCTACCGCGCCACTGCCGCGCAGCGCCCTTAGACGCTGCTGTTCTCCGTCGCATAGGACTTCGCCCAGGAATGGGTGGACTGATCCATGCGGTCGTTGAGGACGGAACCATGAATGCCCGTGGCGAGAGTCTCAGACTGACGCCAAGCGAACTTAGCTCGCCGTTCGCAAACACCGAGTGGGGGACGAAGTACCCGCCGGTGTTGACGGTCGATCAAGCGGCCGAGTTGCTGCAGGTGCCCAAGGCCACCATCTACGACTGGTCCTCGCGCGACCTGTTGCGCGGCTGCTCAAGGCGCGTCGGAAAGCATCTCCGTTTTTTCCGCGACCGGCTTCTCCAAAGAATCTTTAATTAGGGTCTTCAGAATGAATAATGGGCAGTCCCGTGAACTCTCTGAACAAGTCGGTGAATGCGTTCGCATCTACGCACGTGGCTCGACCTGGCAAGCCACCTACCAGATCAACGGCGAACAGGTTCGACAATCACTCAACACCAAACACAAGAAAGTCGCGATCCAGCGTGCGTGGGAGATTGACCGAAAACTCACGGCTGGCGAGTCGCTCAGTCGGAAGAAGCCAGCCACGCTGAGCGAGGTCATTGACGCCTATCAGGAGCATCTCATCGCCGAGCAGCGAGTGGCGGCAACAATCGCAAAGTACAAACGCATCCTCAAGGAGGTCACCACTCTGGCAGCGAGTCTCGAACGCTACCGCATCTCAGAAATTGACTTAGTGTTCGCGGACAAGTTCAAAGCTGGACGTGCCAAGACGCTTGCTCCGAAACCGCTCTTTGACGAAATGATGCTCCTTCGACAGTTTTGCAAGTTCGCGCACACCCGCCGAATGGTTGACAAGGATCCGTTGCTGGGCCTCAAACTAAAAAAGCCCAAGCCCACGCCGCAGCCATGTTTTGACGACGAGCAGATTGCACAAATCCTGGCGCTCGCTCGTCCGCCTCACGCCGCGACCTTTTTGTTGTTGGCCGAAACGGGATTTCGCATCGGCGAAGCGAAGTGGTTGACATGGTTGGATGTGGATTTCAAGGCCAACGTCCTCTATGTCCGGCCGAAGGACGGCTGGAAGCCTAAGTCGGGCGACGTGCGAACCGTCCCGATCAGTCCGAGGCTGGCTCAACTTCTCCATGAGCTGCCCAGGCAAGGACGATGGGTGCTGACATCGCCGGAAACTAGGAAGTCTCCCGCGAACGATCGCCAGATTGCCAAGTCAACCACTCATGCCGCATTGAAACGGGTGCTTTCCAAGCTCGGAATCGCAGGCAAACCGCACACGTTTCGCCACGCGTTTATTTCGCGCTGCCTGACCAAAGGCATCGAGGAGGCCGTCGTCCGCTCCTGGGTTGGTCATGTGGATGCGGAAATCATGCGTCTCTACACCCACATCAGTTCCAAGGTCTCGCAAGACCGCATCAAACTCTTGGGAGGATCAAAAACAGAACCAGGCAACATCACCGACAGCGACAATGCAAAAACCGCGTGATTTCATGCGGAGTCAGCAAGTTTCCGAGTCAGCACACTTTCAACACATTTTTCAAGGAGCGAAACATGGCAATAACGCAACCAAATAATCATCATCCACTTACGTTGCCGTCTTCATTTTGTAGTGAAGAGGTTGGGACTCCGTCCCGA